>Ga0180431_10002971_pt1 | contig 22180 bp, 17 predicted proteins | sample SS_ome_11_FD_132459 | JGI IMG/M metagenome (GOLD analysis project Ga0180431, IMG submission 132459) | Hypersaline lake sediment archaeal communities from the Salton Sea, California, USA - SS_1_MS_1 metaG | ecosystem: Environmental > Aquatic > Non-marine Saline and Alkaline > Hypersaline >...
ATGGATATGCATTCGTGAAGTGAGCCCACCGATTCATCTTTGAGTTATGATTTACCGCTACTTCTCCAATCGCACTGTGATCCCCCAATGATCCGGGTCTCGAGGCGGAGTATCGTTCCAATCATCGAAGGAATGGGATCCATCGGATCGATACCGGACGGTATATTCTCCATCCCGCAGGGAGAGAACTTCGTTTATCATTCGATTCTTCCGGGCACCACCGGCATGCTCGGTGTCCCAGTATTCCATTCTCCATACGCGTCGTCCACGTTCGTCCTCTATCCATCCGTAGTCATACATCTCATCATCGTCACCCTCCCCTATGGCATAAACCCGCACTCTGGCCGGTTCATCGAGCTGAAACCGGCGTCGAATTCGCTGGCGATCTCCCACGCGTATGATTTGAACCAGTATATGAGCATCCTCTTCTTCTATGTACGGCTTGACCGACTCGGGATCAAATTCATCCCCAACAGCCCACAAGGTGATCCCCCAGGATTCAGGATCAAAAGGTGGTCCGGAGTTCCATCGACGGTAGGCATGTGAGCCATCGGTCACATAAAAAACCTCATAATTCCCGGGCTGAAGGGTTATCACACCGTCGAACATACGATTTTTCCTCGCCCCTCCGGCTCGTTTTGTATTTCTTTGAGTCATCGTCCACACAGGCTCCCGGGTATCGGCATCGAGTATCCATCCGCGATCTACGAAATCATCTCTGGAATCGTGCTCGCCCAGACACAGAATTCGGACTTTGGTTGGCTGGGTCAACACGAATCCTTCCTTCTCAAAACGATCGTTGCCCATCCGAGTCATATCCACGATAATTCGACGACCCGCTTCCGGATTGTACGGCTTGACGACCACATCTCTCTTAAAATCTCCGTCCTGACCCCAAAGAGTGATACCCCAATGGCGAAGATCGTAGGGTGGTAGCTGATTCCAGTCGTCGTACGAATGAGAACCATCGGTGACAAAATAGACCATGTAGTCGCCCGCGGGTAGAGTGATATCCTCGTCGATAATTCGGTTTTTTTCGGCTCCGCCCGCCCTGCGCGTGTCCCGATAATCCATCTCCCAGATGGTTTCCCGGCTGCTGCCATCGACAATCCATCCATAATCATACATGTCACCATCATCACCCTCGCCGATGGCGTAAATCCGAATTTGGGTTTCCTCACTCAACGAGAAGCCCTCTTTCTCGAACTCATCGTCCCCTAATGGGACCAACTGAACGATGGCACCTTCTGTTCCCGGAATGTCGATGAGCTTGACCGCTTCCTCGTCTGATTCATCCACAGAAAGCCTCATTCCCCACGACCTTGCTTCCCGGCGCCACTTGCTACCCCGAAATCCGTCAAAAAGATCCTCCAGAAAATCTCCAAAATCTCTGTACCCGCGATCCCATATGCCGCGAGGTGAAACCGCGTAGTAGATTTCGTACGTACCGGCATCGAGTGTGATCTTCTGCTCTGTTTTACGATTGTACCAACGTCTTTCCTCGGACGAATTAGACGGCGACATCTCCCAAACGACACGACGCGTATCGCTGTCCAGGATCCAGCCATAGGCCAGCATATCATCGCCCCATTTATCGCTGGCTCCCATGGCCTCGATCTTAATCTGAACGTCTCTGTCCAAGACCATGCCTTGTTCGACCCAGTCTCTCCGGCGAAAGTCCTTTACCTCAAAAATTTTTACATCTTTGGCTACCACAGAAGAGACCACTGCCAGCGAAAAAATCCACTTGACTATTTTCATGATCCGTCACCCCTTTTAAACAAGCCTATTTCAATCGTAATCGAACACACGGCGTATGCCGATCACATAAAAATGATACTATCTATCAATGACCCGTATACATACACACTTTTTAATCCTGATGTAACGACGTCAACCTGCTATCTTTCTATATTTTATAGCGAATAAAACAACCCTATGTTTCATAATAGGATACTGAATATCCCCGTTTTTATTCCTTTCTGAGAATGATATCCCCTTCATCGGCCAACGCCTTCAACCGTCCATTACCACGACCGATCATGCCTTCTGCCGATTCCCCATCATCATGACTTCGAAAATATAGATCAAAATCTGAATCGATTCTCCCTTCGTAGGTCTGAAGCCTCACATCGAGATCGGCATCCTCGGGAAGATAAATCTCCAGATCACCTTCATCCGTTTCCATCCTGTAACTCCCCTTCTCCGTGGGCCGAAAATCGGTCTGTATATCCCCCTCATCCGTGCTCAACCAAAAACGGGGTGTTATGACGTTTCGAAGGGTAATCTCCCCCTCATCGGTTCTGACGTCTACTTCCTTCATCGATCCCTCTTCGATAAAGATGGATCCTTCGTCGGCGTCTATCTTCCATAATCCCTGACCCCGATCTTTCACCCGATAGAACGAGATATCCCCTTCATCGACACTGATTTGTACATAATCGGATACCACGTCTTCCAGCTCTACCTCGCCTTCATCCACATCCACAGTCAATTTACCGTCTGTCCCAGACACTTCGATATCGCCTTCATCGGTCTGAAGCCGGAGTTCCACTTTTTGGGGAACCGTGAGTTCAAAATCCACCACAACACTCCTCCACCCTTTCTCACGCCAGAAATCACCGTCGAAGATGTCGAAAAAGTTGAAATGCTCGTCATAATCCCGGTCCAGCTCTTTGATAACGAGTCTGTTCCGGCCTTCCTGGATTCGGACGTCGATATCCTCCAAGAGCCGCTCCGCCTCACGTCTGCTCCGTCCCCAAGCACGTTTAGTCATCCTCAGATAAACGCTTTCTCTGTTCCATGTTTTTATCGTTATGCTCCCGTCATCGGCCATGACAGAAATACTTCCCCCCGAAGAAAAATCGAATGTCTTCTCTTCGACTTTTTCAACCTCCACGCACCAGGCCGTGACGCTGATGGCCAGAGAAAAAAGTAGGCCCCATCGTATGGTAAAAAACCATGTCCTCATCGCTCGCCTCCTCGTTTACGTTGGAAAATCGTACATTCTACTCTCTTTCGATATTCAACTCCCCCAAGCCCGGGGATACGCGGACATAAAACGTCCCCTCCTCGTCTTCGTAATTCTCAGAATAATACGTGCTCCCTTCTTTGTAGAACGAATGGTCTATATTTTTTTCCGAGAGGAAACTGAACCCTCCGCCGATACGCATCTTGACACCCACATCTCGCGGCAGGATGATGGTGGCCTCACCAATATCCAAATCCACCTTTGCTTTGCATTCGTCGATGACATTTCCTCTAAAATCCACCCGCATCTCACCGATCCCTCCGTTGATATCCGCCTTCTTAAATCGGGCGTTTCCCAGTCTAACGAACGTCGCCTCCCCTACCTTGGCGTTAATATCCAACAGGTCCATGGTAATCGGATTCGGCTCATCGAATCGTACTTCCACTTCTCCGGCCCAATTGGTATACACGTATTCCTTCAATCGCAGTCCCCCCATGTCCATGGTTACTTCTCCGGCCTTCACATGCGCATCGAACAGAATATCCACACCGTATGGGAGCTCAACCGTGACCTCGGCCCGATCATCGTCTGTATCCACACTCCGCCATCCTTTCATATCGAAATGAACCTTCAGACGGTTGGTCTTCTCGTTGAAATCGATTTTTTGCCGAAACTTGCGGGGTGTATACCTTATTTCTACACGCCCCACGGTACTGTCCATACCCTTTTTCACGACGACCTCGCCCGCATCGATCTTGAGAATGACTTCCAGGGGCTGATCGGTGCTGGCTTGAAACTCTTCTTCCGATATTTCATAGTGTTCCCTCTGAGCGAATCCGTGAGAAATCGGACCCAGCAGCAGTAGAATGACGACTAGACAGAACACCCGTTTCATAGATACCTCCTTCTCGATCTCCACATACGGGATCGAAAATCAAAATAGTCTCTATCGGACTAAGTACGCATGACGGCCATCCAAAGCATAGGAGGCGATGAAAAAAGGAAAACACCACCCCGTATTGCCCGCTTCAGTAGGGTGCGATTCTCTAAAGTCATGGACTCGCACCACCTTCATTTGGATTCATCTTTGGAAGCAATCTTCTTTTCGACCTCCTCCAAATGTTTCCTGGCCGCTGCAAAGTCCGGATCGATCTCCAATGCTTTCCGGTACTCCCGCGCAGCATCTTCCCATCGCTCCCCCGCCCTGTAGCCATCGCCCAGGCTGTCGTAAGCATTGGCATTCTCGGGAGCCAGTTCCACCTGCTTTTTAAACTTCTCTATAGCCTCTTTCACGCGATCCTGACGAAGGAGAAAGTAGCCGTACGTGTTGAAAAATTCATAGAAGGCGACAGAATTTGTCATGGCCTGTTCGCAAGCCTTGTATTCGGCTTCCGCCAGGTCGTCTTGTCCCTCGGCTTCATAGATCAAACCGAAGGCACAGTATCCACGCAGGACATCCCGCTCTTTGATCTCCTGGGCCTGCATTTTAGCCATATCTTTGCTTCCCCCCATAAAACCGGGGGCGTTCAGGTAATACTGGAGCAGTGTGAACCGGGCATCCAGATTGTTTCCATCCAGTTCCACGGCTTTCTCGACTTCCGCCTTCATCTTCTTCGCCCAGCCTGCTTTCTTCAACAGACCGGCCTTCTGCGCCTTTTGTCCGTATGCATTTCCCAACCAGTGGTGGTTCTCCGAATCCTGATCGTCCAGTTGGACGGCCCGCGACAGCCACAGGATACTCTCGTCGAGCTCATCCTGCGCCATGCATATTCTTCCGATATAAAGGGCCGCCTTGGCGTTCCTTGGATCCTCCTCGAAGCAGGACAGAAAAAGTCGCTTTGCTTCCGGCAGGTTTCCATCCTGAAACTGCTGAATGGCCTTCTCAAAACCATCGTTGAATCCGGCTGCCAGTAAACGGGAAGCTGCTCCTACGAGAATAAGGACGAACAGACAATACCAATATTTTTTCAGAACCATCTCTCCCTCCGCATTCCAAAAGTTCATTTTAGACCCAATATAAAATGTTATGCCTGCGTGATGCCTGAGTGTTTACTCCAAACAGTTATCTTATGGGATGATCCTTGGATGCGACTCTCATTATCCTTCATCGTTTTCCTGTAGACGAATCTCTTATTCTCTGTAACTTATTCAGTAAGCTTTTCTATGGGATCAGTAAAAGAACGGCAGAAGGGACGCATCCTATCGTATTGGTCATAGCGTGTAGATGACCTCTTCTGCTCTACGTTCCTTCGGTACATACTATTTACGAAAACAAAAGATAAAGGTTACTTCGGCTCCCGTGTTCTTGTGCGAGAATGCCGATTAAAACGGTCGATAAATTCGGAACAAGAAGACATACGGTTTCTCACCCGTATCGGTCCTTCGGGCAATCTGGAAACGGACGTTACCGCTCCGATTGGCCAGGGCAATGCCCACGTCGCTCTTAAAACGAGACCATGTCAATTCGTCGAATCCTTCAAACATCCCGGACTCCGGGTCCGCGACACCTACCCAGCCGGCATCCACGAACAGTATCAGATTGAAGTGTTCCAGAATTCCCCAATCGAGCTCATCGGGCAGGTCCTGGGTACCCATCCGGTATTCCAATTGCGCCAGAACCATCCGATTCCCACCTGGACTCATGGGCCCATTAGGCCAGATTTTATACGGAAATCCCCTTAATGTGCTTATTCCTCCGAGATGAAAACTGCGGTGCCATGGCAAGGAGTCTCCCTTGACCGTGCCGACCCGCACTCTGAAATCCAGTCCTTCCCCAAAACCCAGGGGTTGATACCGTCGAACATCGACCACCAGCCGGTCAAAATCAAAATTCCCGCCCAGGCCCCTGCCTGCGTGCTCGCCCTCTACTTGAATATACCATCCTCGCGTCGTCCGTTTCTTACTGTTTCGTGTATCGATAACCAGATTGGTCATGACGCTGCGCATCTCACCTTCATCCATCGGCGGATTGTCTCGAAAATTCTTCTTGCCTCCAAACAGTGCCCAGTTTGTGTTCTTGTCCAGGGAATCGATGGAGTCATAATGATATCCCACCGTCAGATTGATGTCTTTTGCAAAATCCTGACGAATGTACACACTGCCACCTTCCCTTAAATAGAAATCGTGAAAATCTTCCTTCAACAAGAACGCTGCCAAAGAATTTTCCACATCTGAGATGATCCACCGATCCGGCGTATCGACGAGTCGGTGGTATTCACCGCCAACGGCCGTATGGTAAGTCTCGAAAAAGCCCTTCTCCAGGCCGATCCGATATTGAAACTCTTTTACTTTAAAAGCATAACCGGCAGAACCGTAGAGAAACGGTCTCCTGGTATACCGGCTCCGCCAGTATTCCTCTCTCACACGAGCCCCCAGGTACACACCCTCCACCCGATTGTACCGGACGTCCGGCGTTACCCGATCACCCCTTCCCCATTCGTCGTCCCAATCATCTTCCCAGTCCCAATCTTGGAAAAAAGAGATATTCAAACCTTGAGCCCTGGCGCTGGTGCAGATGACGACACCCATCACCATCACCAGCGACATGGCCAGCAGTATAAGAAATAGTACCTGTTTCATGACGAGTCGCTGCATCGTTTCCTCCGTCTTCATTTAGCTTATCAAAAACGTATCACTCTATCGTATAAGCAACCTACATGCCAAAGATTGTTTTAAAGAACGATCCAAATGGTGCCTTATTTTTAAATAACTTACACAAAAAAATCAGGGCCGTTGTCTCAGGTTGGCCCTCTGGGAACGCAATAGTGTAGCACATTGACATAGTCGAAATATCACGAGTGTGGTAAATCGACACACCTCACTTTATTCCGTACGACTTGAGTTTTCTATGGAGATTTGCCCTGTCAATCTTTAATTTCCGAGCCAGTTGGGATACGTTACCTCCAACCTCCTGGTACCCTTGAAGGAGGACCTCTTTCTCGAACTGCTGGACCATCTCTTTAAACGACGGTGTCTCACCGGATTTCTGCAGAGTCCCTGTGGGAGAAACCACCGGCGGAGATATGGGTAGCACACTGTCCACCTCCTCTTCTCCGATGGTATCCTCCCCACTCATGATGACCAGCCGTTCCACCACGTTCTTCAGCTCTCGCACATTACCCGGCCAGGAATAAGCCTGGAGTGTCCTCAGAGCACCTTCTCTCCACTCTTTCATCCCCTTTCCCATCTTTCGGCATGTTTCCCCCAGAAAATGCCGGGCCAAAAGGTCGATGTCCTCGCCCCGATCTCTCAGCGGGGGAATCTCCAGAGGAATGACGTTCAGTCGATAGAAAAGATCCTCCCGGAATCGATTTTTCTCGATTTCGCTTTGAAGGTTTTTATTCGTAGCCGATATGACACGAACGTCAAACCGGTACGGCGTGATACCCCCCACGCGGACAGCCTCATTCTCTTGAAGTACCCTCAGGAGCTTGGCCTGCGTATCGAGAGCCATATCCCCGACCTCATCCAGCAGAAGGGATCCCCCGTCGGCGGTCTCGAATAATCCCTGCTTTCTTCGGACAGCACCTGTGAACGCGCCCTTCTCGTAGCCGAAAAGCTCGCTCTCCACCAAGTCTTTGGGCAGTGCCGCGCAATTCAAACTCACAAACGGACGATTCCGGCGATTGCTTCTACTGTGGATTTCTCGGGCCACCAATTCCTTACCCGTCCCGTTCTCACCGAAAATGAAGACCCGTCCCTCTGAAGGAGCCGCCTTTTGGATGGCTTCGAACAGACGCTTCATCACCGGCGAACGACCCAGCATCCTCTCTTCACCACCGACTCGAGATTCCAGGGAATCGACTCGGCGCTCCAACGTTATCTGATCGGCGATGTTCTTCAGCTCTAGGAGCACCCGATCCGGATTTAAAGGCTTCTCAAAAAAATTGTGAGCGCCCATTTTTGTGGCGCGAACGGCCGTGGAAAGATCCGACTTTCCAGACATCATCAGTACTTTAGTCGAAGGAGCCAATTCCCGGATACGCCCCAGTGTGGCCAGGCCATCCTGGCCTGGCAGAACCACATCCAGAAACACCACATCGAACGGATTTTCTTGAACCGCTTCCACGCCCAGCTCGCCGCTCGAAGTCGATTCAACGGTATAGCCCTGATCTCTTAACAATCCTTCGAGAGACGAACGGATGCGGGGCTCGTCATCAACGATGAGTATCCGAATCATGATCTATTTTCTCCAACAGCGCATAAATACGTTGTAAATTCTCGGTCGTTGTCCGAAGGTGAATCTCGGCCATACCGTCCTCGAAGATTTTCTCCACAACCATAGCCATCTCATGGATCTTGGCAATCGTCTTCGTCTCCCCGTCGGGAACGTGCACGACTTCTTCAACTTCTTCTTCCCGTAATAAGGCGACAATCTCTCGGCGCAGAGCGCTCAGCCCGAATCCCTTGACGGCGGACGTAAAAACAGCCCGGGGAAATCGCTGCGTTAAAGCGGGAAGAAAACGACGATCTGCCAGTAAATCGACTTTATTGAACACTGAAATCATCGGTTTTTGGTGAATCCCCATATCCCGAAGCACACTCAGTACCGATCCGATTTGCTCTTCATACCGTGGATGGCTGACATCCACCACATGGATCAGGAAATCGGCTTCGATGGTTTCCTCCAGTGTGGAACGGGACGAAGCGACCAGATGATGGGGAAGTTTCTTTATTAATCCCACCGTATCGATGAGGAGTACCTGACGGTGACTCTCCAGCGAGAGGGCACGAATCGTGGCATCCAGGGTGGCGAACAGGCGATTCTCTACGAACACCTCGGCATCGGCCAGGACGTTGAGCAGGCTGGATTTACCGGCATTCGTATAGCCCACCAGAGCACCCTTCTTGAACTGTTGCCGCCGTTTTCTGCGTATACTGCGTTGCCGTTCGATGCGATGGAGTTCTTCTCTGAGATGCCCGATGCGCTTTCGAACGGCACGGCGATCCACTTCCAACTGTGTCTCACCGGGCCCTCTTGTTCCGATACCGCCTTCCTGTCTGGAGAGATGCGTCCATTGCCGGGTCAGCCTGGGCAGGAAGTACTCGAGCTGGGCCAGTTCGACTTGAATCTGCGCTTCCCGCGTCCGTGCCCTCCGGGCGAAGATGTCCAGTATAAGTCCGCTCCTATCCACGATCTTTCGGTTGATGGCCTGCTCCAGATTCTTTGCCTGAACCGGACTCAGGTCTTCATCAAAAATGACCACACGGGCTTCTGTATCGGCCACGCGTTTGATGATTTGATTGACCTTGCCTTTCCCGATAAACGTCGCCGGGTTCACCGGATGCCGATCCTGGATGATGCGGTCGACCACGCTGGCACCGGCCGTATCGGCCAGGAGAGCCAATTCGTCCAGGCTATCTTCCATCTGATGATACGACATCCCGTGAAGGGTGACGCCAACGAGAATGGCTTTTTCTCTTTCCTGTAAGGGTGTAACTGTGTGACTCTTGGCTTTCATTCTTGTATCGTTATGGTTTAACGATTCCTTGTTCGTAATGCGACAGACTTTGTGTATCGTCTATGCGATCTATTCAACTGTTTGATTTGCTCTGTCCCCGATACGGTGCAACACTTTCTCTGCCATGAATTTTAATTCGGGATTCGGAGTTCTCTGTACCAACGTGTCCAGACAGGCCTTCAGCCCGGGTATATCGTTGTTCATCCGATATGTTTGTTCTAAATCGTACAACAGCAATCCGAGATTTGTGGCGTGATAGGGGTACTGTTCCAAAAGCCTTCGTACCGTCTTGATCCGAATTTCCCGATGGCGTGTTCCGTATCGATTCAAATGATTGCGAAAGATAAGCTCCAGAGCCCCGGCGGCATACATGCTCTCGGGGTATTTCTGGACCAGTTCCTCATAACGGGCATCGGATTCTGTCAACTTTTTCAGACGATACATCCGGTCGCCCTCATTCAGCAACGTCAGGGCTTTGTATTCTCGTCCTTTTGGATTAGAAACGAGAAACGTTATTGTATCGGAGTTTAAGGATTCATACCCCACCTCATTCCAATGGAAATACACGGAATAGCGGCCTGGCGGAAGACAGGGATCTCGTTTGCCCAGTAAAAAATAGGATCTAACAAGGTTGATGTGCTTTTCCATCACCTCACCAGGTTTTACTCGACTCACGGGCACGGATTCTTCAGCAGGCATATCCAGTGACAAGCGGTTCCCCTGACAGTCCAAGACAAAACAATACTGGGTCCAGGGTCGGTTGACGATGTGGGGTCCGACAGTTCCCCGGTTGATGACTCGGATGCTCAGCCACACGGGCTGCCCCACATAAAACCGCGACGCTGGAAGCGACATCGTGACATCCGCGTCAAACGTTCGATTCGTTTGGCAGCATGACCTGAGCACGGGAACAACGAGAAATAGGATAATCGCGCACAGGTTCGTACGCCTTCGCCATAACGTCATCATGTTTTCTTTGTCTCTCGTGCAATCATCATCTCCGCGACCAGGACGAATATTCCCAGCAAAAGCATCTCTTTCCAGAATTCCTTCCCCCATCGTGCTCTAGATACGACGGATTCAACATTCTGTGTTTCATCGATGGTAAATACATGCATTCCCGGGAGCCTCGCTTCTAGCTCGTCCTGAGAAATCGGTGTGAGGTCCGATTCCCGCGGATCGACATTCACCGCTTCCATTCCGATGAGGGTCTCGCCTTTGTAGAAACGATAGATTCCCGGCTGGTCGGCGGCGTCCAGCGTGAGCAGAACCCTATCCGCCTTCACGGCAGGCAGTAGGAGAACTTCCTCTCCCGAGGGTTTTTCGACACGGTACGGCTCATCCACGTCTCTCAAGCTTACCATCAACGAGATCGATTCGCCCACAGTGTATCCGTCCTTCTTCTCCAGGATTGGAGTCGCCAGATAGGCTGCACTGCGTGTCACCAGAGGAGCGAAGAACGTCGAATATGCCAGATCAGACCACGTCTCTCCGACCCCGCTGGTGACGATGAGTACCTTTCCTTGACCGACGGTTTGTTCCAGTAAAAACGCACGCCCGTCTCCCAGAGTGATGATCGGACGTGAAGAGCTCGCCATCGTCTCGATCATCCGCGAGAATCGCGGAGATCGAACATTTTCTTTGCCCTGCTCAAACACGCCCTGGAAAAGGGGATGATCGAAGGCAACCGTGCCGAAGGTAAGATATCCTCCCTGATTGTCTCCTAGGATATTCCCGAGAGTGACCTTTACAACGGGTACGAAAAACGTTTCATTCATGTTTCGCAGATCCACATCGTCTCCCATCAAGAAGACCACGCCGCCGCCTTCTTCGATGAATCGTCGGAGACGATTGGCTTCTCTCGGCTCAAAAGACGGAAAATTGGAAAAGAAGACGACATCGACAGCATCGAGTTCAGCGATCCAATCCTTTCGGTGAAGTGTCTCTATCAGGTCGAAAATGCCCCTGCGCTCCCCAGGAGGCGTCAAAGCCAGGCCAAGGGAATGGAGATCCTCGGGCTTATTCCCAACCAGGAGAACGTGTATTCGTTCCGGTATCCATCGGGTGAAATAGTATGCGTTATCCAGAGGAAGCGCATCATCCTCCAATTGGATCGATCCCCAGACCCATCCGGGTTCATCGGGCAACACCCGAAACCGAACACGCTGACCGTCTTGTGCGTCTATGCTGACCACGCCCTGAGCCACCGGCTCCCCTCGCAAAAAAACGCGAACGAGTAACTCATAGATACGTCGCGAACCTCCGTTCTTCACCTCGGCAAACACACCCACGGGAGAGCCCGGTTGAAGGATTTGCTCCTCCAAGCCGCCGTCGATGATGGCTATGTTCTGCTCATCGCCAGCAACAGGAAGAATGTACAGGTTTCCTTTAAACTCCGGAATCTGAAGAGAGTCATCCGAACCAGTAAACCCGGTAGCCTGCAGGTCGGAGACCAGAACCATTTCCCGGTTGATATTTTGAGAACCGGCCAGTAAAGAGGCAGCATCCCCCACCTGCCTCAGTATCTCGCCCCCTTCGGCTGAGACATCCCACTCGTCGAGTCTTCGTCGCAAGTCGGCTCTGGAATGGCTGAATGCCCGGCTCTCTTTCTGCGAGGGCAGGGTGATCAAAGCCGCCTCATCCTCGATATTCAGAAAATCCAGAACTGAAAAAGCTCTCGCCCGGGCTCTCTCAAAGAGTCCATCCCGTCCCATACTCAGGGTACGATCCATGATGAGAACCACCGAGCTTTTCGCCTGGCCTTGAATGAAAGAGCCTCCTGTTCTCAGTGTCGGCCTGGCAAAAGCTACAACGAGGAGGAAAACGGCCAAACAGCGCAGGACGAGAAGAAGCATCTGTCTGAGTTTCATTCGGCGCATCGTCTGATTCTGGATGGCTTTAAGAAACGCCGTACTGCTGAACTCGATGCGCCTCAGCTTCTGCCGGGCGAAGAGATGGATTAGGATGGGCAGTACAATACCCAGAAGACCCAGTAAAATGGCGGTGTTCACAAAACTCAGCATTCCATGCTCAAGAAAGTTAAACCCATTAAAAACAATGTATAGGTAAAGGATGATATAAATGCAGGAGCAATTGTCGTTTTAAAAATACTTTCGTTTCCGTGTTCCCATCAAGAATAAGTGTTATTCGGACTGCTGGGAGATCGACTTTTCCACCAGATCACAGAGGATGTGCCCGAAGGTCATGTGCCCCTCCTGTATTCTCGGGGAGTCTTCCGACGGAATTTGCACGGTTATGTCTGAGATCTCCGACATCGGGCTTTTCTTACCACCGATGAGAGCGATGGTAACCATCCCCTGTTTTTTTGCTTCCTCCATGGCCCGAAGCACGTTCGGAGACCGACCACTCGTACTGATCCCGATGAAAACGTCCCCTTTGTGTCCCAGGGCCTCCACTTGTCTACGAAACACCTCGTCGTATCCGTAGTCATTCCCCACAGCCGTGAGGATCGATGTATCCGTGGTCAAAGCGATGGCCGGCATGGCCTTTCGGTCGAAACGAAAACGGCCGACAAACTCCGCCGCGATATGCTGGCTGTCCGCCGCGCTTCCGCCGTTACCGCATAAGAGCACTTTACCTCCCGATCGGAGGGCATGGATGACGGCCTCGGCAGCCTCCTTTATTGAACCAATCATCGATTCGGCCATGGTACGCTTCAGCTCGGCGCTTTCCTGAAGCTGTTCGTTGATGAACGATTCCATCCAATCCATAAGCCATCCTACCGATTTTTAAAGAGTTGAAAACCGAACAGGTTCACCGACTTCCTTTTTCCGGCCTCGAATGGGAGAGAAGGAAAAGCAATGATATCTTCCCCAATAACAGCTTTATAAGGATTGAGGCGAAACAACCGTTCGGCTGTCTCGGTTCCCCAGCCTCGATCGACCACTTCATAGGCATGGCTCAATACCATCGAACGATTGTTGGGAGCGTGGCAATCCGAGGCGACGAAATGAACCATTTGATGCTCCAGCATTTCATGGGCCAATCGCTTCACCCTTTTACCAAATTTACCCAGAATACTCCCGGCGTTCAACTGAAGGTACACGCCCTTCTGCACAAATTGAAAGGCCTTCTGCGGATTCTGGAGGATTCGGCTGTTTCTCTCCGGATGGGCCAGAATCGGATACACTCCTTCAATTCTGATATGGAAGAATTTATCCTCCACATCCTTGGGAATATCTCCCATAGGAAGTTCTATAAGTATATACTTACCGTTGCCGTTGAGGGTGGCTACCTTGGATCGCAAATTGAATTGGGCATTCGTATGAATCTCCGATCCCAGCCAGAGGGACATCTTGAGTCCCTTCTTACGGGCCATCCGCTTCAGTGTTTCATACTTTTCCGTCAGCTCTGCCTCAACACGTTCATCCAACCGGTCCAGTACGTGTGATGTGCACACGGCCCCCCGTATTCCATCCTCCTCGCCCTGCTGGAGCAAGGCCATCGACTCCTCCCAAGTTCCGGGTCCGTCATCGACCTGTGGGAGCACGTGTGTATGAATATCGATCATGAAGATTCCTTCGGTTTTTTCGCGGAGTGAATCGCTTCTGAGAACTCTTTGATGAGGCCTTCGTTTCCCTTTCTTTCGATAATATCTCCCGTGACGATGAACGAAGCACCAGCCAGGACTTTCAATCGCGCTTCTTCGGGTGTTTGAATGCCGCCTCCAACCATCAGGGGAATGGAGATGGCCCGACGGACCGACATGATCAATTCCTCCGGTACGGAGAGTTGGGCTCCGCTGCCAGCCTCCAGATAGATGAGTTTCATCCCCAGATACTCACCGGCCAGGGCGTGGGCCACGGCAATATCGGGCTTACTCCTGGGAAGGGGCATCGTGTGACTCATGAACTCCACCGATGTACAGCCGCCCGATTCCACGAGCATGTATCCTGTCGAGATGGGCTCCAGCTCCAAAGCTCTGACGAGGGGGGCTGCCAGCACTTGTTCCCCGATTAAGTAATGGGGATTCCTGCCGCTTATCAGACTTAAAAAAAGGACGGCATCGGCATGCTTGGACAGTTGACCGCCGTTACCTGGGAAGAGAATAACGGGGATGGTAACTTTCTGTTTTATGGCCTTGACCATATCATCCAGAACAGCCGAGAAAAGCAGACTCCCTCCAATCAACAGCCCGTCAACTCCGTTCGCCTTACACGTCTCGGCCATGGCAACAATGTCCTCTACCGGATGCTTGTCGGGATCCAGGAGGACAAAGTATCCCGCACCCTTCTTCTTGAGGAGATCCTTCAGTTTGGAGTAGAGCGTTGCCATACTATGCGAGCAATTCCTTTACGATTTTCAGTGTGCTGTTCACGGCTTCCTGAACCTTGCTTTTATCCTTCCCGCCTGCCAGAGCCTGATGAGGCTTTCCGCCTCCGCTTCCGCCGGCAATCTCTGCGATCTTTCGAACGATGTCCCCCGCCTTCAGACCTCGGTCCTGGATCACATCATCCGTGACCACGCAGAGGAAATGAATCTTCTCCCCGACCACCGTTCCCAACACACCGACGCCGGATTTCAACTGCTCCCGCAGACGATCCCCCAGCGTTCTGAGCTCATCGATGCTGTTCACGGAGACGATATGTGTTGCCACACGGACACCATCGACTTCTTTCACATTCTTTATGACGGAATCGAATTCGGCAGACGCCGAGGCCTTTTGCATATGCTTTACTTTGCGTTCCAATCCCTTGCGATCGTCGATGAGAGCGGACACACGCTGCTCCAGCTCGTCATCACGGCAACGTAGGACATTGGTCAGACTTGCCAGGATACGTTTCTCCCTCCGTAGGTAATCATCGGCCCCTTCGCCCGTCACGGCTTCTATTCTCCTCACGCCGGCAGCAATTCCCTCCTCATGGAGAATCCGAAAGTATCCGATCTCTCCCGTCCGATCCAGATGGGTTCCTCCGCAGAGTTCCATCGAGTAATCGTCGATCTTTACTACCCGCACCTCTTCGTCGTATTTCTCCCCAAACAAGGCTGTTGCGCCCTGACTCTTTGCTTCTTGGAGAGAGGTGACAAATTTGGATACGGGCAAATCCTCCCGGATATGGAGGTTGACCCTCCTTTCGACCTCATCGATTTGTTCCGGTGTCATGGCCTCAAAATGGGTAAAGTCAAACCGCAAACGCCCGGGAGCCACCAACGAACCCGCCTGGTTAACGTGATCGCCCAAGACTTCTTTCAGAGCCTTGTGGAGCAGATGGGTGGCCGTGTGATTCCGTGCCGTGGCGAGGCGTTTCTCTCGGTCCACCCGGACTTCGACAGAGACATCATCGATCTCACCACCATCGGTAAAGGTTCCTATGTGGATGACTTGATCACCCTGTTTCTGCGCGTCTTCCACGCGCACCCGGAATCCCTTGCCCACGATTTCTCCGGTATCGCCGACTTGCCCCCCCGACTCGCCGTAAAAGGGTGTCTTTTCCAGGATCATCTCCACCCGCTCTCCATTCCGGCGTACCTTTCGAATCTCGGCCCTGGCGCTCGTCGTCTCATATCCTACGAATTCCGAATCCGAGCCCGAGGAGAATTCCTCCCACTCACCTTCCTCGACAGTTGAAAACTTACCGGCCTGACGGGCCCGCTCCCTCTGGGCTTCCAGCTCCTGTTCGAATCCCTCCTGATCGACTTGCAGACCTTTCTCCCGGGCTATGAGCTGGGTCAGGTCCAGCGGAAATCCATACGTGTCGTAGAGTCGAAATACCTCCGCACCGGGGATGATCTTCCGACTGCCTTTCAACGCTTTTTCGGCTACCTTCTCAAAAATCTCGATCCCTCGATCCAGAACGTCGTTAAACCGCTCCTCTTCCGCTTTGATCACCAGCGTCGTATGCTGGGCCCTCTCACCGATTTCCGGATAGGCATCGGCCAGCACATCGACCACTGTGGAGACGAGACGATAGATAAACGGCTCGTGCATTCCGAGGTTTCGTCCGTACCGGGCTCCCCGGCGGAGGATTCGCCGCAACACATAGCCCCTTCCCTCGTTGGACGGAATGGCCCCGTCGGTGATGGCGAATGTCAATGCCCGGATATGATCGGCGATGACGCGGAAAGCCGGTAGCGTTTCCGGAGGACCCAGGGATTTGCCGGTGATTTCCGAAATCCGCTCCATGATGGGAAGGAAGAGGTCGGTCTGGTAGTCCGACTTTTTACCCTGAATCACGGCAACGGCCCTCTCAAGACCCAATCCCGTGTCCACATGCTTGGCCGGCAGGGGCGTGAGTTTCCCCGTTTCGTCCCTGTTGTACTGGATGAACACGAGATTCCATAGCTCGATGATGCGTGCACAGCCCGCGTTGACTTCACACACATGACCCGGAACATCCTGTTTATCACAGTATCCTTCGCCCAGATCGATGTGAACCTCCGAACAAGGACCACAGGGGCCTGTCTCCCCCATCTCCCAAAAATTATCTTTTTCGTCGAAGCGGAGTACGTGGGACGGCTTTATATCCGTGACTTTTTTCCACAGGATTTCGGCCTCGTCGTCTTCCCGGAACACGGTTGCCCACAACCGATCCTTGGGCAATCCCCAGATCTCCGTCACCAGTTCCCAGGCCCAGAGGATGGCTTCTTCTTTATAATAATCCCCGAAAGACCAGTTACCCATCATCTCGAAAAAGGTGTGGTGATAGGTATCGTACCCCACCTCTTCGAGGTCGTTGTGCTTGCCACTCACCCTGATGCATTTCTGAGAATCCACAGCCCGACGGTAGGGCCGCGTCCCTGTTTCCAAAAAGACATCCTTGAACTGATTCATCCCCGCGTTGGTGAACAACAGGGTTGGATCGTCCTGCGGAACAACCGGCGCGCTGGGAACGATTTTATGATCGTACTTTGCAAAAAAATCCAAGAACGATTGTCGAATCTCCGATGCTATCATAGTCACCTGAATTAGTCTCTTAAATACCTGTTATGACATTCTCACACCGTGTACTTCTATACCATTGCCCGGAACACGACCTCATTGGACGGATTCCGGTCACAGCGAGTTCAATGCCTGCTCTATATCTGCCTTTAAATCCTCGATATCTTCAATACCCACGGAAAGACGAATCAGTCCGTCGGTGATGCCGTACTTTTCCCTGTACTCCGGACTCATATTCCGGTGAGACGACGACGCAGGATGAGAGGCAATGGTGTCCACTTCCCCCAGACTCACGGTGGACGTGATGAGCCGGAACGCGTCATCCACCTGGCGGGCCGCATTCAGACCGCCGTCGATCTCGAAGGAAACCATGCTGCCAAACCCGGCAAACTGTGTTTTTGCCAGCTTGTGTTGCGGATGACTGGCCAGTCCCGGATAGTAGACTCGCCGGACTTTGGGATGCCCCTCCAGAAATTCGGCCAAGGTCATGGCGTTCTCACACGATCGCTCCAGCCGAACGCCCAGTGTGCGAAGGCCCCGGAGGGTCAGCCAGGCATTAAAGGGACTCATCACGCCGCCGTAGACCCGTCCCAGTTTTTCCACCTTCTCCATGAAAGAATCGGACCCGAGGACGATGCCCCCGATGGTATCCCCATGCCCACCGATAAATTTTGTCGTACTATGAACCACACCATGAGCGCCGTGGCGAAACGGATAGAAGAGGTAGGGAGGCGTGAATGTATTATCCACCAAAACGAACACGTCGTGCTCCCTGGCCAACGATGCCAATGCCGGGAGGTCGGCCAGCATCAGTGTTGGATTCATCATGGGCTCCAGATAAAGAACACGTGTATTCCTCCGGAAACCTTTTTTCACGGCATCGTGATCCCACACATCGACGAACGATGCTTCCACCCCGTACTGAGGAAGAAAATTAACCAGAAAATCGTACGAGCCGCCGTATAGAACCGAGGAGGCCAGAACATGGTCTCCATCCTTGATCAGAGCGAAAAAAGCCGTGCTGATGGCAGCCATGCCCGAAGCGAACGAGAATGCCTTGTCCGCTTCTTCCACATCCGCCACGGCTTCGTTCACCGCGTCAATGGTCGGATTGCTGTACCGGGTGTATAGATAACCTTCCTCCTCACCACTGCTGACCCGGAGTTTTTGATCAAAATCCTCATACTCAAAATTCACAGTCTGAAAGATGGGAACCGTATGGGAATGGACAGGACGAATCTTTTTCTTGCCTCCGTGAACGGCTCTGGTGGCAAATCGATGCTTCCTCAATACTCTCCCTCCCATGGTTGGTCATGGATTACTTCGGCAATCACGTCCCAATCGAACCCTCGCCCAAACAGAAAATCGGTGAGCTTCTTCTTTGCCTTCTTTGAACCCGATTCTGTTTCCGTAAACCGCTGCGCCCGCTTTTGAACCAGCTCCCGGGCCACATCGGTCTCGGAACGCTGACTATACGCCTCATCGATAGCCTTTTCAATCGTTGCTTCATCGATGCCCAACCCCCAAAGCTCCTGCCGCAGCAACCGCTTTCCCATCGGTTTCTGGAGCATCTTGGAATGTACAAAAGCCGTGGCGAACTGGTTATCGTCCAGGAGCCCGACACGCGAAAAGTCTTCGATGACCCGATGTACGGTTCTTTCGGAAAAGCCTTTACCCAACAGTTTACGTTCCAATTCCTTGGTACTCCGTGCACGGTAATTTAGATAGGCCAATGCCTTTTTCTTCGCCCGGGCTCTTTCCTCGACCAGTAGAATCTCATCAATCTCGTGTTCTGTGATCTCATCGCCTTCGTGAAGATGATGCCGGAGTATCACCTCCCGCTCTAATCCAAAGGCAAAAGCACCTTCCAGATAAATACTAACCCGGTCGGGATCTTTTTTCTGCGTTTCGATCTGCGTGATTTTATACGTGACACCACACATGCTATTGGTCTACTGCGCCGGTTTTTCGGCCTTAGGCTTATCCTGTTTGATGTCGGTTAAACCCAGTTTTTGCCGCACGGCATTCTGCAATTTCACATACACATCCTGATTTTCCGGTGCGTCCAGAAAATTCTTTACGTTTTCCCGTCCTTGACCGATGCGTTCCCCTTCGAATGAATACCATGTTCCGCTTTTTTCGACCAGTCCCAGGTCTACGCCGAGGTCAAGAACATCGCCCGTTGTGGAGATGCCTGTACCGTACATGATGTCAAATTCCGCCTCCTTGAACGGAGGCGCTATTTTATTTTTAACGACTTTGACCTTCGTCCGGTTTCCGATCATATTGGTACCATCCTTGATGGCCCCAATCCTGCGGATGTCCATACGTACCGTCGCATAAAACTTCAGGGCCCTGCCCCCCGTGGTTGTCTCCGGATTACCGAACATCACACCGATCTTCTCTCGAATCTGGTTGATAAAAACCACGCTGGTTCGGGACTTACTGATGGCCCCCGTCAACTTTCGGAGTGCCTGAGACATCAGCCTGGCCTGCAGGCCCATCTGCGCATCGCCCATTTCGCCCTCGATTTCCGCGCGGGGAACCAGGGCCGCCACCGAATCGATGACAATCACATCCAGGGCTCCGCTCCGTACCAGCGTCTCGGTAATTTCGAGGGCTTGTTCTCCCGTATCGGGTTGAGATACCAGGAGGTCATCGGTATTCACGCCCAGGGCCTTCGCATACTTGGCGTCCATGGCGTGTTCGGCATCGATGAACGCGGCAATACCTCCCATCTTCTGCGCCTCGGCAATGATATGGAGTGCCAGCGTCGTCTTGCCGGAAGATTCCGGCCCGAAGACTTCCACCACACGCCCTCGGGGTATGCCTCCGACACCCAGGGCAAGGTCTAATGATAGTGATCCCGTCGAGATGGCAGGAACAGAAACCGCCTCTTTGGTATCGCCCAAGCGCATGACCGAACCTTTACCGAATTGCTTGTCTATTTGGCTGATGGCCAGGTCCAAAGCCTTTCTTTTTTCTTCTTTTTTCTCTTCCATGATGGGATAGTCCTTAAAGTTTAATTCGCTCCAGTACCGAGTATACGGCACCCGTTCTCTGGAGCACGCTCTTCATCACGTCGATTTCTGTGACGTCGAACGGCTTCGTCTCAAATTCCAGGGCTCGCATGGAACGTACGACCGCTTCGATACCGCGAGTCGACCGTACCCGTCCAAGAGTTAAATGCGCCGAGTATCTTCTCTTTTCTTTCTCAAAACCAAGACCCGAGAGTGCACCATCGATACGGCCCGCCACATCCGAAAGGATATTCGCCCCCGTTTTGACGCCCACCCAAAGCACCCGCGGCCTCCGGTCGTTCGGGAACGTTCCGACACCCTGGACGGTAACTGTAAAAGGTTCGACTTCCTTCACGGTTTCATTGATGGATCGTGCTATCTCCTTGATTCGGGTCGCCTCTACGTCACCCAAGAATTTTAATGTGATGTGAATGCTTTCCGGTCGTACCCATTTCACATCGGCTCTGTGCTCCTGGAGTTTTTCTTGAAATTCATCGATGGCCGCTCGAACATCATTGGGAATGTTGATGGCGATAAATGTACGGTTTTTTTCTGTCATGCTGGGGATGGTACGGCTCCCAATAGTCGACCTTCTGATTCAAGATGAGCCGATTCAGAATCACCATTACGATTGTGACCGATAACATAGAAATCGAACGGCTCACTCACTTAACATAACACTTTCCTGTAAAAAATCAAGTCCGAATCTACGCATGCCCCAAGAGAATCCGTCGAACCAGGTTCAGAGCCATCACGGCCGAGCGTTCCTTATTCCACAGGCGACCCTTCCCAAACAGATGCCTCTCGGCGAGGGAGCGTTCTTGATCGGTATAACCCATGTATACCAGGCCCACGGGCTTGTCGGTAGTTGCTCCTCCAGGGCCTGCGATTCCTGTGGTCGAGAGGCCGATGTCCGTACCGCTGATGCGTCTCACACCCTCGGCCATGGCCATGGCCGTCTCTCGACTCACGGCCCCGTATTCGATGATCGTTTTCTCGGGGATACCGAGAATTTCTATTTTTGCCTCGTTGCTGTAGGCCACCACACCCCGCTCAAAATAATGGGAGCTCCCAGGCACGTTGGTCAGTTTGTGCGAGATCAACCCTCCGGTGCATGATTCGGCAACGCTGATGGTCCGTTTCTTTTCTCGGAGCAGATGACCCAGCACACTCTCCATAGAATCGTCATCTTCCCCGTAGATAAACACTCCGGCTCTCTCTCGAATCATCGATTCGCCCCGGTAAAGGATCTCATCACACGCCTTCTCTGAGGAGCATATGGCCGTCAGTTTGACAACGACTCCTGGAGCCTGAGGGAGAAACGCCAGTTTAACATCCGGGAACTGACGAGGAAAATCCTCCACGCGTTGGTAGAGATCGGATTCGGGGATACCCACAGTACGGAGCAATTTCGACCGCACGATCCGTCCGCCACTCTTTCCCTTGATTTGGGGTAAAACCGATTCCTCCATCATCCTCCGCATTTCAGACGGGACACCCGGCAGTATGTAGAACGTACGACCTTCCTTGCGAAAAAGAAGCCCCGGTGCCGTCCCGGCCCTATTATCGATGACTTCGGCTTTATCCGGAACTTCGGCCTGCCCCCGGTTGCTGGGCGATAGGATTCGGCCCATCTTCCGGAAACGGCTCTCGATCTTCTTTAAAATATCCTCTCGAAGAACAAGACCGGAATGAAAAAAACCGCAGACCGCTTTTTTCGTAACATCATCGTGTGTCGGACCCAATCCACCCGTCAGCACGATCAATGTAGCCCGGTTGTAGGCCACCTCCAGCACACGGACGATATCGGTCTCATCATCACCGACGG
>Ga0180431_10002973_pt1 | contig 22177 bp, 19 predicted proteins | sample SS_ome_11_FD_132459 | JGI IMG/M metagenome (GOLD analysis project Ga0180431, IMG submission 132459) | Hypersaline lake sediment archaeal communities from the Salton Sea, California, USA - SS_1_MS_1 metaG | ecosystem: Environmental > Aquatic > Non-marine Saline and Alkaline > Hypersaline >...
CATTGCCAGGCGGGCATTTTCGACCGGGACTCCAGGCAGACCATCGTGACCCGCTGTGCGCCCAGGCGCCTTGCGCTGCGTGCGACGTCAACCGCCACGTTCCCGCCGCCGATCACCACCACGCTGTCACCCAACGTCGGCGGCTGAGGTGACAGCACAGCTCGCAGGAAGGGAAGAGCCAGCAGGACCCCGCGGCTGTCGATCCCCGACACAGCCAGTGCGCGGCTCTCCGACAGCCCCGTGGCAATCAGCACGGAGGCGAACCCCTCTTCAAAGAGGTCGTCGATCCGCAGGTCTTTGCCGACCTCCACCCCCGTCTCCAGCCGGACCCCCAGGGACAGGATGTCGTCTATGTCCTCTTTGACCACGGCATAGGGAAGGCGGTAACGGGGGATCGCGTGGCCGAGGAGCCCGCCAGGCATCGGATCCCTCTCGAAGACCACAACCTTGAAGCCGCCCCGCGCGAGGTCCCTTGCGGCAGTCAGGCCTGACGGCCCCGACCCCACGACGGCGATCCTCCGCCCATCCCGCGCGACGTCCATGGCCTTCCGGCGCGAAGCCCGGTACTCCCGGGTGGCCTCCATCACGAAACGCTTCAGGCGCATCAACCCGACGGGGGCGTCCACCTTGGCGCGACGGCAGCTCTGTTCACAAGGGTGGTGACAGATCCTGCCGCAGACGGAGGAAAAGGGGTTGGCGTCAAGCAACAGCTCCAGGGCGTCCTCGTACCTGCCCTCGACGATGCATTCGACGAACTGGCGGGTGTCCGTGTGAACCGGGCAGGACGCAGTGCACGGCGCGTAAGTCGTCTCCTCTTCTGCCACCGGAAGCTGCTCGGACATCCTCGTCACCTCGGAGAGCCGCCGCTTTGCTGCGGCATTCTACAGCATGTATCGGTCCCCATCAACCCTTGAAGTGCAAAGATGGGACTTGCGCGTTCCTGCGTGCCATCCACGTCTACCGGCCTGCGGCCAACGTCCGCACGTGCCGCGCGCGGGCGGGCATTTGTCCCCCGTCCGGGCAGGCCGTACGATATGTGAACAGGGCAGGCCGCGTGGCACGATTGGACGCGGGGAACCCAAGGGGGGCGCTGACATGCCGAGCGCGGGATCACAGAGCCATTCCGGGGGCGATGGCCCGTCCGCGTCGGCTTTCTCCAGGGCGCCGTTGTTCTGCGGGCTTGGGGTCGGCCTGGTGGCGCTCTTGTCCGCCATCCTGGTGCTGCTGGTGGGCCGGAGGCCGGCCCTGTCGCTGGCCGGCGCCGTTGCCCTGGCCGGTCTGGCCGGAGCCGCCACGACCATGGCGCTCCGGGCAATCGGCGCGGCGCAGCGTGAGAGCGCGGAGCGAGATCGGGTAAGTCGGGAAGAGTATCGCGAACTGGCAGCCGTCCACGGGCAGGTCCAATCCAACCTGGAGGAAGCCGGCCGGGTCCAGCGCGGCCTCATGCCGGGCCGCAGCCAGCAGCCTTTCCCGCGGGACGTGCTCCTGGCGCACGCCTTCGTCCCCGTGCTGACCGTCGGCGGCGACTACTACGACTTCAAGCGCACCGGTCCCGGCACGCTCGCGATGCTCTTCGTAGACGTCTCGGGCCACGGCGTCGGCAGCGCCCTGCTGACCGCCATTGTCAAGACAGTTTTCGAGGTGCTCGACGAGAGCAACCTGTCGCCAGCGAGGTTCGTCTCCGAAGTCAACCAGATCCTCGTGCGCATAACGCCGCCGGACAGCTTCGTGGCGCTCGTGTTCGCCGTTTACGGTGTGGAAAGCCGCCTGCTCACTTACGTAAATGCCGGCCACCAGCCGCTGCCGATGATCGTGCGGCGGGACGGCCGGAAGGTGGAGGCTTTGGGAGACGGCGGTCTGGTCGCGGGATTCGACATCAACTGCGTATACCTGGAGGACCGGGTGCGGCTATCGCCCGGGGACCGCTTCGTCCTCTGCACCGACGGGATCACTGAGAGCGCCAACGAGGACGGCGAGATGCTGGGGCGCGAGCGCCTGGTCACTCTGCTGGCCGATACGCTCGATGCGCCGGCCGAAGATATCCCCGACCGCATCCTGGAAGCGGTCGGTCAGCACTCGGGCACAGCCCCACAGAGCGACGATCGGACGATACTGGTGATGGAAGTGCTCTCCTGACGGCGCCCTGCTCACTCCGGGGGGCGCTTGCCACTTACGTCCCGGGCTATTCCCAGCGTGCCGAGGAAGCGCTTGTCGACCTCGCCGATCTCGCTGTCACCGACGTCCCAGAGTCCGCGCGCGAAGATTGATACCCGTTCCCAGCGTATGTCGTGTTCCCGCGTGCCCCCGTCCTTCGCCACGAGACGCACCGCCATCCCCTCCGTGGCGCGGTCACCGGTGCGCCGCTCCCGGTAGCCCTGGAACGCAGTCTGCCGGTCCTCCGGGCATACGAGGATATCGAATGGCTTGTCGATCAGTTCCCTCGGACTGTAGCACAAGTTGCGAACTGCGTTGCTGATGAATATGATTCGGCCGCGCGGGTTGAGCAGGTAAACGATGTCGGGCGCGAACTGCTCCAGTATGAGCGGCAGCAGCCGCGCCGCGTTCAGGCCCGGCAGCACGGAATCCTCCCCGATGGCTTCGCCCTCCAGTTCAGCCACTCTCTGCCGCAGCCCGGCCAGTTCGCTTATCAACTCCTCCCTGGTCTTGTCCTCGTCGCTCATGGCTCCCCTCTGGACACCGCACACGCGCAGGATAGTGAGGCCGCGCCGCTCTCGCGCCTGACTCAAAACGCAACATTCCCTCACGTAACTGCCTCGGGCAAAAAGCGTGCCTCCGCTCGTGGTCTTTCGGTGCGCAAAGCACGCAGAGGCGCGTGAGGAGACAACGAGGCCGTGAAGGCGGCCTCAACGGGGACTTCGGTCCTCATCCCAGCGCAGCCTCGCCAGCTTGACGCCCTGGAAGTCGGCCAGGTCGCTGATGTACCACTTGCCCTCGTGGTGGACGATCTCGGGGGCCTTGACGGGCAGGACCGCGACCAGCTTCGAGTCGTCGTTGACGCCGAAATGGTAGGGGTCGCGGGACCGATAGACGTAGGTCTTGAAGTCCGTCGAGGTCGCGCGGAACAGGTAGAAGCAGCCGTCCAGTTGCACGACGAAAGGGCTCTCCGGGCTGACCGGACCGTTGCCCGCCCTGCCCCCCTCGCAGACGATCGTGTAGTCGGACCAATGCTCCAGGTCCTCCGACGTGCGGACGATGACGAACCCGCGCTTCCAGCCGTCCCTGGCCACCGTAGAGACCGCGCTGTAAGAGAAGAACCTGTCCCCGATCTTCAGCATCATCACATCCCGCCCGCCGTCCCGGTAGAGGACGCTGTGCCCCTCGTCGTTGAGCTTGCGGGTGTAGTGGACGCCGTCCTCGGAGGTCATGACGCAGATGCCCGAGGAGTGGTAGAAACAGTAATAGACGCCGTCGAAGCGCGCGAAGAACGGCGCGCCGATGGCCTCCGGCGGGCCGGCCGCTTCGCCGTATTCCGCCCTGGCCCGGGCGACGACGCCGCGCGGCTCCCAGGGGCCCTCCTCCAGCGAGTCACCCTCCCAGCCGTAGAGCAGTCGGCTGACCGCAGTCCCCCGTATGCACGCCCAGAGCTGCCACTTGCCGTTGGCGGCCTGGATGAATCCGTGGTCCACCACGTGCTGGCGCTGCGGGTCGGGGCCGTTCAGCTCGCCCAGGTCGGGCATCTCGCAGATGCGCCACCAATCGCCCTCAATCGCCGGCACGCGCCGAATCGCCTTCCCGTCGTCTTCCTTCCAATCCAGCATACCCTCGCCCTCCTGAGCGCCGGCACTTTAGAGCCTCGAACCGTCCATCCCTCGTCGTTACTCGTCAGCTCCATTCCCTCTGCGTGCAATCCTCCTACGGTCCCTCGGAAGCCATGCCCGACCGCCGGCGGGTTCTCCACCTCCCGCCCCGCCCTCGCGGCGGCAGGTCCCGGAATCCGCCCGCGACCCGTATCGCGGCCGGACCCGAGACCGGGCAGACGGACTCGCAGCGCCCGCACCCGATGCAGGCGTCCTCGAGCACGTACGGGACGTACCAGGGCAGATCGTCCTCGTCGGCGTCCGGCAGCGGCATCATGCGGATCGCCTTGCCGGGCACCGGGCACGCCCGCACGCACAGGCCGCACATGTCCTGCGGGCCCCCGCCGCTGCCGGCCACCCAGGGGATGCACCGGCTCCTGTCCACGGAGGCCAGCCCCATCGCCGTCCGGTGCTTCTCCTCCAGCGTGAACGGCGGGATCGCGCCCGTCGGGCAGGCCTGGCCGCAGAGGTCGCAATCATACTCACAATAGGCCGGCCGGGGCCTGAGCTCGGGCGTCCAGAGTGCACCCAGCCCGTCCGCCAGCCCGGAGGGCTGGATGACGTTCGTCGGACACGCCCGCACGCACTGGCCGCAGCGCAGGCACCTGCGCAGGAACGTTCCGACGTCACGCCCGGCCAGAGGCGGGCGGATCGGCGGCGCGGCGTCAGCGGCGGCGGAGGCCGAACCGACGTGGAAAACCGGATGCGCCGCGACGCCCGCCGCCGCGCCCGCCAGCACGCCCCGGCGACTCAGGTTCACGCGCCGTCTCTCCGCCGTTGGCGCAGCGCCGAAGAAACGCACCGCCGGCACCGGACACACGGCCTGGCAGTCCAGGCAGAGGATGCACTCGTCGTGCAGCGTGCGCTTGCCGTCCCGCGATATGCACGCCGTCGGGCATGCCTGCGCGCACAGGCCGCACTCGATGCACGCGTCCGTTGCCCGGCGCCTGGCCAGGGACGCCCTGCCGGCCAGCGCGTACAGTGCCCCGAGCGGGCAGACGTAGCGGCACCAGAAACGCCTGCGCACCATGTTCAGAGCCAGCACTGCCACGAGTACCAGCAGCGTCGCGGCCTGAAGCGGAAAAGCCCCCACGAACACGTAGGCGCCCCGCGACGCGACGCCGAGAGGGTCCAGCAGGCCGAAGAGCGGTACCCCCACCGCTGCCCCGACCACGCACGCGACCAGCACGTAGTGCTTGACCCGCCGCCCGCGCACGTGCTCGAACTCTGGCCGTCCTTCTGAGTCGCGGCGCCGCGGCCGGAGGAAACCTGCAACCCGGTCGGCAAGGTCGAGCGTCGTCCCCAGCGGACACACCCATCCGCAGAAGAACCGCCCCAGCAGCACGGCGCCGAGCAGCAGCGCCGCGGCCGGCCAGAATCCCCACATCACCTGCCGGGCGGACGCCGACGCGGCGAGTCCGCTCAGCGGGCTGAAGCGCATCAGCCAGTCCCCGCGCGCCCCCGACTCCGACAGCAATGGGCCGGCCGCCACGAACGCCACGAAGCACGCGAACGCGCTCGCCTGGACTGCGCGCCGCACGCGCCGCGGCCATACTCGCCTCTTTGCCGCCACTTCAGGACATCCCCCTGTCGAACGCGCCCCCAGCACATCGGCGCTTCCACACCCACGTTAACTTGCCGCGTGCCTGGCCGCAAGCGCGCGGGCCACAGGAGAGATTGCCGCCGTCGTGGGCGCGCCAGTCATGGACCCCTTGTAGGTTTCGCTTGACAGGGCGGGCGGCGCGTGCTACGTTTCTTCAAATCGTAATACGCCCCGCAGAGGATATCCGAGGCCGGCAGACAACGGGTCCGGGAGGAGGACACGTCGAGACGATAGAGGCGAGGAGGGGCGGTCTCAGGAACCAACTCCCCTCCCCGCGGGCCGGGCGGCAAGCCACCCGACGAGGTCCATTGTACCCGTGGGAGCTTCGCTGCTCAACTTGGGTTCACGCAGAGCCACGGAGATAGCGATGATGCATCCGGGCAGATGGGTTGTGTCTTGCGTGTTGTGCATGACGCTCGCGGCGTCCATTGTGTGGGCGGAGGGGGCGGAAGAGCAGGAAGCGCCGCAGGAGCAAGAGGTCGAGGTGGGCGAGGTGCAGGTGGTCGCATCGCCCATCGTCGAGCCGACCACGACCACGCGTTACGGGACACAGGTATCCACCGTGACAGAGGACCAGATGGACGCGCTTAACGCGCAGGACCTGGCCTCCGCCGTGCGGCGGGTGCCCGGGGTCACCATCTCGCGCTTCAACCAGGTCGGCAGCTATGGTGGCCGGGAAGGTGGCGCGGTCTTCGTGCGCGGGATGGGCGCCTCGCGCCCCGGCGGCGAGATTGCCACTATGATCGACGGCGTGCCCAAGTACGTCGGCGTGTGGGGCCACCCTCTGTTGGACACGCTGAACATCGACAACGCGCAGCGCATCGACGTTTACAAGGGCGCGAACCCGATCCTGTGCGGCAACGCCGGTTTCGGCGCGTTCGACCTCATCCTCAAACGCCAGACTGAGCCCGGCTATACCACCAGGCTCTTCGGCGCGGCGGGGATGCACGAGACATGGATGGAAACCCTGGAGCACGGCGGGCGCACGGGTCCCTGGGACTACTACCTGGTGCAGTCATACAAGAGCTCCGACGGCCACCGCGACCGGTCGGCCGGCGAGCTGCAGGACTATTACGTCCGCATCGGCAGGCAGCTCAACGACGTGTGGACGCTCGGCTACAGCTTCATCCACACCGACAACTGGGCGGAGGACCCGGGGCACGAAGACGGCCCCCCGCCAGCTCGAGGGCTCTACCCGACGCGCGACGACCTGCACATCGTGAGCCTGGAGAACCGGTCCGCCGACGCCGAGGGCCACCTGAAGCTTTACTGGGACAACCTGCACGCGGACTGGGAGCAGTTCGACGTGGAGGCGTTCGACACGGTGACCGACCATGACAACTACGGCCTCCGCGCGCGCCAGGCCCTATGGCCGTGGGAGGGCGGCGAGGCCGTCGTCGGCTTCGATTGGGACAACATCGGGGGACGCGCCGTGGAGAAGCGGCCGGGGGGCCGCAAGAGCGTCAACGAGCATTTCCACATCGTCAGCCCGTACGGGGCGGTCAGCCATTCCTTCGGCGCGCGAGACGGCTGGCACGTCACCCCGAGCGCCGGCGCACGGTTCAGCGATCACGACGAGTTCGACGACGTCTGGACGCCACAGGCCGGCATCGTGGCCGGCAACGGACAGACCGAGCTGCACGCCGGATACGCCCGGGGCGTCAACTACCCCGGCGTCTACGTCATCTACTTCTTCGAGCAGGTCTGGGGAGCCGGGGAGACGTGGAAGAACCTGGACCCCGAGATTGTGGACCATTTTGAAGTCGGCCTCTCGCACCGCCTCACCTCGTGGCTGAAGACCAATGCGACGGCGTTCTGGGACCAGGGCGAGAACCGGATTAGCTTCGTGACCCCCCCGCCTCCGCCGCCGACGTTCCAGAACATAGACGACTTCCAGACCGAGGGGTTCGAACTCTCGGCGGAGATCGCGCCCGCCGATAGCTGGAGCGCGTTCCTCGGCGCCACCTTCCTGACCGACATCGAGCCGCGCAACCTGCCCTACGCGCCGAAGTGCTCCCTCAGCGCCGGCGTCAGTTGGCTCCCTGCAGAGCGATGGCAGGTGGACCTGGACGGACAGTACGTGAGCGACTTCTTCACGGACAACCCCCGTTTCCCCTCGACGTTCACGGAGGTGGACGCTTACGCTCTGGTCAACGGCAAGCTCACTTACGACGTGGCGCCGGCGGAGGCGAGCTGGCAGGGCAGTGTCTTCGCCGCCCTCGAGAACCTACTGGACCAGGACTACGAGTTCCGGGACGGTTACCCTATGCCCGGCGTGACGTTGACCGGCGGGTTCGACTTGCGCTTCTGACGGGAGCAACGACATGTGGTCAGCACGCAGGCTGTGCCTGGCGCTGTCTGTCGGCCTTCTGCTGGCCGTGTTCGGCTGCGACGGGGAGGATCCGGCGAGCACGAATGCGGCCGACCCGGGGGTCTCGCGTCCGCTCATCGTGGTCGGCACGTCCATGGTGCAGTGCGCCGTGCGGGACCTGGCAGGCGACGCTGTGCGCATTCATACGCTGGGGCCTCCCGGGCAGTGCCCTGGCCACTTCGACCTGAAACCGGCGGACTTCCATGCCATCGCGGCTGCGGACGTGCTGCTGCGGCACGATTACCAATCGCAATACGATGAGAAGCTGGGCGCCATCGGGGGCGTGCCGCGCATCGTCGAGCTGCCGACCACGGGACCGCAGACGATGCCCGGGAACTACGTCAAGCTCTGCGAGCTCGTGGCCGAGCGACTGGCTGAGGTGCAGCCGGCGCTGGCCGAGACGGTGGGTTCGCGGCTGGCCGAGGTCAGCGCCGCGGAGGGCGAGCTGGCCGCGTCCGTGCACGGGAGGGCTGCAGCCCTGGCCGGGAAGCCCGTCATTGCCTCCAGCCTGCAGAAGGAGTTCTGCCAGTGGCTGGGGCTGCGCGTCGTGGGGGAGTTCGACCGGGCGGACGACATGTCCCTGAAGCAGCTCGCCGCGCTGGTTCAGGCAGGCCGGGCGCACAACGTGGCCGCCGTAGTGGCCAACCTCCAGCGGGGAGAGCACGAGGGGCGTCCTATCGCTGAGCGGCTCGGCGTGCCGCTGGTGCTGCTGAGCAACTTCCCCCTGCACCCCGAGGAGCCCGGCGGCCACGCCCTGCTGGTGCGCCGTAACGTGGAGAAGCTGCTGGAGGTCTGCGTTGAGTGAACCGGCGATAGCGGCGGAGGGCCTGACCATTCGCCTGCGCGCCCACACGGCCCTGCGAGACCTGAGCTTCCAGGTCGCCCAGGGGCAGATACTAGGCGTCATCGGGCCGAACGGGGCGGGCAAGACGACGCTGCTGCGCGCCGTCCTCGGCATGTACGCCCCGCACGCCGGCGCGCTGCGCGTGCTCGGCCGCGACCCCTCCAGCCTCAGGCCGCCGCAACTGGCGGAGTTCCGCACCCACGTCGCCTACGTGCCCCAACTTGACTTCGCCCGCTCGGGCATACCACTGACGGTGCGGGAGGTGGTCGAGATATCGCGGGCCGGCAGGGCCGGGCTGCTGCGCGGGCTCCGCGCGACGGATCACGAGGCGGTCCGGCTCTGGCTTGAGCGGCTAGGGTTGAGCACCCTTGCGAACCGCCCCTACGACGAGCTCTCCGGAGGCCAACAGCGCAAGGTGCAGCTCGCCCGGGCGCTGGCCCAGGAGCCTTCCCTGCTGCTGATGGACGAACCGGCGGCCAACCTCGACCTGGCCTGGCAGCAAGCCCTGCTCGACCTTATCGAGCACGTCGTCGCGGCCACGCACGTAACGCTGGTGGTGGTCACCCACGACGTCTCGCTGCTGCCCGCCTCGTGCGACGCCGTCCTCGTGCTCGCGGAGGGCCGGCGCATGGCCCTGGGGCCGCCGGAGGAGGTGCTGACCCCGCAGGCCGTCAGCGACCTCTACGGCCTGCCGCTGGACGTCGAGCGACGGGCCGACCGGTTCCGCGTCATCTCCCGGGGGAACGGCAATGCCGGGCTTTGAATGGCTCAACATCTTCGGCACTATCATCGCCGCCGCCATTCTCGGCGGGGCCGGCTGCTCGCTTGTCGGGTATTACCTGTCGAATCTGCGCTTGCCGTTCATGGGCGTCTGCCTCTCGCACGCGGCCATGGCGGGCGCGGTGTTCGCCAGCCTGCTCGGCCTGTCCATCTGGCCCGCGGCCTTCGCCGCGTCGGTTGCCGTATCCTTCCTTATCGGCTACCTGGCCGAGCGGATGGAGATAGACCTGAACGTATCTATGGGCATACTCTTCTCCTTTATCATGGGGCTTGCCTTCCTGGGCATCGGGCTCACGGAGGGACCGAAGACCGGCGTTCTCGGGCTCATCTGGGGCAGCGTGCTCCTGGTCTCGCGGCGGCACGTGATATGGATCGCCGCCGCCACAGCCGTAGCCGCCGCCTTCGCCGCCCTGTTCAACAAGGAGCTGAAGGCGGTCCTGTTCAGTCGGGCGGTCGCCGCTTCCTCGGGCATCCGCGAGGGCCTCGTTTACTACATGCTGCTGCTGGTCAGCGGACTGGTCATAACGGTCAACCTGGAGGCCATCGGCGGGCTCATGCTGTTCAGCCTGCTGGTCGCCCCGCCGGCCGCCGCCTGCCGCCTGAGCCGCCGCTATCGCACGTCCCTGCTGCTCAGCGTCCTGTTCGGCGCCCTCGCATCCGTCGGCGGCCTGGGCGTCTCTTACGTGCTGGACACGCCGACGGGCGCGAGCATCGTGGTCGTCTCCAGCGCCATCTTCGCCCTATCGGCACTCGCTGCCCGTCTGCGGAGGTCCTGACGTGGGCGCCTACGACGAGAAACGCCGGTTCTTCGACGAGTCCGCCCCGCACTGGGAGCACGGCGCGTTCGACGAGGAGGGCGAGCGCATCGCACGCTGGATACTGCGCAGGGCTGGCATCGCGCCGGGCATGACAGTGCTCGAACCCGGCTGCGGGGCCGGCCGCATGACGGCCCTTCTCGCCGACGCCGTGGGGCCGCACGGCCGCGTGATTGCCGTGGACATCAGCGAGAAAATGATCGCCGCGGCGCATCGGAACGTCAACGCGGCCAACGTCGAGTTCCGACACGGCACGACCGAGGACCTGGGATTGGCGCCGGACTCAGTGGACCTCGTTCTGTGCTTCGACGTGTTCCCGCACTTCGAGGATTCGGGCCGGGCGCTCGACTCGTTCCATCGCTGGCTCGCGCCCGAGGGGAAGCTCGTCATCGCGCACTACCCCGGCCGGCGACGGGTCAACGCCGTACACCGGGAGGCGGGTCGCGCGGTCGGGGCGGACCGGTTGCCGGATGGGCGGGAGATGCGGCGCCTTCTCAACGCGCACGGCTTCCGGCTCCCCGAGGTGATAGACCGCCCGGACCGCTACTTCCTGCACTCCACGCCGGCCCGCCAGTAAGCACGACCCCTCAAGTCAACTCGACCATCAGCGGCGCGTGGTCGCTCAGCGTCCAGGGCGTCCCGGCGGCGTCCACGCGGCGGAACCCCTCCCCGTCAAGCGCGGCGAACCCGGTCAGCCGGGACGCCTGCCCCGCGTCGATCCAGACGTAGTCCACGCGCCGCTCGGACGTCGCGCTGCCCGCCGCAACCGCCGCGTCCACGTAGCCGGCTTCCGACATGATGCGGTAAGGTGCGCTGCCGGGCGGGCAGTTCATGTCGCCCGCGACCACGTCCGGTCGGGGCGGCTCGGCCAGCACGCGCCGCAGCTCGACAACCCGGGCGGCCTCCCCGGCGGACGGCGACCCCGCGTACCGATTGCTCGGCAGGTGGACGGCGGCTACCTCCATCACCCCGCCGGCCCACTCGACGCGGGCGCGCAGGTGGGTACGCTCGTGCAGAGGGCGGCCGTCGACGCGGGTGCAGTCGCGCAGTGCGGCCTCGCCGCGCGACAGGACGGCCCCCCCGTAATCGCTCAGCCTGCCGCCGGTTCACGGCTTGCGTGGCGGGCGCATGAGGTGGTTCCAGGAGGAGAGGATTCGCAGTTTCCTGGCGCGGCGCAGGAGGGCGTAGCAGTCCGGCAGGTCGAACTGCTCGAGCAGCCCCGCCACCATCGCGGAACGCGGCCATTCCACGACGGGATGCTCCATCATCTCCCCGTAGGACGCGGGCGCGTTGCGCAGCACCACGCACCGCACGACCGGGTGCAGGCAGGCGGCGAAGGTCGCCGTGAGCGCGCCGAGCCCCCGCCCCTCCAGATTCACACCCTCGCATCCGTTCGCAGCGAGAAGGTCCAGCACACGGAGCAGGTCGTGAACCCGCCGGCCCAGGTAGGGCTCGCCGAGCATCTGCCCGTGAACGGCGTAGAAGTAGTCGCTGCCGTACGGATGGAAAAAGTCCGTGTCCCCGCACGTCCGCGCGCGCGTCAGGCCTATGCCACGCACGTCCACGGCGAAGAGCTCGGCCGCCTTCGACACGAGGCCGGCCGTCACGTCTTCCTCGCTCGATACGTGCGGGACGTAGAGGGTTGCCTTGCGGCTCCGCGGAAGATGGAACGGCGCCGCCGGGCCGTAGTAGTGCAGCACCGCGCGGATCATCGGCTCGGTCTCGACGGCGTAAACGCTGTGCCCACTATACTTCGCCGTGCCGGGCGGGCGATGGCGCAGGATACGGTAGTGCGGCGCGCCCCGCCGTGCGGGCAGATTGAGGACCTTCTTGACGCGGCGGCATAACTCCGCGTCGTCAAGCCGCGCGCGGGCCACCTCGACCGCCACCGCCTTCTCCTTGAGAATGGCCAGGGCGTTCCGGGACCCGGCCTTCAGGACCGAACCTTCCGGCGTGGCATAGAGCGCCTCCTCCGGTTCCGGCGGGTTCTCGGACGGCTTCACGTCGCCGGGCTGGCCGGAGAACCGTGCGAAGAACCGATACATCGCCTTACGGTTTTCCTCGAAGAACCCGTGCCCGTGGCTGCCGATGAAGAGCTCGACGCGGTCCCCTGCCCCGACCAGCGCGTATAGGTGCTTCAGTTCCTCGTGGGTCCGGCGCAGCCCGCGCAGGTCGAAGTAATCGTCCGCCTGGCCCAGCAGCAGCACCGGCCTGGGAATCTGCGCGATGAAGTAGTCCGCCGCATCCAGCCCCTCGGCCAGCATCCTGGGCGGGGTCTGCTCCGAGTCCGCCGGCAGCTCGTTCTCCATGTTGCACAGGAACGTGGTCACGAAGCAGGACGGCGCGGCCATGGTGAAGCGGTCGTCGAGCGCCGACAGATAGGTCGTCATCGTGCCGCCGCCGGAGTTGCCCGTCAGGCCCACGCGGCCCCTGTCGGCCTTGGGCCGGCCCAGCAGGTAGTCCAGCCCGCGGATGCCATCCCACAGGCGCCACGTGCCGAAGAACTCCCCGAGCATGGCCAGCCGGTTGCCGAGCATGTTGTGCTCATTCACGCAGGAGCCGGGCGTGAAGCGACCGATGCGACGGGTGAGCTGGACGCGCTCCCCCTGGCTGATCGGGTCATAGACCAGCACCATGTAGCCGCGCCGCGCGAGCCCGCTCGCGAACGCCTGGTATTTCCCGCACGCCTTGCCGTCCTGCGAGTGGCCGCACGGGCCGAGCACGACGGGGAACGGCCCGGCGCCGCGCGGGACGTAGAGGCTCGCGGTCACCTTGAAGCCCGGGCGGCTCTCGTAGATGACCTTCTCGACCGTGTATGCCCTGCGGCGCAGGACGCCGGTCGTGACGGCCTTGAGGGGCGTCCTCTCCGGGAGCGGGCCGAAGCAGGCGCAGAACGACTTCCAGTTCTTCTGCGATGAATACTTCCCGTTCACGTTCTACCTGCCCTGGTCGCAGGACCACGAGAAGGTGGTGGGAAGGATTGAGCAGGCAGTTCTGCACGGCGGCCTCTTCGCGCTGGCCATGCCGCGCGGATCGGGCAAGACCAGCCTCTGCGAGCGCGCCTGCATCTGGGCGATCCTCTACGGGCACCGGCGGTTCGTTTGCCTCATCGGCTCGGACGACGGCCATGCCGTCAACATGCTGGACACCATCAAGACCGAGCTGGAGTCGAACGACCTGTTGCTCGATGACTTCCCGGAGGCCGTCTACCCGGTGCAGTGCCTGGACGGGATCGCGAACCGGTGCGCCGGACAGCTCTGCGAAGGCCGGAGGACGCACATCGAGTGGACCGCCAAGGAGATCGTGCTGCCCACTATCCCAGGCAGCGCGGCGAGCGGCGCGATCCTGAAGGTGGCCAGCATCACCGGGCGCATCCGCGGCATGAAACACCAGACGGCCGGCGGCGAATCCTTCCGGCCCGACCTTGTCATCCTGGACGATCCCCAGACCGACGAGTCAGCCCGTAGCCTCTCGCAGTGCCAGGCGCGTGAGAGCATCCTGGCCGGCGCGGTGCTCGGCCTGGCCGGCCCGGGCAAGAAGATCAGCGGCATCATGCCCTGCACCGTGATTAAGCCAGGTGACATGGCCGACCGCATCCTGGACCGCGAAAAGCATCCGCAGTGGCAGGGCGAGCGCATGAAGATGGTATATGCGTTCCCCGAGAACCAGAAGCTCTGGGATGAGTATGCGGAACTCCGCGACGAGGCCACTTTCTGGGCCGAGTACCAGAACGAACCCGTCGCCGAGCAGGAAGGCGAGGGCGAGATGCTGGACGCCGATGAGGTGGCCGGCAAGACGAACGGTCGGCAGCGCGGGCGGGTACCGGTGAAGTGCGAGCAAGTCACGGCCTTCATCGACGTCGGCCAGAAGCTGCTCTACTACGCCGTGGTGGCGTGGGAGGCGGACTTCACCGGCTATGTCATCGACTACGGCACCTATCCTGAGCAGCCCATCAGTTACTTCACGTCGAGGGACGTGGACCGGACGCTGCGGCGCGTGCACCAGGGCACGGGTGTCGAGGGCGCCATCTACGCCGGACTGGAGGCGCTCACCGGCCAGCTATTGGCGAAGGAGTGGGCGCGCGACGACGGCGCGGTGATGCGGATCGGGCAATGCCTCATTGACCAGGGCTGGCAGACGGACGTGGTGCACCAGTTCTGCCGGCAGTCAGAACACGCGGCGGTCCTCATGCCCGCCCGCGGCCACGGCATCACTGCCTCCCAGAAGCCCATATCGGAGTACGACCGGCATCGGGGGGACAAGATCGGCCACCACTGGTGGATACCGAGCGTGACGCGGAAGCGGGCGCTACGGCACGTCGAGATCGACACGAACTACTGGAAGTCTTTCGTGCACGAGAGGTTGGCGACGGCCATGGGTGATCCGGGCTGCCTGAGCATCTTCGGCCGCAAGGCCGTCCAGCACCGCCTGTTTGCCGAGCTCCTGACGGCCGAGTACCGGGTCCGCACCGAGGGACGAGGCCGCACCGTGGACGAGTGGAAACTCCCCGCCCACCGGCCCGACAACCACTGGCTCGACTGCGTCGTCGGCTGCGCCGCTAGCGCGTCCATGCAGGGCGTTGAGAGAGTAGGGGCGCCCATAAGGGCGGGCAAGGGCCGTGAACGCCTCAAGCTGTCAGAGATCCGGCGCCAGAAGGGCTAGCGAAACGCTCTTGCGCAGCAAAGACAGTCAAGCCACAGTGTCTCGCTAACCACCGCCACCGAAGTGAGCATGCCGTCGGCGCGCCTGAGCGTCGGAGGCTCGGGGACGGGACGGACCGGTTCTTTCCTGGTAAACTATGGTGCGTTAGCTCAAGGGTGGAAAGACAGGCCAGTTCGCTAAGGCGGAGCAAAGCCATGGCCAAAACCACAGCGCATCTGCAGAAAGGGCTGGGGTTGGGGCACGTCTTCTGCATTGCCACTGGGGCAATGATCAGTTCGGGGCTGTTTGTGCTGCCCGGCATGGCGCACGCGATAGCCGGCCCGGGGGTGATCTGGTCCTATCTGCTGGCCGGGCTGCTGGCCATGGTCGGCGCACTCAGCCTTGCCGAACTCACATCGGCCATGCCCAAGGCCGGGGGCGATTACTTCGTCATCATGCGGGGATTCGGCCCGGGCGTCGGCACTGTCGCAGGTCTGCTGACGTGGTTCTCCCTCTCATTGAAGAGCGCGTTCGCCATCGTCGGCATGGCCACTTTTGCCTCCTTGCTGGTGCATATCCACGGGGCGCTGGCAGGTATGGTGTTGTGCCTATTGTTCGCGGGGCTGAACATGGCGGGCGTCCGCGAAGCCGCGCGGGTGCAGGTGCTGCTGGTCATCGGCCTGCTCGCCCTGCTGGTCATGTACATCGCCGTCGGCATACCTCAGGTCAAAGCGGAGCTGTTGATCCCTTTCGCTCCGTACGGCGTGCTCCGCATCTTCACTGCCACGGGATTCGTTTTCGTGGCCTACGGAGGGCTGCTGACCGTAGCGAGCGTAGCCGAAGAGGTGCGTAATCCCGGGCGGACGATCCCCCTAGGCCTCGCACTGTCCCTGATCACCGGCATCCTTGCCTACACGCTCGCGGTCGTCGTCACCAGTGGCGTGCTGGAGAGCGAGGTGCTGGACGGCTCGCTGACGCCGATATCCGACGGCGGCCGGGCCATCATGGGCCAGGCCGGTTACGTCGCCATGACGGTGGGCGCCATCCTTGCGTTCGTGTCCACCGCGAACGCGGGCATCATGTCGGCCAGCCGCTACCTGCTGGCGTTGAGCCGCGACCGGCTCCTGCCGGCGCCGCTCTCGCGTGTGAACAGCCGCTTCAAAACCCCCCACGTGGCCATCGCCATCACCGGCGGCATCATCTTCCTGAGTCTCCTGGTCCGGCTGGATGTGCTGGTCGAAGCCGCATCTACCGTACTGCTGCTCACCAACATCCTGGCATGCCTTGCGGTGATCGTCCTGCGCGAGAGCGGCCTGCAGAATTACCGGCCGGCCTTCAAAGGGCCGTTGTACCCCTGGCTGCAGGTCGGCGGCATAGGCGGCCTGGGGTTCATTCTATTCGAGATGGGCGAGGAAGCCTACTTCATGAGCGCCGCACTCATCTTCATCGGATTCGGAAGCTTCTGGTTCTACGGTCGAAAGCACGTGAAGCAGGAATCAGCTTTGCTGCACCTGATCGAGCGGATCGTCACCCCCGACAAGAGCTTGGTCACCGGAACATTGGAGGCCGAGCTGAAGGACATCATCCACGAGCGAGACGAGGTCGTTAAGGACCGATTTGATAAGCTGATCGAAGGTTGCGCCGTGTTGGACGTCGAGGGTCCACTGAAAGTGGAGGAGTTCTTCGACCGGGCCGCCGTGCAACTGGCGGACAGAGTGGGCGTGAGTGCAGGGCAACTGGCGGCGGCTCTGAAGAGCCGGGAAGCCCAGGGGAGCACGACACTGAATGCCCGGCTCGCGGTGCCCCACGTCATCGTCGAGGGCAAGCAAACTTTTGAGATTCTGATGGCCCGCGCACGCGATGGAGTCCACTTCTGCGAGGCGGCCCCCGAAGTACGGGTTATCTTCGTGCTGGTCGGGTCGCTGGATGAGAGGAATCTCTACCTCTCTTCCCTGGCGGCCATCGCCCAGATAGCCGGCAACGCTGAATTCTGTGAGCGCTGGCTTAGAGCAAAGGGGCCGCAGGCGCTGAGGGACGTGGTTCTACTGGCCGAGAGGGCGAGATGAGTTCGGTGCGGCAGTTTGTGAAGTCCAGCTTATGTCTCCTTTCCAGAGAATGAGTAACAGCCCCCTTGCGACACGGAGTGGATCGCTTGCGATAGAGCGAAAGGAAGACCCGGGCGGACAGTGCGGGGGCTGATCCCCGCCGGGCCGGTGAGCCACTCAAGGACCGCTGCTGCGAGCGCACCCTCGCATCGGCGGTCCTTTCCGTTTGGCGATTCGCCCGCGCAATCAATGGCCTTTCGTTCTGGTGGTTGTTCTGCCCTCTGAGGGGCGTCTTCGGGGGCCGCCTCCGTAAGGGCGCCTGTGCTGGGCCACTCCATACGGCATAGCCCCGACTCTGATCCACACGATTGAGCGGAATAGCCCGCTCGCCCCCCTTGCTGGCCTCAACCTGCCCCCGGAAGTTGCCATTCCGGGGAAAGCGACTTAGTATGTTAGCATTCGCTTAAGGAGCTGGTGCCATGGACGATTCGCAGAAGGTTGCCCAAGTCTTCAAGGCGCTCTCCTCGGAGACCAGGGTGTGCATCCTCCGGATGCTCAAGCAGCGGGCCCTGTGCGTGGGGGCGCTGGCCACGCGGCTGAACATCACTTCGGCTGCCGTCAGCCAGCACCTGCGCATCCTGCGCGATGCCGACCTGGTGGTTCCCGATAAGCGCGGCTACTACGTGCACTACCTCCTGAACCGCGAGACTCTGGAGCAGTGGCGCCAAGTCGCCGATGACCTTCTGACGGTGGATGAGGAGTAGGCCTTCGCGGACCGCGCCGTGGGCGCTTGTCTTCTTCCTCCGGTGGTGTTTCTTCGGAGTGCAACGTGCGTATCGGTTCATTCGATTTCAGCTTGCGGGAGCTGGCCGGGTCGATGGGGGATTTCGGCACCCTCCTGCCGCTGGCCATCGGCTACATCACCGTCTGCGGCATGGACCCGACGGGCCTGCTGGTAATGATGGGGCTGGCCAACATCGCCACGGGTCTGATCTACCGACTGCCGATGCCCATCGAGCCTATGAAGGTTCTCGCCGTGATGGCCATCGCGGGCGCTTGGACGCCGGAGAAGGTCTACGCCTCGGCCTTCGCCATGGGAGTCGTATGGTTACTGATGGGCGCGACCGGGGCCATGGCGTTCGTGGCACGCTGGACGCCCAAAAACGGTGGTGAGGGGCATCCAGATTTCGCTGGGCGTGCTGTTGGCGGTCAAGGGGCTGGAGATGATGGCCGGGTGGTGGGTGCTGGGGATCGCTTCCCTGCTGGTCATCCTGCTTCTGCGCGAGAACCGCTATGCGCCGGCTGCCCTCGTGCTCGTGGCGCTGGGCATCCTCATCATGGCATTTCGGGGGGAACTGGTAGGGCTGGTGGGCCTCTCGTTCCACTTTTCTCGGCTGAGACTCGTCGAGCCGGGCCTGCTGTGGCCGGCTTTTCGAGACGGCGGCCTGGCGCAGATCCCCCTCACGGCCACCAACGCTGTGATCGCCACAGTGGCGCTGATCTCGCAGTACTGGCCGGACCGCCGCGTGACGGAGCGTCAGTTGTCTTTCAACATGGGCGTGATGAACGTGGTTCTGCCCTTCTTCGGAGGCATGCCGTTGTGCCACGGCGCGGGCGGGCTGGCGGGACAGTACTACTTCGGCGCCCGCACGGGCGGCACGAACATCATCGAGGGGACCATCGAGATCGGGCTCGGTCTGCTGCTCGGGGGAAGTATCGCCGCGCTGTTTGCCGCCTTCCCGGTGGCCATCGTGGGGGCCATGATGCTCATGGTCGGGGTAGAGCTTCTCAAGTTCGCGCGCGAGCTGCGGTTCGACAGAGCCCTGTTACCGGTGGCGGCGACTGTGGCCGGGTCAGTGGCGCTCAACATGGCAGTGGGCTTCGCCGCCGGGATGGCCTTCCACTACCTCATCCTGGGCCGACCGGAGGGGGACAATGCGGCACGGTGATGAGGAACTGATGCAGGAAGTGGCCGACGGCGACATGGACGCCTTCGGTGAGCTCGTGCGCCGCCACCAGGACGCGGCCTGGCGCATCGCCTACCACTACGTCGGCGACCGGGCCGAGGCCGAAGACCTGGCCCAGGAGGCGTTCCTGAAGATACTCGACGCTGCGTCGAGCTACTGTCCTACGGCCCGCTTCAGCACCTACCTCTACCGGGTCATCGCCAACGTGTGCATCGACTACCATCGCAAGAAGCGTCCGGACTACGTCGCCGACATGCCGCCGCAGGAGAGCCCGGCAGACGCACCCGACAGGCAGCTCTTGACCGCCGAACGGGACCGGGCGATACAAAGGGCGCTCGACCAACTCCCCGACCGCCAACGCATGGCGGTGGTGCTGTGCTATTTCGAGGACCTGCCCCTGGCCGAGATCGCCGATGCCATGGACACCACCTACAAGGCCGTCGAGCGTCTGCTTGCCCGCGCGAGAAAGTCGCTCGCCCCTCACCTCGAAGGTTCCTTCGGGAAGTAGGGCGCAGGCCGGGGGAAGATCGGCGGGCGTTCGTTACACCCAGTAGAAGGAGACGGAGAATGCGTTGCAGAACGGCACAGCGAAGGTTGGAGGCATACCTGGGCGGGGAGCTCGTCGAGACGGAACGTGCCCGCTTGGAGGAGCACATTGCCTCCTGTACCAAGTGCAGGTTGGCTCTGGAGCACGCCCGGCAACTGCACGAGACCCTTGGCCATAGTACAGCGCCGCCCCTCCCCGAAAGCTTCCATGCCCGGCTGATGGCGCGAGCCCGGGAGCACGCAGAAGAGCGGAGTTGGGCCGAGCGAATCCTGCGGCCCGTTGGCTGGAGGCCTGCCATGCCAGCCGGGCTGCGCGTCGCTGCGGCCGCCGCGGTGGTCGTGGCCCTGGGCCTTGGGATGCTCATCGGCCGGGACATGTGGCGTGGACAGGGGCCCCCGGAGCCGCAGCCGGCACAGGTTACAGAGGCCGATCCTGTCCGCCTCTATAGGATTGATTACCTTGCCGAAGCGCCCGATGGTTCGCTGGCAGGCGCGTATGTGAGCCTCGTCTCGACCGGAGGGGGAGAATGACCATGTGGAGAAAGGCTCGTCCCATCGTGCTGGCCGTCTCGATTGCACTGAACGTGGCCCTGCTTTCCACCTGGGCGGCACACGCGATCCCGGCCCACCTGCTCAGGGGGCCCGCCGCCGAGAAGGCTCCGGAACCGGAGATATGGTGTCCACTGCACCGGGATTTGGGCGTCACCATTGAGCAGTGGCGGCAGATAGAGCCCCGGCTCGTCGAATTCCACGAGAAGGCACAGGAGAACTGCCAGAGGCTTCAGGGCCTGCGGGATGAGTTGCTGAAGCTCCTGGCCGCCCCGGAGCCCGACATGGAGGCCATTCACCGCAAGCAGGAGGAGATACTTGAAGGCCACGGCCGGATGCAGGAGCTGGTGCTGGGCCGCCTGCTGGACGAGAAGAAGGTGCTGACGCCCGAGCAGCAGGCAAGGCTCTTCTCCATGATCCGCCAGCGGATGGGCTGCCCCGGCCCGGGTCGCATGATGGGCCTGTCGGGCATGGGGACCGGGCTACGACGCGCGAACCTCGGCGAGGAGCAAAGCCGGTGAGACTCAGACTGACCATCTTATCCCTGACGAGCCTCGCCCTGCTGACCGGCTGCGCGAGCGTCGATCCGTGGGGTGTGTTCGAGCACGTGCCCCCTTCGCGATCGGAGCCTTTTGGCGGCGAGGTCGCCGGTGCCGATGACGAAGAAGCATCCGGCGGGGCCGCCCCAAATCTGTCCGGGCGCACGCTCTCGCTTCCGGAGTGCGTTCACGTCGCCCTGGAGCACAATCCTCAAACCGCCGCCGCATGGCAGGCGGCCCGGGCCGCAGCGGCAAGCGTTGGCCGGGTCAGGGCCGAATACCTGCCCGCGGTTGGGTTCGGTGCCGGCGCGGAGCGCGGGGACGAGGCCGAACTCGACGGGAAGGTCGACATGGGCATTCAGAACCGCTACCAGGGCGTCTTCGGCGCGCGCTGGCTCCTGTTCGACGGCGGCGGGCGCGAGGCTCGCGTGGAGGGCGCAGAGGCCGACCTGCTGGCCGCCAACTTCCGCCACAGCGCCGTCTTGCAGGACTTGGTCCTATCCGTGGAAGAGAACTACTACAACCTCCTGGCCGCCCGGAGCTTCAAAGAAGTCGCTACAGAGGCGGTCAGGCTGCGCGAATACCAGCTTGAGTTGGCCCAGGCGCGCCATCGGGTCGGCGTCGTCGCCAAGTCCGACGTGTTGAAGGCCGAAACCGAGAAGGCGGACGCGGACCTGGCACTGGTTCGCGCGCAGAACGCCGTGCACATTGCCAAAGGCCAACTGGCCCGCACGATGGGCCTGAACGCGAACGCGGAGTTCGAGGTTGCCGACGTTCCCGAGGAGTCCTACGGGCACGCGTTGGAAGACGTGGACGTTCTGCTCGCCGAGGCGGCTCGAAACCGCCCCGAGTTGAAGACGGCGCTCGCCGAGGTCCAGGCCGAGCATGCCGCCGTGCGGCTGGCGCAGTCACGGTACTGGCCCGCGCTTGGCCTGGATACATCCTTCGGCTGGCTGGGGCGACACCTGCTGCCCGATCAGCGACAGTGGAGTTTTGGCGCGGTGGCGGACCTGCCGTTGTTCACTGGCTTCGATCGGCCCTATCAGGTGCAGGGCGCCGAGGCAGACCTCGCCCGGGCGATGGCCGACAGACAGGACGCGCTGCGCGGGATCGAACTGGAGGTCTGGACGGCCTACTGGCAGGTCATCGAGGCCAGTCAGGCCGTCGAGGCGGCCCGCCGGCTGGTCGCCAGCGCCGAGGAGAGCGCCCGCGTTGCCGAGGGCGAGTATAAGAACGGCACCGGGGCGATTGTCGCCCTGATCGTCGCGCAGACCGCGAGTACGGCCGCCCGCAACGGGCTCATTCAGTCGCGCCTGGACTGGCACAGGGCGATGGCCCGCTTCGAGCGGGCGGTCGGCAGGTCTCTGGCGGGTATGGTGGCATTGGAGAGTGAGGCAGAACGACCAAATGAAGAGTAAACGGACAGTAGTGATTGCCCTCGTGGTTCTGTGCGCGACTGCCGGCGCAGCGCTCTGGTTGGCCTCGGGGGGGCAGCCGGTCACGGCGGCCCCACAGCAGGGCCAGCAGAGGAAGGCGCCGCTGGTCGAAGTCGTGCCCGTGCGACGGGCCTCCATCGCCCGCACGCTGGAGCTGACCGGCGAGGTGGTAGCCACCGATTCCGTGGTTATCGCGCCCACGAAGGAAGGGCCGATCACGTAC
>Ga0180431_10002975_pt1 | contig 22170 bp, 13 predicted proteins | sample SS_ome_11_FD_132459 | JGI IMG/M metagenome (GOLD analysis project Ga0180431, IMG submission 132459) | Hypersaline lake sediment archaeal communities from the Salton Sea, California, USA - SS_1_MS_1 metaG | ecosystem: Environmental > Aquatic > Non-marine Saline and Alkaline > Hypersaline >...
CTAGCCGGGCGGACCATGGCGGATGCTGCCAGGCTCAATCCCGCGGTGGTCCTCGTGACCGACCGTACGCTCAGCGCCGCGTACAAGGTCATCTTCGAGGCGATGCTGGCCACCATGCAGACCACTAAGGTCCCTCGGCTGGTCATGGAGGGCCTGCTGTGCCCGCGTGTGCCGGCCGACCGCGCCGGGCGGGCGTCGTCGGCGTCCATCAGCATCCGTCGCGTCGCGTCGTGCCTGCTGGCGCGAACGGACCTGACCGACCGCGACGTGGTCTGCGTGACGCCCGAGTCGCTGGAGAAGGTGCTCGGCCCGTGGGTGAAGATCGTCGGCGTCAGCAGCAGCGACCCGCTGGGGGGGGGGATGAGCAACACGACAACCTCGACGTTCTGGTCCGGGGAGCTTTACACCGCCCTGTGGACCGACCGGATGATGCAGCGCATCCGTCGCGCAAAGGCCCGGTGGGGCTTTCGCGTGATCGCCGGCGGGGGCGGGGCCTGGCAGTGGGCGCGAGACCGCGCCACGGCCGAGCGCCACGGCATCGACGTGGTCTACGAGGGCTACTTCGAATCGGCCGGGCCGCAACTCGTGACCGACATCCTCGCCGGTCGGGCCGTGCCGGACCATCTCCGCGCCGCCCGGACCGCCACAGATGCCGTCGAGCCGATAACAGGCCCGGCCGTGCTGGGCATGCTCGAACTGTCGCGGGGGTGCGGCAAGGGCTGCGGGTTCTGCCCGATGGCCGCTCAGCGCATGGAGCACGTGCCGGTCGAGACGATCCTGGCCGACCTCGAGACGAATGTCGCCGGCGGGCAAACATGCGCCGTCAGCAGCAGCGAGGACTTCTTCCGCTACGGCGGGAGAGGCTCGCAGGTGAACTTCGAGGCCTTGCGATCGCTGCTGGAGCGCATGCACGAGGTGCGCGGCCTGCGGTTCATGCAGATCGATCACGCCAATATCTCGTCCGTGCTCCAGTTGAGCGTGGAAGACCTTCGCGAGATCCGGCGCCTGCTGCGGTTCGGGCATCATGCCCGGTACCTGTGGGTGAACATGGGCATCGAGACGGCCAGTCCGCGCCTGCTGCGGTCGGTTTCGCCCGGCAAGGCGGCACCGTTCTCCCCGGAGGACTGGGAGGCGATGGTCCGCGAAGCGGCCCGGCGGGTGGACGAGGCGGGGTTCTTCCCGGTCTTCAGCATCATCCTCGGGCTGCCGGGTGAAACGCCCGACGACGTGGCCCGCACGCTGAAACTCGTGCGCGACCTCGACCGCCGGCCCGTCGTGGTCTTCCCCATCTTCTACGAGCCCCTGCCGAGACCCGGCGCCGAGCCCGACAGGACCTTCTCCCTCGACAGCATGACCCCCGCCCACCTCGATCTGTATACCACCTGCCACGAGATCAATTTCCGCCGGCTGCCCCCGCTGTTCTGGGACAACCAGCGGGCCGGCGGGGTAGGGCGGCTCAAGCGCATAATGCTGCAACTTCTCGGCCGCGCGGAAATGCGCACCTGGCGCAAGGCGTTCAAGCGCCTGAGAACCGGTTAACTGGTTGATGGGTCAACGGGTAACAACCTGAAACAACCAACCACGTGTGCCTGGATATGGTCTTGCCCAATCAACCAGTCAACCGGTCAACCAGTCAACCAGTCAACCAGTCAGTCAACCAGTCAACCACGTATTTGTCTTTCCCAAACACCGCCCGCCGTGCTATGCTGTAGTCGATGCGTTCGGCTTCAGAGACCATGTCGTTGTCGGCGGGGGCTGCGCAGCGCGTGCAGGAAGGCATTCCGCCCACGCGCGGCGCGCGCGACCGCCTGTTGCGCCGGGTCCGCCACTACGCACGCCGAAAGGCCCTCGTGCCCCCGGTTCCCCTGGAGCAGTTGATCGCCTGCGCTGAGGAGTTTCTGGCCGAGTCGGGTATGGGCCCGGCCTACAGCCGCTACGTCGCGGTCCTGCTGAACAACGAATTGTGGCGTGACACGCTGGCGGGGATTTCGTTCGAGAGGCGGCTGGTGCTGTTGCCGCAGTGCCTCCGCGACAGCGAGCACTGCCCGGCCCGGGTCGACGAACTGGGCCTGGTCTGCGCCCACTGCGGTCGGTGCCTGATTCACGCCATTCAGACCGAGGCCGAGGCGCTGGGCTGCGTCGTTCTGGTAGCCGAGGGCTCCCCGGTGGTCATGTCGCTTGTCGAGAGCGGGCAGGTCGAGGGCGTGATGGGTGTCAGTTGCCTTTCGATGCTCGAGCGGGTCTTCCCGTACATGGAAGCCGGGGCCATTCCCGGCATTGCCATTCCCCTGCTCTACGACGGATGCCGGGATACCGCCCTGGACTTGCCGTGGGTCTGGGACGCGCTGCACCTGACCGCCCAGGCCGAGAGCCCCCGGCTGGACCTGGATGCCCTGGGGCGCCAGGTCGGGCTGTGGTTCGCGCCCGAGGCGGTGGCCGACGTGCTCGGGCCGCCGACCGGGCGGACCGAGGAGGTGGCGCAGGACTGGCTGGCCGGGGCGGGCAAGCGCTGGCGTCCGATGCTGTTGGCGTGCGCGTACAAGGCCCTGTCGGCGCAGGGGGACGACGAGCAGATCGGGCGCGACGTGCGCCAGGTGGCCCTGGCCGTCGAATGCTTCCACAAGGCCTCGCTGGTCCACGACGACATCGAGGACGCCGACGCCGAACGCTACGGGCAGCCCACGCTGCACATGGTTCACGGCACGCCGTTCGCGATCAACGTGGGCGACCTGCTGATTGGCGAGGGCTACCGCCTGATTGCCGAGGCCCCGGTCGACGACGGCGCCCGCGCGGCCATGCTCACCGCCGCCGCCGACGGACATCGAACCCTCTGCCTCGGGCAAGGCGCCGAACTGCACTGGGCCCACGAGGGCCACCCGTTGAGCCCCGACGACGTGCTGGACATCTTCGCCAAGAAGACCTCTCCGGCGTTCGAGGTGGCCCTGCGCCTCGGGGCCATCTGTGCCGGGGCCGACGACCGTGTCACACAGGTGCTCAGGACATACAGCCAGGCCCTCGGCGTGGCCTACCAGATCCGCGACGACCTGGACGACCTGGACGGGGGCTCGGGCGACCTGCACGGGCGGCGCCCGTCGATCGTTCTGGCCGTGGCGCACGCCGGTGCCAAGGGCCGGGACAAGCGGGTACTCGCCCGGGGCTGGCAGGAGACGGCGTCCGACGGGGCCGCCTCCGATGGCGAGAAGATCAGGCAGATCATCAGGCGGTTGGGCGTCGAGACGGCCGTGCGGAGCATGCTCGACGTCTACAAGGACCACGCCATCGGCAGTCTCTGCTCCCTGGACAGCGTGCCGCTCAAACGCCTCCTCAGGCGACTGGTGGCCAAGATCTTCGGCGACATCGAAGTCATGGGCTGCTGCGATGACGATCCTCGCGACGATGCGTGAGGCCGCCTCCCGGGCGGCACTGCCGCTCGTCCAGGCCGGCACGGCCGGCGCGGTGATCGACTTCGTTCTCGAACAGCTCTGCGACGACGGGGGCTTCAGCGACCGATCCGGCAAGAGCGACCTGTACTACACCGTGTTCGCCCTGGGGGCATTGGACGCCCTGGCCGCCGAGTTGCCCGACGCGACGGGGGGGTATCTTGGCGGCTTCGGCGGCGGTGGGGCGCTGGACCTGGTGCACCTGGCGTCTTTGGCGCGGTGCTGGGCCCTCCTGCGGGCCGGCCCCCCTGACGAGCAGACCCGCCTCGGCATGCTGGCGCGACTGGGTGAGCTGCGCTGCCCCGACGGGGGGTTCACCCACCTGCCGGACGGCGCCATGCCCACCGCCTACGGGTGCTTCCTCGCCCTGGGGGCGATGCAGGACATCGAGGGCAAGCACGCCCGTGGCGGCGAAGTGGGCCTGTGTATCGAACGCATGCGAACCGCCGACGGGGCCTACGCCAACGCGCCCGGCATGCCGGTCGGCTCAACGTCGGCCACGGCCGCCGCCGTCGTCACGCTGCGCCAGCTTGGCCGGAGTCTCGATGCGTCTGTGGCGCCGTGGCTGCTGTCGCAGTACCGGGGGGGAGGCTTCCTCGCCGCGGCCGTCGCGCCGATACCGGACCTGCTGTCCACCGCCACCGCCCTGCACGCCCTGGCCGCTCTCGGGGCCTCGCTGGACGCCATTCGCCCGCCGTGCCTCGACTTCGTCGACAGCCTCTGGACCGGCTGCGCTTTCCTGGCCCATCACGCCGACGACGTGCCCGACTGCGAATACACCTTCTACGGTCTGCTGGCCCTGGGCCACCTGACCGCGCAGGACACATGACTTCCCCGTCCGACAACTCCGCCCTGGACGACGCCCTGGCGCGGGCGGCCGGGCAGCTTCTGGCTTCACGCGGCGAGGGGCCCGGCTGGACGGGGCAACTGTCCGCCAGTGCCCTGTCCACCGCCGTCGCCGCCGCCGCCCTGGCCCGCGTCGACCCCGAGGCGCACGCGCCCGTTGTCGCCGCCGCCCTGGACTGGCTGGCGCAGCACGCCAACACCGACGGCGGGTGGGGCGACACCACCCTCAGCACGTCCAACCTCTCGACCACGCTGCTGGTCTGGTCGGCCTTCGCCGCGGCCGCAACCGCCGAAGCGCACCACCGCGCCGCCGCGGGCGCCGAAGCCTGGATCCGCGCCCGCATCGGGTCCGTCGAGCCGGATCGCATCGCCTCGGCCCTCGTCGAGCGATACGGCCGCGATCGGACCTTCTCCGTGCCGATCCTGACGATGTGCGCGTTGTGCGGTCGGCTGGGCCCGCCCGGGCGGGCCTGGCGGCACGTGCCGGCGCTGCCGTTCGAGCTGGGCGCGCTGAGCCATCGCTGGCTGCGCCGCCTGAGGCTGCCGGTGGTCAGCTACGCCCTGCCTGCCCTGATCGCCATCGGGCAGGTCCGCTACCATCACCGCCGCCCGGCGTGCCCGGTGAAGCGCCTGCTGCGGGCCGCGACCAGACAGCGGACCCTGCGGCGCCTCGAACACCTCCAGCCGACCGGCGGGGGGTTCCTCGAAGCGGCGCCCCTGACCAGCTTCGTGGCGATGAGCCTGGCGGCGATGGGGCTGCCCGACCACCCCGTGGCCGCGCGGGGCATCGCGTTCCTCCTGAGGACGGTTCGCCCTGACGGGAGCTGGCCGATCGACACGAACCTGGCGACGTGGGTGACCACGCTGTCGGTAAAGGCCCTGGCCGCCGCCGGGCTGTTGGACGAGCGCCTGCCCGGCCCGGCGCGGCAGGCGACGGTTCGCCGGCTGCTCGACCAGCAGTATCGCCGGCGCCACCCGTATACGGATGCTGCGCCCGGCGGGTGGGCGTGGACGGACCTTCCCGGCGGCGTGCCCGACGCCGACGACACCGCCGGGGCAATGCTGGCCCTGCGGGCGCTGGCACCCGCCAGCGGCGAGGCCCGCGACGCCGCAACAGCCGCCGCCACGTGGCTGATCGACCTCCAGAACCGAGACGGCGGGATGCCGACCTTCTGCCGCGGATGGGGCACCCTCGCGTTCGACCGCAGCGGCGCGGACCTGACCGCACACGCCGCCGCAGCTCTGCACGCCTGGTTGGCCGACCTGCCCGCCGAGCTTCGCCGCCGCGCCGCCGCAGCGGTCGACCGGATGATCGGCTACCTGACCGGCTCGCAGCGTTCCGACGGCAGTTGGCTGGCGCTGTGGTTCGGCAACGAGCACGTCGATGACGAGACCAACCCCGTCTACGGCACGTCGCGCGTGGTCTCGGCACTGGCGGACCTGGGACCCGCCCAGCAGCGCGTGCGGGTGCCGCTCGAGCGCGGCGCGGCGTGGCTGTCGGCCGCACAGAACGATGACGGCGGGTGGGGCGGTCAGGCCGGCGCGCCGTCCACCATCGAGGAGACCGCCCAGGCCGTCGGGGCCCTGGCGAAGGTCCACGCCGCGGCGAAGGCCTCGGGCGAACTGACCGAATGCATCCGTCGCGGGGCGGCGTGGCTGGTCGAGCATACCGAAGGCGGGCGCCACTTCGCCCCGGCCCCGATCGGGCTCTACTTCGCCAGGCTGTGGTACTTCGAACAGTTGTATCCGCTGATCTTCACCGTCAATGCCCTCGACCGCGCGCAGAGCGTTCTTGCTGAGCACAAAGGTCCTGCTGACGCTACAGCCGTTTACTGATTTCTGAACAAGTCATGTCGGTCCCGTGGAACGAGAACGCCCCACGACTGCGTCGTGGGGATCCTCCCGACGCAGTCGGAGGGCGTTGTGCTCTTCACTACCCTCATCAAGACCCGGTACGACATCACTAATACAGGGATCAGTAGACATGGCAGCAACGACAACGTGAAACGCCCGCCAAGCACATACGGCACCCCCATCCTGGCTGAGCTTTGACCCCGTCCGACATGCGGGAGTATAATGGGGCGGTAGCGATGAGCGAGAACAAGACATGTCGCAGTGGGCTGTGGGGCCCGCGTACCGGGTGGTGCGTCGGGCTGCTGCTCGTGCTGGGTGCGGCGGGGATATGCGTGGACATTCTGGCCGTGCCCGATGCCCCCGTTGCCGCGAACGGGCAGACCGCGGCGCCGAAGGCCGCCGTGCCCCCGGCCGGCGATTGGCCCATGTACCGCGGCGGGCCGGCCCTGGCCGGCGTGGCCGGAGGCAAGCTGCCCGACCGCCTGGCCCTGCGCTGGCGGTTCAAGACCGGCGCCGAGGTCAAGTCCTCCCCGGCCATCGCCGCCGGACGGGTCTACGTCGGCTCCGGGGACGAGCACGTCTACGCGATCGACCTCAAGACGGGCAAGAAGATCTGGTCGTTCAAGACCGGCGACGTCGTCGAGGCCGCGCCGCTCGTGCTCGCCGGGGCGGTCTACATCGGCTCGGCCGACGGAGCGCTGTACGCCCTGGACGCCGCGACCGGCAAGCTGAAGTGGAAGTACGCCACGGAGGACCGCATACTCGGCGGGGCCAACTGGGTCCGCTCGCCCAAGGGCAAGGGCGGGCCGCGGATCCTGGTCGGCAGCTACGACAACCACGTTCACTGCGTCGACGCCGAGACGGGCAAGCGCGTGTGGACGTACCAGACGGAGAGCTTCGTCAACGGCGCCCCGGCCGTCGGGGCCGGACGCGTCGTCTTCGGCGGGTGCGACGCCCACATCCACGCCGTGGCGACTGCCGACGGGAAGAAGATCAGGTCGATCGAGGTCGACGAGTACATTGCCGGCTCCGGCGCGCTGCTGGGGACGGTGGCGTACGTGGGCCACTACGGGGGCGAGGTGGTCTGTGCGGACACCGCCACGGGCAAGGTGCTGTGGAAGTACGCCGCCGGCCAGGAAATCTACGCCTCACCCGCCGTCGGGGCCCGGCGCGTCCTGGTAGGCTGCCGAGACAAGCGCCTGCACTGCATGGACCGCAAGACCGGCAAGAAACTGTGGACCTTCACGACGCGGGGGCCGGTCGACTCCTCTCCGGTGATCTGCGGCGGGAAGGTCGTTTTCGGCAGCGACGACGGGCGGGTGTTTGTGGTGTCGCTGGCCGCCGGAAAGAGACTCTGGTCCTACGAGATCGGCGAGGCGATTACCAGCTCGCCCGCCGTGGCCGGCGGCACGATCGTCGTCGGCTGCGACGACGGATTCGTCTACGCCTTCTCTCAGAAGGATGGTTGACTGCTTGACTGGTTGATTGGTTGATTGGGAACGACTTCAGATGACGCGCGTATTGCGGCGGTCGTTACCAGTTAGCCAGTCAACCAATCCACCAGTTAACCAACAGCAGGAGCGACGCCATGGACGATCAGGCCGTGCTGCTGGAACTGACCAACGTGGCCCGGCGATTCGACTCGCCGGACGGGGGGGCCAGGCGGACCGTGCTGGACGACGTGAACCTGCGCGTCGAGACCGGGAGGTCCCTGGCGATCTGCGGCCCTTCCGGCTCCGGCAAGAGCACGCTGCTGAACATCATCGCCGCGATCGACAGGCCCAGCGCGGGCCACGTCATACTCGACGGCCGCGACCTGGCGGCCCTGGACGATTCGGCCCTGGCCGCCGTGCGCGCCCGGGAGATAGGCATGGTCTTCCAGCTCCATCACCTGCTGCCGCAGTGCACCGTGCTGGAAAACGTCCTCGTGCCGACCATGGTCTGCCCGCCTGTCGCCGGCGAGGCGCCCGAGGCCCGGGCCGAAAGGCTGCTGGCGCGCGTGGGGCTGTCCGATCACCAGGCTCACCGTCCGGGGCAACTGTCGGGCGGTGAGCGTCAGCGTGTGGCCGTTGTCAGGGCGCTGATCAACCGTCCGCGGCTGCTTCTGGCCGACGAGCCGACCGGCGCCCTGGACCGCCGGGCCGCCGATAACCTCGCCGACCTCCTGGTCGAACTGAACGCCGAGGAAGACGTCGCCCTGATCGTGGCCACACACGCGCCGGACCTGGCCCGGCGCATGCAGCGCGTCTACGAGTTGTGCGACGGCATGCTCGCCGAGGCCGCCGACGCCCCATGAAGCCCGCCACGCTCATAGCCCGAGGCGTCCGGTTCTACTGGCGCACGCACGTGTCGGTGGTGCTGGCCGCCGCCGTCACCAGCGCCGTGCTCGTCGGCGCGCTGGGCCTGGGCGATTGCGTCCGCTACACGCTGCGCGACCTGGCGTTGAAGCGGCTGGGTGCGTTTCATCACGCCCTGGGCGGGCAGGACCGCTTCTTCCGGGCCGACCTCGCCGAGATGCTGGACCCGCAGGATAGCCGCGTCGTGCCCGCGGTCATCCTGCCCGGCTCGGCGGTCGATCCGGAGACGAGTCTGCGGGCCGGCGGCGTACAGGTCCTCGGCGTGGGCGGGGGGTTCTGGGCGTTCGGCGGGGCCGACGACGCCCCGATAACGCTCGGCGAAGACGAGGTCGCGATGAACACCCACCTGGCCAGGCGCCTGGGCGTCGAGGTCGGCCGGCCGGTGATCCTCCGCGTTCCGCGGCCCAGCGCGCTGAGCCGCGACGCGCCGCTGACGCCTACGGGAAAGGCCACCTTGCCCCTGCGCGTGACCGTCCGCGCGATCGTGGACGACGATCACTTCGGCCGATTCGGCCTGCGGGCCAACCAGGCGGCCCCGCTGAACGCCTTCGTCTCGCGTGCATGGCTGGCGAAGAAGCTCGGCACGCCCGGCAAGGCGAATCTCCTTTTGGCGGCTGACATGGGCGCGGCCTGGCGCGAGCAGGAGGCCCCGTCGCTGCTGCGCCGCGTGCTGACGCCGGGGGATCTTGACCTGGCGCTGGCCAAGCTCCCCGGCGGGCAGGTCGAGCTGCGCAGCGGGCGGGTGTTCCTCGACACACCCGTCGCCGCCGCGGCCGCCAAGGCCGACCCCGCCGCCACAGGCGTCATGACCTACTTCGTCAACGCCATCTCCGCCGGCGGGCAGGCGGCCACGCCGTACTCGATGGTCTCGGCCGTCGGACCCCTCAGCAACGGCGGCGCCGAGCGCAGCGGCCCGTGGGACCTGGCCGACGACGAGATCGCGATCAACACCTGGCTGGCCGAGGACCTGGGCCTTCGCCCCGACGCCGCCGAAGGCAGGATCACACTGACCTACTACACTGTGGGCGCGTCGCGCGAGCTGAAGACCGCCAGCCGGACGTTCCGCCTGAAGAAGGTCGTTCCCATCGAAGGCCTGGCCGCCGATCGCACGCTGACGCCGAACTTCCCGGGCCTGAGCGACAGCGAGAACTGCCGCGACTGGGACAAGACCCTGCCGATCGACCTGGACAAGGTCCGCGACAAGGACGAGAAGTACTGGGACGACTACCGCGGCACGCCCAAGGCGTTCGTGACCCTGCGCGCCGGTCGGGCGATGTGGGGCAACCGGTTCGGCGACCTGACCGCCGTGCGGTTCGCGCCGCCGAGGCAGCCGGACAAGTTGGCCAAGGCGATCCTGGCCGAGATCGACCCCGCCGACGTCGGGCTGGCCTTCCGGCCCGTTCGCGCCCAGGCCCTGGCCGCCGGGACCGAGTCGCTGGACCTGGGCCAGTACTTCCTGTACCTGAGCTTCTTCCTGATCGTCGCGGCGATGATGCTGACGGGCCTGCTGTTCGGGTTCGGGATCGACCAGCGCGCCGAGGAGGTCGGCACGCTTCTGGCGCTGGGCTTCACGCCCGGGGGGGTGCGCCGGCTCCTGCTGGCCGAGGGCGCCGTCCTTGCCGCTCTCGGGGCGGGGATCGGCGTGTTCGGCGGCGTGGCGTACACCCGCGCGATGCTGCACGCCCTGGCGACGATGTGGCCGGGCGTCTCGGCGGCGTCGGCGATCACGTACCACATCGCTCCCACCACGCTGGCGATCGGCGCCGCCGGGGCATTTGTCGCGGCGGTCTTGGCCATGTGGATCGCACTGCGCCGGCAAGGGCGCTCGGCCGTACGCGACCTGCTGGACGGCACGCCCCAGGCCGTCGCGCTGCGGCCGAAACGCACACCGTGGAGCGCGCGTCTGCTGCAAATTGTCGTCGTGGCCGTGGGCGTGTTGGCCTTTGCCTCGGCCGCATTGCCCTTCCTCCGTCTGGAGACCGCCGCATTCGTGTTCGGGTCGATCACGCTGCTTCTGGGGCTGTGGGTCTGTTTCGGCGTGCTGTCGGCGGCGGGACGCCGGGTGGGCCGGACCAGGCCGACGACGGCCTCCCTGGCAATCCGCAACGCCGGGCGGCGGCGCTGGCGGAGCCTGACGGTCGCGGCCTTACTCGCCAGTGGATGCTTCCTCGTCGTGTCGATCCAGGCGTTCCATCTCGACACACCAGGCGACGTCCGCAATCGCAGTTCCGGCACGGGCGGGTTCGCGCTGATGGGCCGGACCGCCACGGGCGTCTTCCACGACCTGAACACGAAAGAGGGCCGCGAGGAGTACGCCCTGGACGCCGAGGACCTGGCCGGCGTGTCGATCGTGCCCCTGCGGGCCAACAACGGCGACGATGCGAGCTGCCTGAACCTCAACCGCGCCCAGCGTGTCCGCCTGCTCGGCGTGCGACCGGAATTGTTCGGCCCGCCCACATCCGATGAAGAGTATCATGACGACTCAGAGCGCTTCGTTTCGGACATTCGGAGGCGAATGGAACCGGACAACATCTGGTCGCTGCTCGATGCCGACGTGCCCGGCAACATCGTTCCGGCTGTCGGCGACAAGGCGACGATCGTCTATGGGCTCGACAAGGCCGTGGGCGATACGATCGATTACACCGACGAGAAGGGCAGGCCCTTCAAGGTCAAGATCGTCGCGACGATCGGCAACTCGATCCTCCAGGGCTCGCTGCTGATCTCCGAGGAGCAATTCGTCAGGCGTTTCCCGTCGGCCGAGGGCCATCGCGTGTTCCTGATCGACGTGGCAGACCCCGCCCGCGAGGACGCCGTGCGCCAGAAGCTCTCCGAGGCGCTGGGCTCCGAGGGGATGGAGATTGTCCGGACGGCTGAACGGCTGGCCGAACTGAACACGGTGCAGAACACGTACCTGTCGATCTTCCAGGCGCTGGGGCTTCTGGGGCTTCTTCTGGGCAGCGTGGGGATCGGCGTGGTGGTGCTGCGCGGGGCGATGGAGCGCCGTAGCGAGCTTGCCCTGCTGCGGGCGGTGGGCTTCGGCCGATCGCGCCTCCTGGGGCTGATGTTCTGGGAGCATTGGGGCCTGCTGGCGATGGGGCTGGTGGTCGGCACGGGATCGGCGGTGGTGGGGATCTGGCCGTCGCTTCAGCAGGCGGCGACCGCCGCAGGCACGTTTCCCGCCGTCACCCTTGGACTCGTCGTTGCCGCCGGCACCCTGTGGATCCTGGGCGGCACGGCACTGGCCCTGCGGGGCCGGCTCATCGACGCCCTGAGAAACGAGTGAATCACTTTCACGTGATCGGCCCGGCACATCTGTGTTAAAGTCTCCTGAGGACGCACACGCGACAAGAACCATGACATACACGAAAGCATCCTGGATTGGTCTGGCCGTACCGGCGGCGCTCGGCGTGCTGGGCGTGGGTGTGGCCGTCGCATGGGTGCTGTCCGGTCCGGGCGCGCCGTTCGAGCTGCGCGGGCGCTGGGAAGGCGGCACCGACGTCGCCGCCGTGCCCCCCGGGCCCCCGGGGGTGTTCACCAAGGGCGCCGGCGAGCCGGCCGAGAACATCCCACGGGCCTGGACGCAGTTCCTCGGCCCGAAACGCAACGGCGTGAGCATGGACTTCACGGTACTGGCCGAGCGTTGGCCTGCCGGCGGGCCGCCGGTCGTCTGGTCGGTTGACCTCGGTCCGGGTCACGCCGGGCCGATCGTCTACGACGGGCGCGTCTTCATCCTGGACTACGAGGCGGCCGACGACAAGGCCAAACAGGGCGACGTTCTGCGCTGCCTGTCGCTGGCCGACGGCAAGGAGATCTGGCGGTACTGGTACGCGGTGCCTCTGGCCGACGATCACGGCATCTCGCGGACGGTGCCGGCCATTGCCGACGACTACGTCGTGACGTTCGGCCCGTCGTGCCACGCCATGTGCCTCGACGCCCTGACCGGGGACTACCAGTGGGGCATGAGCCTGGTGGGGCGCTACCAGACGCGGGTCCCCGAGTGGTACGCCTCGCAGTGCCCGCTGATCGAGGAAGGGCGGGCGATCATCGCCACCGGCGGCAGGAAGCTGATGATCGCGGTGTACCTGGCCCCGGAAGACCAGGGCACCCCGACCATTGTCTGGGAGGTCGACAACCCCCTGCCGGGCAAGGGCAGCCAGGGGCTTCAGATCACCCACTCGTCCGTCACGGCGATGACCTTCAAGGGCAAGCGGGTGTACCTCTACTGCACGACCAAGGGCGTGGTCGGCGTGGGCGAAGAACAGACCGACGAAGGGGAGATGCGCGGCAAGCTGCTGTGGCGCTACGCCAACTGGCGCCCGGGCATCAACGCGGCGAGCCCGGTGGTGCTGGACGGAGAGCGATTCGTTGTGACCGCCGCCGAGGGCGCACTGGTCCTGAAGATGGTTCAGGGCCCCAAGGGACAGATCGGCGTGGAAGAGGTGGCCCGGACGCGCGCCAGGGTTCTCAGCTCGTACCACCAGACGCCGATCCTCGACGGGGGGTACCTGTACGTCGTGCTGTCGCAGAAGGCCGGGTCGCGCCGCGGACAACTGGCGTGCCTGGACGTCCGCGGCGACGAGATCACGACGCTCTGGACCAGCGGGCGGGACGACCGCTTCCGGTGGGGGCCTTACGTGAAAGCCGGGGATAGAATGCTGTTGCTGCACGACGAGACGGGCGAGTTGACGATGGCCCGCGTCTCGCCGGACGGATACACCCGCCTGGCCCGGGCCAAGCTGCTCAGCGGCGGTGACGCCTGGGCGCCGATGGCGCTGGTCGGCGGTCGGCTGCTGCTGCGAGACGTCACGCGGATGATCTGCGTGGACCTGCGGGCAAACAGGTCCGCCCCCGCCGGAGCGAAACACACCGAATGAACCGTCGATCGGACAACAAGGTCAAGGTCCTGCTGGTCGCCGTGCTGGTCGTCGTGGCGGCAGGGGTCGGCGTCTGGGCGGTCGTGTCCATGCGCAGCTCCGGCGAGAGCCGCACCCGGCGGCCGCACGTCGATCGGGTGGATCCGGGCCTGCTGACGTGGCGCCAGGTCCTGGCGTTCGACACGGGGCTGTCCCTGCCGTCGGCCCTGACTGTTGCGGGCGAGACCATCTGCGTCGCGGGCGACAGGACGCTGGTGACCTTCGCCCCCGACGGGAAGCGTATCGCTCGGCAGGCCCTGGGCGGCGAGGTGTCGTGCCTGGCTGTCGGCCGAGATAACCGCATACTGGTCGGCCTGGACGGGCGGATCGTCTCGTTCGATCGCGACGCCAGGACGGCCGACATCACGCCCCCGGGCAAGAAGCCCCCGTATCTCACGGCGATCCTGTGGACGCCGGAATCGCTCTACGCGGCCGACTCGATCAACGGCGTGGTCTGGCGCACGCATGACGGCGGGGCGACGTGGTCGGCGATAGACGGCCGGGCCGGAGACGGCAGTCCGGGCTTCGTGCTGCGAAGTCAGAACTTCGACCTGGCCGCCGGACGCGACGGGCTGTTGCGGATCGTCAACCCGGGCATGCTTCGGGTGGAGGTCTACACGCCGGACGGCATGAGGCTGTTCACGCGGGGAGACACGGAGCTGACCATCGGGCACTTCGCCGGGTGCTGCAATCCGGCGCACATTGCGATCGCGCCGGACGGCAGCCTGGTGACGGCGGAGAAGGGCCTGACCCCGGCCAAGGTGAAGGTCTTCGCCCCGGCGGGGGGCGATCTGCCCGTCGGCACGCTCGAGAGCGTGGTGGTCGAGGCGTCGCAGTTCCGCAACCCGCTGGTTCGGTTGGACGTGGCCGTCGACGCCGGGGGGCGTGTGGTGGTGCTGGAACTGGAACGAGGCGGGCAGGTGCGTCTCTTCGAGCGGAAGACCACGCGCGCAACCGCCGCGCCCGAAAGGAAAGACGATGAGTAAGACAACCCGGCGCAGTAACCGGCGGGAGTTCCTGCGCGGCCTGGGCCGCGGGGTCGCTGTAGCCGCCGTGGCGGGCGTCACGGCCCTGCTGCTTCTGCGCAACGGCAAAGCCGCCGCGCCGCCGGAATGCCCCGGCGGCGGGCGCTGCAAGGGCTGCCGCCGGGCCGCTACGTGTTCCCTGCCACCCGCCCGCGACGCGCAACGCCGGGCCGCCACGGAGGACGACGATGCCTGAAGACCCCGGCGAGATGACGCGGCGGCGACTGCTGCGGGATTCGGTCCGCGGGGCCTGCCTGATCGGCACCGGCGCCTCGGCCGTCCTGCTGGCCAAGGGCGCCCGCGCCGAAGAGATGGTCTGGCAGATCGATCCCCACAAATGCGTCGCGTGCAACACCTGCGAGACCTCTTGCGTGCTGACGCCCTCGGCGGTCAAGTGCGCGCACAACTTCGCGATGTGCGGCTACTGCAAGCTGTGCTTCGGCTACTACAACACCGCGATGTCCGACCCGGTCAACGCCGGGGCGGAGAAGCAGCTCTGTCCGACCAACGCGATCACCCGTACCAAGATAAGCGACGTGGCCTACAGCTACACGATTGACGAGTCGTTGTGCATCGGGTGCGGGCTGTGCGTCGAGGGATGCACGCAAAACGCCAACGGGTCGCTGCATCTCCAGATACGCCACGACCGGTGCGTCAACTGCAACCAGTGCGCGATTGCCGAGGCCTGCCCGGCTGACGCGGTGATTCGCGTTCCGGCCTCACGTCCGTACATCCTGAAGCAGCCCGGCCACGAGGGGGAGCACTCTTGAGGCGCCTGGTCGTGATGGCCGTGCTGTGCGGCGCGGTGGCGGCCGCAGCCCCGGCGGCGGCGAAGTTCACCGCCAAACTGCCCGACGGGTACCAGCACCCGCACGTCGAGCCGCCCGAGGCCAGGCATCCGGCGTGGTGGGGCGTTGATATCGTCCTGCTGGTTGTCGCCCTGTCGGCCGCGTCGTACCTGGCGCTGAAGCGCCGCTCGCGGCGCGGGCTGTTCTGGGTGATGGTCGCCTCTGTGGCGTACTTCGGATTCTTCCGCGAAGGGTGCGTCTGCCCCATCGGGGCCATACAGAACGTCACGTCGGCCCTGGCCGACAGCCGGTACGTCCTGCCCGGGGTCGTGGCCGTCTTCTTCGCGCTGCCCCTGATCTTCACGCTGCTCTTCGGCCGCACGTTCTGCGCGGCCGTCTGCCCGCTCGGGGGGCTTCAGGACATGGTGGGCCTCTGGCCGATCTCCGTGCCGCGGTGGATCACCGAGGTGTTCGGACTGCTCGCGTGGGCGTACCTGGCCGTGGCGGTGCTCTTTGCCGCCACCGGGTGCAGCTACATCATCTGCGAGTACGACCCGTTCATCGCCTTGTTCCGGCTGGGCGGGCCGGTGAAGATGATCGTCCTGGGCGCGTGCGTGTTGGTGATAGGCCTGTTCATCGCGCGCCCGTACTGCCGGTTCCTCTGTCCGTACGGCGCGCTGCTTCGGGTGGCGTCGGTCCTGTCGTGGCGTCACACGACGATCACGCCGGACGCGTGCATCGAGTGCCGGCTCTGCGAGGAGTCCTGCCCGTACGATGCGATTGACGCCTCCAACGCCGCCGGGCACGCCCCGCCGCGCACCGAGGGCAAGCGTCGATTGGCCGTCCTGGTTGCGGCGCTGCCGGTGATGATCGCCGCCGGGGCGTACCTGGGCACGTTCCTGAGCGGGCCGTTCTCCCGAATGCACCATGAGGTCCGCCTGGCCGAACGCGTCCGGGCCGAGGCCGCCGGACACGTCACCGGCACCACCGACGCCAGCGACGCCTTCTACAAGTTCAGCCGATCGGTCGCCGAACTCTACGACCGCGTCGAGGGCATACGCGGGGAGTTCACGATCGGCTGCGCGTTGGTGGGGGCGTTCATGGCGCTGGTCATCGCCCTGAAGCTGATCGCCCTGTCCGTCCGCCGGACCCGCACGGAGTACACCCCGCACCGTGCCACGTGCTTCTCGTGCGGGAGATGCTTCGACTCCTGCCCGATCGAGCGCGTGCGTCGCAAGACCGGCCGAACGCCGGAGGTCACAACATGAACGCGACCGATCAGCACGACCCCGCCGCGGCGGCGCGGTCGCGAGCGTGTTTCCTGGCGGCCGTGGGGGCTGCGGCCGTTGGGGTGGTGTTTTCGGCCTTTGTGGCGTATCGGATGATCGACGCGCACGGGCGGATGGTCGCGAGCAATCCGAAGACGGTGGCGGAGATCCTCGAGCGCCGCGAGGCGATTGTCGCCCATCCGGACGACATGCAGCTCCCGGAAGCGTTCCGGAAGCGCGAGCAACTGCTGCGGACGGAGTTCCTGCGGGCGCAGCATGTGATGTCGACGGGCGCGTACCTTCTGGCCGGGGGGCTGATCGTGGCCCTGGCCGGGGCCGTCACGGCCAGGGGCTATCGCACCAGGCTCCCGTATCCGGGTCCCGCCGCCGACGGGCGGGCCGTCGACAGCTTCAATGCCGCCGTCGGACGCTGGGCGGCGCTGGGGCTGGTGGTGGCCCTGGTCGCTTCGGCGCTGGGGCTGGTGGTCCTGTCCGACCCGGTGGCGGTGTTGACGCCTTCCGGCGGCGCGCCCGACGGATCCGGCGCCGTCGACGAAGGTCCGCCCCACATTCCCGACCCCAAGGACGTCGCGCGCAACTGGGCGTCGTTCCGGGGGCCCGGCGGGGCCGCGACAAGCGCCTACGCGAACATCCCGGCCGACTGGGACGCCCCGACCGGCAAGGGCATCCTCTGGAGGGCGCCCCTGCCGCTCGAAGGCAAAAGCTCCCCCGTGTTGTGGGACAAGCGCCTGTTCCTGACCGCCGCCGACAAGACACAGCGCCTCGTGATGGGCTTCGACGCCGATACCGGAAAGGAATTGTGGCGGTGTGCGGTTCGGGTGCCCGGGCCGCCGTCGCCCGTGCCCGATGTCCCGAGGGACACCGGCTACGCGCCCTGCACGCCCGTCACGGACGGGAAGCACGTGGTGGCCATGTTCCCCAACGGCGACCTGGCCGGCGTGGACGACCAGGGCAAGCAGCTCTGGGCCAGGAACCTCGGCAAGCCGGACAACGGCTACGGGCACGGCTCGTCGCTGGCGATGTGGCAGGACAGGACGCTGGTGCTGTTCGACCAGGGCGCGCTGGAGGACGGCAAGAGCCGGCTGCTGGCGTTTTCGTCCAGGAGCGGGAAGCTGCTCTGGGCCAGGCCCAGGCCCGTCGGCGCGTCGTGGGCCAGCCCCGTCGTCGTCAACGCCGCCGGAAAGGACCAGGTCCTCACGTCGGCCGACCCGTGGGTGATCGCGTACGCCCCGGCCGACGGGACGGAACTCTGGCGGGTCAAGTGCATGACCGGAGACGTGGCGTCCTCGCCGATCCTCGCCGCCGGGACCGTCTTCGTCGTCCACGAGAGCGCCGACCTGGTGGCCATCCGCCCCGACGGGGCCGGAGACGTGACCAGGACGCACGTCGCCTGGAAGGGCGAGGAAGGGCTGCCCGACATCACCAGCCCCGTCAGCAATGGCAAGCAGCTCTGGCTGCTGACGACCAACGGCGACCTGACCTGCTACGACGTCAAGACCGGCAAGATGCTCTACCTGAAGGAACTCGACGAGGCGTTCAACTCCTCCCCGTCCATCGTGGGCGATCAGTTGTGGCTCATGAGCCTCAAGGGCACCACGATGATGATCGCCGCGGGACCGGAGTATAGGCTGCTGAACACCTGCAAGCTCGGCGAGCGCATCTTCGCCTCGGCGGTCTTCGCCGACGGCCGCCTCTACCTCCGTGGCCACAAGAACCTCTACTGCATCGGGGCCAAGTGACCCATGAGCGACCTGGACCTGTCATACGTAGACGACATCGTCGAGCGGTTCGGCCGCGGGGAGGAGGCCGTTATCAGCATCCTGCTGGCGATCCAGGAGCAGTACCGGTATCTGCCCGAGGAGGCCCTGCGGCGGGTGTGCGAGATATCGGACATCCACCCGTCGACCATCACAGGCGTGGCGACGTTCTACGACCGGTTCAGGCACACGCCGGCCGGGGAGCACACCATCCGCGTTTGCGTGGGCACGGCCTGTCACGTCAAGGGCGCCTCCGTAGTCCACGATGCGTTCTGCCGGCACCTGGGCATCCCCGAGGGTGAAGACACCGACACCGACAGGCTGTTTACCGTCGAGAAGGTTGCCTGCTTGGGCTGCTGCACGCTGGCGCCGGTGGTACAGATCGGGGACGTGACGTACGGCCACCTGACTGCGGCCGCCGTCGAGGGCGTTGTGAGGGACTACCTGGCCCGGTGCGAGCAGACGGCGGCGCGGAAACCTGCCGCCGCGCCGGGCGCCGACGAGCGGATGGCCGAGATCCGCATCAGCCTCGATTCGTGCTGCATCGCCCGCGGGTGCGGCCGCGTATACGAGGCACTCCTGGGCGCCGTGGACGACACCGGCGCCGAGGCGGTCGTCAAGCACGTCGGGTGCGTCGGCATGTGCTACCAGACGCCGCTGGTCGAGATCGTCCACGCCGACGGGTCCAATGCCCTGTACGCCCGCGTCCGCCCCGAAGACGCCCGGGCTATCGTCCGCAAGCACTTCACGCCGCAGACACTGCCGCGGCGCCTGGCTCGCGCCGTGTCAAACGCCTTCGATACCCTGCTGACCGACGAGACCTGGCAGCCGGTAACGCAACACGCCATCGACGTGCGCGACCCGGACGTGGCCGAAATCCTCGACCCGCAAGAACACCTGGCGACCGAACTGTGGGGCGTTCTGGACCCCCTGGACATGGACGAGTACCTCGACGGGGGGGGGTTCGAGGCCTTGAATCGCTGCATAGCCGAGATGACACCTGACCAGATCATCTCGCAGGTCCAGGCCAGCGGCCTTCGTGGGCGAGGCGGGGCGGGCTTCACCACCGGCCGGAAGTGGCGGCTTGTCCGCGACGCTCCGGGCGACAAGAAGTACGTCATCTGCAACGGGGACGAAGGTGATCCGGGCGCGTTCATGGACCGCATGCTGCTCGAATCGTATCCGATGCGGATCATCGAGGGCTTGGCCATAGCCGCCTATGCCGTCGGGGCCGACGAGGGCATAATATACATCCGCGAGGAGTACCCGCTGGCCGTGCGGCGCGTCGAGGTGGCGCTGGAGGCCTGCCGAGAGCGAGGCTTCGTCGGGGAGAAGGTATTCGGCAGCGATTTCTCACTGAGCGTGCGGATCATGCGGGGCGCCGGCGCGTTTGTCTGCGGGGAGGAGACGGCCCTGCTGGCGTCGATCGAGGGCCGGCGCGGCATGCCTCGGCTGCGGCCCCCGTTCCCCGCACAGGTCGGCCTGTGGGGCAAGCCCACCCTCGTCAACAACGTCGAGACCTACGCCACGGTGCCGTGGACCATCCGTCAGGGACCGGCTGCCCTGGCGGCGATGGGCTCGGGCGGGTCCAAGGGCACCAAGGTCTTCTCCCTGGCCGGAAAGATCGAGCGCGGCGCGCTCATCGAGGTGCCTATGGGCATCTCGATCCACGACGTGATCGAGGTGATCGGCGGGGGCTGCCCGGACGGGCGGTTCAAGGCCGTCCAGATCGGCGGGCCGTCCGGGGGGTGCGTGCCGGCCTCGTTGGGCCAGACGCCCGTCGACTACGAAGCGCTGACCGAGGTCGGGGCCATGATGGGCTCGGGGGGGCTGGTCGTGCTCGACGAGCACGACTGCATGGTCGACATCGCGCGGTACTTCCTCGAATTCACGCAGGACCAGTCATGTGGCAAGTGCACCTTCTGCCGAATCGGCACCCGCAGAATGCTTGATATCCTTCGGCGACTGTGCGACGGGCGAGGCAAGAAGGGCGACCTGGAGGAACTGGAACACCTGGCCAGAATCACCAAGGTCGGCTCGCTCTGCGGCTTGGGAAAAACCGCGCCCAACCCCGTCCTGTCGACGCTCCGGTACTTCCGCGAGGAATACGAGGCACACATCGAAGGGCGCTGCCCCGCCGGCGTCTGCAAGGCACTGGTGGTCTACTCGATCACCGACGACTGCATAGGCTGCACGAAGTGCGCGCAGCTCTGCCCGACCGATTCCATCGCGATGCGGCCGTACGAGGTCCACGAGATAGACACCGAGACCTGTGTCCGCTGCGGGGAGTGCAAGGACATCTGCCCCGTCGGCGCGGTGGTTGTGGAATGAAACGTCATTCAACGACGATTCGGAATCCCACGTCGACGACGCGCTGCCAGGGGTAGTAACCCATTCGGCACGCCGAGCGGGCCCACTTGGGGCGGTTCTGCCACGAGCCGCCTCGCACCACGCGCCTGTTGCCATCGACCCTTGGAGCGTTGCGCGGCCGCCACGCGTCCCGTGTCCACTCGGCCGCGTTGCCGTGCATATCGTGCAGGCCCCACGCGTTCGGCTGGAAGCTGCCCACGGGGGCCGAGACGCGGACCCCGTCGTTGACCGTCTCCACTGCCGGGCGCCAGGGCGGCACCGCACCGGACGGCAGGCCCCAACCGTACGTCGGCATCGACCGGAAGGTCTTGTCCGCCAGGTTCGCGTGCTTGCTGAAGTCCGCCTCGAGCGGCCCGTACGACATGGGCGTGTCGGTTCCGGCCCGGCAGGCGTATTCCCACTGTGCCTCGCTCGGCAGGGCGACCTTCGCGCCAGTTTTCCTCGAAAGCCACTGGCAGAACGCCGCCGCCCGGTCCCACGTGACGCGCACGACCGGCTGCGTGGGGGCGTTGAGCGGGTAGCCCCGCTCGCGGATGGAGAACTGGAGGAAATACCCGTGTTCGAGGCGGCTGTCGTGCTTCGGGTCGAACGCCGCAAACTGCGCGTTGGTCACCTCGAACTGTCCCATCCAGAACGGTTTGACCTCGACGGCCTTTCGCGGGCGCTCGTCAGCGAATCCCTTGTCCGAGCCCATCACAAACCGCCCGCCCGGTATGCGCACCAGCACCAGCTTCACGCCCCCGCCCAGGTCGATCTCGCGCTTCGCGGGGCCCCCGGCGTCAGCTTGTTTCCTGGCGGCCGTCGCCGCGTCAAAGGGCCACCCCGCACACACCACCTTCGTCGGCGCGACCTTTTCCACCGCCGGCGGCATGACCGGCTTGACGGCGGGGCGCGGGTCAGGGACCGCCTCGGGGTCCTCGTCGATATACGCGTAGAGCTTCATCATGGCCCGGCGGCGGTCACGCTGATGGTCGACCTTCCGGTCGCCCACGATCTCGCGCCACGTGCCGTGCGCCGGCGCGTGAAGGTCTATCCACGTCACCAGCCTGTCCCACGCCTCGGCGTCCAGCGTGACGTTATGGTGCCCCTTTTCGAGCATCTGGACCACCCGCGCCGTCGAGGCGTGAAACTCGTACGGCGGCAGGAGGTGCATGTCCGACTCGATGCTCGGCGGGCGCGTGTAGGCCCGCAAGGCCATGTACGACGGCGTGAACAGCGACCCGCGGGCGTACCCGCCGCTCTTGACCTTCGCCTGCACGGGCGGACGCGGTGAAAAGTCAGGCAACGTCGTGCCGTCGTCTCTCGGCTTGCCGTTGTGGCAGCCCACGCAGTACCGGTCCAACACCGGCTGGACCTCGCGCTTGAAGCTGAAGCCCCTCGTGGGCCCGTAGAACGGAGTTATCTTCGACGGCTGTCGTCCGGCGGCAGCCGTCTTGCCCGGAGGGCCCGTCGAGTTCTGCGACATGTGGCAGCCCAGGCACGACTGGATCTCGCCCGGCATGGCGGTGGTCCAACTGCGCATCAGGGCGAC
>Ga0180431_10002976_pt1 | contig 22168 bp, 17 predicted proteins | sample SS_ome_11_FD_132459 | JGI IMG/M metagenome (GOLD analysis project Ga0180431, IMG submission 132459) | Hypersaline lake sediment archaeal communities from the Salton Sea, California, USA - SS_1_MS_1 metaG | ecosystem: Environmental > Aquatic > Non-marine Saline and Alkaline > Hypersaline >...
ATCGAGGTGAAGGTCAAAGGGTCAGGGGTCTCAGGCCCTATCTGCTTCCCGTCGAAGAATTTATAATCCCTGCCCTGGTTTAAGGCGTACTCCAGGCACTTGGGCAGAGCAAACCCTACACCGGCTATCCCCCTGTGCCCCATGGGCTTGCCCACTACCGCCCACCTCATGCATCCCTCTACACACCAGTTCCTCGCGTCCTCAACGGGCAACCCCTTGCTCACCAGCCACGGTACCATGAACTCATCGTTGAAGATGCCATAGTGCCCCGCATCCTCCCTCATGATATCCGTGAACCGATATAGAAATTCGTCCGGAGTGTTCTTATGTAGCCTGACTACCATCATTGGCTCCACTAAACCCAGAGCCTTTACACTGTCCATGATGATATACGTCAACTCGTTGGTCGCGTCCCGTCCCATACGGTCCTGGCCGCCAATGGTTATATACCTCGGCGTAGTGTGGGCTCCGCTCCCCATTATGGGAGCATTGAAGTCAGCCAGCTCGGTGAACTTCAGCCAGATGTACTCCATAAGCTCCTGCGCTTCCTCCGGGGTTATCTTCCCTTCCTCCTTGTCCTTCTTATAGAACGGATACCAAAGGTAGTCCACCCTGTCACCAATGCCGCTCGTCTGGATGTCCAGCACCCTTACCAGGAGGAACAGCAGGAACCACGCCTGCAGCACTTCGTGGAACGACCGCGGCGGATTCTCAGGCACCCAGGAACAGCTCTCAGCTATCAGCCCCAGCTCTTTCTTCCTTTTCCCATCCGTCTCTGCCTCCGCCATGCCCCTGGCAAGCTCAGCATACCTGTGCGCCCACCTGATCGCCGCCTCTATGCTTATGATTACAGCCTCCAGGAATGCCTTCTTCTTTAAAAATGCCTGTGGGTCATCGCGTATCAGGTCCTTGTCCCGGGTTATCTCCGCGAGCTTGTCCTGCGCCTCCTTCAGTATTCCCTTCAACCCTACCTTGAATACTTTCTCGTAATTCGGCACCTGGCCAGAGTGAGCCCCGTGAACCCAGACAAATACGCCCTGGTTCATGTATGACCAGTCTGGTTTATCCTCCTCGGCCAGATACTGCCGCTCAGCACCCTGGACCGACTTGTTAAACCAGTACTTCAAAATCTCATGCATTTCATCCCGCTCTTCATCGCTAAGCATGTCCTTGTAGCCCATATCAATGGCCTTATCCACCCAGCGTGAGTACAGCTCAGGATAGCTTATTACATGATCGGGAGACCTCGAAGAATTGCCCGCAATCCGGTCGTAATCATTAATGTATATAGTCATGTTATCCAGGTGATGCGCTATCGCCTTGGCCCTTCTGATAGCGATTGGTTCGCCCTCTGTCGCTTTATATATTTGCGTTACATGCCGCGCCCGCTCGGGATCAAGCCTCAGCGTCGGTCTGATCTCGCTTATCTTACCCAGCTTCTCCTGCTCCTCAACACGGCCCGTCCGCTGGCCCATCATCGTTCTGTATCGCACCTTGTCAGCTATTATCTGAGTCAGACGCTTTTCCTGGATGTTCTCCGCTAAGTCAACCATCACAAGCCTCCCTTTATTATCGAGTAACTCTCACTTTATAATTGTGCCTAATTCTATACGCTACGGCCGCGATTGTCTGCGACTTTTATCTCACTTCAAACGTACGCAACTTATATACGTGATTACTTCCACTATATATAAAATTGTATCAATCCAGTATTCTTAAGTCAACAATCGTACACTAACACAGGAACGATTTCCAAAGGATTAGCAGTCCATAAAGGAAGCGTTTGCAGGACAAACGCTACGAATCATATTTGAACCATCCGATTGAGCTTGACACCAAAGGCTTAAAACCAGTAAACTAAATAGTCGTCTTTTTCGATTGATTTCACAATTTTACGGGTTTGGCCTTATCGGCTTGTATAGTAACAACAGGGATTGAATCCTCGGGAAAGATGGCTCAAGAATCATCGGCACTCCGGTGAAATAAACCTGAAGGTGCGCTAAGGAGGCATAACTACATGGAGAAGGACTTATTCAAGATCAATACTTATGACCCGTATGACCATCCCGAAGAGTGGACTCCCGAGATGTACAAGTATCTGGAAAAGGCACGGGACATAATCGAGGAGTGGTGGCTACCTAACCGCCGGGGACTGGACCGCCTGGGCGGTTCATTAGCGATGACTGAGATGTCGGAGGTCTACTATGGCCTGATGAAATCGATCATAAACGCCGGTTTCTATGGAAGGACTATCCCCAAGGAATGGGGAGGGCCAGGTTGGAATCTTTTAGACTGCAGCCTGCTTTCGGCTGAGATAACCAAAATGGCTTACACTCCCAGGCTCGATGACGCCTTTGCCTACGGCGAGCCCTGGGTGCACGTTCTCGAGCACTGGACTCCTGATGTGGACGTTAAGAAAGAATATTTTAAGCGGACGCTCGATGGCGGTTTCTGCACTGCAATGGCCACTGACCCTGAGTCAGGTGTAGACATGGGCGGAATGCGCGGCACTGCCACCCTCGAAGGCGATTACTACGTCCTCAACGGGCCAAAATGGTTTATGACTATGACTACCCCGGGGCCCGTCGGACTTCAGTGGCATCTTGTTCTGATGAAGACCGACCCTACCAAGCGCACCAGCGGTCTCTCAATGTTCATCCTTAACGACGACGCTCCTGGAATCACACGTGGACGTGAGGGTGACCTAATGGGAGCGAGGTGGGGCTGCGCTCGCTATGAGGTCATTTTCAAGGACTGCAAGATCCATAAGAAATACCTGGCGGCTCCTGAAGGTAAAGGTATCCATGCACTGGTCGACGGGATGAATAAGCACATGGCCAATCAGGCATTCCAGGCGGTTGGAGTAGCCGAGGCCGCCATCGAAATCGCGGTGGAGTATACCAAGACCAACATACGCTGGGAGCACCCGCTCATAGAGTACCAGGGCATCCATTTTCCCATAGCTGATATGTGGGTCGCCGCCGAGGCAGGTCGCGCCCTGTGCACCAAAGCCTGCAAACTCTGGGACACCAATGATGATGAGGCCAAGCAGGGCAAGTGGGGCGTCCTCGCTGCCCGCCATTGTTTCCCAACCGCTATCGATTCATGCATGAAGGCAATCGAGTTCCTCGGCTCCCGCGGTATTGAGCGTGAAGAGGGCTGGCCACTGGAGCTAATGTTCCGCGATTCGTTGATATTCCAGTTGTACCGCACACCTAATGTAGACAGGAAGTTCCTCGCCTCGTACCTGGTGCGCAGGAGACTTTAAGCTAGCTTCATACAACATATGAAACGAGTTAGACATGAAGCTCGCTTGTGTGCAAGCGAGCTTCATGTTTTCGCATTCAATACCGCCTCATCTCGTTGAGTCAAACCTGAAATGATGCTACAATTGAAGCACAAAGTAAGTCTGATTTATTCGCTATTTACTTGATGATCGGAGCATTCGAATTATGGATGACAAGCCGAGGAAGCTGAATATTGAGGTTACTACAAGGTGCAACCTCAACTGCATCATGTGCATGAGGAAGGTCTGGAAAGAAGACAGCGGCGATATGACCATGGAAACCTACAGAGCCTTAATACCCACATTTCGCGAAATCGAATCCGTCAACATCATAGGCATCGGTGAGCCCCTTCTCAATGAGAACATCATCGAGATGATACGTCTGGGTAAGGAACATCTTCCACCGGACGGCACCTTCAGTCTCACCACGAACGCAACCCTCATCGATGATGAAATAGCCGGGCATCTGGTATCCTCTGGACTGGACGACCTCGTAGTTTCCATCGACGGCGCTACGTCCTCAACTTTCAATGAAATCAGGAGAGATGCCAGTTTTGACCAGGTAATCACAAACATAGAGCGGTTGAACACGTCAAAGAAGAAAAGCAACAGCCGGACTCCGCGTATCGGATTTGAATTTGTCGCTATGAAAAGAAACATCGATGAACTGCCGCAGCTTGTCGACCTGGCCAGTCAGCACGGCGTAAGCTTCATCATAGTTACCAACCTGCTGCCTCATACCGAGGATATGAACCAGCAGATTCTCTACGACTTCAACTCCGACCAGGCCATCGGAATCTTCGATGAGGCCAAAGTCGAAGCCCAGAGCTTTAATTGGGACCTCTCACTCGACAACATAGAGGTTGAAACATATTCCAACGCCCTCTTCGGAATTCCCCCGCTGAAGGACAAACTGCGCCTGACAAAACCCGTATGGACAAGCGTACCCGGCTTCGATGAGAAAATGGAGAAGCAATTCAAGCTGCTGGAGAAAATAGCGGCTAAAGCCAAAGAACAGAACGTACTGCTGAATTTAAAAAGCCTGATATCGAGAGACGGCACATTTATCAATCATGCAGCCGAGATATTTTCCCGTGCTGCTGAAAAGGCGCAGGAACACAGTATAACCCTGGACCTGCCGCCGCTCATACCTAAAACCGAGAGGGAATGCGGCTTTATTAAGGATAGAATCGCCTTTGTCAGTTGGGACGGCTACGTCAGGCCCTGCAACAATCTTTACCATTCATATATGTGTTATGTCAACGATAGAGAGAAGAGCATTACCAGTGTAAGCTTCGGAAACGTCCTGCAGCATGACTTAAGGGAGATATGGAACTCGAGGGACTATCGCAGTTTTTGCAGACAGGTAGACAGGTTTGACTTCGCGCCCTGTGGAGACTGCCCTCACGCTGACGGTTGTTATGCTTTACTCGCTCCCGTGTTCCGCAAGGACTGCTACGATTATTCCCTACCCTGCGGTGATTGTCCCTGGGCCAGGGGCATTCTGCAATGTATGTGAGTTAAACGATTTCCTACTTCTTTTCTCCTGCCGGATAAGGTATATCCGGGTTATCACCCCTGACAACCTTAACTGCGTATTCAGTGCTGTCTTTATCCGGCCTTATCTCGTAGCTGATATCCATAAGCTTCCACAGGCACCGTTTATTACATGCGGGGGAACGAGGCAGAACTTCTCCTCTTAAAAGATAAACAGTTCGCTGGCCTTCCGGGGGGGTGCAATCGGTAGGTTCGACATGCTCAACAAACTCGTAAGTGCCGTCAATCGGTGCCCGGGCTGCACTTCTGAGTGTTACGCCGACCTGGATATCTAACGTCTTCTTCTTTTCCATGTAAGCCCCCTTAATAGGTTTGACTAAATACTGAAGGTATTTTATCATATCAGTGCGCTTTTTTAAACTCCCCGTCTCTTACGAAAGGAGCTAGCATACATGGATTTCGGTTTCTCTGAGAAAGAGGAGACACTGCGGAAAGAACTGAAGGACTTTGCCAAAAATGAACTGCCACCCGACTGGAGAGGCGGCGGATACGCCGAAGAATACGGCAACGACTATAGCTGGGAGGTGGCTCAGCGGACTTCCAAGAAACTGTCCCAGCGAGGCTGGCTCACAATGGCCTGGCCCAGGGAGTATGGCGGTCTCGCTGCCACCCACACTGAATACCTTATCTATCGCGAGGAGATGGCATATAACCTGGTGCCCGGCACCGACATGGGTGTGGGCGGTGTAAGCTGGATAGGCCAATCCCTGATACTCTTCGGTAGCGAAGAGCAAAAGAAAAAACACCTGTCGGGCATCTCTGCCGGCGAGACCTACTGGTGCACCGGTTACAGCGAGCCCGAGGCCGGTTCTGACCTCGCCGCCCTGAAATGCCGGGCCGTTAATAAAGGCGACGAGTACATTATCAACGGACAGAAAGTCTGGACAAGCGCCGCCCACCGCGCTTCCTGGTGCTGGCTGGGAGTAATGACCGATCCCGACGCACCCAGACACAAAGGCATCAGCGTCTTTCTTGTCGATATGAAAACCCCGGGCGTCACAGTTAACCCTCTAATCAATCTTGCCGATTGCCCCGAAAATTCCGAGATCTTCTTCGACGACGTACATATCCCGGCCGATTCCCTCGTGGGAGAGGAAAACCAGGGCTGGAAGGTCATTATGACAGCCCTCTCTTTCGAAAGGACCGCCGGTATCGATTTCCTGGGAAGAAACCGCCGTATGGTAGACGAGCTGATTAAGTACACCAGCGAGACCAGGCGCAACGATAAAACACTCAGCAATGACACCATTGTCCGTCATAAGCTGGCCGAATTCGCCATTGAGTGCGAAGTGGGGCGTCTACTTTGCTATAACATCGCCTCCATGGAAGACAAGGGTCTCATCCCTGACTACCAGGCCTCAATGGGCAAGAATTTCTGCGCCGAGCTTGGTCAGAGGCTTTCAAATGCCGGACTGGGGATGATGGGCCTCTACGGCCAGATGGGGCCTGTAGCTGAAGCCCCGATCCGCGGTATGATCCAGACTGTCTACCTGTTCAGCGTTGGCGACACCATCGGCGCAGGTACGTCGGAGATCAATCGCACTGTCATAGCTACCAGGGGATTGGGACTGCCGCGCTAGTATCGGCTGCAGCAAGTTATCAGCTTTCAGCTTTTTCTATCGGTTCCACACAAGAGGCACCTATCAAGGAATCATGAAGATAGCTATTCCATGTGCCGTTCGTGGTGAGCTTGTCGAACCATGAACGGCCCTTCGACAGGATCAGGGCGAACGGAAGAAAGCTTACGCTAAAGATGGCTCAATTACTGAGCATGTGCAGAACTTTACCGGCCATCAAAAGGAGAAATCCCCCTATAAAGAGGGGCTTGTACTAAGGTGGTGTACCTGCTGTATGCTTCTTTATACGGCAAAATCCGCTCAGTAAATTACCTTGTCCTCAATGAGTTGGGCGATCTCTTCTTTCGTTCTTGACAGCAGTTCACCGAAAACGTAATCATTATGCTCGCCGAGAAGAGGGGCATATCGGCGAACTTCACACGGAGTATCACTGAGCTTGAAGGCTATCCCCGCGATGATATCAACACCGGTCGCTGGATGCTCAACCTGCAAATGAGTCCCTCTTGCTTCGAACTGGTGGTCGGAGAATCTCTCCATCAAGTCAAGGCAGGGAGCTGCGGCCACCCCCTCACTTTGCAGTGTATTCATGACTTCGTAGTCGGTGTGCCCGACAGTCCAGCCGGACACAAGCCTGTCCAGTTCATCCTGGTTTTTCATCCTGTTGAACTTATCACTGAACCTTACATCCTCGGTCCAGGGTGGATTTCCAATAGCCTTGCAGAAGCCCAGCCACTCATCGTCGGTCTTAACTGCGATAGAGACCCACCTTCCCTCCCCCGAACACGGGTAATTGTTATGAGGAGCCATTACCGGACTTCGGTTCCCGGTTGTCCCCATCACCCTGCCATTCATAAAGTACTCCATGAACGCTTCACCGATGGTAGAAGCACCGACCTCTATCTGGGCCATGTCTATATACTGCCCCTTCCCCGTCCTTTCACGATAGTAAAGCGCGGAGAGTACCGCGAAAGCGCCATGTATTGCCGAGTTAACATCGAGATACGGTGTCTGCTCCCCCAGCACCCTTTCACCGGGATATCCAATCAGGCTCGAGTATCCGCAGAGCGCGCCCAACGATGGAGCATACGTGACAATATCCGAAAGAGGCCCGTACTGCCCGGCGGCCGGCAGGGATATCATGACAAGCTTTGGATTGACCTTACTCAGAACCCCGTATTCAAGGCCCAGGTTCCTCAACCCCTTGGGCGAAAAGTTCTCCACCGCCACGTCGCTTATGCTAATCAGTTCTTTTATCAGATCCGCCCCCCTGGGATCGGACATGTCCACGGTGATACCCAGCTTATTACGATTCATGCTGTGAAATACAAAGTCCGTCTCCGGGCCCACTGTCGAACGGCCCGGCGTCAGCCTGGCGCTGTCAAGCCTCTTGTTCGTCTCCACCTTGATTACTTCAGCTCCCATATCTGCCAGGAGCATTCCCAGTAAAGGGCCGGCCCATACCCATGAGAAATCAACTACGCGGTAACCCTGTAGAGGATAAACTGCCATCTCAATGCTTCTCCCTCGTCTATATCAGATAATCCCGCCTCTTCGCATCCTCACCAGATCCTCATTGGAGTACCCCAACCGACCACAGTAAATCTCTTCATTATGCTCCCCCAGTAAAGGTGCCGGTCGCTCCAGCTTCCAAGGGGTCTCCGAAAATTTATAGGGCGCTCCCGGATATTTCAGCGTACCCGTATAGCGCCGGTCCATCTCCTCAAAATAGTCCCGTTCCTCGAAATGGGCGTCATTCGCAACCTCGTCCACACTTCTCACCGGTGCAAATGTTATCTGCCCTTGCCGACATATTTCGAATACCTCTTCTTTCGTGTGTTCTATCAGCCAGGCTTCCACTAAAGAATCGACCTCGTCCGCATGTTCGAATGCCATCATGATTCTGTCTCTGAACCTTGGATCACTCATCCATTCCAGGCTTCCCATAGCCTCCAGGAATCTCTTCCACTGATAACCTTGAATAGCAATCAAACACATATAGCCATCTTTACAGGGCAGGATGCACCAGGGATACACGCTGATCGTACGGTGCCCCGCCCTGATACTCTTTCGTCCCTCAAAGACACCCAGATGTACACCGTGGCCAAGATGAATAGTGGCCCACACTTCAGCTTCCGATACATCCACATGCTGCCCCAACCCCGTCGACATCCGTGAAAACAAAGCGCCAAATGTCGATGCGGCGCCCATGGAGCCGCTCTGGTAATGACTCTGCGAAAGTGCCGGGGCTAAAGGCTCCCGGCCATGTTCTCCGGTACGCATAGTCTGTCCGCCGAGCGCAGCCGTATTGATTGCGTAGCCTTTATAATCTCTGTAGGGCCCGGTCTGCCCGAATGGTGTGATCGAGGTTACTATAAGACGGGGGTTTAACTCCCTCAATGCAGCGTAGTCAAGCTTCAAGTCTGCCATCTGCTTAGGCGGATTACTCTCAACAAAAACATCTGCATCCTTAAGAAGCTCTTTCAGTACTTTCTGTCCTGTCCGCTTCCTTACGTTCAGCGTAGTGCCCAGCTTGTTGCCGTTAAGATATAGGAAAAGTCCGCTTCGCTCGGGATGAGGAATATCATCGGGAAAAGGCCCGTAGCGCCTTGATTCGTCACCGATACCCGGCTCCTCGACCTTTATCACTTCGGCACCGAGATCAGCCATCAGCTTGGTACAATAGGGTGCCGAAATGAAGCTGCCATATTCCACTACCTTTAGCCCAGTAAGCGCCTGCTCTGTCACCTGTCGAACCTCCAACTATGCACCTGACTTTCCTTTTAAAAACACAGCGTTCGTATCCGGATGAAACTAATTTCTTGAGCTTTAATTCATCGTGCGGCAACTTCGCTATTATGACCGAATCCCACCGCCTGAGCAACCCTGGAACAAGATGAAATCGCTATCAATTGAGGATTTTATCTAACGGAAGTAACCGGTCCGTTGGCTATCTCCTACTCCTACAGGACAGCGATACTGAGAAGCGAGACGCGCTACGCCACTATGAGGAGTCCCGTAGCCGTGATTCAACGAGATTCATCGCCTGGTGGCAGTTCCATTTGCTCTTCGGGAATCTCACGTCCACCCCGTACCCCAAAACCCTTCTCAATCAAAGGGTCCCTGCTCTTATGCGGGCCCTTGCCCTCATAATCATCCAGCGCCTTGTGCATGGCGTCAGCGGCAAGATTGGAGCAGTGCATCTTTCCCAGCGGAAGTCCTCCCAACGCCTCGGCAACTGCTTCATTGGTCACTTCGCGGGCCTCCACTATAGACCTGCCCTTCACCATCTCGGTGATCATGCTTGAGGTGGCGATGGCCGCACCGCAGCCGAAGGTTTGGAATTTGATATCATCGATGCGTTTATCCTTTACTTTTATGAATATCTTGATAACATCCCCGCAAATGGAGCTGCCGATCAAACCCACACCGTCAGCGTCGGGTATTGATCCAACATTGCGGGGATTCGAAAAATGCTCCAAAACAGTTTCGCTATACATCGTTCCCCCCATTCCGTTCTTTTACCGCCACCAGTGGCGACATCGCCCTCAACCTCTCCGCTATACCCGGCAGTATATTAATCACATAATCGATCTCATCATCGGTATTGGCAGGACCTAATGAAAACCGCAAGCTGCCATGAGCCAGTTCAGCAGATAGCCCTGTAGCGAGGAGGACATGGGAAGGCTCCTCGGCGCCCGCCGTGCAGGCGGAGCCGCTCGACGCAGCCACACCCTGCAGCTCCAGATTGAGTAATATCGATTCCCCTTCAATATACTGGAAAGATATATTTGCATTGTTGGGCAGCCGCAATGTCGGGTGCCCGTTTAAATAGGTGTCCTCTATCCGGGTAAGTATTCCCTCGATAAGCCTGTCCCGCAGTCTCTGGCAATGTCTGCTGCTATTTTCCCTGTTCTCAGCAGCCAGTCTGAGGGCTGTTGCCGTTCCAACGATTCCGGCGACGTTCTCCGTCCCCGCCCTGCGGCTTCCCTCCTGAGCGCCGCCGATCTGCTGCGAAATAAACGGAGTCCCCTCTTTCAAGTAAAGGATGCCCATTCCCTTGGGGCCATAGAACTTGTGAGCTGAAAGACTAAGCATATCAATACCAAGTTTTCCCACATCAAGATCAAGCGCCCCGGCACTCTGGACAGCATCGGTATGGAACAGAACTCTGTTCCGCTTAGCATTTGCTTTAACCAGCCTTGCAAGCTCAGCCACAGGCTCAACTGTCCCGATCTCGTTATTGGCCAGCATAATGCTTATTAACACAGTCTTGTCGGTTATTGCCCTTTCCAGGTCCTCCATACTAATCATTCCAAATTTATCTACCGGCAGGTAAGTGACCTCAAAGCCACATTTCTCCAGGTATTTACAGGTGTTGAGCACAGCATGATGCTCAATAACCGAGGTTATAATATGATTGCCTTCCTCTTTTAGCGCAAACGCAGTCCCTTTCAGCGCGGCATTGTCAGACTCAGTGCCTCCGCTGGTGAAAATTATTTCGTCCGTCCTGCATCCCAATACCGAAGATACGGTCGTCCTCGCCTCGTCAACCGCCCTGCGCGCTTCCTGTCCTATGCTATAAATGCCGGATGGATTGCCATACTTATGGCTAAAATAGGGCAGCATCATCTCCAAAACAGTGGGATGCACGGGTGTTGTTGCCGCATGGTCCATATATATTGTTCTACGTTCCACTTTTCCCATCTCCAAACAAGCGGTTAGCGAACGCTCAGCTCTCCGCTATGAGAAATATCCGCAAGGGTGGTTGCATCGAGTACATGAGTAATGTTATCTCGCATAGTTTCCCAGAAGGTCTTTGAGGGGCATTCCATTTCCCTCTTGCATGAGCCTGGCTTCCCAGCCTCCGATGCGCATTCGGCAAGTGCAATGGGCCCCTCCAAAGCACGATACACCTGGCCCGCGGTTATCGAAGCCGGGTCAGCGGCCAACTGATAACCTCCATATACCCCGCGCGTGCTCTCCACCAGTCCCGCCTTGCGCAGAGCGGCCATAAGCTGCTCCAAATAGCTGAACGAGATGTTCTCCGTCCTGGCAATATCCGCCAGTGGCACCGGCCCGCCGGGATAACTACGTGCCAGGCTCACCATTGCCCGCAGACCGTAATGCGCCCTGCTTGAGAACTTCAAACCGGTAATTCCTCCGAAAACAATATCTTAACCGTTCGCCCTGAGCCTGTCGAAGGGAGCCTGCCGAAGGGCTATTCATTGTTCGACAAGCCTGTACTGAGCGGAGACGCAGCGCTCATGACAGATTCATATTCAGGAATAATTCCTAGTAATCCGGTAGGGATTCTAGCATCAGCAGTCCCTGATGTCAACGATGTGTTATGCACTCAGCTACGTAGCTTGACAAAACGAACGGCAACTTGATACAATCTGCGAGAGATTCAGTTGATTTCGCGGCCCCGTAGTGTAGTGGTCTAACATATCGGCCTGTCACGCCGAAGATCGTGGGTTCGAATCCCATCGGGGTCGCTTCTGATACTTACCATAAGTGAGCCGGTGGTCTTCGTAGGATAGCTTGAAAAAGGAGAGCAGTTCGGCCTTCGGCTTTACCGCTACAACCCTGTTATTTACTAAGATAACATCATCAATAACAGTAAATGCCAGTTTATTTCTTTGCTCCTGATTAGCCTCTATCCACATATCCGGTACATTTTTTAGGAGCCTGGTCAATTGTACGGGAAGCGAAGGACATTTTTAAGACTCTGTACTGGATATATCTAGATGTCGGAGGTGTTCAGCTATGGCTCATGATGTCTTCATTAGCTATTCATCCAAGGATAGAAGCATCGCCAACGCCGTGTGTGCAATACTCGAAGAACACCGCATACGCTGCTGGATTGCCCCGCGTGACACACCTGCTGGAGACTTCGGTGATGCCATCGTTAAAGCAATCGGCACTGCCAAGGTTATGGTAGTAGTATTTTCCGCTAACGCAAATGAATCAGAGAATGTGAAGAGCGAGGTGGCGCAGGGAGTAACCAAGGGTCTTATCATCATACCGTTCCGGATTCAAAATGTAATACCATCGGGCACCCTGGATTATTATCTCAGCACTAAGAACTGGCTGGACGCCTATACTCCCCCAGTTGAGAAACACATAGCACTATTAGTCAGCCTTGTGCAACGGATTCTTAGCGGGGAGGAATCACTCCCAACTCCTCCACCGCCACCTAAAGAGACTTGGGTTAAGTGGCTGATCAATTCAACGTTCGCGTTAGTCCAGTCAATGATTCGGCGTCCCAGGCTACTAGGAGTAGCTTCATTGATAACTGCGTCGTTGACAGTAATTATTCTGCTAATAGTGATTATCACAGGAAGCGGCGATGGAAATGGAAACGGAGACTTAGGTCTAATACCAACATCGTCTGCGCCAACTCCAACTCTCAAAGCTAGTGTTACGCCGCAGCTGACAACTACACAAAAGCCCACTCTAACGCCTATAGCGATTTCTAGCTCTCCGCAAGTGGCGTGGGTTAATTCGTTCCGAGGATCTGAAGAAGATATAGGTTACGATGTGCATCAGACAACGGATGGCGGTTTCATCATCACCGGATATGCTTCTTCGTTCGGCCCTGGTTCCGTTCAGGTACTATTGGTAAAGGTAGATACCTCAGGTAACGAGCAGTGGAGCACAACATTAGGCGGCCCGAAGCGTGATTGGGGTCGTAGTGTACAACAGATTGCTGACGGGGGGTTCGCAATTGTAGGCTACACTGATTCTTTTGGTGCTGGAGAAGATGACGTTTATTTAATAAAAACAGATGCATTGGGCAACGAGGAGTGGAGCATTACGCTAGGAGGGCCAGACGATGATAGGGGCTACGACTTTCAACAGACGTCCGACCAAGGCTTTATTATCGTTGGTATAACGCACTCCTACGGCATCGAATCCGCAGATGTCTGGCTGATAAAGATAGATAAATCAGGAAACGAGGAGTGGAGTGCGACATTCGGAGGGCTTGAGGATGATTGGGGCAGCTCGGTGCAGGAGACATCGGATGGTGGTTTCATTGTAGTCGGAGCTACATACTCCTATGGCTCGGGCGAACGGGATGTCTGGCTGATAAAGACAGATAAATCAGGAAACGAGGAGTGGAGTGCGACGTTCGGAGGGACCGAGGACGATGGGGGCAGCTCGGTGCAGGAGACATCGGACGGTGGTTTTGTCGTTGCTGGATGGACATCATCTTTCGGAGCTGGCTCTAGCGATGTCTGGATGATAAAAGTAGGTTCATCAGGGGATGAGCAATGGAACACAACATTCGGGACAGCCGGTCCGGAAGTTTGCGGTGAAATTCAAGAGATAAAAGACGGTTGCTTCGTAATTGCTGGAACTACACGACCCCATCAATTGTTTACTGGTGAAGTATTCGTATTAAAAACTGATGATTCAGGGGGATTGTTGTGGAATGCCAAGTTTGGAGATAGTACATTTAGAATTAGCGGAGACTATAGTGGTCACGCGGTTGAGCAAACACACGACGGAGGATTAGTAATCGTGGGGGATTTTTACGACTTTGATAGTAAGCAATATAGTGTTTTCCTCTTAAAGTTATCTTGATGAGCTTTGACCGTGTATAACGAGATTCAAGTTAATTTCTTCTCAGGAAAATCAGAGCCCAGTTAAATATTCCTCTATTGAGTTTACCCCTCAATTTACTTCAAGTTTCACACATAATAAGTCCCGCACAAAATTACCTGTGAGCCTTAGCTTTAACAAGTAAACAAGATTACTCGTTGTATCGATCTTTTATTACTATCAACTCATTCCCGTGACGCAGCGTTCAACACCCTTCTAATAGCCTCATATACCACTCGCTTATCTTCTATCCATATCTCTTCAAACAACTGTCCACCCATTGCGTTACGCTGCTCCTGTTTCGCTTGCTTTTAAACAGCTCTATGGGACAACTTTGACAGTAATGCCAATAATATTGTCAAATATGCAGGTTCCATACTCAAAACACGCTATAGCTTCAGGAAATTTAAACAGTTTCGTTTAATGTAGAAGAATGCATTATTCCCCAGGCAGTGGGCCCAGATAGCAATTAAAACCTTCGATTTTATTATCGGAAACGGGGGTATCTGGCATTTGTGTGGCCATTCCTGGGATATCGATTATAATAGTGATTGGGCAAGGCTGGAAACAGTATTACACAGACTGAAGACGTTGTTAATCTATACAGAAAAGGTTAATAATAGTCAGCTAATACGGCTGTTATTGACCGGGGATCAAAAGCCTGCGCAAAATGAGAATTTTACATGTAAGCAATCAATATCTCCCTGAACCGGGTGGAATTACCGAGTATATAAAGAACATAAGCGAGCGATTAGCTGCAAGACACGAGTTGTACGTCTTCACCACTGAAAATTATGGCATGCCTGAGAGCGACGAAATAAATGGAGTGTCTATAAAGCGATTCAGGTGCTTTTCCCCTAATAACGCATACTATATGTCCTTTGATATGCTGAGCGAGCTCAAGAAATCAGAATTTGACATTGTTCACGGGCACAATTATCATGCCCTACCTCTATTTCTTTCCAGATATGCCAGGAAAAAGAGATTTGTAGTAACTCCTCACTATAATAGGTACGGTGTTACAAGGTTGCGCAATGTTCTCATTGGAATGTACAAACCGTTTGGCCAAAAAATATTTCGGGAGGCTAGTAAAGTAGTAGCCCTCTCTAATCGCGAAAAGTGCCTTCTAATGGAAGATTTTCTAATAGATGACCGAAAAATCGCTGTTATCCCGGGTGGGGTTAATTTAAAGCATTTTAAGGGCCTTGAAAAGACCGAACGGAAGGATAAGACTATTCTAGTTGTTGCCAGGCTGGAGGAATTCAAAGGTATACAGTATGCTATCAGGGTTTTGCCCCTGCTGGATAACAGCATCCACCTGGAAATAGTTGGAAAAGGGCCCTACAAGGAGAAGTTGATTACAGAAGCTAAGAAGTTGGGAGTTGCCCACAGAATTGCTTTCTACCAGGATCTACAGGGGCAAGATATGGTAGACAGGTATGCTAATTCCGACCTGTTTATGCTCCTGTCACGCCATGAATCATACGGAATTACCGTCGCTGAGGCTCTAGCATCAAAGACCCCTTCCATTGTCACGAATATACCCGCACTGAAACAATGGGTGGACAATAAAAATTGCTTCGGCATAGATTACCCCATAGATATTGCCCTGCTTGCAGGACTGATAGCCAGGGTCATGAGCCAGAAAGTGCAAGACGTTAAGATATGGGATTGGGATGATGTTGCTCGTCAAATCGAGCTGATCTACTTGGCCCAGGATGAATAGATATGAAACTTAAGATCACAGATTATAATCAGTGATATGAGAGTACTGCTTGTTGAGCCGTTGGGGCATATGGGTGGACATTTTGCAGCACATACGAAATATCTGGCACTATCCCTTGTTGACGCAGGCGTAGATATTACCCTCTTAACCTTTGATGGCCTTCTTGGCAGCCCAATTGGGCTCGATGGTAAATTAAAACATATTTCCTTTATGTCAAAAATCGGTGCTCTAGCCCCTGTAATTAGATTATCATCCAACCTTGTACCCTCAAAATTTGTGCGAAGCCAATTTGATGCTATCTTCAGTACAATTTGCACTTTCTTATTGGCTTATTGGCAGCATCGTAAAGCAAAATATCATGTAGTTCATATACTCGATGCCTGTATGCCTGATTATACTTTTCCCTGGTTCGCCTCGGTTTCTCATAATTCTCGCCTGGTATTTACCCTCTTCCGTATCTATCGAGAGGCAAAGCTTCAAGATCTGAGGGCAAGCTTCAGCGATGCTTTCTCCAAACTACAGATTGCAGTATTTATTCAACTATGGCTGAGTTTATTGCTAGGGAGAAGACCCGCTACAACATTGAAGAGCTTTCTGCGCCGAAGGGGTGCTAAAAGAAATCGCCTGGCCTTTATCTGTTACACAAGTACGGCGAAAAATTCTTATCCTGACATCCGCTTTTATAGTGGGATAACAAAAATGTTTCTGGGAGCACACTTACCAGATGAACATCCTCTAGAAAAAGGCGAGGCAAGAGAGCACCTGGGGCTGTCCCCAGGTGAAATTGTTCTACTAAATTTTGGATGCAACCATATATATAAGAATTTCGAGACCATTTTTGAAGCAATGTGCGACATTCCTTTTAATTATAAGCTCGTGTTCGCCGGACGGATGGAGCTTGATAGCAAAGCAAACCTTCCCTGGAAGCTGGCAGAAAAATATAACTTGCTAAAAAGTGTAATTATAGACGACAGGTACATTCATTACGAGGAAGTAGGATACTTTTTTTATGCCTCAGATGCGATAATTCTATCTTACCGAAAAGATTTCAAAGCCGGCAGTGGAGTTCTCACGGACGCAGCAAAATATGGCATTCCAATTATTGCCTCTAACCTGGAGGATGTGGGGGGGACGGTAGAAGCTTACAAACTTGGCTTGACTTTCAAAGCCGAAGATCCCTTAAGTTTACGCGAAGCTATTTTATCTTTTCATGCTCTTAGTGAAGAGGATAAAGGTGTGATTAAGAAAAATCTGGCTAATTACGCTCAAACACACTCATGGCAGGAAGTGGCAAAAAGGCACATAGAAATCTACGAAGGACTGATAAAGGGAAATCATCCCGAGATTTCAAACACTGATTATTCGGGGAAATCGGCATAGATGACGAAAAACCCACTTTCCGGCTTCCTTAACCTGTCAAATAAGCGACCGAATACATTTTTTTACATACTTATCGTTAATGAATTTATAACAAGCCCAGCAATAACATCCTTGACGGCTCTTTCAGGGAATAGTTAGAATGCCATTTATGGAGTTGAAGCGCAATTGATAACTGTGCTCGGTCAAACAAGGAAGTACTGGCGTCTTGCCTGGGGTTTGAGGGAATTTCTCAGGGAGCCAATGACCTTAGAGCAAAGCCGTCAAATTATTAAACAAAGGATGGAGAATAGAGAGCGTAACCTGCTGTATATAGTGAAAAACGCTATCTACGAAAATGCATCTAGCCCTTATTTAGAGCTGCTTAGACTATCCGGCTGTGAGTATGGAGATTTTGAACGGTTGGTATTATCAGATGGAATTGAGTCAGCTTTAAAAAGGCTCTATGAAGAGGGGATTTATTTAAGTATTGAGGAATTTAAAGGTAAAAAGGAACTTGCCCGCTTCGGCAAGACTTTCAACTTTAGTGAATCCGACTTCAATAATCCCTTCATATCTCCGCATATTGAAATCAGGAGTGGCGCCAGCCGCAGCAGTGGGACAAGGTCAATATATGATTTTGATTTTGTGAGTGAAACCTGGACGGCATACTTCGTTCCCATGCTTGAGGCATTTGGCGTTTCCAACATCCCCATAATCGTCTGGTTCCCGGTATTACCCGGGATTGGCCCCCTTATGCTGCTTATATTGGCTAAGAGTGGTAACTTTCCACTGAAGTGGGGTTCCTTTATTGATCATAAAAGTTCTGAATATTCACTCACAAACAGGATTGGGACTAATTACATAGTCTACATGGGAAGACTTTTCGGAGCGAGATTTCCTTCACCTGAGTACATACCAATAAATGACGCCTGGAAGATCGCTGATTGGGTTGCCGATAGGATAGAAGACTCGGCAGGGTGTTGCATACGTACTTATACCAGCGCTGCAGTAAGGATTTGCCAGGCAGCCAAGCAAAAAGGTTTGGACATCGCCGGGGCAAAATTTATAATAGGTGGAGAGCCTATCACTCAAGCGAAGCGAAGAGAGATAGAATCGACAGGAGCCACTCTCCACCCGCTTTATGGTTTCCTGGAGTGTGGGCTTACCGCTGCGGGCTGCTTTAATCCATCTGTTACCGATGATTGTCATTTCTTTAAGGACTCTGTTTCTTTAATTCAACATAGACGTGATGCACACCACGCTGAGGCGTCAGTTGATGCCTTTCTCTTTACCACTCTGACATCTTTAGCTCCAAAGGTGTTGCTTAACGTAGAAAGCGGTGATTACGGTACAATCGAAACGAGAAGCTGTGGATGCGTATTTGAAGAGCTTGGCTTTACTGACCATATCCATAATATAAGAAGTTTTGATAAAGTAACAGGGGAGGGAGTTACCTTCGTAGGTACTGATTTACTCAGGCTTATCGAGGAGGTGCTGCCCTCAAAATTCGGAGGTACTTCAACGGATTACCAAATCTTAGAGGAGGAAGACGAGTCGGGTCATACTCAAATAAATGTTATAGTAAGCGATGATGTTGGAGAGATAAATGAGGTTGATCTTGTCCAAACCGTCCTTTCGGAGATAGGAAAAGGGGAAGAATGGTACCAGATGATGGTGGAAGGGTTGTCTCAGGCAAATACGATTAAGGTAAAGAGGACACAACCGTATGTTACCGCCAGAGGGAAGCTGTTACCTCTACATATACGGAATATTAATAGGGTTAAATAAACTTCTGTCAGTGCAGGTTAATGCGGCCGCTCTAAGAAACTATACTACTCGACTGCGTTCCCATCTAATAATCAGCCGTATTTATAGAAGTCGCACTTTGCTTAACACAAGTGGCATGTATCCTGTTCAGCCTTTTTAAGTAAAACCATACCACATTGTTCAAGTAGATGCTCTTCGTGCTTAGCCGTAATTAGAAATATTCCGGCTTGTACTCTTAAAGTCAACCTGTGTATAGCTAAGGAGGAACGCTAAATGAGGAAAATTAATGCTATTTCAGCGTCAGCCAGTGGATTTTTAGTCTGCGGGCTAATGCTGCTGCTAGTTTTCGAGATAATTGGCCGCAGGCTGAATCACCCCATACCCGGGGCTACAGAAATTGCAGGGATGGCTCTGGTAGCGGTTGTTTTTCTGGGGCTGTCTCACTGTGAGGAGTTGAGAGGCCATATACGCGTCGAATTTCTCATCTCTCGCCTTTCGCCAAGGTCGCGCAGAGTGGTAGAGCTGTTTGGTTATCTTATGGCATTTGTTGTTTTCAGCCTGCTCACATGGCAAACGGGAGTGGAGGCGGCTATCTCATGGGATACCAATGAGACCATACCAACCCTGCTTCAAATACCGGTTTATCCAGCAAAAACTATTGTTCCTATTGGCTGCGCTCTAATTGATATCCAAATAATTATCAACGCTTTTAAATGGATCAGAATAAGGCCATAAATCCGTATATCAGCCGCTGACGTCAGATACAGGTTTATATTATGGACGCCACCTTAATAGGTATCATTGGCATTGTTTCATTCCTCGGCCTGCTGGCATTAGGAGTTCCTGTAGCTGTTTCCATGCTGGCTGTGGGGCTTTTCGGGAGCATTTCTATCTTAGGATTTGACGGTGGTCTGAGCCTGTTAGCGTCTACACCGTATGCGGCAACTGCCACTTATGAATATATAACCATTCCGCTTTTTCTGCTGGTGGGTAGCCTGGCATTATATGGCGGTTTTGCCCAAGCTGCCTACGAAGCCGCTTATAAGTGGTCCCACAAATTGCCCGGGGGTCTAGCGATTGCGACTACACTGGCCTGTGGTGCCTTTGGAGCCGTATCAGGCTCATCAGTAGCAACTGCCGCTACCTTCGGCAGGGTAAGCATTCCCGAGATGGTGAAGTATAAATATGATATTAAGTTTACTTTAGGATGCGTTGCATCTGCCGGTACCTTTGCTATGCTTATTCCACCAAGCATTATTATTATTGTTTACGGTTTCTTTACTGATACCTCTATAGCCAGGCTGTTTATGGCAGGTATCATCCCTGGCTTGTGTACCGTAATTGCCTATGTACTTCTCATAATATACCGCGTAAAGCGCCATCCTGAGATCGCTCCCATAGTCGCAGAGAATACTTTCACTATGCGAGAGAGGCTATATTCCTCCCTTAAGGCATGGCCCATAGCTGTCATAGCTATTATCGTTCTCGGAGGTATATATCTGGGCTGGTTTACAGCTACCGAGTCAGCAGCAGCCGCTGCATTAGCGGCCCTACTTATTGCGGCGAAGCAGAAGGGCATTAAGGGAGCTAATTTACCCGTAGCTCTGCGTGAGACAGCTTATGACAGCGCTATGATATTTATTATTCTTGTTGGCTCGATTCTTTTCAGCCGTTTTCTCGCACTCAGCCAAATCCCTAACGAAATAGCCTCTTTCATAGGCAATTTAAGTGTATCGCCCCTGTTGATCCTTGTCGGTTTCCTGGCAATGTATTTTGTCCTGGGTATGATAATAAATGCCCTGGCAATGCTGGTTATAACATTACCGCTGGTTACCCCGGTACTCATGTCTCTTGGTTACGACCTTGTATGGTTTGGTATTGTCGCCATTAAAATGTGCGAAATCGCTGTTATAACCCCTCCAATAGGGCTAAACGTTTATGTTGTCAAGGGAGTAGTCGGAGAGCAGGCGACACTAAAGGATGTATTTAGTGGTATCTGGCCGTTTGTTGTATGCGATTTAGCAGTCCTTGCCTTGCTGGTTGCTTTTCCCCAGATTGTTCTATTTCTTCCCAATTTAATGAACTGAATAAACTACTGCATCGCCTCAGCTATCATTTCCATGAGCTTGTCCATGATCTCTCCAGCGTTATCTACTCCAGATGTAGCGACCCATTCTTCCGGCAGATTCTGTATCTCAGCTTTCTGGCTCCAGGTGGCAAAATCTTCAGCGGTTATTAGCTCAACAAGGCATCCAGCCTCCCTGCCGCTGCTAATCATATCGTCGATTCCAGTTTCGACCAGTTCGGCAAAATAAAGGCTCATCTCCATAGCCGCATCGGTAATTGCTTCCTGACATGTGCTGTCCAGTTTGTTCCAGGTGTCGATATTAATCACCATCATGTCCGGTGTCCCCGTCCAGGCTTCAAGGCACGGGTATATATATTTGGACACTTCCTGGAAATCGAACCTGAATCCTGGCTCTATATAGGTAAAGACACCGTCAATAGTGCCTCTCTGTATAGCCATATAGCAATCGTTTATCGGCAGGTAAAGCGAGGTTGCCCCCATCGCCTCAAGGTAGGTCATCAGGGAACTGCCGACGGTGCGAATTTTCATTCCTCCTATTTCTTCTATACTATCAATAGGCTGAGTAAGGAATAAGGTGAGTCCCCGTTGCTGGTGGAGCCCTATCACTTTTAGATTCCAGTTGGCGAAGTCCTCACCGAATTCAGGTATCTCATCAATAATGTCAAAGTACAACTGAGTGTTCACTTCCTTATCCCGAGGGCCTATCATTATGGTAGTAAGTGCTTGCCATACAGGAAGCTGCTGGGGAAACTTTTTAGGATCGATAAAGCAGATGTCGGCTGTGCCCGCCTGAGTACCGGTTATAAATTCAGTTTCTTCCAATAAAGAGCTGCCGTAATACACCTCGATTTCTATACTTTCGCCACATCTTTCTTCGACTGCTTCAATGAAAAATTCAATACCCTCGGCTCTAACTCCAATTGAAGGGCTTTTCTCGGCAATACGTATAGTTATCTTTTCTTCTTGGCTGGATGAACCGCAGGAGGTAGTCATTGTAATCAAAGCCATAGTTATAGTAAGTAAAACAATTAGTAGGGTTATGGCTCTGTTCCGCGTCATCATAAAAATAGCCCCCCTCAGATAAACTTCCCACGACCTTACGGTCGGGGTTTTAGCCTATTTCAAACTTCGTTTGCCCTGCATCTTTTTTACCTTGTGCGTCTATATACGCGTGTATCATTGCTTCGTTGATTCCAACCGTC
>Ga0180431_10002978_pt1 | contig 22164 bp, 19 predicted proteins | sample SS_ome_11_FD_132459 | JGI IMG/M metagenome (GOLD analysis project Ga0180431, IMG submission 132459) | Hypersaline lake sediment archaeal communities from the Salton Sea, California, USA - SS_1_MS_1 metaG | ecosystem: Environmental > Aquatic > Non-marine Saline and Alkaline > Hypersaline >...
CCATCTGAAACCGGAACCCTGTTGCAATGTGCGCTGACCCTGGAAATATGCAGGATCTTCTCCAGCTCTTTGCTGATCTTCTCCTCTTCTCCTTCGATATAGGGGATCACATTATCAGCAATATCCAGGGAAGATCTGGCCCGGAGCCCTGCTCCCGAAATCGCCTGTAAAGTGACAACATGTACCTGCTCAACCCCGAAAGCATCGACGAGAGGTTTCAGCGACATGGAAAGACCGACAACCGAACAGTTAGGATTTGTGACGATGAAGCCTTCATCGTCCTTTTTATTTTTAAGTAAATCCAACTGTTCTGGATTGACTTCAGGAATGATCAGAGGGACATCAGGTTCGTAGCGGTGATTTCGGCAGTTGGAAACCACCCAATGCCCTTCTGAAGCCAAACGGCTCTCAACCTCCCCGGCTACTGATGCATCCAGTCCGGAAAATACGATCCTGGAATGAAAAGGCCCATCAACTGACTTGATCACCAGATCGCCAGCATGAGTGCCTTGAACACACTCTTTGTACTGTTTCCCTGACGATCTTTCCGAAGCAGCCAGTTCTTCTATGTAAAACCAATGGTGGTCCTGGAGGAGCCGTACAAAACTTTGACCAACACTTCCAGTGGCACCTAAGACGGCAACAGGGATTTTCATTGTTGATTTTCTAAAAATTCGACCATTAACCTCACCCCGATGCCTGACCCGTTCTTTGGATGGTAGGGTCCTGCCTTAGAAAGGAAAGCCGTACCAGCTATATCAAAATGTACCCAAGGGGTATCTTTGACAAATTCTTTTAAAAACATCGCTGCTGTGATCGATCCCCCAGCACGTCCCCCAACATTCTTGATATCGGCAAAGTCGGACTTTAACGCTTTTTTATATTCGTCAAATAACGGAAGCCTCCAAACCCTCTCGTATGTAGACTCTCCCGCTTGAGAAAAAGCTGATGCGAGCGCGTCATCATTGCTCATCATGCCCGTTGTGATCTCACCAAGCGCGATCACCATTGCCCCAGTCAGAGTCGCAAAGTCGACCAAACGGGTCGGTTTGAGCTTGTCAACAGCATACGCAAGGGCATCAGCAAGGACCAGCCTTCCTTCTGCATCCGTATTGCCTATTTCCACCGTTTTTCCGGAATATGACGTATAGACATCGCCAGGCTTGTAGCTTTTCCCGCCAATGCTATTCTCTGTTGAAGGGATCACCATTGTAACATTTTGCTTCAAGCCGACATTGGCAATCGCGAGCATCGTCCCTAAAACGACAGCAGCGCCGCTCATGTCGCTTTTCATTGTTTCCATCGAACCTGTCGGTTTCAGATTCAGCCCTCCAGTATCATAGGTGATCCCCTTGCCGACGATCACAGTCTTTTCTTTGGAACGGGGGTTGCCGTTATATTCTAAAATAATGAAAGCCGGGTCGATTGACGATCCGCGATTAACAGCCAGCAACAGCCCCATTTTTTCTTTTTCAATTCTCTTCTTATCAAAGACCGTGGCTTTCAATGCCGGGAATTTTTTAGCAAGACCGCGCGCGACATCGCCAAGTTTCTGCGGGTTGATGTCATCAGCGTTCCCGTTGATCAAGTTACGTGATAAATAAACACCTTCAGCGATCAGACCGGCTTTTTTTGCGAGTTTCAACCCGGCCGCGTCAGCACCAATAAACGTACATTTTTTGATCAGGGTTTCCTTTTCAGGTTTCTCACCTTTGAGTTCATGATAGGCGTAGTTGGCAAGGGAAAGCCCTTCAGCAATCCCATATAGCTCATCGTTGTCAATACCCTCGGGCAATAAGAAATTAATCGTAGCTGCCTTCCGAGCGAGGGCAGCCTTGACAGCCGCCCCGGCTGCTCTTCGATATGTTTCAACAACTGCATCGCTTTTACTTCCCAGCCCTAAAAGCGCGACCCGCTTATCTGTCGACGACCCGGTATAGATGACCAATACCTCGCCCTCTTTTGCTGTAAAGTCTCCGCTGGAAACCGCGGCTTGAAGTTCAACAAGACCTTTCCCAAGTTTAGCGGCTGGCTCCACCTTTTCTCCCTGAAAAAAAGGGATCACAAGCATATCGCTATTTTTTCTTTTATCAAATGAAGCAGTAGTTGAAAAATTCATGATCTTTACCCTATCGATTAAAATGGCAGAGGTTCTTCATCAACAGCATAAGAACCGGCTCCAGCCTGTGTTCCAGAGCTTTGTGAAGCGTGTTCTTGTTGGCCGTCATCTGAATTTGAAGCATTTTCGTCTTTGTTACCGTACGGAACGAACTTCACATAGTCTGCCGTTACGTCGATCGAACCAAGCTGGGTCTGTCCACTCTTGTCCACATACGTATCAGGCTTTCTCATCTCTCCACCAATCATAACTGGCTTGCCTTTAGATAGATAAGATATCATTTTATCCCAGCGATCTCCCCAAAGGGTCACTCTCCACCAGATAGTTTCGGTTTGACCGCTTTTCACGTAATTTGAAGCGACAACTAAAGTTGTAACCTTCTTATTATCTGAAGTATAACGCACTTCAGGGTCTTTGCCGAGCCGGCCAATGATGTGAACGTAGTTCATGAACTTTACCTCTTTCAGTTACTTGTGATATATGTTGAATAACGGCATTCAGAGCCAATCGGTTGGCATCCCAATGCCGTGTTTAAGCAATCTAACATACTGTATGAGCGGTCGTTGATCAAGGAAAAATCATGAATGAACCTCTAGATGAAAAAATACAGCGTTTAAAGGCTGAACTTACCGTCGCAAAACAAGCGCATCAACTTTGGGATGTTTTAATTGAAAAGAGAGAAAATCTTGAAGAGAAAATTTCTATCTTAAAATCTGAAATCGACGAAGAAACAAGCGCGCAATACCAAAAAGCTCAAGAAACATACGAGGAGATCAAAAACCGAGGAGAAAAAGCGAAAGCATTGAAAACGATCAAAAAGAACAAGCAGACAATCGATGATAAGTTAGACGACTATGAAGATTTTTCGGACGACATTATTGTCTACCTTCAAAACCAACTTGTCATCACAATCCTGAAAAAATTCCCTGATCAAACAAACCCCTATCAAAATCTCGATCACCAGCTCAGGCAGTCAATTGACCTGTCAGATAAGCTCAAAGTCTTAAAAGTTTCAACCCAGGATATTGATCAATTGCTTAATCGAGTGTTGGAAGAAAGAAAGCGGGCTGGCCCTTTTCGAATATTACACTTTTTTTTCGGGCGCAATCCTTACTTTACCATTACACAGTCAATTCAAGCGATCAAGCTGCTGTGTGGAAACGCTTTGGACGTTCTACACGATATCGAAGAAAAAATACCGAACAACCCCCGTGCGGTCAATTGTCTGGAACAAATCACTGAAGTCCTTGTTCAACTCCAATCGTTTGCTCAACAACGCTGGAGCTACGGTAAAATCGATTCACAATTGAAGCCCTTGAAAGGAACCTTGGCCCCCTTGACAAAACAATTGAAAATTCTAAAAAAAGAGGCTGATGAAGCTATCATCAGCCAAAAAGAAATGATAAATCTTTGGATTGATCAACACTCTTAGAGCATCTGTTCTCGGATGATCTCCAATGGCAAATGCTCTTCAATTGATGAGAGTTAGATCTTGATCCCTTTAGGCTCGTCGCCACCACCAGAAGATGATCCGCCGGATCCGGGAACTGCTTTCAATGCATCTTCTGAAACTTCTCTCCCTTCTGAAACATCCGTGCAGATCTTTCTCCATTTTTCAACCGTTTCAACATAGAGCGGTGCGAAAGCACGAAGCGCTGATGATACCGCATGCTCCATATCAATGGTGCAGTGCATCAGGATCAACTCTTCCTTAACAGCAACACCTACGCCGCCGCCAGCCATTTGACCGCCCAACATTGAACCTTCTAAAAGAGTTTCGTAAAGCTTGAGACGTGTCTTGTCATCGCGGGGAAGCCCGTCCAGAAGAGGTGAATAGAGATATAAGCGCTTGGAATTGGGCTCATAAGTCAAGTGAAGGGAAAACTCATCGTCAATCCCCAAAATACATGTGTTGTTTTCGTCAAATTCGAGTCCTTCCAGTCCCAGTTCCTTTCCAAACTCAGCTAAGTTCTCTTTAGCGTTCTCAAAAGACATATTTTAACCTCCAAAAGGATAATATCAGCGACGTATGTCACTGTGTCCTAATTTTCTTATGTATCTATCTATACATTAACAAGTTTAAAACCATAATTGCAAGCACTAAAAAAAACTCAAGAGAGGTAAACAGCCTTTTCTTCTGTTATTACAGCTTATATCTCTTATTTTCTTGATGTTGCGTATATTTAAATTATCAGCATCGCATCGCCGTATGAGAAAAAGCGGAATCTGTCCAAAACAGCCTTTTTGTAGGCATTCATGATCAATTCATGCCCTGCAAAAGCGGACACCAACATTAAAAGAGTAGATCCAGGCAGGTGAAAGTTAGTTAATAATGAGCTAACTTTTTTAAATTGGTATCCAGGATATATAAAAATATCTGTTTCCCCTGCGCCAGAAATAACCTTACCATCCAGATTCACAGCGCTTTCTAATGTGCGACAGCAGGTCGTCCCAACACAAATTTCCCGTTTTACAGGCGTATTCAAGCGGGAAGCTGCTTCTTCGGAAACAAAATAGTTTTCCGCATGCATCTTATGATCTGTAATGGTCTTAACGACGACAGGGCGAAAAGTGCCAAGGCCGACATGCAAAGTAATCTCAACAAGGTCCACTCCCTTATTCTTGAGACCTTCAAGCATTGAGTCGGTGAAATGCAGGCCCGCTGTCGGTGCCGCAACCGCCCCTTCATTTTTTGCGTAGACGGTCTGATAGCGCTCTTTGTCAAGTTCAGGCTGTTCTTTTCTTTGCAGGTACGGAGGCAATGGCATTTCACCATGAGAATCCAAGATTTCCCAGAAACTTCCAGCATACTGGAAACGGACCATTCTCATACCGTCATCAAGAACAGCCACCACTTCTCCTTCAAGTTGATCGGAAAAAATGATTTTCGTCCCCACAGGAAGTTTACGTGCAGGACGGGCCATCGCCGACCAAAGTCCCTCTTCTTTTTGTTCAAGCAATAGAAGCTCAATTTTTCCACCGGTTTCTTTCTGGCCGATCAAGCGGGCGGGGATCACTTTTGTGTTATTAAAGATGATACGATCCCCGGCTTCAAGAAATTGAGACAGCTGGTAAAAATACATCTCTTCGATCTTTCCGGTTGAGCGTTCAACCACCATGAGACGTGAATGATCGCGGGGATTCACGGGAAATTTCGCGATCAGTTCCTCTGGAAGGTCAAATTGATATGAGTCTAATTGGTTTAGCATAAGGGGCTTATTATAAACAACTTCAATATTTCATTAAATCATTTAATTTTTTGGAGTCCAATGTTGGGAAAGGACAATAGGAATTAATCAGGGTAGGAATTCTTCTACCCTGATTAATGTAGGTTGTTAGTAGATCAGTTCAATATGAGAACCGGGAAAAGCTTTTGAGAGGATCTGCGCGGCATGTCCGCCGGTACGTGCAATATCTTCTGCCTCATAAACGGTAATCCTGGAATTGGAACCCGTTTGATGATGGCTTTGAGGATCGATCCACTGAGCAGGGAACGGGGTCACTTTGCCTTCGTAGGCGCCGGTCTTGCTCAAAACCATGTGCCGCGTCGAATTGATCGCCATTTCCATTGGAGAAGAAGGGTGAAGTGATTTCATTCCCTCATATCCAACTTGAGCGCCATCAACAGCCCAGAACTTGTTTTTAGGGTTGTGGGATAAATAAAAAGCGTCCGTGCGAGCAACAATGGCAATCGCTGCCATTGTTTCCTCTGGCATGGGCTCACCATATTTACCAGGCAATGTCGCCCTTAGATATTCTTCGATTGGTATGCGATTGACAATACTGATCGCTCCCCCAATATCATACACGGTCACATTGCCGCGATAATCTGTGCCGTCAATCGTGATCACGACAGATGGATCATCAGGAATGATCGTTAATTGGAAAATACCCGGAAACCCTTCTCCCCACTTAAGACCGCTGGAATCTGTCTGCATCAGTTTCTTTTTTCCGATGTAACGCTTGCTGATCAATTTCTTCGTATGAGGATTGTACAGTTGGTATTTTCCGTTCACCTCAATAACCGCAGAGGGCTGATCGTTAACGACTAGAATGTCGATCGAAGGAACGGGATGTTGATGCTTCACAAATATGTTGCGCATATTTGAAAGGAATCCAGCTTCTACAGAGGAAGCTAACGGTAGAAAAGCGATGACGAACAACAATGCCCTGATTATCATTCTCTATTCTCCTCACAGCCCCGGGGCTGTCTTTATTTTTCTCATGTAACTGTTAAACTCTCTTCACTAAAGAAGAGCAGAAGAATGATGTTAACTGGTGGAGCGTTTATTTTCCAGCAGATTCCTGCTGGATATGGTCGATGCCAAGCTGAGTGATCTCACGACCTCTTGGAGTGCGCTTAATGAAGCCGAGCAGTATCAGGTAAGGCTCGTAAACCTCTTCGAGAGTATGCTTCTCTTCTCCAACAGCGACCGCGATCGTGCTGATCCCGACAGGCCCTCCATTATACTGTTCCAGCATCACTTGCAGGATCTTGATATCCATCTCGTCAAGACCCTTGTCATCGATGTGGAGCATATCCAAAGCTCTGGATACAACTCCCAGCTCTGTTTTACCGTGGTTGCGAACTTGTGCGAAATCACGGACCCATCTCAGCAAATTGTTCGCAATTCTTGGGGTTCCTCTTGACCGCTTGGCAATTTCATGAGCGCCGGGAGAATTGAGATCAAAATTAATGATATTCGATGCCCTTTGAACGATTTTTTCCAAAACCTCCGGGGGATAATAATTTAGTCGGCAGGTAAACCCGAAACGGGATCGCAGCGGAGCGGTCAACAGTCCCGAACGTGTGGTTGCGCCAACAAGGGTAAACGGATTGAGCTTAACCTGGACGCTTCTCGCATTTGGGCCTGTATCGATCATCAGGTCAAGGGTAAAGTCTTCCATTGCCGAATACAGATACTCCTCCACTGCGCGGTTCAATCGATGAAGTTCGTCAATAAACAGGATGTCGCCGAATTGCAGGTTCGTCAGAACTCCAGCCAAGTCGCCGGGCTTTTCAATCATCGGCCCGCTGGTCACGACAAGATTGGTCCCCATCGACTTAGCTAAGATATTTGCAAGAGTCGTCTTCCCGAGACCAGGTGGTCCGGTAAATAGACAATGAGTCAACGGTTCTCCGCGTTGTTTGGCTGCGGTAATGAGAACCTCTAGCCGCTCTCTCACAAGGTCCTGCCCCTGAAAATCGGCTAATGTCTGCGGACGTAGAGGAACTTCAAACGTTTTATCCTCTTCTGTCAAAGTAGATTCAATAAAGGTCTTCACGAAAAAAGGCCCAATGCATTTAAAAAGACAATCAACATTAAAATAGGGGCGGCATATTTAAAGCAAAACCTAAAATAAGTTTTTAACCATGGTCTTTTCTGAAAAAGTTCAGCTGCCCCTTCTCTCAGTTGACGGATCGCATTGTCTGTCCCCCATATCCAACCAACCAGGATCACAGCAAAAAATCCGCCCAATGGGATCAAGAAGCTGCTGCAAATCAAACTGATGAAGTCTAAGAAGTTGTAGTCGAAAAATGTGTAGCCCCTCATGATGCTGTAGGAAACTGCGCTTGGGAGTCCGACGACAAAGACAAGCACACCGCAAACAGAAGCGCTGAGATGCCTTCCCCATCCGAGTTCGTCCTGAAAATAGGCGATCGTGGGTTCCATTGCTGAGATTTGCGATGTGATTGCCGCTAAAAGCACCAGGAGAAAGAACATCACGGCAAACAGGTACCCTCCGGGGATTTGACTGAAAATTAAGGGAAGAGTGTGAAAGATCAAGCCCGGACCGGAATCTGGCTGCATTCCGCCTGCAAACACAATTGAAAAGACGGCTACCGCCGCCAATAAAGAAACGCCAGTATCGACAAGGACGACGGGAAAGCAGCTTTTAATCAGATTTTCTTCTTTGTTCAGATAACTGCCATAGGTCACCATTGTCCCCTGCCCTAAACTCAACGTAAAAAATGCCTGTCCAAGAGCGATCATAATCGATTTTGGTGTCAGCTCGCTCCAATCAGGGCTCAGCAGATAGCGGACCCCTTCGATGGCATTTGGCAATGAGACCCCTTTGATAACGATCAGGACCAGGACGACAAGCAGACATGGCATCATGACCTTGTTTCCCCGTTCAATCCCCTCTTTAACACCCAGGTAAAGGACTCCAACACAGATGATGAGAAAAAGAGCATGGAATCCAACACCCCAAAGAGGATTTTCGATCAGTGAATTGTAATGGCTGATCGCGTCATTCGCATGATTCAAGCTAGTCACATTACCTCTGACCGCTTCAACCAAATAACCAAGGATCCATCCGGCGACCGCACTGTAAAAGGAGCTGACCAGGAATCCGGTCACAATGGTGCCATGGCCGATCCATGACCAGAACCGGTTGCCTCCGATCTGGTGGAAAGCCTTTCCGGGACTCAGCTGGGTCGTACGTCCGATGACGATTTCAGCCATGAAAACAGGGAAGCCGATCACTGCCAGACAACACAAATATACAACGAGAAAGGCAGCTCCACCATTTTCACCAACGACATATGGCAGGCGCCAGATATTTGCCAGCCCGACAGCCGATCCGGCAACAGCCAAAATAAATCCCATCCGGGATCCCCAATGCGCACGTTCTTTCATTTATCGCCTCACGTTCTTAAATATTATGGACTAACGATATTGAGATTTACATTATTGAAGATATCCTTGTCTTCGTCCATATCCTATAGATATGTCGATATAGTATAGGATATCTTTCAATATGTTTGAAGAACTATCACAATCACGGGTAATACGAAGAAACAACGATAAAAACGATCGAACGATAGGAACGATGAAAAATAGAATAGATTTATCGTTATTATCGTTCGATCGTTTTTATCGTTGATGTGAAAACCAGTTCTCTAAGCAGCAGCTGAATAATCTTTCTCAACCTGTCGCTGACGATCCTGCTTAACATGTTAATGGCGACGTCAGACCTCAAACGCAACGATGCTCTGCTCAAATTGGATGAATTTTTCTTGAACATGCCGGCTGTTATGAAAATAGGAATCCCTTAACGATTTCACCCGATCAAGATCCAAGTCCTCGATATTTTTATGACATTCGACCACAATACTGGCTTTTGCATACTCGTCTAGATTCTCGTTAAGTAGATGGAATGCTTCTTCCATCTGTTTTCTGACAGACATCTCTTTGTCGGAAACGAACCCATAACGATGATACCGCTTCATTTTCCCCATCGAAATAGGCAAAGCTGCACGATGGATTTTAGCAAATATTTTCTCCACATTTGATGACTTGTAATAATTAGTCCAGTCAGAGTCCCAACTTCGATAGAACGTATAGCCCATTCCTCCCATCGCCAGCAAAGCGCCTGGCAGCACTCCAGCACCAATGACTACTGGTACGACAACACAAGCCACAGCTAAAAATAATTGAAGTGCGGCCTTTGCCACTTTGATCACTGTATCCTGAATGTACAGTCGGCGTTTAACTTGCCAATCTTGAAATTTTTCTTCAGAAACAGAAAGTGGGGGTATATTCATGCCAATATACGTGTTTATCTATAAAAGTATAATTTTAACTCTCTAAATTGATAAAAGACATAGCATGATTAAGGCTGACAATACCCTAAACACAACCGTTGCGCGTTTACCGATTTGTTGACTTTTACTTGAATTTAACGCATTCTTAAACCGAACTTAACATTCGAATGTTCTAATGTTTTTTCTATCTTATTTAGATTAGGAGGATAAGATGAGTGATGATGCAATCAAGGATGTCTTATTAGACGCACTCGATGTCAACGCCGAGGGTATTGACTATGAAAATCTCTCGTTAGAAGCCCTCATTCTTTTGATCAACACCGAACGCCTCAAACATCTCCAGGAAAAAACGGAAAAAGAATTCAAAGAGCTGCGGGAACGGCAGGACAAAGTAAAAGAACTGCACGACATTCTCAAAGCGATCAACGCCGCGACTAAAGACGACGGAAAACTTGACATTTCCAAAAACGAAGAACTGCAAGCGAAAATCGAGCGGGCCAAAGAACTGGGTGCGGACATCCCGGATGACAAGACCAAGTTCAATAGGGAAGAAAGAGACCGCATGGTGGAAAACATCCGCATGACGATCGAAGATATGAACGTCCAGAATGACATGCAGCTGCAAACCATCTCAAGACTGACAAACGAACGGTATGAATCCTATCAAATGGCCAGAAGCATTCTGAAACCTTTACACGAAGCAAAGAGCTCTCTTGCAAGAGGAATCCGAGGCGCGTCATGACAGCCCCGTTGACAGAAACAGCTCTTCGGGATCTGATCGATCGATATACCGCCGAAGGCAAGCCTATCCCAAATTTCTCAAAAAATACAATTGAAGCATTGTATTCTTTTGGCTACTGCTTCTACCAGAACGCTAAATACGAACAATCCGCACACTTCTTCCGTTTTTTAACACTGATCGATAGTGACACCCCTAAAAATTGGATGGGGTTGGGTGCGGCTCTTCAGATGATGAAAAGTTACCATCAGGCTATCCAATGTTTTGGATACGCTGCCGTTTTAAATCCAAACGACCCTTCTGCCCCCTTTCATGCCGCTGAATGTTTTCTTTCGATAGGAGAGGATGATAACGCGAGTGAAGTGTTCAATGCGGCTGAGCAAGTGGCCAATAAAAACCCTGATAAATATAAAACAATGTTAACGCGGATCGCGTTAATGCGTCCTGGGAGGAAAACTCATGGTAAACAGAGTTGAAACAAGACGTGCTCCCCTGTTTTGGGAGCAGGACTCAGAACCGTACACTCCGGTAAAAAATCCCGCTGAACTTCCCTTTAAATGGGACACCATGCTGACAGACGCTCGAAAAGCGTTAACAGCCGGCATGCTCAGCACGGAGGAGTCTACGCATGCCCATCACAAACTTGATGCGCCGCAATTCGACGTTTCTGAATTTGATGCTGTTGCCAAAGAAATGGGGGCTTTAATCCCCAAAGTAAGCGGTGATGAAAAATCCGGAGCAACAAGCGAGGATCCCCATCTCAATGAAGCAGCTTTACTCTTACTCTACGTCGCATGCATGAAAGCGCAACAATCCAATCGAGAAGAGGGCAGCACCCTTGCCATGGGCAATGCCCAAAAAAGGCAGGAAGTCAACCGCCATTTACAAAAAGAGTATTTCGATACGCTCGATGAGAAGATCAAACGCTCAAAAGCGGACTCGGTCCTCGGCTGGGTCGGCTGGGCCCTCTGGGGCGCTATCGCTGTTGCCGGAGTTGCAAGCGTAGCGCTGACGATCGCCACTGGCGGCGCCGCTTTGCCGACGGTTCTCGTTGTCGCAAACGGAGCTTTAGCTGTCGGACAAGGCGGAGTACAGATCACCCAGGGCGTTCTAAAATATGAGAACGACATGGCTGCCGGAGAAATGGTGCAGATGGAAGCTGAAAGATATGTCAATACCACGAAGATTCGTGACGAAGTTGAACTTATGAAACATAGTATGCAAGTCATTGCAGAAGCCTGGGAAGCGCTCGTCGAAGTGCTTAACAACCAATACCTGGCTTCAACCAATCAGTAGGAGGTCGTCATCATGACAACTGCAGATAATTTAAGTACAAATAATAAAGCAAGCACAGGTGTCCAGGAAACGCTGAACAGCGAGCTGGTCAGGCTTGACAAGCTGCTCGATGATCCGAATATCGATCACAGCCGTGTGCTGGAACAAGCGTTCAAGGTGATCCAGCTGATGTCCAGGATCCTCGGAAATATGGAAAAAGAGTATGTCCTCGAGAACGAGCCCGCTCTTTTTGCAAAGGTCAAGGAGCTCAAGGGTACCTACAACACGTGGTCCGTCCTCGCATTGACAATCGTCTCATCCGGCATCACAATGGGCGGCGGTTTTGTATCCATGGGATCAGCGATCCCCGGAACCACTCTTGGTCAGACAATGGGCAATTCCGCACCTAATGCTCTGGGTTGGTTGAGCAACACTGCCTGGGCTAAAAAGCTTGCTGACATCGGTCAGGGAATGGGAGCTGTCGGCCAGGGATCTGGCGGCTTTACTTCACTGATGAACAACACGAATGAAGCAAAACGCGCAGTCTTCCAAGTGATGATCGAAGAGATCAAACGGAAAAGAGGCGATCGCGATGACGCTGCCCGCCAGAATCGCGACCAAAGCTATTCTGCTGCAAATAACTGCAGGCAGACGATCCAGGCCACGCACAACGCTGCGTCTCAAATCCTTTCTGTCAGGGGATAATTTTTTTCCAAAAAACTAAGTGACTTCTCAATCACTTGAGAGTCACTTAGAATCGCTAAATGCCCCAGCCCCTGAGTGATCATAATTTCTGATCCTTGATTTGCTTTGTGGAGCTTTTTAGAGTCTTCAACCGAACAGTCGATATCATCTTCATCATGTATCAATAAGAGCTTTGAAGGATTTCTCAATGGTCGTTCATAAAGTGGCAGTTCCCGATCAAATTGAAATCCCGTCTTTTTGATCACCCATTCTTTCAGTTTCTGTTTGCCTGTTCCCTTTCCATGCAGCCTACGAAAAAACGTTTGGAAAATATCCGTTTCCTCAGAGGGACTGCCGATCATGATCACTGGAGTTTCAAACGCATGTTTTTCCACCCAATGATAGGCGGCCATCCCTCCCAAAGAATGGCCGATATAGGCGCTTGGCTTGCCAAATTCATTTTCAATGGCTCTCATCACTTCCAGGAATTCAAGAAAATTTGTACGGGCTCCCTCTGATTTTCCATGTGCGGGAGCATCAAAAGCCAGCAGTCTCCCTCCGGCGTTAATGATTGGCTCAATGAAGTTGCATAAATTCGTCCCTCTGCCCGACCATCCATGGATAAAAAGAGCGTAAGGCCCCTTTCCCCATGAATAGACGCGTATCTTTCTACCGGCAACTGAGACATAGATCTCATCAGAGTGTCTGACTGCCGTTTTTTCTAAAGATGTGAAGGGAAACCTAAACGGACGAAGAAACAAGCAACAGGCAAACCAATGCGCTGCAGGGGGACAGTACTTCTCCAATACAGGAAACAACCACTGGATAAACCTAATCTGCGTGCGTTTTTTGAAGATAGGCATCAGTTTCCCCCCATGGAAACTTTACAGGAAAACGTTTGATTGTTTGAAATCCCCGATGATAAGCAGATAGTGGAAAACTGATGGTAATAATCTTCACTTCGTGGTTCAGAGATGCCAGCTTATTGCACAGACGTTTCAACTCTTCATCGTTGATCGTGCTTCCATAAAAATAAACAACTGTCGCATGTTCCAATGAGACGTCCATCATATTCTCGCAGATAAACTTCACCTCATTGATCCCGTACTTTCGCTTAACTGACTGGGCGATCCGAATGAAGGCAGGCACATACTCCACTCCATAGACAGTGCAGCCAAGAAAAGCGTTCAACCAAAAGCAGGTTCTTCCCCTGCCGCACCCCAGTTCATAGACGATATCGCGATTCGTCAGGCGACATTCTTCAGCAATGATATCCATTGTTGTCAACGGAGTCTCCCCGTACGTATCGACCTCGTTTTCTCCTTTCTCAATCAAAAATTCCTTGCTGATAAGAAAAGGGCTTTGGGAAAGATAGGAGCGGACAAGATGCCAGTCCGCTGCTGCGAAGCTTCGATTGGAGTAATAGAAAAAAACAACTTGAAGAAATTCAGTCAAATTCCAGAGATCAGTTTTGAGACGGATCCATAGAAGCTTAAGCATTGCCGCTGCTCACAATGGCTGGGTTAGAACAAAAAGGCATACACACCTCTCGCGACAAGCAAAAACATCAAAGTGGAGGTGACATCATTGAAAGCTGTCACAATCGGACCGGATGCGACTGCTGGGTCAACGCCGACCCTCACAAAGAAAAAGGGTGAAAGGCTTCCCAGCACAGTTGCAGTCATGCAGGCGCCGAATAAACCGCAGCTTACAAGTAAGCCTACTGCGAAAGGGTCGGTGCTTACCTGCTGGATCCCAAAGTAATTTAAAAAATAGACGAGTATCCCGCATGAAATACCGAATGTGATGCCGATCAAACTACCGATCGCGATCTCTTTTAAAATCGCCTCTTTCCGCTGACCTGGGGAAAGCTCCCCGGTTGCCATTCCACGGACCAGGATCGTACTGCATTGCAGGCCGACGTTGCCGGACATACCGGCAATCATGGGAACGAAGAATGGGACGAATGCAAACCACGCCCTTCCTCCGAACTGGGTCATCGTCGTTGATGTGACCATTCCGGCCAACAACGTGACGACCAGCCACGGGACCCTCCATAAATAACGTTTCAAGATCGGCTCATGCTCACTGAAGTCTTCCCCGGTACCAGCAATGTTGGCGATCGTCTCGTCCGCGATATCCTCCATCGCTTCCACGACATCTTCGTAGGGGATCACCCCGACCAACTTCTCATTGTCATCGACAACTGGGAGCGTGGGAATTCCATATCTTTCGACAATATCGACAACCTCATCCCTTGTACTGTCCGGGCGCACAGTGTGAAGAACGGGGCGCATCACCTGCTTCAATGGCAGGAAAGGCGGATTAACGATGAGGTTTCTGGCAGGAACATAACCGGCCAGCTCTTCATTGTCTGATAAGACGAAAATACTTCTGGTCAGGTCTATCCCTGGATGATCGCGGATATAGCGGGACACCTCTCCAATTGTCGTTGTCATGGGAAACGCAAAGAATTCATCGGACATCAGACGTCCGGCACTATTTCTTTCGTGTTTTTGCAATTCCCTGATCCGATACGCCACAGTTTTATCCAAAAGGTCCATCACCTTTTTGAGCCGTCGATCGGAAATATCGTCCAACACATTGACAGCCTCATCCGATGGCATCTTCTCGATGAGCTCCTTGATCTCTCTGTCGCTGATCTGCCGGAAGATTACCGCGCGGGTATTTCGCGTCGTATGGATGATGAAAGTGACTTTCGATTCAAAATCGGGAAGGTTGTCGTAGACGACGATACGGGCAGAGGCTGGCAGGCGCGTCACGGCAAAGGCAAGGTCGATCGGATCGTGGTCTATTGCGATTTTCGCAACGTCATGAAGGAGCAATTGAGAGGTTTGCTTGTGGAAGGCCCGTTCGAGTTTTTCGTTTAGGACGTCATCAAGGTACTGGGTGCGCGAGTCCAGCAGATCATGGCCGAAGTCCTGGTCGATCTCGACTTCTTCAATCTCTTCGAATTGATCTTCCCGGTCATCCATCTCTTATCCAACTTCCAGTAAAAACGATCTTTCATAAATGAAGATCGACAAAATTAATCCAGGGCTTTTTATATCATATATGATGAAAGCAATAAATTGAAGGAATTTATTTGACTAAACAACATCAAAAAATATAGGATCAAATTTCTAACATTTTTTTTTACAAGGAGAATAAATGAAGAAATTTATCAAAATAAAAGCTACAGCGGCTATTGCTGTCCTTTGCTCAATATTCCAAGCTGGGCATGCCAATGACTGCTGTTTTGAAAACGATTGCTGCAACGAGTGGTATGCCATTTTCGAAAATGTGATCGTAAAACCTCATTTCACCAGAAACAACGCCTATTTTTTAGAAGATCCTCCAGGGATTTCAGGTCAAAAAGCGGTACAGTTCGATTGGGACTACTGCTACAGCCCACGTTTTGAACTTGGATGGAAAGGAGACTGCAACGTCGGAGCCCGTGTAAGATATTGGCACTTCGACAATGACAATGAAATACATGCTGTTGATTCTAACGGGGACATCGCATCGTTCTTCTCAGATGATTCTTCTGACGATATCGGATTCTCCGGATCTTCAGAAGCCCGATTCAGACATGACCTCGAGCTTAACGTCCTCGATCTTGAAGGGACTGTTGAATGCGGATGCTGGATCTATTCAGCCGGGATCCGCTATGCTAAAATTGAACAAGATTATTTTGGGGAAAACCTGTCTAGCACAGGCGAGATAAAATCAAATCACGACTTTAAAGGGTGGGGCTTGACTATGGCTGCAGAATATCTCCGTCCAATCAAGTGCGACTTCTCATTTTTTACGAAAGCAAGAGGTTCGTTGCTCTATGGAGATTCCGATTGGGTAGCGTTTAACCCAGATCCAGTTTCCGAAGGCTATTTATCTTCTTCGAATGACTGCGACCTGCAAGCGGTCGGCGAACTGCAGATCGGTATCGATTGGAGACGCTGTTTCTGCGGCGACAAAATTGCATTTATCCGATTTGCCGGAGAAGCTCAGTATTGGGCAAATGGCGGCGCTGCGGGGCCTGGATGCAATGCGGTCTATGATGAAGGCAACTACCAGAATTCCCATCCACAAGATTCAGGACTGGGATTTATTGGATTCAACATCGCGATCGGCGTAATTTTCTAGAAAAACAACCCAGTGGGTGTCTCTACAGACACCCACTTCATATCATTCGATCAGCATTTTTTGAAATTCGGGAGTGTATTTGATCGGCTCAAGCCAATGGTTCGAAACGAGGTCTTCAACCGGAGGAAGAACTCCCGCATTCTTCGCCTGCTGCAAAAAATACAACGCCCCTTCCGTATTGTTTCTCAAGCTATGCAAACAGGCTAAATGATAGAAAGAAGACTGGCTGCCTAAAGACCTGGCATAATGAAATTTACCCTCAGCTTCACGCAACAGTTCTTGAGCTTCGACATTGCGAACAGGATCATCGATCAATTGCGACAGATCGATCAATGTCAGCCCCCATTCGTTCCATGCGTGTTCATCTTCAGATTCAAGGCACGTGTACGCTTCAAGATATGTTAACGATTCGATGAATGCATCAGGCTCTGATGAAAGATCGCCTAAATGGGCCAAAGCGATCGCTAAATTATAATAGGCATGATGAAAACCAGGATCGATCTCCACAACTTTTTTCAATACATGGACCGCTTTTTCAAGCATCGACAAGTCGTCTTCAAAATCACCTAGAAAGTCAAGAGCGCAGCCATAATTGTACAACCATTCGGGATCCATTTCCTTTTGACGTTGGAATTGGGAACGGATTCTTATTGCATGCTCAAAACGGTTCAGTGCCGAACTGACTAATTCCTTGTCATCCGCCCATGTCCCCAACTTCATCAGAACAACGCCCCAATCATTCCAATACTGCGCCTGCCCATGCCCCCCTTGCTCGATCGATTGCCTGCAGCATTGGTTTGCCTTTTCCAACCATTTTGTATCCTGTGTCACCTGACTGAGCGATAGATAGGCCATCGCCATCCCATGCCAGGTCACAGGATCGTTCCTGGAAAGCCTCAACCCGTATTGATAATGCTCGATTGCCTGCAAAAAATACTCTTCATCGTCGAAATATCGACCAATTTCCGAGAGGCAATGCCCATATAAACACCAGATCCTCGGCTGATCTTTTTGCAAAGCAAGGCTTTGGGTGATCTTTTCCTCTGCCTGCCTCAAATATTGGAGGTTTTCTGTCCATTCGCCGAGGCAAAGGAGGCTTTCGGCCCATGAGCAAAGAACGACAGGGTGATTCGGCTCGCAGATATTTGCCGCTTCAAATTTTCCAATGCTGTCGTAAAGGAAATCGATCTCTTTCAAGGTCTTTGCGTGGAAAATCTGCAGTTGCCCCCATTTCACCCATAAACTGGTGTTTTCCGGATCGAGCAGGGACGCTTTCTCGAATCCCTCGTTCGCAAGCTTATAATACTCTTCTATGGGCTGGATTTCATAAATGACCTTCAATGCAGCCGCAAGGTTCATCCAGCCCTCAAAAAAATCATCCTTCAAACGGACAGCCTGCCAATAGAAATTAACGGAAGTCAGGATCAGCTCAGGCTTTTTCAAAAGCGCGGCAAGCTCAGTTAAACAATTCCCGTAGTCATTCCAAAAATCATAGGTTTTCATTCCCTGAGAAAGAGCTTTTCGATAGCATTTAGCAGCGTTCCTAAAATCGACAGCCTCTCCGGAGTGTTTTCCATAATGAAACCACAAAACTCCCCAATCCCGGTAAAGTGAAGCCTGGCTCTCCTTTGAAGAAACCGTCCGAAAGGTTTCCGCATGCGAAAATGCATCTTGCGCTTCTAAAAAATCCTTCTCGCTATTGGAATGAAGGGCGAGAACGATGCAAACGTTGGCCAGTCCATGCCACGCATCAAAATAATCAGCCTTCAGTTCGATGATGCGATGAAAAATTTTCTTTGAAGCTTTCAAACAATAAATATTGTGTGTCTCGCGGGCAAAAGCGATCGCCTGCCGGTAGAGAACTTGCGGAGAATCAGGAGCAGCCAAATTGGCAAGCTTAAAGCTTTTCAGGACCTGATTATCGCCCTTCTTGAGCTGTTTTTCCCCCTGCATGACGTAAAGCATGCCCAACAACTCCCGTTCATCATGCGGCATCTCTTCCCATCGAGCGGGGTCTTCAAAGGTTGCGAGATCTTCGAAATTTTCAGACTCCAGCATCGCTTGAAGGATTTTTTTTCGTTGACTTAAGTCTTTCATTTATGAGTATCAACACCTTATAAATTATATGATCAAGGATAATCGATGTTGGAATAATTGTCACAATAGTTTGTCAATAACATCTTTAATCTCGGTCAACGGTTTCTCACAAACACGATTGCTGCAAATATAGACGGTCGTTCTCCCCTGTTGCGGGGGCTGCCCTTTGATCCCGGGAATAAGCTCAAACAGGCGATTATCGCTCTGGTCTACCCAGACAAGAGCCCGATGGGGCATGAACCGTGTAAAGAAAATCTTTTCAAGCTCTGATCGGTTTTCCTGTTGCTGATTCAATGCGATGATGATTGTAGGCGCGTTCGTTTGATAATACCTGAGAAGATTGCGGTAATGGTAGCTGTATCCGGGGGGATATCTATCCAAAGACTCTTTTACAGCTTTGAAAACATCCTCTGCCTGTCTGAGATAAATGGGATCGTAGGTCATCAGATACAATCTTAGAAGATTTTCGCAATGCACAGCATTTCCGGAAGGTTCCGCGCCATCGGCAAATTGGCATTGCCGGATGAGGAGGTGGGGATCTTTTCCATCCGTCTGATAGAAAGCTCCGCCCTCACCTTTGAATTGATTTCTCAGGACCTGCTCCATGGTTAGCGCCCATTCAAACCATTTTGTCCCGCAGCCAGCTTCGAACAACGTTAATGCTGCACGGATCATGTAAGCATACTCATTCAAACCTGCTGGAAAGTCCGCCCTTCCCTCTCGATATCTTCTGAGTAGACAACCTTCATTCCACAGTTTATCTTGAATCAATTGCGCAGCTTTTACCCCAGCCTTAACATACCTCGGTTCGTTGAACGCTTTTCCCGCTTCTACGGTCGCGTGGATCATGAGCCCGTTCCAGGAGCTTAGGACCTTATCGTCCTTGAAAGGGTGTTCCCTTTTCTCCCTCGCTGAAAACAACTTTTTTTTCAGCTGTTCGAGAGTGGTTTCCAACTCTTGGAGATCCAGGTTATTTTGATTTGCATACTGTTCAATGACTTCAGGCAGGTAGAGAACATTTTTACCTTCAAAATTCCCTGCGGAAGTCACACCATAAACATTGCAGAACAGCTCGGCATCATCATCGCCTAATACCTGATGGATCTCTTCGATATCCCAAACATAGAATTTTCCTTCCACACCCTCGGAATCTGCGTCTTCGGCGGATAGAAAGCCCCCTTCTTGCCCGACCAGATTCAACAACACATAGTCGATCACTTCCCGACAGACACGCTCATAGAGAGGACGCTTCGCCGCCTTCCAGGTTTCGCAATAGCAGTCCGCCAACAGAGCGTTGTCGTACAACATTTTCTCAAAGTGAGGGACCATCCACTCTTCATCGACACTATAGCGGGAAAAACCTCCTCCAAGGTGATCGTAAATTCCGCCCCGGTACATCATTTCCAGGGTTTTTTCGACCATAAACATTGGGCGGCTGTCCTTTTCCTGAGAAGAGTAGTGTAAGAGGAAGAGGTGTTGATATCCGATAGGGAACTTAGGCGCCCCTTTCATCCCGCCCCAAATAGGATCAGACAGTTGAAGCAGAGCGGCCACCGCAAGAGGGATACAACTTTTCTCTGGGATTTCGGAACCTAAGATATTGATGTTTTGCTGAAAAATCTCAACAATCTGTTCAGCCTGAGATTCGATTTGAAGTTTTCCCTCCCCTTCCCACAACTCATGAATATGCCGGATAAGGTCAACCAGCCCCGGCATCCCCGACTCTGCACGTGGTGGAAGGTATGTGGTTGCGAAAAAAGGGCGCAGATCGGGAGTGATGAAAACATTCAAAGGCCATCCGGCAGAACTTGACATGATCGCCTGCGCAAAATCCATATAGAGCTGGTCGACTTCCGGCATTTCCTCGCGGTCGACCTTGATATTGACAAACGCCTGATTAAGCAGTTCGGCAACTTCAAGGTTTTCAAACGACTCCTCTTCCATGACGTGGCACCAGTGGCACGTGGCATAACCAATGGAGAGAAAAATCGGCTTGTTTTCCCGCCTGGCTTTGTCAAACGCCTCACTCCCCCATGGATGCCAGTCCACAGGGTTATGTGCGTGCTGCAACAAGTAAGGCGATTTTTCTGAGATTAGTTTGTTTGTGTAGGGATGCTGTTCTGTCATTTACGAAGTACCCATAACTCTATCATGGTTTTTATGCCATGTGTTTTTTTCTTGTTCTTTTTTTCTTCCCACTATATGAGTTATTTGATAAGTTACAAATCTTTAGATCAAACCCAGTAGATAAAAGGGAAAAAAGATATTATGGACAGTTACGGTAAAAATTCTCATCAAAATCCTGACCATCAGGCCGACAACCATAAGAAAGATACTGAAAATACTTCCCGTATCAGAAGATTGCAGCAGAGAACGACAACGATCGCGCTTACGATTCTCGTCGCTGTATCGTTCGGGGTTATCGGACTAGAGGTCCTGTCAGCAAATGGCAAACATGCTGACACACAGACAAGTGCCAAAGGATCAAAAGCCTTAACGATCCTTGCTCAAGAACGGGAAAAGGAGCAGGCCGGGGTCGCCACCAACTTATCGGAAAAGTGGGACACTCAGCGAAGCAGCGCCGAAGCCGTCAAAGAGATCAATAAAATCCAGGCCCAGAAAATCAAAGAGCTTAAACGTCAGCTAAATATGGCAAATATCAAGCTCCACGAGATAAAGGCCCAACTGTTCACCAAGGGTGACCCGACAGACCGCGCCCGATTGGCGGAAGTTTGCCAGGAACTCGTGGAAAAAGATCGCTACAACGAAGAGTTTCAGAGAAAAGTTGCTGAACTTGAGACTGAAAAAGATCTGCGAAATCAAAAGATCACCCGGATGGAACAGACGATTGACGCACTTGCTTCGATGACTGACACTCAGAGGGAATCTAAAGAAAGGGCGGTGTTCAATCTGCAAAGCCAGATCGAAAGGCTGGAAGAGGACGCAAAAAGAGAAAGAGATGAACTTAGAAGAACATTAGCGGAGCTGGAAGAGGCAAATTACGATTTACAGGAAGCGCTCGCATCCAAAGTCTCGACGATCAAAACTCTTGAAGAGGAGATTTCATGGCAATATGGCCTGCTGCAGGAAAAAGATGAGGACATGCATTCGCAAAGCAAGCTCTACACACAATCCGAAGGCCATCTGCAGGAGAAGCTGAACAATCTAAGTGAAGCCTTGGAATTGGAAATGCTGAAAAACCAAAACCTCTCGACGGAGTTAGAGGTTGCCATGACGCGAGAAAAAGCTCAGGAGCAGTATACGCGTTCTCTGCAAAGTCAATTGGAAATGAATCAGAACCTTACAGATAAGGACAAAGATCATTGGAATGGTGAAATGGTCAAACTTGCACAGGAGTATTTGGAGCTGCAGGGAATCCTTGACGTCTACGCTCATTCTCATGACCACTTTACCAATCGGCAGACAAAACTGTCCGCTCTGGTAAGAGAAGAAAAATCTCGGGCGGAAATGCTGAAAGACGAGCTGGATATCGCATTGGCTGCTGCCGATGCGGAGCAGCAAAAAGGCTTGTGTATCGAAGAAGAACTGCATGCA
>Ga0180431_10002981_pt1 | contig 22154 bp, 36 predicted proteins | sample SS_ome_11_FD_132459 | JGI IMG/M metagenome (GOLD analysis project Ga0180431, IMG submission 132459) | Hypersaline lake sediment archaeal communities from the Salton Sea, California, USA - SS_1_MS_1 metaG | ecosystem: Environmental > Aquatic > Non-marine Saline and Alkaline > Hypersaline >...
TGGTGTACGTCGTGGCCAAGAGCACGTACACGTCTACGCTGCGCGCCGGCCTGGGAGCAAGCACGGAAGATCTGACCATCGTCCCGCAGGTGCGATCGACCGATTATGCGACGTATACGGCGGTAATCACCTCGACAATGCCGGTTGTCGCTTCGCTGTTGGCCGTGACGACGACTGGTGGGATCGACATTGACTTCTTTTGTGTCTACCATCCTGAAGACGTGCCGGAAGGGGAGTGGTCAAATGGGGCCGATGGCGACACGGAATGTATCGAGCCGGTTTCGCCGGTGCTGGCTTTGCCCGGAGGCGACGATTCGGACGAGCTTGGTTTGTTGGAATGGATCAAGGCCGTGCTCGTGTACATCTGGGATTGGATCAAGGTCATCTGGGAGTGGATCGATTACGGCATTTGCCTGATGGTGCTGTGGCTGCGCAAGATATGGCTGGCTTTGGATGCCATGTTGTCAGGATTGGTTGTTACCCTGGGCCTGGATCAACCGGTACAATTTTTGTATGACTGGTTGATGGTTTCCGGCTATGTGCTAGACCTGATGCTGCAATTGGCCGAACGGCTATTCGCCATTCTTGGGCGTGCGATGACGTTGGTATTTACGCCGTTTGCGTTTATTGCGCTCGGGTTGGGATTCCTGGCGACGTTACTTGGTTCGTTTTGGGATGCTTTTAGCACCCCGTGCGATCCGCTGTCACTGCCGGTGCCAACGCCGGTTATCAAGGGCTTTGTGCTCGTAATGAGCCTGATCGAGCAGATCGATACCATTGGCGTGGTGACATCGTTCCTGATCGGATTGATGGGCATTGCAATGGTGATCTGGACCGTTGGTCAGTTCAGGAATTTTGCAGGAGGGAGCAGCGAATGACGTTTTCACTGGCGTTTGTCCTGGTCGCAGTGACCGTTTCTGCCGGCCAGGTGCCGACAGAAACCGTAACGGGTCCAATTTCGAGCACGGCAGTGTGGGATTGGGAGCCTGGCGTGCGCTCAATGCCGGAATTGCCTATGCCAGATCTGGTATCGTCCATCGATACCTGGCTGGGGGTGGCTTATTACTGGGTAAAGACGACGTTTATCGATACCAACTCTGTGGATTATTACATCATTTACAACTTTGCTGTTGGCATGCTGGGCAACGCCATAGGCAACATCCTCGGACGAGGTGGCTTTTTGCGTTCTTTACCTAGCAGGCCAGAGGAAAAATCGACGAATACCGATAGCGACACGGTTATCGTAAAGGTGGATGAACGTTGAGTGATAGAGAGGTAATACCACTGGTCGTTTTTGTCGTTGCATTGGTCATTGGCTTTGTTCGTGGACGGTTGAAACGAGGGCGACATGACAAAAAAACACCTGTTGATTTTGACTAGCTGTGCGTTGGGACTGCTGCTGGCGTTTCTCTTTGTTGGATTCGCCGCTGCGCAAAGTGAACGGATCACAAACGGAACGTTTGACAGCGACATATCGGGCTGGTCTACTAGTGGCACAGTTGCCTGGCTGGATTGGGGAGCGCATCCGTCATCGCCTCCACATTCAAGTGGCGTTTTGTATGTCGCCGGGACGGGATACGCAGAACAGTGGATTACGATCACTCAAGAGAGTATCATGGATCTGGATGCTTCGGTATCGATCTTGAATGGTACGTCTCCCGGCTCGTTAGAGATATACGGCTGTGAATCGACATGGACGACATGCGCGGTAATTACGTCTGTCGTGCATGCCGGTGGCTGGGGAACGGACACGCTGGACCTCGAACCTTACCTGACCGGGCACGAGCAGTATTTCAAATTCAGGATGAATGGCCAGGCGGGAACGACTATTTTTGACAACGCATCCTTGATTGATACGTCTGCAAGTCCTGGATATTGGGATTTGACCGATAGCGGTCTGATCAAGAATGGAGATTTTCACGACAGCGAGATTACGTGGAACACAAATACCTGGTATCGTGACAATCCAAGTTTGGTGTATTGGTATCCATGGTCAGGGATCACGGATTACGGATCTGTTCGCATGCAAGGTACTGTGTCATCCTGGCAAGACATCACGATCACGCTCGCTATGCAGCAGAGCGTCAGCGAAATGTGGGCTGCTCTTTATGGATCTGGTAGTGGTTATTTACGGGTTCAAGAGTGTAACGCTGCCTTTACCAGTTGTGTCACCCTCGACACGGACAATTTTGCAGCCTGGGCACAATCGACCATTGACCTGTACACGCACCTGGATCAGGTCGCAGATCAGTATTTCAGGATTATAGCAGCTTGCAATTCTGGAACGTGCACGGCTGATTACGTGCAGGTGGATGAACAAGTTGGGATGTCAACGCCAACACCAACACCTACGCCAACGAGCACGCCGACCAATACGCCTACACCGACAAATACACCAACCAATACGCCAACGCCGACCGCCACTGTTACGTCACAGGCAACGAGCACGCCGACTCCAGGTGGCACGTCAACGCCAACACCCGTAGCCGTGGGCCAGGATGGAATGACGACCGGGCCGACTTACGACCAGATGGTGGTCAAGATCGATGCCTTTTTCTCGGGGATTACAACCTGGTTCGACAATGTTGAAGACGCATTTGACGACATGGAGGATTCTCTGGGCAACGTCAACAGCCTGGTCGTGTCGGATTCGATCACCATCGACGAAACGACTTATACCAGCAGCGAACTGGCCGACGAGGTGGCAGATGCGATGGCTGGCGCGTTGCTGTGGAGGTGCTACATTGACAACCCGTTGGTGGACTGGACACTCATTTTTATGGTATGGATCGTCTTTGTCTACCTGGTCAAGTTTGCGATTTCTGTCATTCCCTACATCATTACCCTGGTTGATTTTGTGTGGGGAAAGCTGATTGATCTATGGGAGGCGATCCCGTTTCTCTAGTTCGTATTTTTGGGATTATACGAACTAATTACGTCTATATTTGGTGACACGGAAAGTTGGTCGACCAACAACCCGGAGGAGGACTTGTCACCAAAAGGAGCGACATGGGCCTGATCGATGCCGTACTCAATCCAATAGTCAGCCGCATAAAGGGCACCCACCACAGTGCGACATGGACCTTTGCGCCGCCTGGGTACAATCCCATCCAGGACGTGGACGGCTCCCAGTTGGCCAAGCTGACGGGAAATGTGCCCACAGAAGACCGTTGGGCTGCATTGTGGCAGAATTTGGCCAGTATTTGGTGGGTATGGCTGGCCATCGTCGTTCTGGGCGGCTGGGGTTGGTATTGGTGGGGTATCAAACCAGCCAAGGAAGCAGAAGCAGCAGCGGCTACGGCGACGGTTCATGCCTCACTGTGGACCGCTACGCCTGCACCGACATCGACGCCTGTGGCAACAAACACGCCGGCTTTGGCGACACCAACCAGCCTGGCCGGACCGGACCTGCTGCCAACGGTCACGCCGACTGTCACCAAAATACCGACTGCCAGGCCAACGCGAACCAGCACACCTACGCCAACGCCGACGTGGACGGTCCCGCCGACGTGGACGCCGCTTCCAACGCTCACAGAAACGCCCACAGCGACGAACACACCGATTTCAGCACAAAAATCGCCGATTCCGGTGCCAGGGACGCTCCCAGAGAGTGTTTCTGCAAAATTGGCCGACAACCAGGCATTTCCTGGCGACTCGATGGTCGTCACCGGTCAGGTCAATAACGGCTCGGTGGTGCGTGTGTTGTGGGAAGATGGCTCGGAACTGGCCAACGTCACGCCAGGCGGGAACGGTAACTTTGCCGCATCGTTTGTCATCCCGCCGGCCAACAAAGGCTACCACGTCGTGCGTGTACTTTGGAGTGGGGGAGAGGTGGACAACGAAATTGACCTGGTGTTGGCGATTGGCGTATCTACGCCGACACCGGTGCCGACTTGGACGCCGTCGCCGTGGCCAACGTGGACACCGGTACCGACCTGGTCGCCGACGCCAACGCTGGTTGTGCCCACGGCGACGCCATATCCTACGCCGGTGGGGGGATGGCCGAATAAAATCTATTTACCTATTGTGCTCAACTAGGAGGGCTTATGTGGCGATTTATGTTCAGGATGGCCAAGAAACTAGGCATACTCAAGCGCAAAAAGAAGCGCAAGAAGCCAGAGTGGAAACCCCCAGCGCCGGATACCGGGTACAAGGTGGTGGAAAGATGAACTGGAACACGGCTGCAACCTTTGCGATTATCGCTGAGAACGAGGAATTGACCGTCGAGCAGATCGCTGAACGCCTTGAACTGTCAACGGACACGGTATCCCGCAGCATCGATACATTGCAAACGGACGGCTACCTGGCCGTCGAGCGGGTGAATGGCAAGAGAAATGCTTACACCATTCTGCGTGTACCTCCGCTGCTTGACCGTATCACCGGTTGGTTTTACCGGTTCAAGACTCGCGAGTTTTGGCGCAGGATCATGGTCGCCAAGTACGCAGACGAAATCTATCATAAGGCGGGGCGTGTGCAACGCATCAAGTGTGACGATCCGGCCTTTAACACACGCAGAAACGCCCTGTGGGAAAAATACCCCGAAATCCGGGACGTTTTTGCCGTTTGGGAGCTAGAAACGGCAATAGAGATCGTCCAGGTGCTAGACGAGCTTTTAGAATGGAGCCAAGATGGACAAATTAGAGAGGTGGCAACTGTTCCTGCTCAGGCAAGAGACGACCGCTGCTAACCTGGTCGTGCTGGCCGCCGTGGCCGTGTTTGCCTGGTGGTATTGCATCCGTGGCAAACGGCACGAGCAAGTCATTAACTGGTTTGCGATTCTGACCTTTTGGGCCGGGTGCATCGCTATGGGGGTGATGAATTGGTGACAGGACATCGATGCCGGCAGCTGCTGCAGAATACCTATCTGTCACCAATTTTACCGGTGATAGTTGGAACCATTTTGCGCGTAGCCAATTTAGGGCACCAGGATCTGTGGTATGATGAGGCGTTCACGGCCTGGCTGGCAAGGCTGCCATGGGCGAGACTATTGGAAGCGACTGCCGGCGACGTGCACCCGCCGCTATGGTATGTCATTGAAAAAGTGACGGTCTCGCTACTTGGTGATTCTGAGGCTGTCTTGCGTTTGCCCGCTGCCGTGCTGTCGATCCTGTCTTTGTGGTTGACGTACAAGCTGGCAATGGCGTTTGCGCTGGGATCAAAAGTCGGCACGATTGCGGTATGGATTATGGCATTGTCATCGTTTCAAGTCTGGTACGCGCAAGAGGCGCGCATGTACACATTGCTGCTGGTTGCCGTTCAAGTCGCAGTGTGGGGATCGTCTCGGCGGCGATGGTGGGCCTACGTCTTGGGCGTGGTGCTCATGATGTACGCACACAACATCGGGATCGTGTATTGGGCAATCCTGGTGGCTATCCCGTCATGCATATTTGTTATGGCCGTGATCGCCGACCTGGTTTTAAGCCGGGTGATGGAGGATCACTTTGATTACAGCCTGTTCAAAGCGCCGCTGGTGGCCAACGTGGTTGCCGCCGGGCTGTATGCTCCGTGGGCGTTGGTTGCGGCCCGGCAGGCTCGGGCGGTGACATCGTCATTCTGGGTGCAGCGTCCCAGCGTGGGCAAGCTGGCCCTGACCTGGCACGAGCTGCTATGGAATACAGTGCCGCCGCCGTGGCTGGGCGTGGCCGTGGGACTGTTGTCAGGGCTGGTCCTGGTCGCCGTTTTGGTGACAATTCGCTTCGATCGCCGGCGATATACTGTCACCAAACTAGGTGCATTGACCTTTGGACCGCTGCTGCTGACCTTTATCATCTCGCTGCTGGTCAAGCCGGTTCTCATTCACCGCTTGATGATTGGCTGTACGCCGTTCGCAGCGATCTTGCTGGCAATGGCGTTCATTCGCCATCGCCGGGCGCGGTGGCTGGCCGTCGCTGCACTGCCGGTGCTCGTTTTTGTCCTGGTCGGATACTATGTCGATCCCGACGTACAGAAAGGGGATCTCGATCGCTTTGTCGATCCGGTCAGAGCGCAATATCGTCCCGGCGACGCAGTGCTGCATACATGCATTGCCAGTCACATTCTGGTGGGCTATTATTCGCCTGATTTTGACCATTATTTGTGGTCGCAGGCCAATGATTTGTCACAGGCACTTACGGACCAGACCAAAGCAGCGATGGGCCTACGGCAAACGACGATCGAGGATCTGTTTATGACCCACGACCGGGTGTGGGTTTATTATTCGGACGCGCCGATCACCAGCCAGGCAGAGCGTGACGAGACGGCACGTATCCAGAACACATACGGCCTGGGCTGGGACAAAGCGTGGAACGTGGTTATCGAGGATACGCCACTGATCGAGAGTGGTGTGTATTTGGTGACAAATAATCGCGCTGAGCATCGATGACGTGTCACCAATGAAAGGAGAAGGCAATGATCAAAGTTCGACTTGAAGGTCTTCCGGTGGACTTGAGCTATTTTGTTCAATGGCTGACTGAAAAGCAGGATAGCGGGGAAATTGAGATCTTGTTATTGAGCGGCAAGTATCCAAATAGAGACAACAAATACTGCCGCAGATATCTAGAGGTCGAGATTAAAGACCCCAAAATCGGAGACTTGGCAGTAAAACGGGCAGCCATGTCTTTTGCAAAAATAACCGAACTGGGGGGAGCATGACCGACTACATTTTTCCGGCAATCTCGATTATGTTGTTCGTGTTGACCTTGATCGCTTTGGAGTGTGACTATGACTGCCATTACCAAAAGCCTACTCGACCTGTGGCCGTTGAGCCTATTGAATCCGAACCCGGCCAAACGGATTGAGCGCCAACGCGCGCATGAAAGGCGCGCACTTGAGCGTAAACACGCCAAGTTCCGTAAATTGCTCAAGCAAGAAGCTCAATACTACGAGAAAATGATCGAGTCTACATTGAGCCGATTGAAATTCTATCACTATTCAGAGCGGCGACAGAGTGTTGAGACGGTACAACTTCGTGCCATCGTGAGCACGCCAGAAGCGCACTATGCACGCGTCGAAACAACCAGGCTGCCGACAGGCACCAAGATCTCGGATCTCAAAGACGTTGAGACGCTAGAAAACCTGGCTGCGTCGTGTGAGAGGGAGGTATACGCACATTACGAGGGCAGCAGGGGCGGGATGTGGTATATCGTCGAGCGCGAGGGAGGTGTCCAGGGTATACCATCGCGCTTTTCCTACGAAGCCGCATTCAGCGCTATCAATGACCGCGATCCTCCGCTTATGTTCACCGTGGGCGTGGGCGTGAATAGCAAAATCCTCAAGACCGACCTGGCCAAAGCGCCGCATTTGTTGATTGGCGGATCGACCGGCCAGGGAAAGAGCGTGTGCATGAACAACATCATCGTCACCATCGCCAGGCGCACGCCACCAGAAAAGGTCAGGTTTTACATGATTGACCTGAAAGGTGGCATCGAGTTGGCCGCATACGCCAGGCTGCCACACCTGGCACGAGACATCGTTACCGAGCCAAGAGACGCGCTGGTGGTGCTAGACGAACTGCTAGAGTTTGTGGACCAACGCCTGAAGATTATGAAAGGAAAAGCACGCAATATCCAAAGTTGGAACAAGGGACGCAGAAACCGGTACATGCCCTATATCGTCTTGGTGATCGATGAGCTGGCCATGCTCATGCTCAACACTGAGCGCATTGGTAGGCGCACAGTCTCGACTATCGCCGCCGAAAAGCTGGCCAGGTTAGCCGCCATCAGCAGGGCAGTGGGTATCCACTGCGTGGTAGCTACGCAGCAGCCCAGCACCAAGGTCATTAAGGGCATTATCAAGGCCAACTTTCCGGCAAGGATCGCATTTGCGTGCGCCCAGAACAGCCAATCCGTGACCATTATTGACAACAGCCGGGCTGCAAAACTCACGCTCCAGGGACGCATGGTCTTTCATAAGGGCAATTCATACAACCAGTTACAAGGACCGTTCATTAGCGAGGATATGGCATTCGATGCCGCCGCCGATCTAGAAAGAGGTGATGAGGTGCATATCAACGAAGTAACAAAAGCAGAGCTAGTACGCTACGCAACTGAACGCTTCGAGCAGCGCGAATTTGACGGTGAGGAACGGTGGCCGCTGCCGGTTAGCCGTCTATTTGAGGTGTTCAAAGACCGGATCTCGATCCGATCGTTGGAAATGCTGCTCGATGAAATGATACAAGATCGCTATATCGAGTGCGACGGGCTATTGTACGAGATCTTTGCCGGGACCGGTCCAGACGGCGGAAATATACCACGTACATGTGCGATCGTTCAACGTTCAACGTTCGACGCTGATTCTGACGACAGTATACCCGATGAACAAGACATCTCGGAAAATCTGGAGGTAACAACATCATGACACACACAGGCACGCGCACCAGCGAACGAGGCGTGAAGCGAATCAATTCTTTTTTGAAAAAAATTCGCCGGCTCGATGGATCGAAAATCAAGACGATGACGATCACGAAATGCGATCCGGCCAATTGTCCATACGAGCGATGCCCGATGCACGACGGCACGTCCAACCCATTCCCGGTCAAAGACGAAGCGGATACAAGTGATGATCCGTCCGTGCTCGTCTTGCCGTGCAATCAGAACCCGCTAATGGCTAAAATCTTGATCGATTTTGGCGAAAGAATTAAAAGGAGGCAGAAACGTGGCTAAAAAGAAAAAGAAAGGACTAATATCAGGCACTCTGGGCCTGGTGAGCAGCATAGGTAAAACAAGAAGCAAGAAAAAGCGCAAGAAGCGCCGTAAAAAGAAATCAAGTTGGTGACACAGGTTTCTCGAGATGGTGATCGCCGATCGAAATTCTGTCACCAAAGGAGAGAGAACGCATGCCGATCAAGTCATTTACCAAAATCAGCCAATCGTCATACGGCAGCAGGGGAGAGCGGATCAAGCCGCTGGGAAGCAGCCGCAAGGGAGGCATCCTGGCGCGGTTGTTTGCCAGGAAGAAAAAAAAGGTGCCCAAGCGGCTGGCCAACGCATTCGAGCCGCCGTCCGGCTTTCCAAGCGCCGACATCGGCGACGACCTGGTGCACCAGGTCGTCGAAACCAGGTACAAGGTCGAGGAACGATGAAAGCTGTCTTTCTCTGCTGGCTGATTCTGGCTCAGTGCACCAGGTGGGCCACACCATGGGTATCCTGGTTATCGTGGGCCATTTTCGCATTTTTGGTGACAGCATGGGTGTGCAGAGTGCCCAGGCCGGGCGCGATCCGGGCCATACTGGCTACCCCGCTGTCACCAATTTTTGCCGCCGCTGCCGTTTCTGCCCTGGCCAACGGTGGCTGGTGGTCCCGTGTCGCCGACCTGGCATTGTATGCAGTGGCATTGGCCTGGTTCATAGATCGAAAACCAGATCTCGACCGTGACCTGGTTAAGACAGGTTGGTTGGTCATTGGCGTGTCTCTGGTCGAGTGGGTTTACCTGTTACAGCGCGGTGGCGGGCGGGTGCACCTGCTGGGCAATCCTAACGTCATCGCCTACGCGCTAGGCATCGTCTTGCCGCTAGGACGCGGTTGGGCCTGGTGGACGCTGGGCAGCCTGGCAATGGTGGCCACGGGCAGCCGGGCCGGGCTGCTGGGGTTGGTCGTGTACGCGGCCCGGGAAATACCTAGATGGGCAGGACTCGCAGTGGGAGGGGTGGCCGGAATTTTGCTGGCCATCGCCAAACCGGCAAGGACACTGTACAGGGTCGAATTCTTTAGTCAGGCGATCAGGTCGTTTGTCTACCGTCCTATCTTTGGCGTTGGTCCAGGAATGTACCGATCCGGCGACTGGATACACGCGCACAACGTTGTCCTGACCTGGATGGCCGAAACGGGCATCGTGGGCCTGGTTGGGCTGGCCATTTCCATTTTTTTGGTGACAAAAAACCGCAGCGGCGACGTCGCCGGCGAGCCGGATCTGTCACCAATTTTTATTATTTCGCCGTTTTTCCTGGTGGATGACCAGACCATGTACTGGTTCAGCGCGCTGGGAACCTGTTATTTGTTGGCCAAAATGGCAAAGCATCCGCATTTTGCTATGGCTTTTCAATCACGGAGGTGATACAATGAAACGGACAATCGCTTTTGCGATCGCGCTCTTTACCATTCTCATAGTCCCTACGCTGGTGCACGCGCAGGGTTGGACGATCGCTATGTGGCACGGCGATCCGGTGGATCTGGACGACAACTGGCAATTGTGTGACGGATCGAACGGTACGCCCGATCTTCGGGATATGTTCATCGTTGGGGCAGGGGATAGTTACGCGCTTGACGACACAGGCGGGTCTGCGACCGTCGATCTTGAACATAGCCATACCGTGGCCAGTCATTCGCACTCGCTGCCGTCGCACTCGCACACGGTAGCCGATCACACGCACTCGCTGCCATCGCATACGCACACCGTGGCTAACCACACGCACTCGCTGCCGTCGCATACGCACACCGTGGCTAACCACACGCATGCAATTGGTAATCAACTACATCAACATTCTCATACCATCTCATCACATTCCCACGAATTGGAAGTAGCTGAGATATGGTATGGGTACGGGACTGTATCAGGTAGTCGCATAGGTGACGCGACGTCAAGTCCAGATATTTTGGGCTATTTTGTGGCATCAGGTGGAAGTGGCTCGTTCACGGTAAACCGCAGAAAAACGACTACAACGGACAGCCCACCGACATCGACCGGATTAGACACATGGTGGCATAATCATGGCGGCGCGACCGGGTCAGGCGGAGGCGGGACAACTGGAAGCTGGTCGGGCACCAGCGGCTCCGGTGGGGCAGGCACGACCGGCAACTGGTCCGGCACGAGCGGCTCTAGTGGGGCAGGCACAACCGGAAGCTGGTCGGGTACAAGCGGTAATGCATCACCGGGGACATCGATGTCACTGTCGGTCACAGAAAACAGACCGCCATACGTTGCAGTGTATTATATCTGCCATTCTGGCGTACTTACAGCCACATCGCCAATCACAACCAGCATGTTGGTCACAGATCCAAACACGACCGAGTATTACACCGTCACCAACGGGGTCACGTATTCCAAAGTTCGCAGCGTCACGCTGGGCGAGGAAGTAACCAACTATCTGCTGATCGCCATCCTGGCCTTGGGCCTGTTGCAGTTCACGGTATGGTTCATCGTGGAGGGCAAACGAAAATGGGCGTGACATTCAGTGACCTGGTTAGCGTCGCAATTACAGTATACGGCGCCATCGCCATCGCCTTTGTTTTTTCCGACCAGATTGCCAGGCTGTTCTATTACATCATCTGGCGTCTCCGGAGAACGGGAGAGTGGAAATGAGCGAGACGTTGGCTATCTTTTGCGCAGTGTGGGGGCCTGGGATACTTAAAATCTTGGGTTTCGTGTTATTCGGCGGCGCACTCGCTGCCGTTTACAATATTTTCAGGTAAAATCCTACGAAAGGAGGTGAGAACCTATGTTGTCGATCAGCATCAATATGACGGAGGTGTTTGGTTACGCCGAAGACATCGTCAACGCAATGATGCCCATTGCTTACGTTTCGGCGGGCATCGGCCTCGGCTTCGTCATCATCAGCAAGATCATTTCGGCCTTCCGCTAGGCCATCATTTCACCAACAGTGCAAAAACCCCAATGGATGGAGGATTGGGGTTTTTGCGTTTTTGGTGACAAAATGGCGCCACGTCCGGAGCGATTTTGTCACCAAAGGAGAAAACATGGACACGGTATTGAGCGTAGCAAATGAATTGTTTGGCAAGTGTGCAGCTCTGGCCGCTGCTGTGCTGGGCATCCGCATCGCCGGGACCTACATCTTGTACCTGGTACGATCGGCGATGGTCAGAAACCCGCCGAAACGCTAGACAACAGATGATCGACAAAATCGACCTTGCCGATCCACGAGATCCACGCCCCGATCCAGATGAGAACAAAGGTCCAGCCGGGCAGGGTCGCCGCATAGAGCATGGGGCCGATCATCGACTGCATGTTGGCGTACTTGAAAAAGTGCGGCGAGGCAAATAACCGGCCAGGCAAGCCGCCAAATAGCGATAACTCGACGGCCAGGAGCATCCCCCATGGCCAATAGGACCAGGTCCAGCCGCCGACCGGCCCGCCTGGCCGGTCGAACCGGCAGGCAAAGGGCCATCCCCACACCAGGAAAGCAGAAACGACCAGGGCGACGGCGACGATCCACGCGCGCCTGTTCACGCGCAGGCCGTCGCGCTCGACGTGCAGCGATCGCAGGCACGCGGCGACGGCTGCCTGGGGTTTTACAATGGCGAGGGGCACGCTTAACCAGGCTGGCACCAGGTAGGCAACCAGCAGCATGCCGTCGATCTGCCCCAGCACCAGGCAAACCAATACCGGCGGGCTGAGCATAACCATTACCGTGCGCCAGGTAGTCAGGCCCAGCCGCTTGCACAGCGCAAGCACGACCAGGGCGGTAGCAATCTCGACGACGACCAGCGCGCCGAACATCCCCAGAGGGCGCAAGACCTGCAAGACGACAAAGAACCACGGCAGGTTAAAGATACCCTCGGACAGCATCCAGGGTGTGATAATTTGTGGCCAAAAGTAGGCGATCCAGTCGGTGAACATGGGATTTCCTTTTCAGTCATCGTCCAGCCAATCAACATCCACGTCTACAACATCGCCGCCGTATCCGCGACTGGTAATGTAGCAGTCAATGCCGCACTGGTCGCACTTGAACCAGGAATCGAATAGCTCTCCATCGTCACCAAACGCCTCGTCACGATATCCATGGTCAATAAATTCAAGTTCGCGGCCACAAAGCGGACATTTCCCTTGCTCGATTCTGCGATATCCAACTTGGTCTAACTTAATCATGTTCGTTATCCTCCGTAAAGAATGAAAGTTGAACTGTGTCGCCGTCGTCTTTGCTTTTTTGGTGACACTCGGGCTTGCTGCAGGATCCAGATCTGGCCCGGTCAGGCGATTCGCTGTCACCAAAAACGGGAGGATGGCACACGGCACAAAGCCGCTGCCCGCCGGGGTTGGTCCAAAAACGGTCGCTACCGCAAATGAAACAGCGCCCAGACTTGGTCCACATCCATGATATCATCGCCCCCGATATTTTTTCGTCCACGTCCAGTGGCAGAGTCATTGTCCTCAACCTTTTGGCCTGGCTGCTGATGGCGCGCATGGCGTGACACGCATGCCGCCCGCCGGTGGCACGGCGACGCGCGTCGTGTTCGGTGGTGGTGGTAAGCTGGTGGCGATAGTGTTCTGTCGCTGACGGTCATAATGCCGCTCGGCCAACACGTTTCCAAACCAGCAGGCCAGAACCAAGAACAAGACTAATACCAGCAAGATAATCTTGGTACGGGTGCGGCAGCTGCAACCTTTTCGCCTTGACTTTGATTTTTGTCTGATGTCGTCTATCCAGGGATCGCTCATGTGGATTCTCCTATCACAGGCATATTGACATCGAACAACAAGTGAATGTTTGAAGTAATCAGTTCCTGTCTAGCATCTGCCAACAAAGACTGCCACGATATGCCAAAACCAAGCGCCTGGTGATGGGCCATCGACAGAATACCGTCCAAATACTCGATATTGTACTCCGATGCGTGCGCCGTTTTGATGGCCAACACGAGACCGGCCAGGATCGCGGATCTGATATCGTCTTTGAAATACACGTTTAGTGACATTGTTGACCTCCTGCAAACGTCAATTTGTAATAGACACGATTCTGCCGGAACGCATAGACACCTACACGTAACCGTCCAAGCTGAAAACAGGACAGACCGCGTCCAAACCCGGATAGCCGAAACGTTCCTTCGTATTTCCCATGTGTCAAAATCAAGATCGCCGTGCAAATCAACATCAGGCTCAAGTGTAACATATCACGCCTCCTCTTGATCGGTCTGGTCTGACTGGTCTGGTCTGGTCTGGTCCATTGTTTCACTGGTCCGACTGGTCTGGCCGGTTCGGGTAGGGGGGTGCTTTAGACCGGACATGGCGCGTGCATAGTTGTCAAGGGCACTATCCAGGGAAAAGATGATCTCAAGTTGTTGGGAAAAGACCCAACTATTGCGCGGTCCAGGAGAGATGACATTCCATGTTCGCCAGATACCCTTGTCCGTTTCAGAACCAACATACTTGGCATACAATGCTTTTCCACCGTTCTGAAATTCTCTTTCAAACTCACGTCGAGACAAGACACCGTCTGGCCTGGTCCTGGCCCACATTCGACAGGTTACATTGTAAAATTCCTTGACCCATCGTGGTGCCCTTGGCTCGATGCTTTTCGCCTCAGCATTGACCGTTTCAAGTGGCTGCTGTTTGAGACGCGATGCAAGAACGTCAACAGCCTTAGCCACGAGTGACCGGTCATCCTGGGGATATGACGGGGCAGGCAGCGTCAATGGAGATGGCCTGCCGCCCATCCTGATAAAGCGCACCTCTGGGTCCTGAGGCTCCGGTTCGATCCAATCTACGCTCTGTCGTGTGGTCTCGATGAATCTTGGCCCAGCCCATTCTTTTGCCGCATAGCCAAAAATGAACAGTGTAGACAATCCGAGAATGCCAAAGAACACGATTCCCGTTGCTGTTCCTGCCGTGCGCCAGTCAAAGTGTGTGGAAAACAACCATATCCCGCCAACAGAAATGGCCAGCACGAATGCGAGTGCGAGTCCAGAAAGAATAGGCCATACGAGATAGATCGTCAAGTGTCCATCTTGCCTGGTTTGCGTGACGTTTGATTCAGACATACAGCACCTCCGCTTGCCCGGTAGGGGCACAATTAGAACATGTCGTCCAGTTTTTTAGCCAATACAGCGTTTTCCGTGGGCTGGCCGGGACGTTCGGCCTGCTGCTTCACAATTGCCAGGTCACGTAGTTTTCGATCCAACGTCTGTTCTACGGCCTGGACAATACGGCTAAGATTATCTTGCTTATCTATGTCCGACAATATTAGATCGCGAATCGCTTCGCTTTGGTTTGCCTGCCTGGATAGCCAGGCAGCGATCTGTTGACCCTCCGGAGTGGTGGGGTCATAACGAACATTGATCCGTGGCATGCGTCATCTCCTGTGAGTCATTTTGACCCACAATCCTGTGAGTCAAAATGACTCACAAACCTACTTGCCAAACTTGCGCCGGGCGTATCGCTCGAATCCCACGGCGTTGGCGATCGAGCAGGCTACACCGTTGGTGTCTTGTACGTGGGGGTACATCTTGTCCAGGCGATCGCCAAAGATCATCATACCACCGCCCACACCCACGATCGCATCAATGTCCCTGGCATCGCCCCACAAAGACGTAGCCTTGGCCTTGATGCTTTCCCACACCTGGTTGACGGCATTGTCGATCATCCGCTCGACCTTGACCATTTTTCCGTAAACGCGCACCTGCCCGGTACGGCATACCTGGTCCAACTGGTGCAGTGTCAGGTCCAGCCCAAGTTCGGTATGAATTTCGCGCCCCACCAGGTCAATAACGGTAGACATGGCCTCCGTGATCGAGCCGCTGCCCTTTTCGACGAACGAAAGAGATTCCGAAAGCGCAAAGTCGGACGTATACATGCCCACGTCCACGACGGCAACCCTGCCATCGGCCAACTGCTCGTTGACCAGGACGCCGTCTTTGTCCAGGATCGCACAAAAAAACGATCCGATCGGCTGGGGAACGGCCAACACGTCACGGACGTGGATGGTGCGCCATTCGCCGTTGGCCTGGAAAGCCTTGTAACCTTGCAGCCGATCGATCAGCACGTGCCGGTCAGCATACCACGACACGGGCAGCCCGGTCACGAGCGATATCTCGACCTCGGTTTCGTCCGTTAGCTTCTCAATCGCCGCGCACAAGAAAACCTCGGTGGCCTCGGTATCGATCCCATCTCGTGATAGCGTCGTGATCTGCTGTTTCGACTGCACCAGGGCGTCGTCGCCGACAAACCAATCGTGCCCATTCATAGTATACGTCGTGTATGATTGGCCCTGGGCCAGTTCGTTTTGATAGGTAATCGTGGGCGCATCGCCCAACACGCTTGGAAAAACAACTTGCTTGTCTTTTGTCACGGCCTTGGTGTAGCCGCGCCCGATATCCAGTCCCAAAATCATCGTGATACCCTCCTATAGTCTATGAAAAATTTGATGACCAACAATACGGACGGCAAGAGCATCACCGCCCAAACAATCACGAAAACAAACATCACTGCCCCCTTTTTTGGTGACAGAAAGTGCCGGCGGTCAGCTCCGTCGCCGGCACTTTCTGTCACCAACGACGACCGGCAGCGATTCGCTGCAAGGTGTAGCGAAAATCATTTGACAGCGACAGGTAAGCGTTTCTGGCGTTCCGATGTCGCTGTTGCAACTCGTGGAATCGCTCGAAATTCTCGACCATGCACAAGGCAACCTGCTGCTTGGACGGGTCAACGCCAATATATTCGCGTTTGCGCTTGCCATCTTTTTGCGGGTGAATCAGGTAGAGGTAAGAGACGACCTGTCCATTTTTCTTGGTATTCTCCCGCCAGTATGGTGTTGCCTCGACGATACCCTGTTCCTGGACTTCGCACATCTGCTCGTCCAGTTCGACCACCTTGGCCGCCAGGTCGTTCAACTTGGCCAGGGCCTGGTCGATCACAGAAAAGTCAAAACCTTGTTCTACCAAAGAAGGGAAAATCATTTTCATGTCCATAGCGTGCCTCCTAAGTTTTTTTCAAAAATTTAGACCACCTATATGAAAAAGGTGTTACAAGTGTTACATGTGTAACATGTGTTACAAATTCAGAAAAATGTAACACTGTAACACCTGTAACACGTTCCAGAGACATACCCCATGATATTTTCAGAAAAAAATCATCGCTCATTTTGTAACACCTTGGGCCTTTGCACTACCATCACACGTTGTACAGCGCCATCGATGCGCACGAGTTGTGTTGACCGGCTCGTGCCGGATAGCATAATGTCATCTTCTATGAGTTTTTTGTAGAGCGCCGCCTGCTTGAGCGGAAACGCCCGACCCTCTTGTCTACAAAACGATGCTACCAGGTTGTAGGTCGTTTCCGGTATCAGATACAACCGGTTGTCGTCTTGCCAACCCAAGAGCTTGGCTCCAGATGGCGGTGCTACGGCTTCGCCGTTTTTGTTCTCCAGGTAGACGGCTTTTTGCGTGAGCAGTGCCTGGAGAATGCGCAGGAACAGGTCGCCCGGGTCTTCCTCGTCGATCAGCTTGCTTTGCTCGTGCCCAACCAGCATAAGCGTAAACCACGCTTCGTCTACCAGTCTATCGCGTTCGACGGTCGAGATCGCGCCCATGTCCTGGGCAAAGTTGAGAAACATGCACGCGCCGACGTAAAGCGATGCAATCGCAGATGGTACGCGCAGGTGGGAGCTAGCTTCTTCGTTGGCTCTGTCAAAAATCTCTTTATGCCAGGCTCTGATGGTGCTGGCCAGGTTGTCCATTTGCGATTTTAGCCAAAGCACGTAGGCCGTCATCGACCGGCAAAGTTGGTTGCGATTCCGGTAGGCATCGGCATCGAGATCGACGACGCCGCGCTGCATCTCGATGCCAAAGAGACGGCCAATGATGCTGTGACCACTGGGCAATTGTTCGCCGGTGCCGATGGTCAATCCCCTCGGATCGTGGCTCAATCGGTCTGTCAAGTCTGATTTCATGCGTCCACGGCTGGTACGGTTGGCAATGTTGCGCAGCACCCGGCTGGCTCGCCGTTCCAATTCATTGGCGCCCGAGATAGTGGACTGTGGGGCAAAGTCATCGATCACCAGGGGCGCGTCTTTGACGGTGAATGCCTTTTTCTCGATGGTAGTCACGGTATCGTCCCAGCCCGCAGGTAGCCGGTTGTAGTCGAACTTGGGGCCGTAATGGTTGAGTGCAAGCGCAGCAATCGAGCTTTTCAGGCTGCCGGTGGTGCCGTATAACCAAAGAATAAAGTCGGGTTCAGTGATCGACGACAGGGGAGCCAGGTACATCGACGCCAATAGTGGCCAGGTGATGCGTCTGGGGGCCACATCCAGGAATGACAGAGAGATGTGTATCGCCTCGTGCACGTCGCCGGGATCGGTCGGTAACTGGTACATCTGCAATTCGCTGCGGGTGAGCGTAATCTCGACGTTTTCAGCGCCCAGCGCCGACCGGTGGGTAAGGTAGCACAGGTCGCCGTCAATCTCTCTCCAGCCGGTGTGGGTATAGACCCACCGTTGTTTGACCGATTCTCCGCTCAACGTCTGGATTGCACTACGCAGGTGTTCACGCATGCGCGTGCCGGCGTAAATGTTGGCTGCGATGCCCCATTGATCGATCACCCAGTTCATACCCGAAAAGTCCTTAGCATCCACGTAGGCCGGTGGGAACGGCTTGCCCTGGGCATGTGATCCGAGTATGACCAGCTTGCGGATCGTATCCTGGCCGTCATCCTCGACCACCTCTTCGACCACCTCCGCGCTGAAATTGGCCAACGCTTCCAGCCCGCCTGGCGTCCAGCGGCACAAGTGGCCGTCTTTGACGGCATAGCGCGCGCCGGCAATGATTTCGTCATCGTCGCTGGTTTCTCTGGCCAGTTTGATGTACCGGTTGATCTCGCTATAGTTCATGCCCAACCGGTTTTTGATGACGGTCTTGTAGCGATTTTCTGACCAGGGATCGAGTGTGATGTATAGTTTGAACAGGTCTTGCAGCGCCTGGTCACGCTCGACGCCGCGCAGTTCAGCGATCAGGGCGATGACCATGTCGATCCAGCAAATGGACGTACTCATTGCCTGCTTGAAGTCGTCCACGTCGCCGCCGTCCTGGGCATACTGGTTCACATCGTGGGCATCGAGGGTGATAACCTGGGTCAGCGGGCCTAATAGCCGGGCCGCTTTTTCGGTTGCCTTTTGCCCGGCTTCGTCGTCGTCCAGGCACAAATAGACGACATTGTGCCGTTTCAGCCGCTCGACAAGTTGTTCACTCGTGTGAGTGCCGGCCAGGGCGACGGCGGGGATGCCCCACATGGCCAACGTGATCGCGTCTGTAGCGCCCTCGACGACGACGACCCTCTCAGATCGCGACGTGTAGACTTTGTTAAAGTACGGTATTTTGGGCGTCAGGCCCTCGTCTCGAATGTTCCGAGCCTTTTTGTCCTTGGGCGCGTTCGGATCGGCCATCCGGCCAGATAAAAAGCGCACCTTGCCGCCGTAGAGATAGGAAAAGACCAGGTAGCCGCTGGGTATGGCGTCATAGTAACGGCCATCTTTTTTGTACAGCAGCCCGGCCTGCACGGCATCGTCGAGGTTGATGCCCGCAGCCTGGAAATGAGCGCGCAGCCCGCCGGACGCGCCGATTAGCTCGTTTCGTATGATGTCGTCGTCGAAGCCACGGCTGTAGGCGTATTCGCGCACCTTTTGGCCGTCTTCGCTGTCCAGGCGTAGGGAGTAATAATCCCTGGCCAAGCGCAGCAAATGGTAGGCTGTGCGCTGCTTGTCGGCCTGCTCACGTTCTGCTTTTGTCATCCGCTTGTCTGGACGCTGGATGCCGATGTCGTGCGCCAGGCGACCCACGGCTTCGGAAAAGTCGCAGTTGTGTTGGAACTGGACCACGTCGAACACGTCATAAATACGGTTTCCATCGCCATAGTCGCAGGCGTGATCCTCGTACACGGCCAGGCTGGGCGTGTTTTCGCTCCTAAACGGGTTCGACTTGGCCATCACGGCCTGTCCATTGCTGGGCATGCGTGGTAGATCGGTCAGCTTTTCAATGTACGACACAAAATTGGCTGTTTCTCTGATTTTTTCGATGTATTGATGCCACGAGAGCTTGTCCATAACGGCTCCTTTGGTGACAGATGAGTCCAGGTCCTGGAGCAGATCCGGCCCGGCCAGGGCGTGGTCTGTAACCAATTTCAAGGTGTTGGTTGCCGGGGCGCAAGCAACCCGGCAACCAACGGTGAATAGTATTAGGCGGATTTCTTTGAGAGTACAACTGCCAAGATTCCGCCGACAACCAGGCCCAGAACGATCAGGCCAACAATAACGATCCACGACATAGGAATCACCTCCTTTCCGTGTTGGTGACAGAGGCCTCGGCTGCCTGGCCACAATCTGTCACCAAATGATTGAAACTCAATTGATACGGTCTCTGCCGGGCAGTTTGCACGGCATTTTCTAAAACCGGCCAGGCTTCGAGGTACGTTGCCCACTGACCGGCGTAATCTCGCGGTTCGTAGCTCCAGACGGCGATGTTTGACCTGCTGCCGATCTTGAATTGTGGAATGATAAAGTGATGGTGTGTGCCGTTGACACAAACAAAGACGATCAGGTCACACCGATTGTGGATGTTGGCCTGGTAGCGCCCGCCGCTTTGGCTTTCATACCACTTGGACGCTTTGACCTCGACGCGCAGGCAATCATCGACCAGGATGTCGAAGCGAGCGTTACGTTTCTGGCGCACTGCCGTGTGGCCCCGTTCGGCAATCCGGTACATGACCTTGTTCTCGACGAAACGCGCAAACGCCTTGTGCGGTTCGACCGGCTTTGCGTAGCGAAACCGTCGTTCGGCATCTCGCTGTTGCTTGAAAAAGTTGTGCAGGTCAAACGTGCGTTCCATCGGTCGTCTCGATCTCGCATCCGACGTATACATAACCACCGGTCAGGCGTGCGACTTGTCGCGCAAACGATTTTAGCGCCGTTTCAAGCGCCAGATTGACATCAAAGCGCAGTCTCTGTTCGTCGCCGTCATCCTGCATTCTGTTTTCCCACTGTGATGTCGTGTGGATGTGGATCGTGATTGTGTTTAGTTTGCCCATCTCTTGTACTCCATTTGGTGACAGAATCGTTCGACCAGGTGGCCAACGCTGTCACCAAGGGCAGGGGCTTTGGTAGTAAAAAGCCCTCTGCTGTGATTTGCAGAAGGCTCGTTTCCGTGGTAGAATGATTCTACCTGGGGAACTTGCCTTCCCTTGGTCATGGCCCTGGCTGTCAGCAGCAGCGCAGGGCTTCCTCTTTTTCCGGCTCCATTTCGCGCAAGATGGTATACGAGTAGGGCTGTGCCGGGTTTTGCTCGTGATTCGACCGGTCTACCTCAATGTACCCATCGCGTTCCAGGTCACTGATTGCCTTGAGTACGGTAGGGGGGGAATAGGTGCTGACTCGTGCTATTTCCCTGACCCCAAAATGCTGGAACTGCTGCGACAACCTGGCGATGGCGTTTAGGACTGCCCGGCGAGATCGTTCTGATGCTGTCATGCGCTCCCCTCTTGCGTGGTTAAAATGTTTAACACGATGATTCTATTATAAACCAAAACAGTAAGTTTGTCAAGCGTACAGTTTTGGGTTATAATAAAGGCGTGCGAAAAAATTTACACACGCTAACGGAGGCAAGCTATGAAGATTTCAGATCTGACTATCGAGCAGATATTGGGGGTTTTCCTGGGGATCTATATTTTCAACAAGATTTTTGACGTGTTTGTTGATGTTTTGTATCGCGGCGCACGGCACATCTTTTGTCAGCTTGGCTTGTGGGATGAGCACGACATCCCGTTATCGACAATAACGTTCGGCGATCTGCAAGATTTAGGATTGTTACCGCTGCTGTCTAGTCCAGTGAATGAGGAAAGGCAGGGAGACTATCTCAATAACCAGCAACCAGATCCAAACCAGATCGCCCAAAGAACGCTTGAACAACAGCGTGAGCGGGATTAGAACAACATCAACTCTAAGGAGATCGCGTGGTGTCCAGTCGTATGGTTTTGTCACGGGAACACCGACTGCCCGGATATGGGCTGTTTCAGGTCGGCCAACCGGCGGGCGTAGGCGACATCTGCTTCGTTGACCAGTCTGCGACGTTTGTATCCTGGGGCAAGGCCAAGGTCTTTTATATGACCTCGTTCTACCCAGTTCATAATAGACCTATATGTGAAGCCATATTTCTTAGCTGCATCTGTAGCACTGATAGGGCCATCTAGGTGGTTGAACTGGTCACGGTTCACCCGTTCTGACAACCAGGCGCGAAGGGATTCGTCGAGCAGCAGGGTGGTGTCACTACCGACAATCTCGGCAATCTCGATCTGGCCGTCTTCTATGGCGGCAAGTAGGTTGTCACGGTCCAGGTTGTATTTGTCTATGGTATCATCGATAGGGATGTATTGTAAGGGGTCTTTTCTCCTGGCAACGGTTGTCATTGGAAATGTCCTTTCAACGGATCACGGCGGGAAACTTGCGAAGCATAATGAAAGGCAACACAAAA
>Ga0180431_10002983_pt1 | contig 22147 bp, 21 predicted proteins | sample SS_ome_11_FD_132459 | JGI IMG/M metagenome (GOLD analysis project Ga0180431, IMG submission 132459) | Hypersaline lake sediment archaeal communities from the Salton Sea, California, USA - SS_1_MS_1 metaG | ecosystem: Environmental > Aquatic > Non-marine Saline and Alkaline > Hypersaline >...
CGATGGGCCGGATGGTGGCGTTCTTGATCTCGCGGGTGGTCACCGCGCCGCTCTTGATCTTCTTGGTGCCCACCGATTCGGTGCCCAGGCGGGTGTTGGTCACCGCCCCGGGGGCGATCTGGCGGGTGTCCACGCTGCCGGCCGGAATCCACGATGCCGCCACGGCGCCCCCGCCCAGCAGGGCGGCCACCGCGACCCCCGCGATGAAGCCCGTGGATTCCCCGCTACCGACCATACTTTCAGTATCGCACCCGCTGGTGATCGGGCGCGACCCCCGGGTATCGCCCGCGCCGCCCCGGTGCCTACCGCTGCACCGTCACGCCCGCGGCGTCGCGGTCCCAGGTGCCGGGTGTGATCCCCTGCTCGCGCAGCACGGTCTTGCGCACGCGCTCGGTGGGGGTCTTGGGCAGGGCATCCACCACGCGGATGTAGCGCGGCACCATGAAGTACGGCATGCGCTCGGCCATCCAGTGGGTGAGCTCCACGGGATCGGGCGCCGCGCCCTCGGCCACGAGCACCACCATGATCTCGTCCTCGCTCGAGGCCCCCTCGTCGGCCTTCACGCCGATGACCGAGCACTCCCCCACGCCGGGGTGCGCGGCGATCTGCCGCTCCACCTCCATGGACGACACGTTCTCGCCCCGGCGACGGATGTAGTCCTTCACGCGGTCCATGAAGTACACGTAGCCGTCTGCGTCCATGCGGCCAAGATCGCCGGTGTGCAGCTTGAGGTTGCGGAAGTCCTCGGCGGTCTTCTCGGGCATTCCGTAGTAGGCCCGCATCACGATGTTGGGCACCTTCATGTCCACCACGATCTCGCCGGGCGTGTCGGGCGGCAGCGGACGATCGGTGCCGGGCTCCACGATGGTCACCTCATATCCCGGGTTGGCGCGCCCGCAACTGCCAAGGCGCACGGGCTGCGTGGGGTCCATGACCGTGCACACGCCGGTCTCGGTGAGCCCATAGCCCTCGGTCAACTGCACGCCGAAGCGCTGCTCGAACGCGAAGTAGATGTCGCGGGGCGCGGGCGCGGCCAGCACCGAGTGCACCGAGTGGGCGCGGTCGAGCTCGGACGGCGGCTGGTTCCACAGGAAGTAGAGCATGGCCCCGATGCCGTTGAACATGGTGGCGCCCATGTCGATGGCCTGCTGCCAGAAGCGCGTGCCCGAGAACCGCTCCACGAACGCCACGCGCCCGCCCGCGATGAGCGCCGGGTAGGCCGTGAGCACCTGCGCATTGCTGTGGAACAGCGGCAGGCACGAGAACCAGGTCTCGGCGTGCATCTCGTCCACCGCCACGCCGCGGCGCGTGGACATGTACTCCAGCGACCCGCGGGCCGAGAAGTAATCGGCCGCGTTCTGCTTGATCACGCCCTTGCTGCGTCCCGTGGTTCCCGACGTGAACATGATGCGTGCGTCGTCGGTCCAGGCGTACTGCACGTCGGGCTCGGCGTCGGGGCAGTCCATGAGGGCGTCCAGCGTCTCCCACGCCACCGCGGGGTCGGGCCCCGAGGGGGCGCCGCCCGGTACCACGACGACCCGTTCCAGCAGCGGCACGTCGGCCCGGATGAATTCCAGGCGGTCCAGGAAGGCGTCGCTGATGAACAGCGTGCGGGCCTGCACCAGGTTGATGGTCCACGAGAGGAAGTCGCCCTTGTAGGCGGTGTTGATGCTGCTCATCACCGCGCCGGCCTTGAGGATGCCGTACCAGCACTGCAGGAACTCCTCGCAGTTGGGCAGCATGACGCTGACCGACTCGCCCGGTTGCACGCCCCGGGCGATCAGGCCGCCCGCAATGCGGTTGGCCCGGGCGTTCATGTGGGCGTACGTGACCCAGTCGCCGTCGCCGTAGCGCAGGTAGGGGCGGTCGCCGTGCTGGTGCGCGCGGTCGCGCAGGATGCGCGCCAGCACCCACCCGGTGGGGTCCTCCTGCGCATACCAGGTGCTCCACTCGGCGGCCATGTCAGTCCTTGGGCAGGAACTTGCGGGCGTCGATCCCGTGCTCGGCCATGAGGCGCGCGAAGGTGTCCTTCATCTCCTGCGGGTACTCGGGCAGGTCCTCGGTGGCCAGCACGTGCTCGGCACGCGCGCGGATGTTGGGACCGAAGTCCCAGTCGTCGTCGGCCATGAGCCGGCGGATCTCGGCGGCGGGGAACGACAGCGTGCCGGGGTCGCGGCCGTGCTTCTCGGCCAGCTGCACGATCTCCTCGAAGCGCCCCGGCAGCGGGGCCTGCTCCTGGATGAGCCCCTTCTCGCGCAGCATCTGCTCGGTGGATGGCTGGCACTCGTAGGGAACCCCGTAGGCGTTGTCGTGGTAGATGACCCCGAACTTCAGGCGGGGCCGCTGGCCGCCGGCCTGGGGGTCCTCGGCCGGGTAGCCCACGGCGTGGCCCCAGGTGAACCGGTAGTGCGGCGGCAGTCCGAAGGCCTTCTCGATGCCGCCGGGCTTGCGGCCGAACGCGATGAGGATGCTGCCCACTCCCACGCCCACGCCGGCCGCCATGGCCTGCGCCACGGCCTGCCCGCTCTCGAACCGCAGCAGGGCGTCGGTGCGCTCGGTGGGGAAGCTCATGAGGCGCGGGATGGTCTGGGTCATCGAGAACTCGTAGTTCCATCCGTGGTAGCGCGTGGCGGCGCCGCACAGGGCCAGGCCCGAGATGCCGTCCACCGCCCGGCCGTACCAGGCGTTGAGGTTGGTGAGCCAGAGGATGAGGTGCGACGACTGGTTGATGATCTGCACGTTGAAGCCCGACACGCACTCCTCGACCTCATCCCACAGGTCGCATTCGTCGCGCCGCACCACGATGGCCTCGGTGCAGTTGATGTTGCCCTGGCAGCTGGCGAACCGCGCCGCCTGCAGCATGGTCTCGATCTTCCAGCGCTCGACCTCGCGGGAATCGTCGAAGTAACGGATGCTGCGGCGGCTGCCGAGGGCCTCGAGGATCGGCACGTCGGGTACCTGGTTCGCGCTGGGCGCGGCGTCGTCGGCCATGGGTCATCCTCCGATGCGGGTGGGTGGCTCCAGCCTACGCCCGGCCGTCCGCCGCGTCGTGTTGCCTTCGCCCAGTGAGCCCGCAGACCCCCTACCCCGCCTACCAGCAGAAGGGCGGGGGCACCGGCGCGCGCCTGCCCTACATGCCGGGGGTGGATGGCCTGCGGGCGCTGGCCGTGGCCACGGTGTTCATGTACCACGCGGGCGCCACGTGGCTGCCCGGCGGCTTCCTGGGCGTGGACTTCTTCCTGGTCATCTCGGGGTACCTCATCACCTCGCTGCTGGTGGTGGAGCAGCAGGGCACGGGACGCCTGGACCTGTGGCGCTTCTGGTTGCGCCGCGCGCGGCGGCTGCTGCCGGCGTTGTTCCTGGCCATCGCGGGAACGCTGGTGGCGATGCTCATCCTCCACTGGGAGGAGGTGGCGCGCCTCAAGGGCGCGGTGCTGGCGTCGCTGGCCTACGTGACCAACTGGTACTTCATCGTGGCGGACGTTCCGTACTTCGAGCAGTTCGGGCGCCCCAACGTGTTCACCCACCTGTGGTCGCTGGCGGTGGAGGAGCAGTTCTACCTGTTCTGGCCGCTCGTGCTGGCGCTGGTGCTGATCGTGCTCCGCATGCCGGTGTGGGTGCTGGGTGCCCTGGCCGCGGCGGGGGCCGCGTTCTCCACGTGGTGGGCATGGCACCTGTACGACCCGTACGAGCTGCCGTGGCGTATCTACTACGGCACCGACACCCGGGCGGTGGGGCTGTTCGTGGGCATCCTGGGCGCGGTGCTGCTGCCACCGGGTCGGCTGAAGGCCATGGGGTCGTGGCTGGCACGTGCCGGGATGGAGCTGCTGGGCCTGGCCGCGCTCGCCGGCGTGCTGTGGTGCATGTTCACCATCAACGAGTTCGAGTCGCCGCTGTACCAGGGCGGGTTCCTGCTGCTGGCCGTGCCCGCCATCGTGCTCATCATCGTCACCGCGCACCCGCAGTCGTGGATGGGGCGCTTCTGGGGGCTGCCGCTGCTGGTGTGGGTGGGACAGCGCTCGTACGGCATGTACCTCTATCACTGGCCGGTGCTCATGCTCACCCGGGCCGGCCAGGACGTGCCCATCTCGGGCGCCCCGCTGGTGGCCATGCAGGTGATCCTCGTGGTGGGGATCTCAGCCCTGTCGTACACCTACGTGGAGCAGCCCATCCGGCGTAACGGCCTGGCGGGCCTGCGCCGGGCATTCGCCACGCTCGACGGCACGTGGCGCGCGCACCCCGCGCAGACCATTGCGGCGTGGGCGGGGTTCCTCGCCGTGCTCGCGCTGATCTCGCTGGTGGTCCTGGTCCCCTATGTACCCCCGGTGCCGGGCATCGGTTGAGGCCGCCGGTACCCTTGCGCGCATGATCTCCACCTCTCGCCTCCTGCTCATGGGCGCGGCCGCATTGGTGGCCGTGGCCCCGGCGGCCTCGGTCGCCACGGCCAAGCCCGCCAAGTCGAAGTCGGGTGCGAAGGCCACGTGCACGGCGTCCACCGCCGGCTCGGCCGTGGGCGATTCCGCCCTGTGGATGGCCGTCGAGAACTACGGCCAGGAGCGCACCCTGCAGCGGGCGCTCGGCGGGGCCGCCGCGAAGATCGACACCGAGACGGGCCGGCAGTTCAGCGAGGGCATCACGGCGCTCAGGTCCATCATGGGGACCAGGCCCTGCGCGGTGGTCATCGCACTCGGCACCAATGGTCCCGTGAAGCCCCAGCAGTGGCGCGAGATCATGGCGGTGGCCAAGCGCGCCCCGCGCGTGGTGGTGGTCAACACCTACACCAAGGATCACCGGACCCGCAGGGACGGCCAGCAGCAGTGGTGGATGGAGCAACTCAATCGCGACATCGCTGCCCTGCCGCGCAAGTACCGCAACGTGCGCGTGGTCGACTGGTACCGCGTGGCGTCGCGCAACTCGTCGGTGCTCGAGCCCGACGGGGTGCACCCCAATGCCAAGGGCTCCAGGGCTTACGTGGCCCTGATCGTGCGCGCACTCCGGCAGAAGTAGCCCCGTGCGCGCGGCGCTGGCCCCCGTGGCGCTGATGCTGGCCCACGGCCCCGGCGGCCATGGGCCGGGCTTCCGCCACCACGCCCACCGCCCCGGGTCCATCGGCGACCGCACCGCAGTCCCACACGGCCCCCGCGCACTTGGCCCGGGCCACGCGCACGGATGATCAGGCGGGGTCGCCCGCCAGGTACGCCGCCAGGCGCCGGAAGCTGCTCTGGAACCCCAGTTCGGCGTTCTCGCCCCGGAACTCCTCGGGCACGTTTGTCTGCAGCACGGTCACGCGGGTGCGGTCCCCGCCGATGTCGTCGAATGAGATCGTGCAGCGGATGTCCAGCCCGGGTTCATGGAACTCCACGAACTCCGGCCCCTTGACGTCGGCGAACGTCCCCGTCATGGGGAACTCGTCCTCGCCCACCTTCATCACCATGTTGAAGGCCCCCCCGGGCACGGGCTCCAGGTCCACGCTGTCGGGCGGGATCTCCACGCCCTCGGGCGCCCAGAAGTGCGGGATGGCCGCGGGGTCGGTGTAGGCGGCGAACACCTGCTCGCGCGGCGCGTCGACCTCGCAGGAGATCGAGAAGTCACCGCGAGGGCCGAACTGGGACGACGGATCGCTCATGGCGGGGCACGCTACCCCACCCCGGTGCCAGGCACTTAACCGAGCGTCGCACGTCGTGTGACGCTCGGTTAAGTGCCTGGCACCGGGGTCAGGCGACCATCCGGGTCACGCTCAGCTCGGTCACCCTCCCGGCGGTGCCGAAGCGCAGGGTGGTGACGGTGTTGCCGGGCTGGGGGTCGCCCAGCGTGCACAGCAGGGGGTCCGACCCGCAGCGGGCCCGGGGCAGCCGGGCGCGCACGGCTGCGACGGTCGAGCCCACCCCGATGCCATTGGCCATGCGGATGCCGCGGTCGGTGACCGTGATGGTGACGACGCGCCCGCCGGCGCCCTCCCACCTGCGCACCTGGATTCCGGGCCACGTGAGGTCCACGAAAGTGCCGAGCTCCGTGCGCGCGCTGCGGCGCACCGCCGGCCTGCCCAGCACCTTCACCACCTGTGCCTCGCTCATGCCGAGGCGCACCCCGCCGGCGCCCTGGCCGTGACGCACCTGGTGGTCGGGCATGGGCACTCCGAACGCCGCGGTGCCGGGGGCCAGGGACGAGGCCGCGATCACGGCGAGGTTGCGGGGTTCCATGGGGGCATCATCACCAGTGCCGGCACGGCCCGGGTGCCGGAGGTTCCCGGGGCACGTCGCGGCGCAACCGCGTCAGTCGACGATCTCCAGTGGGTGGCGCACCTGCACATCCGATCCCCGGGCCCGGAGGTGATTGCGGATCTGGATGGCGCATCCCGGATTGGCCACCGCCACCACGGGGGCGCCCGTGGCGATGATGGCCCGCGCCTTCTGCTCTCCCAGCGTGGCCGCCATGCCGGGCTCCAGCACGTTGTAGATGCCGCCCGCGCCGCAGCAGCGTCCTCCATCACCAAGGTCCACGCACGTGGCACCCGCCTCGCGCAGCGTGCGCCGCACCTCGGGGCCGATGCCCTGCGCGTGCAGGTGGTGGCAGGCGTCGTGCACCGCCACCCGCTCGTCGACCGTGCGGGCGGGCGGGGCATCCAGCTCCACGGCGTCGCGGATCCTGGCGGCGAAGTCCCGGGCGCGCGCGGCCCATGCGGGATCGTCCTCCAGGAGGTGGCCATACGCGCGCATGTGGGCGCTGCAGCCCGCGCTGTCGGCCACCACCACCTGGGCATGCCCCATCTCGGCGATGCGCTGACGGGCCAGCTGGCGTGCCTCCTCCAGCTCGCCCGCGTGCGCCGCCAGCGCACCACAGCACCCGCCCCGCGATGGGGTGGTGGCGCGGTATCCCGCCCGGGCCATGGCTCGAAGCGTGGCGGCATGCGCGGGCCGGAAGGCGATGTCCATGACGCACCCGGTAAGCAGCATGGCCTCGGGGCCGGTGCCCACCGGATCGGGGAGGGGCATGCGCATTCCGCTGAGGCTCACGCGGGGCATGGCCATGCGCAGCCGCTCCGGCACCAGGCGGTCGAGCCGCAGCGCCTGGGCCACTGCCAGCCCCCAGCCCAGCAACCGCGTGAGGCGACGATGGCCGATGACGCCGTTGATCCCGACCCGCCGCGCCGCGCGCTCGGGCGCGGGCCGCGCGGCCTCCGTCTGCGCGCGCGCGGCCTCGATGAGCCGCCCGTAGGGCACCGACGACGGGCACGCCGACTCGCAGGCCCGGCACGCCAGGCACTCGTCGGTGAAGCGCGTGAAGTCGCCCTGCACGGAGGCCTCGCCTGCCTGCACCGCGCGCATGGCGGCGATGCGCCCGCGCGGCGACGACGTCTCGAGCCCGGTCACGCGGAACGTGGGGCAGTGGGGAAGGCACAGTCCGCACTGCACGCAGGTGTTGAGGTCGTCATGCGTGGGGGCGGGAACCCCCGGGATCCACCCGGTGCTCATGCCACCACCGCCTCGCGTGCCGCGAACCGCCCCGGGCACATGATGCCCGCGGGATCGAACGACGCGCGGATGCGCCGCATGATGTCGGCGCCCGCCGGCACCGGCCCGAATGGATCGGCCCGCAGCGCATCGTCGCCATCCAGCACCTGGGCATGCCCGCCGTGCAGCATGGCCAGGTCGCGGACAGCGGCGACATCGGTCGCCGACCCCACCGCCACCATGCACGCGCCCGTTCCCATCCACGCCTCGTACGCACGGCCGTCCATGGCCAGCCGTCGCACGAGCGCGGGGAGCGATCCGGGTGGCACGCCGGCCTCCACCACGCCCGCGCCCGTGGGCCCCGGGGGCGGCGTGCCCGGGCCCATGCCCGCCGGTGCCACCACGTCCCCCGGCACCCCGGTGAGGCACACGTGCACCGATCCCGGTGACACCACCACGGCGGTGGGCCGATGCAGGCGTGCCAGTGCGTTTCCGGCCGCGGCGAGCACCTGGTCGTCATCGCCCTGCGCGGTGAACCACTGCTCGGCCATGGGGAGCGGCCAGAGCCGCAGCGTGGCCTGCACGATCACGCCGAGCGTGCCGAGCGACCCGGTGAGAAGGCGCGGCAGGTCGTATCCGGTGACCGTCTTGACGGTGCGTCCGCCGCCCTTCACGATGCGGCCGTCCCCCGTGGCCACCACCACCTCCAGCAGGGAGTCGCGCACCGGCCCGAACCTGAGGCGCCGCCGCCCGGTGGCGGCCGCGGCAAGCACGCCCCCCACGGTGGCCCCGGGCTGGTCGGGCGCCTGGGGCCATCCCTGGCGATGCGCCCCGGCTGCCTCCTGCACCTGCCCCACGGTGGCCCCGCCCTCCACGGTGATGGTCATGTCGTCGGGCACGTGATCCACCACGCGGTCGAGCGCGCGCGTGTGCAGGACGTCGTCGGGCACGAACGGCCAGCCGCGGCGCGAGTGCAGCCCGCCGCCGCGTACGTCGACCACCCGCCCGTCGGCCGACGCCGCGCGCAGCACGTCGGCCAGCTCGTCCCGCGTGGCGGGCGTCAGATCCACGTGCCCTCGGGCACCTGGGTATCGGCCAGGCCCACCTCGCCGCAGCGCGTGCCCGTGGGCAGGACCTTGTCGGGGTTCATGCGCCCGTCGGGGTCGAAGGCCCGCCGCACGCATGCCTGCGCCTGCAGGTCGTCCTCGTCGAACACCAGTGGCATGTAGTCGCGCTTCTCCACGCCGATCCCGTGCTCGCCCGACAGCGTGCCGCCCATCGCCACGCATGCCCGCACGATCTGGTCGCCTGCCCGCATGGCCCGCTCGGTCTCGTCGGGGTCGCTGCGGTCGAGCGCGATGATGGGGTGCAGGTTGCCGTCACCGGCGTGGAACACGTTGAGGCACATCACGCCCTCGCGCTCGGTGATCTCGCCGATGGCCTCCATGATCTCCACCAACCGGGTACGCGGCACCACGCAGTCGTGCAGGTAGTACGAGGGCTTGACGCGCGCCACCGCCCCGAATGCCGTCTTGCGCGCCTTCCACAGCAGGGCGCGCTCGTCCTCGTCCTGCGCCACGCGCACGGTGCGCACCCCGTGCCGCGCGGCCACCCGCTGCACCACGGCCGTGCCGGTCTCCACCTCGGCCGGCGTGCCGTCCACCTCCACCAGCAGCAGCGCCGCGGCATCGGTGGGGAGGCCCGCGTGCACGAACTCCTCCACGGCAAGGGTCATGTTGCGGTCCATCATCTCGATGGCCGCGGGGATGACACCCTCGGCGATGATGGCCTGCACCACCGCCGAGGCATCGGACACCGAGGTGAAGTCGAGCAGCATGGTGCGCACGTCCGGCGGCAGGGGGGTGAGCCGGAGCAGCACGCGGGTGACCACGCCCACCGTGCCCTCGGCGCCCACCACCACGCCGCGCAGGTCGTACCCCGGGGCATCGGGGGCCACGCCGCCCAGCACCTCGACGGTGCCGTCGGGCCGCACCAACTCCACGGCCAGCACGTGCTGCACGGTCACCCCGTAGGCCAGGCAGTGGGGGCCGCCCGCGTTGGTGCCCACGTTCCCGCCGATCGAGCACGCCTGCTGGCTGGAGGGGTCCGGCGCGTAGTGCAGGCCCAGGTGCGCCACGGCGGTGCTGACATCGAGGTTCAGCACGCCCGGCTGCACCCACACGCAGGAGTTGGCCACGTCCACCTCGCCCATCTCGCGCATGCGCGCCAGCGAGATGACCAGCCCGCCGTCCAGCGGGACGGCCCCGCCGGTCAGCCCCGTGCCCGATCCGCGCGGGGTCACCTCCACCCCCGCGGCATGGGCCATCCTCATGCAGGCAGCCACCTCGTCGGTGGTCTCGGGCAGGACCACCATGCCGCAGTCGCCGCCCACGATCGAGCCGTCGTGCGCGTACAGGCTGCGGGCGAGGTCGCCCTGCAGCACGCGGTCGGGGCCGAGCAGGTGGCGCAGCTGATCGGCCAGCGCCGCCTGCGCGGTGGTCATGCCACGCCCGCCGGCACCGCCCCGCCGGCGCGGTCGGCCGCCGCCTCGCCGGCCTCGATGGCGGTCACCACCGTGCCGCCACGTGCAAGCTCGAGCCCATCGAGGGACGCCAGCCACATGGGCGCGCGCAGGGCGTCGTCGATTCGCCAGGCCTCCACCAGCGGGTATGCCCGTGGCATGCGCACCACCTGCAGCATGCGGAACGCCGAGGGGTCGTCCACCCAGCCCAGGGGGCTGGCGAGCGCATCGGCCACCGCCCGCGCCAGCGCGGCGTCATCCAGTGCCCACCAGGGGTCGTCGGCCGCGCCGGTGCCGTAGACCTCGGCGCACACCACGGTGCGCCCGGCGGGCACCATGCGCGGATCCCAGTTCGCGAACTCCGCGATGCGCGAGAACGGCACATCGGGGTGGCTCACCTGGATCCAGGCCTCGTCGGTGACCCTCTCGCGATCGGCCACCAGGTACACCAGCGCCACCGCGCGCATGGTGATGGGGGGGAGAAGGTCGGGCGGCGCCGCGGGCTCGGCGGCCCGCACCGCGAGCCCGGGGGTGACGGCCGAGATCACCGACGCGGCGTGGATGGTGCCCGGCTGGTCGCCCCCCACCATCACCCCGGTGACCCGGCCGTCGTCGTGGAGCAGGGCGGTCATGGGCGCGCCGAGCCGCACCGTGCCGCCCGCGTGGCGCACCGCACCGGCCATGGCATCCATCAGCGCGCCGATGCCCCCGGGCGGGAACCAGAAGCCGTCGGGCGCGCGCTGTTCGTCGCGCAGCTTCACGGCGCGGTCGGCGGCGATCACCTCGAGCGGCCAGCCGTCCACTTTCTCCATGTAGGGGCGCACCACGCGGTCGCGGAAGGCCGCCCCCACCGTGCTGCCCAGCTCGCCTGCCGCGGTGCCGTCCTGCGGCACGGCATCGGTGACCCGGCCCGGATGCTGGTCGATGTAGCGACCCGGGCGGATGCGGCCGTCCTCGAGCCGCGCCACGGGCCGGTCCACCCACATCAGGTCATCGCCCAGCAGGTCGGCGGCCCATGCGACGCGCTCCGGGGAGCGCAGGAAGGGGATGTGCCCGCCCAGGTCGTACCGGCACCCATCCGACTGCAGGGTGCGGCACAGGCCGCCCACCTGGTCGCCGGCCTCGAGCAGCGTCACGCTGGCCCCGGCCCGCGCCGCGCGCAGCGCCGCGGCCAGCCCGGCGGGGCCGGCTCCCAGCACCACGACGTCGCAACGGGAGTCCATGACACGGGACGGTGCCGCCTTCTGGGCCGAACGTCAACCCATGTCTGGCCCGGACGGCCTGCCGGCCTTCACTATCCTCGGCCGTCGTGCGCCTTGCCGTGCTCATCATCGCCGCAGTGCTGGTCGTGGGGGCCGGCCTGGCAATCATCCGCAGCATGTGGAGCATGCGGGCCCCGCTGGCGCGTGGCGCGACCAGTTCCACCGAGACGCTCTGGCTGGTGCTGCCGCTGGCGATGTCGGTGGCGCTGGTGGCGTGGACCGCCTGGGTGATGCCCTGATGGGCACCACCACCGCCGACGCCGTGGCCCGCCCGCCCGGGTTGCTGCGCGACCTGGTCACCCTCACCAAGCCGCGCATCATCTCGCTGCTGCTGATCACCACGGTGTGCGCCATGTTCGCGGCCGAGCAGGGCGTGCCGAGTGGCTGGCTGATCCTGTGGACGGTGATCGGCGGCTACCTGTCGGCGGGCGGCGCCAACACCATCAACCAGTTCGTGGACCGCGACATCGACGCCGTGATGGGCCGCACCGACCGCCGGCCCATCGTGTCGGGGCGCATCCCGGCGGTGGCCGCGCTGTGGTTCGGCGTGGGGCTGGTGGTGGCCAGCGTGCTGGTGCTCGGCCTGCTCACCACGTGGCTGGCCGCGGCGCTGTCGCTGCTGGGCGTCGCGCTCTACGTGGGCCTGTACACGCTGTGGCTCAAGCGCACCACCATCCACAACATCGTGATCGGCGGCGCCGCGGGCGCGGTGCCGCCGCTGGTGGGGTGGGCGGCGGTGACCGGCGACCTCACGTTCGGCGCGGTGCTGCTGTTCGCCATCGTGTTCGTGTGGACGCCCCCGCACTTCTGGGCGCTGGCGCTGATGATCCGCAAGGACTACACCGAGGCCGGCGTGCCCATGCTGCCGGTGGTGTACGGCGAGGCCGCCACGCGCCTCCAGGTGCTGCTCTGGACCATCGTGATGCTGGGCACCACGCTGCTGCCGTACGCGGCCGGCGCCGGCGCCGTGTACCTGGCGGGGGCCCTGGTGCTGGGGCTGCCGTTCCTGTGGATGGCCGTGCAGTTGTGGCGCGGTGACCAGCGGAGGGCCTGGGCGGCGATCACGTTCCACTACTCGCTGCTGTACCTCGCGCTCCTGTTCGTGGTGGTCGCGGTGGACGCCGCCCTGTGAGGATGCGCCTGGGGTTCTTCGGCACGCCGCTGGGGATCGTCTTCTCCACGGTCCTGATCGACCTGATCGGCTTCGGCATCGTGATCCCGCTGGTGCCGCTGTACGCCGAGGAGTTCGGCGCCTCGGTGGTGGAGATCGGCTTCCTCACGGCGTCGTACGCCCTGATGCAGCTGATCTTCGCGCCCATCTGGGGGCGGGTCTCCGACCGCTTCGGCCGCCGCCCGGTGATCCTGGGCTCGCTGCTGGGGTCGGCCGCGGCGTGGCTGATGTTCGGGTTCGCACCGGCCCTGTGGGTGCTGTTCCTCGCCCGCATCCTGGACGGCATCTCGGGGGCGTCGTATGCGGCCGCGCAGGCCTACGTGGCCGACATCACCACCGACGAGGAGCGCGTGCGCGGAATGGGCCTGATCGGCGCGGCATTCGGCCTGGGCTTCATCATCGGGCCGGCCATCGGCGGCCTGTTCGCCGCCATCGACCCGCGCGCGCCGTTCATCCTGGCCGCCGCCGCCGCGCTGGCCAACTTCGCCCTCGCGTGGAAGCGCCTGCCCGAGTCGCGGCCCAAGGGCAGTCGCGAGGGCGCCCGCCAGGCGCGCTGGACGGCACTGGCCCGGGCGGTGGCATCGCGGGACTACGGCCCGCTGATCTGGATCTCGTTCCTGGGTGGCCTGGGGTTCGTGGCCATGGAATCGGTGTTCTCGCTGTTCGGCAACCGGCGGTTCGGGTTCGGGCTCACCGAGACCGGCCTGGTGTTCGTGTTCATCGGGGTATTCGCCGCCATCGTGCAGGGTGGCCTGGTGCACCGGCTCACCGTGCGGCTGGGCGAGTGGACCGTGCTGCGCGCGGGCCTGTGGCTCACCGCGGCGTCGCTGATCGCCCTGGGCTTCACCACCCAGTTGTGGCTGCTGTTCCCGGTGCTGGCCGTGGTGGCCCTGGGGTCGGGGCTCACCTTCCCCACGGTCAACGCCATCGTGTCGCAGCGCGCACCCGACGACGACCAGGGCGGGATCCTCGGGGTGCTGGCCTCGGCCGGCGGGTTGTCGCGCCTCATCGCCCCCATCGCGGCCACCGTGCTGTTCCAGGAGGTCGGGGTGGGCTCGCCGCTGGTGATCGGTGGCCTGTTGTTCGTGGCGTGCGGGATCATCGCCGCCACGCCGCTGGTGCGCCGACCGGCCATCGCATGAGTGCTGCGGTTTTCCACGGACACGGCATCAGGGACAACAGGTCCCCCTTTTTCGGGTCCTGTCACGCCCTCCAACCCGACTAGGGTTATCACTCGTGTACAAGAACGTTCCGATCATCCCGCTGGCAGTCATCGGCATCGTCATCGCGGCCATCACGGCGGCGCAGGCGCTGATCATCGACTGGCTGCCCCCCGCGCAGAGCGAGCAGGCCGAGCGCACGTTCGGCCTGCTGTGGTTCCTCTTCTGGCTCAGCGCCTTCTTCTTCGTCATCGTCACGAGCATCCTCGTGTACGCCATCTGGAAGTGGCGCGCGAAGGACGACGACCTCGAGGACGGCCCGCCGCACCACGGCAACACGAAGCTGGAGATCATCTGGACGGCCATTCCGGTGATCGCTCTCATCACCGTGGCCGTGTACGGGTACATCGTGCTCGAGCGCAACGAGGCCGTGGCCGCCGACCGCCTCAACGTCGATGTCTACGCCCAGCAGTTCATGTGGACGTACGGCTATCCGGACGCGGGCATCGAGACGGGCACGCTGGTGGTGCCGGTGAACCGCCAGGTGCAGCTGAACCTGCGCGCACGCGACGTGATCCACGACTTCTGGGTGCCCGAGTTCGGCATCAAGGGTGATGCCGTTCCCGGCATCACCCACACCATCTGGATCAACCCCACCAAGGAGGGCACCTATCCCGTCATCTGCGCCGAACTCTGCGGCGTGGGCCACGGGGTCATGCGCTCCGAGGTGAAGGTGGTGTCGGAGCAGGAGTTCCAGTCGTTCCTCACCCGGTCCAGCGCCCGCGTGAAGGCCGACACCGCGGCCGCCACCGCGGCGGCCAAGCTGGAGGGCGGCCCGGGTGACGTTGCGGCGGGGAAGACCATCTTCGAGGCCAAGTGCAGCGGCTGCCACGCGGGGCTGGGCACCGAGGCCGGCGGCGTGGGCCCGATCCTGGCGGGGTCGCAGCTGGACGCCGCGGGCATCCGCGACGTGGTGAAGAACGGCCGCGGCGCCATGCCCGGCGGACTCGTCAGCGGCGCCGAGGTTGCTGACGTCGTGTCGTACGTGGAATCCATCAAGTAGCCAACCCGAGACCGAGCGAAGAACATGGCAACTCACGCACCCGCTCCCGCACACGCATCCGGTGGTGGCCACGGCGGCCACGAGATCCACCAGGACCCGCGACCGGTCTCGTACTGGTGGATCCGTGCTGCCTACGGCACCGTCGGCGGCATCCTGTTCGCGTTCCTCCTGGTGTTCCTGCTGCGGGTGGGCTTCGGGTTCGAGCCCCTGTGGAACGGCGAGGTGTACGCCACCACGGCCGGCCTGCTCGGCGCCATCGGGTTCCTGTGGGGCATCGGCTGCTTCGACTTCTGGCTGTACTGGGCCAAGGGCGGTGACATCTCCCACGAGGATCACTCCTTCCACGGGGTGACCAACTGGAAGCAGTACTTCCGCATCAACACCGACCACAAGGTCATCGGCATCCAGTACCTGGCCATGACCTTCTTCTTCATGCTGTGGGGCGGGCTGATGGCCCTGCTCATCCGCACGGAACTCGCGGCCCCGGGCCAGCAGATCGCCGACGGCGAGACCTACAACGGGTTCCTCAGCATGCACGCCACGTTGATGATCTTCGTGTTCGCCGTGCCGGTGTTCGGCGGGCTGGCCAACTACGTGCTGCCCATCATGCTGGGCGCCAAGGACATGGCGTTCCCGCGCCTGAACGCGCTGTCGTTCTGGTTCCTGCCGGTGGCCGGGTTCATGTTCCTGGCCAGCATGTTCACGGGCATGTTCTCGTCGGCGTGGACCGCCTACCCGCCGCTGGCCAGCCAGGGCAGCGTGGGCCAGACGCTCTTCGCGCTGGGAGTGCAGTTCGCCGGGGCATCATCCATCGCCACGGCCATCAACTTCCTGGCGACCATCATCACCATGCGGGCCCCGGGCATGACCATCTGGCGCATGCCCATCCTCGCGTGGGCCACGGCCGTCACCTCGGTGCTCGCGGTATTCGCCACGCCGTTCGTGGCCGGCTCGCAGTTCCTGACGCTGTTCGACCGCGTGATGGGCACCAACTTCTTCGTGCCCGACCAGGGCGGCGACGTCATCATGTACCAGCACATCTTCTGGTTCTACTCGCACCCGGCCGTGTACATCATGCTGCTGCCGGGGCTGGGAATCATCAGCGAGGTCATCGCCACGTTCGCGCGCAAGCCGCTGTTCGGCTACCGCGCCATGGCGTTCTCGCTCGTGGCCATCGCCGTGCTGGGCTTCGGCGTCTGGGCGCACCACATGTTCGTGTCGGGCATGGCGTCGTGGCTGCGGGTGCCGATGATGATCACCACCATCATCATCGCGGTGCCCACCGGCGTGAAGGTGTGGTCGTGGCTCGCCACCCTCTGGGAAGGCAAGATCCACATGAAGACGCCCATGCTCTGGGCGCTGGGCTTCCTGTTCACGTTCGTGATGGGCGGCCTGTCGGGCGTGTTCCTTGGCGTGGTGCCGGCCGACATCCAGGTGTCGGACACCTACTTCGTCACCGCCCACCTGCACTACGTGCTGTACGGCGGCAGCGTGTACACCGTCTTCGCGGCGGTCTACTACTGGTTCCCCAAGATGACGGGGAAGATGTACAACGAGCGCCTGGGGCAGTGGCACTTCTGGCTCACGTTCATCGGAACCCAGCTGACCTTCCTGCCCATGCACTGGCAGGGCCTGCAGGGCATGCCCCGCCGCGTGTCGGACTACGACCCCCGCTTCGAGACCGTCAACTCCATCGAGACGGTGGGGTCGTACATCCTCGGGGTGGCCACCATCATCTTCTTCTACAACGTCGTGGTGTCGTGGAAGTCGGGCCCGAAGGCGCCATGGAACCCCTGGCGCGGCAAGACCCTCGAGTGGATGGTGTCGTCGCCCCCGCCGCTGTTCAACTTCGACGTGCAGCCGCAGGTGGTGGGTGGCCCGTACCAGTACGGCATCCCGGACGCGCGCCACGCCGTGGTGTTCGCCCCCGAGGAGTTCGGCGGTGAGCTCAAGGAGGACACCCGCTACCCGGTGCTGGTGGTGGCCAACCAGACCATCACCTCGCAGGCGCTGGTCGACGAGATCCGCTCGCGCGACTCCGAGGGCCTGTGGTCGTTCGAGCTGGTGCTGCCGCTCGAGGACGGCGACCGCGTCGTCGCCGAGCGTCGGCTGGCAACCGCCCTGGCGATCCTCGCCGAGTACGGCGTGTCGGCCACCGGCCGCATCGCCGAGGGCGACGTGGTGGAGGTGGCCACGCAGGCCGCGGCCGCCGGCCACCCGCACGAGCTGGTGATGGCCACGCTGCCGCTGCGCGAGAGCGCGTGGATGCAGAGCGACGCCGTGGACAAGGTGCGCAAGGCGACCGGCGTGGCCATGAGCCACGTGGTGGTGCCGGCCAACGACGCCCGCGCCCTCACGGCTGCCAGCGCCCTGCCGCTGGTGATGGTGGTGGCCACCGAGGCCATCGGCGCCGAGGCGCTGGCCACGGCCGTGCGCACCCGCGCCGACGCCGAGCCCGCCCGGTTCGCCGTGGTGGCCCCGCTCGACCTGCCCGAGCCCCGGTGGGGCGCCGAGGCCGGCGAGCTGCGCCGCCAGGCCGGCGAGGCCATGACCGCCACCATCAACGCGCTTGTCAACACCGGCGTCGCGGTGGAGGGCCAGGTGATGGACGACGGCCCGGCCACGGCGCTGCCGCTGGCCATCGCCGCGTACGCGCCCGCCCGCATCGTGATCGCCGGCATCAACGGCGAGGCACGCGGGCTGGCCGAGGCCGCCCAGGCCGCCGCCGGGGACATCCCCGTGGACACCGTCAACCTCGGCGCCACGGCAGGGGCGTAGGCATGGCAACCACCGCAGCGCCCACCCCGACCACCACGGGGAACCCGCCCGAGCCGAAGAAGCACATGAACGCGGCGCTCATCTCGATGCTGCTGTTCATCGGGTCCGAGCTCATGCTGTTCGCCTCGCTGTTCACGGCGTACTTCTTCATCCGGTACGGCGTGGCCAATGAGACCTGGCCCCCGCTCAAGGCGGATGGCGAGCCGTTCACGCTGCCGGTGCTGCTGACCGGCGTGAACACGCTCATCCTCATCGCGTCGTCGTTCACCCTGTGGTGGGGCGAGAAGCGCCTTGCCGCCGGCGACAACAAGGGGCTCATCCGCGGCCTGTGGGTGACCATCCTCATGGGTGGCACGTTCCTCATCATCCAGCTCAACGAGTACGCCCACCTGGGCTTCACGCCCCAGGACCGGGCGTTCAGCGGCGCCTTCTACACCCTCACCGGGTTCCATGGCGCGCACGTGCTGGTGGGCCTGATCGTGCTGAGCCTGTGCCTGCGCCGGGCCTACCGACGCGACTTCTCGCACGCGTACAACACTCCGCTCACGGCGGCTTCGTACTACTGGCACTTCGTCGACATCGTCTGGGTGCTGCTCTTCTTCCTCGTCTACGTCATCTAGGTATCCCGTTGCGCTCACGCCTCATCGCACTGTCCGCCGCGGTCGCCCTGGGAGGCGCCGCCCTCGCGCTGTCCGGTTGCGGAAGCGCCGAGGACGCCCTGGCCACCGCCGACACCGCCGCGGGCAAGACGCTGTTCGTGCAGTCGTGCGGCGGGTGCCATACGCTGGCCGACGCCGGCACCAAGGGCATCAGCGGGCCCAACCTCGACGACGCCTTCCGCTACCCGCGCAACCAGGGATTCGAGGAGACCCAGTTCTACGGCGTGACCAAGCGCTGGATCGAGATCTCGCCCCAGCCGCCGCGTCCGGGCTCATACCCCGTCGCCATGCCGCAGAACCTGGTCACCGGGCAGGACGCCGTGGACGTCTCGGCATACGTGGCCAAGTTCGCGGGCATCGAGCCCGACAGCCAGGTCCGTGAGATCACGCCGGCCGTCAAGGGCACGCCGCCGCCCCCGGGCGACGGGCCGGCCACTCCCGCCGACGGGGGCGCCCAGGTCCCCTGATGACCGCGGACGACGCGACCCTCGACGGCTCGCGCGTCCTCGTGACCGGTGCATCGCGCGGCTACGGGGCCGCCATCGCGCGCGTGCTTGCCGCACGCGGCGCGCGCCTTATCCTCACCGCCACGGATCCCCCGCGCCTGTCGCGCGTGGTCGACGACTGCCGGGCCGCGGGTGCACAGGTGACCCCCCTGGGACTCGACCTCGCATCGGCGACGTCCATCGACGCCTGTGCCCGCGCGGTGGCGGCCGAGGTGCCGCGCCTGGACGGCGTGGTGATGAACGCGGGGGTGCTGGGGCCCACGGGCCCGCTCGATTCGTGCGACCCTGACGACGTGGCCGGGGCGATGCAGGTGGACATGATCGGGCAGGTGCGCCTGCTCCAGCGGCTCTCGCCGGTGATCGCCGACCACGCGGGGGTGGTGCTGGTCACCTCCGGCGCCGCCGGGCGTGCGGGCTACGCCGGGTATGCGCTGGGCAAGGCGGGGCTCGAGGCCCTCGGGCTGATGCTGCGCGACGAGTGGGCGCCGCGGGGCATCCGCGTGGTGGCCGTCAATCCCGGACCGGTACGCACCGACATGCGCGCGCAGGCGCATCCGGAGGAGGACCCCGCCACGGTGCCCCCGCCGGCGGAACGGGTGGCCCCGGTGCTGGCCGTGCTGGCGGGCGAGGATCCCGGCCCGCGGGTGCAGGCTGCCGAGTGGGGGCTGTCGTGACCCTCACCGACCCGCGCATGCTCGCGCCCATCCCGCGCCTGTCGCAGCCCGCGGGCTGGCGGGACATCCCCATCCAGCCGGTGGACGAGCCGCTGGTCCCCGTGGCCAGCCTGGATGAGCGCATCATCGAGGACCCGCGGTACTTCGCCATGGGCCTGCCCGGCGCGCTGCCCGGATGCTGGGTGCGCGAGGACCTCGGCCGTCGCCTGGTGGCCGCCGCGCGATCGCTGCCCGAGGGGCTGGTGCTGCTGGTGTGGGATGGCTGGCGCAGCATCGCCACGCAGGCCGCGTTGTTCGACGCCTACGTGGCCGACCTGGCGCTGCAGTACCCCGACCTCGCACGCACCGAGCTGGAGCAGGTGGCGCGGCCCTACGTGACCCCGCCCGACCCCGGCCACCATGCGCCCCCGCCGCACCTGACCGGGGGCGCCGTGGACCTGACCCTCGCCCATGCCGACGGCACGCCGCTGGACCTGGGAACGGGCTTCGATGCCTTCGTGCCCGAGGCCGGCGCAGCGGCGCTGGAGGACATCGACATGCCCGCCCGGGCGCATCGCCGGCTGCTGTTCCACGCGCTCGCGGCCCAGGGATTCACCGCGTACGTGGAGGAGTGGTGGCACTTCGACCTGGGTGACCAGTTCTGGGCGGCGGTCACCGGCGGCACGCCCCGCTACGGCCCCGCCGAGGCGCCGTGACCGGCCCCGCGCCCGCCGCCCGCCCGGCATCGGGCCTGGCGATCGTCCCTGCCCTCCTCGGCATGGTGCGGTTCCAGCACACGGTGTTCGCCCTGCCATTTGCCTTCGCGGGGGCGCTGATGGCCACCAATGCCTGGCCGCCGCTGGCCACCCTCGGGTGGATCCTGCTGGCCATGGTGGGCGCGCGATCCCTGGCGATGGCCCTGAACAGGCTCATCGATCGCCGCATCGATGCGGCCAATCCCCGCACCGCGGGCCGGCACCTGCCGTCCGGGCGGCTCACCACGCGGCAGGTATGGGCCTTCGCCGCGGCCAGCCTGGCCGCCATGCTGGTGGCCGTGAGCCAGCTGCCCGTTCTCACGTGGTGGCTGTGGCCCATCCCGGTGGCGCTGTTCGTCGTCTACCCGTACACCAAGCGGGTCACCTGGGCGTGTCACCTGGTGCTGGGGCTGTCCATCGGCATCGCGCCCATCGGCGGATGGATCGCGGTAACGGGTGCATTCGCCCTTGCCCCCGTGCTGCTGTGGCTGGCGGTGGCAGCGTGGATCGCCGGCTTCGACGTCATCTACGCACTGCTCGACGTGGACCACGACCGGCGCGCCGGCATCCGCTCCATCCCGGCGCGCTTCGGGGAGCGGCGCGCCCTGCGCATCGCAGCGGGCCTGCACGTGGCCTCGCTGGCCCTGCTGGCCTGGGCCGGCGCCGCCGCGGGGATGTCGTGGCCCTACTACGCCGGGGTGGCCGCATGCCTGCTGGTGCTCGCCTGGGAGCATGCAACGGTGCGCCCGGGTGACGACGCCCGCATCCAGGCGGCGTTCGGAACCGCGAACGGCGTGATGGCGCTGGTGTTCCTGGCGGGCGTCATCGTGGCGGTGGGCGTCGCCTGAGTCCATGATCACCGCGCGCGGGCTGGTGCACGCCTACGGCGAGCGCCGCGCCGTGGACGGCACCGACTTCCACCTGCTGCCCGGCGAGCGCGTGGCGCTGGCCGGCCCCAACGGCGCGGGCAAGAGCACGCTGCTGCGCATGCTGGCCACGCTGCTCCGCCCCCGCTCGGGCGACCTCGAGGTGCTCGGGCATCCGCAGCCCGACCAGGCCCGCGCCGCGCGTGCGGGCATCGGGTACCTGGCGCACGACCCGCTGGTGTACCTGGACCTCACGGCGCGGCAGAACCTGGAGCTCTACGGTGACCTCTACGGCGTGCCCGACCGCGACGCGCGCATTGATTCCCTGCTCGACGACGTGGGCCTGCTGGCCCGTGCGGAGGACACCGTGCGCACCTTCAGCCGCGGCATGGCCCAGCGGCTGGCGCTGGCCCGCATGCTGCTGCACCGCCCGCGGCTGCTGCTGCTCGACGAACCCCACGCCAGCCTGGACGCCCGCGGCGGCGACCTGCTCGACCGACAGCTGGTGGCGGCGCAGGGCGACGGCCGCGCCGCGGTCATCGTCACGCACGAGGTGGAGCGCGTCGCCCGGGTGGCCGACCGCCTGGTGGTGCTGCGCGCCGGGCGCGTGGTGCTGGACGAGCCCATCACCGGCATGGATCCCCCGGAGGTGCGGCGCCGGTACGAGGACGTGATCGCATGAGGCGCCGCCAGCTGATGGCGCTGGTGCGCAAGGACCTGCGCCTCGAGCTGCGCACGCGCGAGACCATCGTGGCCATGGCGCTGTTCGCCATCGTCGTGCTGGCCATCCTGCAGTTCGGCTTCGGCACGCGCGACGACGACCTCACGCGGTTCGTGGGTGGCCTCATGTGGGTGACCCTGGCGTTCACGGCAGTGCTGGGCGTCGGGCGTTCGTACGTGGCCGAGCGCGAGCAGCGGGTGCTCGATGGCCTGCTGGTGTCGCCCGTGCCCCGCACCGTGATGATGAGCGCCAAGGCCATCGCGATCTTCCTCTACATGACCCTCGTGGAGGTGCTGGTCATCCCCCTGGTGGGCATCTTCTTCGTGAAGGGCCCCTACTGGGAATCGATCGGGTGGATCGCCATCGCGGCGCTGCTGGCCAACCTGTGCATTGCGCTCTCGGGCACGCTGTTCTCGGGGCTGGCGCTGTTCACGCGGGCCCGCGACCTGATCCTGCCGGTGCTGTTCCTGCCCGCCCTGGTGCCCGTGGTCATCGCCGCCGCGGGCGCCACTCATGCCGTGGCCGGAGGGCCACATGACATGAGCGAGTGGCGAGGGTACTGCCTGTTCCTGCTCGCATAC
>Ga0180431_10002985_pt1 | contig 22130 bp, 12 predicted proteins | sample SS_ome_11_FD_132459 | JGI IMG/M metagenome (GOLD analysis project Ga0180431, IMG submission 132459) | Hypersaline lake sediment archaeal communities from the Salton Sea, California, USA - SS_1_MS_1 metaG | ecosystem: Environmental > Aquatic > Non-marine Saline and Alkaline > Hypersaline >...
GCTTATTTTGTACTCCTTCCGTTTTGAAGCGGTCTATACGTATTTTCCATTTTGCTTTAATAGTGGGAATCCTGATGTCTGTGCCCGCTAATTCTAAAGCTGATACCGTCGAGACGGATTTACCATTCAGTGTCGAGGGAGAGAGCATGTGGGGGCCGGGGTCGGCGTTTTACTTCCAAGAGACGGATTTCATCGGTCTCGAATGGAACGAATCATTTGGTGTTGGTCCAACATACATCTTCCCAATAGGCGACTTCGGACTAAACGCCTCTACGTCAGGCAAAGTGGGCCTTGAATATGATTTTACTTTAAGCTCAGGGTCCGTAAATATCGATTACCCGGTAAAGTCAACTATTGCATTTCCAGGTAGTGCATATCCAGGTGAAACTGTTTCTTTAAGTTCATCATTTGTCAATCTTAACGGCAAAATGGAAACCCTCAGTCCGCAGGCAACTGCCAAATTGGAACTACCTTTAATATTTGCTGCCGATGTTGATGTAATTAACCCTTTCTTCCCTTTGCATATAGGACCGAGTTTCGATGGAACTTATACGTTCTTTGACCTCAGTACAGCAAATGCTTCGTTCTCACATGACTTTGGCGGTTTTGGAAGCATTGAAGCTAAAATTCCGACGATTAACACGGAGGCAACACTGAGCGGCGGGAAGTTTTCGGCAAGCGGAAGTGACGATTTCATCACTCTTACCTTAGATGTGGACAATGTAGTAACATCATTCTTCCCGACTATTCCGCCTCTGGGTGGGACTCTCGCTTGGCCAGAACCGCCAAAGGAGCCAGAAGTTGAATTATCATATGATCTTTTGGACGTTGACGCCTTACTGAGCGCCGGATTCGAGCAGTCTTTTGATTTCACTCCTGAGTTGAAGGTAAAATACGCGCTTGAAAGTGGTTACGAATTTGTAACAGATGTCGGCGGTGATACTTTCGATTTTCCCATCCCATCCGGCGTCGGAGACTCACTTGATGTGACAGCTACTTTCTTCCTGGAAAATCAATTTATAAACGACACAGATCTTCTATTGACACCAGCTATTGATTTAAGTGCCTTATATGGTAAAGCATCATTATTTGGATGGGACCTGATAGATTTTGGGCCGGTCTTTTCTACGGGGATTTCATATCCGATCCCGATAGACATTTTTTATAACCAGTTTTCTATTGAAGGATTTCAATCATATGAGAACAATTTTTCGATTGATATCGTCCCCGTACCCTCCGCCCTGATACTTGGCGCACTCGGCCTCAGCACAAGCCTTACATTGATGCGAAAACGCAGAATGCTGTAAAGCTAAATTTCTTTCCTGAAATTCAAGGGTGCAGGCTGCGGCTTGCACCCTTTGTCTTTGTGTCCTGCTCCTGCCCGATGACCTTCCTACCCATTACCTGTCCACCCGAAAAACCTCATCCAATACGAATACGTGTACTAAGCAATGGCGCGAGAGACTACGTGAAGCAGCATAGCACTTTCCGCGATAGCAGGTCGGCGAAAATTTGAAGCCGCCCGGGGTCGATTTCACACACGTGGACGATGCTCTCGTACTTACTCGCCTCGCCTTTGAGCTGGGCAAGTACGTTCGGTCTGTCAAGCAACAGGTCTTTATTGAAAACAACGGCTTCCCTGTCGGGGAAAAGAGCGACGTAGAAAATATCCGCTTCGACCAGGTCCTGAAAGAAATGAGTCCCAAAGGATAGCTCAGGCATCATAGTGCTGCTTTCGTATGCCATCTCCACAAGCACGGCCACGTCACTGATCTCGTGGAATCCGACCGGTATACCAAGGCTCGGCGTCGAGGTGCCCCATCTGCCGGGGCCAAACAGGATTGTCGCTTCGGAGTACCTGTCACGGATGAGGCTGTTGAGTTTTCCAACGAGTCTGGCAACATCGTATTTTTGCGAAAGAGTCAATCCGGCGTATCCTTGCGGATCAATATAGACCGCCCGGCGTAATTCCTGGCACATGCTGCCGCCCATCGAATATCCTTCGGTCTGGAACAGCACTTGCTCCGGATCAACTGATGACGGCATCTCGACGTGCGGCTGCTGACCTTTCGTCTGGAGCGGCCTGCACTGAAGCAGATTAATCATAGTCCTGCCGTCTTCGGTGAAATTGGCCGTGAACTCGATGTCTACGGGATAGCTGTACGCGCTTTCGAGGGCTTTTAATATTTTTTGCATGCTTCGCAGGAAAGAAGTTTCCGAGAACAGCTTGTCGAAGGTCAGGAGCCAGTATTGATCGCCTCGTCCACCTTGCTGCTTCACCCGTCTGGACAACTCGGCGTCTCGTACTGCAACATACTCCAACTCCGCGCCCAAACCTCTGCCCAACAGCTCTTCAAAAGCCACCGCCCGCAGGCTGTTTTCTTTGGTATCGAGAAGATCGACGCGGTGCTGTGAGAATTTACGCACATCATCCATTCCGGCCAGCGGCCTGGTCAGGGGTGCATCGAGGGCGACTATCCGGGGATAGTCGTCTTCAACTCGGTTGACAGCCCGCGTGCCCAGCCCGAAAACCAGTCTGAGCATCCCCGCTTTGGGATCCAGATCCGGGTTCCACACGAACGTGTTGTGCGACATTCCGACGCCGGCAAGGTCGGGGAAGAAATACCCGTTGCGGTGCGAGCCGGAAACACGCTGAACGAGCAGCGCCATCTGCTCATCTTCCTTGTCCAATCCCCTTTGAAGACGATATGTAAGGGCGTCCTCTCCCATCATGCTCGCGTACACCTGGCGGACTGCTTTCTCGAACCGCTGATATCGCTCGTCCGGATCTCCCTGGTTAACGCAGAAGAAGCTCTCGTATTTTCCTGCGAAGGCGTTGCCAAACGCGTCTTCCAACAGGCTGCTCGAGCGCACGATAATAGGCGATTGCCCGAAGTACTCAATCATCTCGCGGAACTGCTCGCGAATCTGATGGGGAAACTTGCCCGTCAAAAGCTTCTCTCTGAGTTCTGAGGCGATTTTGAAGTAACCCTCTTCGGATTTCTGTTCCATCCGAAGATTCCACCAGCCGTTTTCCACGAGGTATGTATAGAAAACATCCGAACCGACGTAGAACGAATCGTGAGGTTCCAGGCTGTCGCCAAGTTCGAGTGACTCATCCGACGAGATCACCTTGTTCGCCAGCAGCATTCCTACGGCTTTTCCGCCTATGAAACCCGTACCGATCATACGCTTTCTGATAGCGAGCAGATCTTCGAGAGAAAACCTCGATTTTGCCAGTGACAATATGCGTTTCTCACGGCCGACCATCATCGTGCATAATTCTCCGACGATGCTCTCTCTCTCCTGCGGCGACGTTGATGCTTTCGCGCATAGCTCCTCAGCCGAAAGGAACACCATGTCCCAATAATCCAGTGCCCTCTTGGCCGGTTCGGGTCCTTTGTGAGAGAAATACGAAATCAATCTCGCGGCATCGACACTGGTGGTGATTGGAACGAATTCATTGTCCTTCTGTATGTGCGGCAGGAACATCGTCGGTGAATAGCGGTTCCATACCTTCAGCGGATGAACGTGGAAGCTTCCCTCAAAGCTGTAGAGATCCAACAGCAATTGAGTTGTCTCGCGAATACGCGCTATTGTTCTGTACGAGTGCTTGTCCCGCAAGAGGCAAAAGTATGCTATGGTATCCAGTTCAAACAGATACGGACATGTAATCAGGAAGAAGTTGCCGATCATCAGGTCCGTCGCCCAGGCGCTTAGAAGGTCGGAAAGGCAGTCAAATACGTAGTACGCCTCCTTGCCGTGCTCGGTGATGATGTTATGAACCTGCGATGAGAAAGTCTCGAAACCGCTGGTTGCATCCAACTTATGGATCGTGACATTTGGGTCCGGCTGGACGAGAGGGGCATGATCGGTGAATCGCATGTATACGACCTGCCGGCCGTCCTTTGCGGCCTTCTCAACGTACGGGGCCACAAAACTGCGAAAGTGATCGACGCTGTCAACCTGCCAGACAACGTTGTCTCCCTTTTGCAAACCCGTTAGTATCTTGTCTAAACCTTCAAGACCCGTACTTGCCCAATAATCCATAACATTTGCTATCGCCTATTGAACACTTTCATTTAATGCTACGGTAAAATAGTCAATAGTCATTAGTCAATATCAAACAAGGCCCTGGTCGAGCATGGCGTCGGCGACCTTCACGAATCCGGCGATGTTGGCGCCCATCACGAGGTTGCCCGGCTGTCCGTATTCTTCCGCGGCATCGAAACATTGCCTGTGGATGGCAATCATGATATCGTGCAGCCGCCGGTCTACTTCTTCCCGCGTCCACGACATTCGCATCGAGTTCTGAGACATTTCGACGCCTGAGGTGGCCACGCCGCCTGCGTTTGCGGCTTTTCCCGGCCCGTAGAGAATCTTTGCGGCGAGGAACTGCTCGACGGCCTCGGGCGTGCTCGGCATATTAGCACCCTCGGCAACGACGCGGCAGCCGTTTTTCAGGAGCGTCTTGGCGTCTTCGGCGTCTATTTCGTTTTGAGTTGCGCTCGGGAAGGCGCAATCGCACTTGATGCCCCATGGACGCTCGCCCTGGCGGTACTCGGCGCCGAATTTATCTGCGTACTCTTTGATGCGGCCGCGGCGTATGTTTTTAAGATCGAGTACGAAAGCCAACTTCTCATCGTCGATGCCGTCGCGATCGTAAATGGTGCCGGTGGAGTCGGAAAGGCTGACCACTTTGGCGCCGAGTTCGTTCAGCTTCTGTACGGTGTATTGCGCCACGTTGCCGGAACCTGAGACCGTGCAGATCTCTCCTTTCAGGTTCTCATTACGCGTCTTTAACATCTCCTCGGCAAAGTATACGCAGCCGTACCCGGTGGCTTCCGGACGAATCAGCGACCCGCCCCAGCCGAGGGCTTTGCCGGTGAGCACGCCCGTGAACTCATTGCGAAGACGCTTGTATTGGCCGAACAGAAAGCCGATTTCACGGCCCCCAACGCCGATATCGCCTGCGGGAACATCGGTATCCGGCCCAATATGACGGCAGAGTTCACTCATGAAGCTCTGACAAAATCGCATGACTTCATTATCGCTCTTGCCCTTGGGGTCGAAGTCCGAGCCGCCTTTGCCTCCGCCCATCGGCAGAGTCGTAAGAGAATTCTTGAATATCTGCTCGAATGCGAGGAATTTGAGGATGCTTGCATTGACTGAAGGGTGGAATCTCAGGCCGCCTTTGTATGGGCCGAGCGCGCTATTGAACCCAAACCGGAATCCACGATTGACCTGGACGTTGTCCTTATCGTCGTGCCATGGGACCCGGAACATGATCTGTCTTTCGGGTTCTACGATTCGATCCAATATTCTTGCTTCGACGTACTCCGGGTGCTTTTGCAGTACCGGCCCCAGAGAGTCAAGGACTTCTCTTACGGCCTGGTGGAACTCGATCTCATGTGGATTACGTTTTAGAACCTGTTCGTAAACGGCCTGGATTACTTTGTTAGATGCTATTTCTGCAACAAGTGCCATTTTTGCAATCTCCGTTGGAAAATTAGGAAATCTGTTTTGCACAGCCAACTTTAAAATGGGCCATACTAATAGCAGAGCTTGGCAACTATTCTGAAGCCAATCACAATTTGTACTCTGACACTTATGGTATCGGTCTTGGATGGTATAATGCAAGAAACTAATGATGATACATACTATTAGAATAACTTATAGTATGCATGGGGATGCGACCGGATTCTGTTCTCCCTCCGCAATTATTAGCCTGGGATTTACCAACAATTGGCAGTAAGACAACCGAAACAAGCATTGAACAAAAGCAAGGCAGTTATTTTATAGGACCCTGTAGTAACAGGGGATTGGCGATTTTAACTGCCAAGGATTCTTTCGACCTTTCCCTGATCTATATCCATCACATACTGAATTCCGCTGACTTGTTGTGCCTCATGTGTCAGGGCCGCGATATCGTCCCTGGCGATATGTTCCAGGGAAAACTTGCGACTGCCCGCCATCAGTTGACGCAGACCCTGGGCAAGACGTTCATAATACGTGTAGAGTCCCAGAGCACCCGTCGGGAGTTTCTCGAACGCCTCATCACCAAGCTCCTGGCGCAGTGCACTGGCCGTCACGAAAATCTCATCCCTCGAACTGCCAAACCGCTCGATGTAGACGGGAATTTGGTGTTCATCCATCGTGCGTCCGATGGTCTTGCCGACCATGGCTGCTGCTATTGGAGCGCGGGCCATGCCAACCAGTTTTACAAATGGCGCGCCTAAGGCAAGTCCCTTGAAGATCTGATCCTCAAAGGCAAATCCGCCGGCGACCGCCAAGGCAGGCACGTGCTCATCCTTGTCGGCAAAGTGTTTGATATACTGATACAGAAGCGAGTGCAGGTGAACGGGAGGAATTCCCCACTCGTTCATCATTCGCCATGGACTCATGCCGGTGCCGCCGCCTGCACCATCGACCGTGAGAAGATCGATTCTGTACCGGCAGGCAAACTTTACGGCCCTGGCGAGATCTGCCGGTCGGTAAGCCCCCGTTTTAAGAAAAACGTATTTGGCGCCGGCACGACGCAGTTGGTCGACCCGTTGGGCAAACGATTCCTCGCTGACCATGCCGACTCGCGAGTGTCTCTCGAATTCTTTGAATGCGCCTCGTTCGAAGGCTTTGATGACGGCAGGGTCGGTCGGATTCGGCAGGACCACGTAACCGCGCTCGTACAGCATCTGGGCCTTCGTGAGATCTTTGATCTTCACTTCGCCGCCGATATCCTTGGCGCCCTGGCCCCATTTTAACTCTACGCACTTGACACCGAGTTTTTCAATGGCATATTCTTGAACGCCGAGTCGGGTATCTTCCACGTTTGCTTGTACGATGATAGCGCCGTAGCCGTCTCTTTCGTGGTCCTGGTAGAGCTTGACACGACGTTTCAGGTCGTCTGTGTCCACTACCCGCCCGTTCTCTATCACAGTCTTCGGATCCATTCCGACGACGTTCTCACCGATCGTCAACCCTGTTCCCGCCAGAGCTGAGCCGATCGCCAGACCTTCCCAGTTGTTCTTGGCGACGTTCGTCGAGCCGATGCCGGGGATGATCCACGGATGTCGGAACTTCAGGCCTTTGTCGTGACCAAAGGCAACCTCGAGATTGACAGCGGGAAAGATGGCCTTGTCACTGTCGGCCTCAATTCCATGTGCGCCGACGGCGGTTCCCATAATGTTGAAATGCGAATAATCAACCGGATAGGTCTTCTCGGCCGCGGTTGTCACCACGCCAAACGGTTGCGGATAGATGACTTCGTGGCCGCGGTAGGCACTTTTGCCTATCTCACACATACCGATGCAGCCGTCCACACAGGTAACACACATGCCTGAAGCAGGCACAACTGAATTTTCGGTCCTGTTCTTCGTCAGAGTTGCCGCTGAAGCATTTATCTTTGAAAGCGTAGGTGACATTCTCGTTTGCTCCTATTTGTTGTCTGTTAGTCTTTCTTTATTTCACAAGCTACGCAGGGGTCCATGTAGCACATCATATCGTCAAAGTTTTCTTTCTCGATACAGGGCGGCGTCAGATTCGCACAACCTCCACAGATTGCTTTTTCCGGCTCGTTGTATGTACATCGAAGCTGGCAGGCCGGGCAGATATACATGCAGCCGCCGCACAAGCGACAGACATCGGATTGGATGTCAAAAGGTGTGCCGATACTTCTTTTTTCGCCGCGGTTGCGAAAGCCGATGGCCTTGGCCATCATTTGCTCCTCGCACATACGTACGCACAAGCCGCAAAGAATGCAATCCTCATACTCCTGTTTGAAGCGCTGCCGGCGAATGCCGTGTGCCGAAGCAAGGTCCTGAATTGTTTTGGATTGGGGACAGGAAGCCAGCAACAGTTCTAAAACCATCTTCCGTGCTCGAAGCACTCGTGACGATGCCGTACGCACCTCGAGTCCTTCCTCGGCCGGGTAGGTGCACGAGGAAACCAATTTTGCTCTTGGTCCTTCTCCAATTTCGACCACGCACAGCCGACAGGCGCCATAGGGCGACAAGCCATCGTTGTGGCAGAGGGTGGGAATCGGAAATCCCAGGAACCGTGCGGCCTCCAGCAGCGTAGAGCCTTCTTCAACCGAGACCTCCAAACCGTTTATTTTCAAAGTAATCATGCCGACTTTTCCTCAACTGCTGTACATTTAGCCTTTTCTTCTTCGCTGCGATGTGTGAACTCCAAATCGCACCTCAGACATCGCCGGGCTTCACGGATTGCCTGTTCGACAGACAATACCATCTCTACTTCCGCAAGACTCTGCTTCCTTGACTTGGCGCTGAGCGAAGGAGGTTCGGCTCTTGGCGCGTCTTCAAGTTCTTCGTCGCCGGCCACAGCAGGTTCTATGTAAACCGCCGGCAGTTTTACCCTGGGTGGCTCAACAAGCTCTTCGCCGCGGAGATAGTGGTCTATGACCTGCGCCGCCTTTTTGCCCGCTGCAATAGCGTCAACAACAGTATCAGGGCCCGTCACTAAGTCTCCTCCGGCGAACACTCCCTGGCGATTGGTCGCAAGAGTCGCCCCGTCGACTTTCAATCTGCCGCCTTTATCGAGCTCCAATCCCATAGAGGCAAGGCAATCGCTGTCCGGGCGCTCGCCGATGGCTACTATGAGGGTATCCAACGGAATAGTGAACTCAGTGCCAGGTATGGGAACAGGGCTGCGCCGTCCACTTGGGTCAACGTCGCCCAGTTTGTTCCTGACGCACTTTATATCCGCCAGACGTCCGTTTTTAGCATCAATCTTTACCGGCTGGACGAATGTTTCGATTTTCACTCCCTCGTCCTCGGCAGCTCTGATATAGCGTATGCTTGTTGGTGAGACCAGCGTTTCAAGCCTTATGCCTTCCTCTATGGCTGCTTCGACTTCTTCGGCGTAGGCAGGCATCTCCTGGGAGGTGCGCCGGTAGAGCAGCGTTACGCTCTTGACCTTTTTTTGACGGATAGCCACCCTTGCGGCATCCACGGCGGAATTGCCGCCGCCAACGATGCCGACATGGCCCCTTGCCATTTCCTCGCCCCTGAGATTAAAGGCCTTAAGGAATTGCATTGACGAGAACACTCCCTTCGTATCTTCTCCTTCGATCCCCAGCCGCCAGCTCTTATCAGCCCCTATTGCCAGAAAAACAGCCTTGTAACCGCCTTTAAAAAGCTCATCGATGCTAATATCCCGGCCCAGAGCGGTCCCGCACCTGAGCATGATGTTCTCATCGAGCAGTGATTCTATCTCCTTCTCCGCCACATCCCGAGGGAGCCGATAGGCCGGAATGCAGCTTATCAACATGCCGCCCGGTTTCTCGGCCGCCTCAATAAGTGTCACTTTATGGCCGAGCAGAGAAAGATAATGGGCCGCGGAAAGACCGGCAGGTCCTGAGCCCACCACGGCAACTCTGTGAGAATCCTCGGCCCGTAGCGAAACTCTGACGGGTTTATAAGCCGCCGGGTCAATACGATCGGTAATGAACCTCTTGAGCGCTCGGATGGCGACGGCTTGTCCCCCGCTGACAGCGAGATTGCATCTTGTTTCGCACTTGCGACCGCATACCCGCGCGCAAACCGATGGGAACGGGTTGACCTCCCTGATAACCTTGTAGGCCTCTTCGTACTTACCTTTCTCTATCAAGGCGACATAGCGCCAAACTTCGGTGTCCAGCGGGCAGCCGGCCTGGCAGGAGGCGCCCACCAGGTCTTTGCACACGAAGGCGCCGCATTTCTTATCGATCACGTGCCGCTCGTACTCGCGCCGGAAGTAACGCAGGGTGCTTAGAACAGGATTTGAAGCCGTTTGCCCGAGGCCGCACATCGTCGTATCCTTGACCGCCTCGGCTAGTTCTTCTAGAAGGTCCAGGTGCTCGGGCGTCCCGTTGCCTTTCGAGATATCATCGAGAATCTCGTACATCCGTTGCGTTCCCTTTCGGCAGGTGAAACACTTGCCGCAGGATTCATCCTTTAGGAAATTCATGAAGTATTTGGCGACATCCACCATACAGGTGTTCTCATCCATAACAATCATGCCGCCGGAGCCCATGATTGAGCCGGCCTTTGTTAAGCTGTCATAATCTACAGGTAAATCAAACTTGTCGGCAGGAATACAACCTCCGGACGGCCCGCCCGTTTGAACAGCCTTTATTTTGGCATTGTCCGCCGGGCCGCCGCCGATGTCATAGACGATCTTCTTGATGCTCATTCCCATTGGTACTTCGACAAGGCCGGTATTCTTGATTTTGCCGACAAGACTAAATATCTTTGTGCCGCTGTTGCCCTCAGCACCTATTTTCGCAAACTTCTTAGCCCCGAGTCTGAAGATAAGCGGAATGTTCGCCCAGGTTTCAACATTGTTAATTGCCGTGGGCTTGCCTTCGATACCTTTCTGCACGGGGAAGGGCGGCCGCTGGCGCGGTTCGCCCATCTTGCCTTCAATGGACCGGATCAAGGCTGTCTCCTCGCCGCAGACAAATGCACCGGCTCCTTTGACCATCTTGATATCAAACGAAAAACCAGTCTCAAGAATACTCTCTCCCAGAAGACCCAGTTCGCGCGCTTGCTCCAGCGCGATGTTCAGATGCTTGACGGCAACGGGATATTCATTGCGAACATAGACTATCCCTTCGGATGCGCCGGTTCCATAAGCGCCTATTACCATGCCCTCGATGATGCTGTGTGGATTGCCCTCGAGCACACTGCGGTCCATGTAGGCGCCGGGATCGCCTTCATCGGCGTTGCACACGAGGAACTTGCCGTTGGTCCTCGATTGCTTAGCCAACAGCTCCCATTTCAGACCCGTTGGAAAACCGCCTCCTCCGCGACCGCGCAAACCGGAACGTTTCACCTCCTGCACCACCCATTGAGGATCTCCTTTTGACAACACGGAACCGAGAGTGCTATAGCCACCCTGAGAAATATAGTCGTAAACCCGAATGGGGTCTATCTTCTGATTAAGGCTCAAAATACTGCGCTGCTGATTCCTGAAAAACGGAATATCGTCGCGCTTGTAGTACTTCTCTCCGGTTGTTGGATCTTTATAAAGTAAGTCCTCTACGTACTCACCCGCAAGCAATGCGTCGACTATTCGTGGAATATCTTCAAGGCCAACCTGGGTGTAGAATGCCTGTTGCGGCTCGGTAAGAATGAAAGGACCCATCTCGCAGAAACCGTGACATCCTGTGACCCGAAGCGCAACCTTGCCTACCAGGCCCTTTTCGATAATATGTCGCTTCACGACTCTAATGATACCGTTCGAGCCGCTCGCCTGGCAGGCCGTACCTGCGCAGACCACTATACAAGGTTTGTTCTTGTCGATAGTGTCAGAAAGCACGCTCCGCAGCTCTCCAAGTTCGTCTATAGAAGATAATTTTAGCACACTACTACCTCGTACAAATCATTACAAAATCAAAGTTCCCGACTGAATGTGCGTTAAACCAAATCCAACATATGGTTCTTGCACCCCCGGCGTGAACATATCTTCACTACGCCGCCGCCATCGATTAGCATTGGCACCATTGGCGAACCGCACATCGAACAGCCTGATTTTGACGGTATCTCTACCCCACAGTGCGGACAATGAAACTTCGCCACGGTATTTTCTGGGACGTTCATTCCAGCCGCAATGTTGTGACTGCCATATAGACAAGAAAGCCTGAGCCAGCCCTTTTCGCTGTTATGGGTTATGTTCACCTTTATCGATGGATAGCCGTCAATGGCAAAGGTCTCATCCATAAGGCTGCGGTTGCAGTGGGGACAATTAACACTGATCGGGAAAATGCGTTTGTCCTTGCTTATCTTGACGCTGTCGAATCCCTTGCGGGCCTCGTTCAGCAACTGACTAATTCTCGACTTTTTCATCTTTGAAAAATAGTGGCCGTCGATAACCACAACCGGACCCAGCGCGCAGGCACCCAGGCAATTCACCGTTTCCAGGGTAAATTCCTTGTCGGGAGTCGTTTCTCCTGGCTCGATACCGAGCTGCCGCTCAAACTCTTCGACAATTCTTGGCGCGCCCCGGACGTGGCAGGCTGTGCCAAGACATACGCAAATAAGATGCTTACCCCTGGGTTGCAAACTGAACGAACGGTAGAATGTGGCGACTCCATATATATCGACCAACGAGCGGCCCGTCTCATCGCTTACTATTCTAAGGGCCTTTTCAGGAAGATACCCGTACTGAGCCTGGATTTCCTCGAGAACGGCGATGAGCCCTCCCCTGCCCTTGGCGTGCTTCTCCAGAATTGTTGGCATATCTTTGTAGTCTACATCCTCTTGCGCCCGGGTGCCGGTCTTAGCTGCCACTTGATTAATCTTTCCAAAAAGCTGGTCAACAATAACCTCATTCGATCGGCAAAAAAAATGCCGAAGCTGCCAGATAGCATATCACAACGGCAATGTCAACCGATAAATACAGACTTTTTCTCGACAGTCTTGCCAAACTGCCGGACTGTTCGGCAAAAATGTTTGCTTTTTGCCGAACGTTATGTATACTTGACCGCAAAGTCATTTGAAATGTCGACTTGGTGGCGATATTGCCGGTCTGGGGTCCGTAAAATGCAGAAAAAAAATGCCAAAAGAATCGCTATTCTAAACGTCTTGAAAGATCAAACTCGCCCCCTCAGCTCCTCAAGAATTACCGAATTGCTTTCACTCGGAACCCTCGTGTTCAGCGAGCGGACAGTGAGGTTCTACCTCAGGCAGCTTGATTCCGAAGGACTAACGATGCCTCGCGGCAGAAAAGGCAGAATTATAACCAAAGCCGGCCTGGCGGAGCTGAAATCCAACAACACACGACAACTGCCCGGCACGCTGTCGGCCAAAATTGACCGGATGATCTACAAAATGACCTTTGATCTGCCGACGAGGAGCGGCACGGTTGTCGTCAATACATCGCTTGTGGATCCCAGACAGCTCGCAAGCTACGTTGAGCCGATCTGCAAAGTGTTCGCAAAGGGCTTCGGCATGGGCAGGCTGATGACCCTCATCGGCCCGGAAGAGGCAATAGGCGACATTCTCGTCCCCAACGGCAAGGTCGGTTTCTGCACCGTCTGCTCGATAACCATAAACGGGATCCTGCTAAAACACGGGATCCCGATGGCCTCGCGTTTCGGAGGCCTGTTAGAGGTCAGAGACGGCAAGGCCCTGCGATTCACCGAAATTATCCACTACGGCGGCACGAGCATCGATCCGCTGGAAGTCTTCATCCGAAGCGGCATGACTGACTATCTCGGTGCGATCCGGGACGGCAACGGGCTGGTCGGCGCCAGCTTCAGAGAATCGCCCGGCGAGAGCAGGCAGCGACTGATACATATCGGCCAGCGGCTGGATGAAATCGGGCTCGGCGCGATAATGGAAATCGGCCTGCCCGAGCAGCCGCTGCTGGATATTCCCGTGCCGCCCGGCAGGGTCGGGGCTATACTAGTCGGCGGGCTCAATCCGATAGCCGTTCTCGACGAGACCGGGCACAGGATCTTCTCACGCGCCCTGTCGGGCCTGATGGAATACGACAGGCTCTTCCGCTTCGAGGAATTCCCCCAGCGCCTGCAAAATTGGCTTTAATCTCGTGTCGCGGACATCCTGTCCTCACGTGCCGAGGGCGTCTCCCTATGGGACACCTTAGGTGCAGCCCTCGATTGGTACAATCGACGGACTTTACCCCATTCGGCAAGCTCAGGGCAGGCTCTGAGCGTAGCCGAACGGGCTAAGGGAATGCTTTAAATTGGCTCTATATTGACCTTGCTTTCCTCGATACGGCACAGTGGTAAGTTTGCCGTAATACCCTGTCAAGACTGAGTTAACATCGCTTTTGGTGCGCTATAAATTGGGTTTGTTCTTTTCAATCACCCACTTTCGGATTCAGAATTTAGTACTTCCCGCCAGCGGCAGGCGATTGGCTCTGTCTCTTAATTTTAGCCACGAATACCTATACCTGTGGCACAAGTGGCACAAGTTAACACGAATTAACACGTATTCCAGAAACTTGAATTTAATTACCCTAAAGACCAAATCTCTTTGATTAGTGTTAATCTGTAATACAATCCTGCAAAACGTTGTTTTTTCGGTTCATCCGGATAATGCGTAGATTACCGTTGAAATCCCAACGGCCGAGAAAAATCGTTCGGGGCCCCAGATGTCCAAATTACCCCCCTGGCTGCCCTAATTTGGTCATCTGTAAGTTATTCGTAATTAGAATGTTACGTGGCTGTTTGACCATAAGGAACTTTAGGCCTTTTGTTTTTCGCCGTAGTCGGCTTTTCGCCGCCTTCGCAGGAAGATGTTCAGGATTTTAGCAGTATGAGTTGTCACGTATGGAGTCAAGACCCGTGGAAACTCATGCGCACAATACAGTGTCGAATTTCAGGTGTCAATTCAGTATATGTTTTAGGCCGGGCTATGTCCGATCCGGGACTCGGAGTTCAATTGCTTAGCAGAACTTAAGGTTGCTTCGAATCCTCTTCGTCTTTGATGGTATCCATTGCTTCCATGTGCTTTTTGAATATTTCTGCTGCCGATTTGTCCGTATTCAGTATGCTTCGATCCCGCTCGGCTTCTGAAATTGGTGTCAGACCTTCCGAGTCCATCGCTACATGCGGAGTTAGAAAGATCAGCAGTTCCGTTTTGGTCTTTTCTTTGATGGTCCGCTTGAACAGATGGCCGGCCACTGGAATATCACCCAGTAGCGGGATCTTCTTGATAGAGTCCGTGTGCTTGTCCTCGATAAGGCCACCGATTACGATGGTCTGACCGTTGCGAACGGCGACTTTTGTTTCTGCCGATCGTGTGGAAAAGGCCTCAGCGTTTAAGTCTTCCGTTATTGCAACACTCTCAGCAGACCGTGTGGTGATTTGAGGATTCACAGTCATATTGACCAGTCCATCGGGATTGATAGATGGGGTCACATTCAGCACGATACCGATATCGTCCCGGTAGTCAATGGTAGTCGTCGATTGACCCGCGACTTCTGCAGTGCCGGTTGGGAACGGAACTATCTCGCCGACAGTGATCGTTGCTAATTGATTGTTGCTAGTGAGAATATACGGCCGCGACAGGACGTTCAGCCGGCCCTGCTCCTGAAGGGCATGGATTGTCAAGTCGAGATCTCCCTCGATGGTCCTGACCGCCACGCCTGTCGGAAAGCTGGGTCCACCCTGATAGGAGAGCGCCGAAGGAGTACCGAACACCTGACTCGTCTGCACGCTATCGCCACCTTTCTGAATGTTCAACATGGAGAACTCGGTGCCAAGATCGACGGTGTCGCTGTGGGTCACTTCTGCGAACAGGACCTTGATGAGCACCTGTCCAATAGGTTTATCCAATTCGTCGAGAATTGGTTTAATCTTTTCGTAATTCTTAGACGAGGTCATCACAAGCAGGGTGTTTGTATCAACATCGGCCTCAAGGTAGGTATCCTCCGAAAGATCGTCGCTGTCACCTGAAGAGTCTCCAGCCGCGCCGCCTCCCGTAGGCTGGGCCGTTCTCTGATTACCCTGGAATTGCTGGCCTGTTGTTCCCGTACCCTCATCGTTTAGTGCCGCCATCTCTGCGAAGAGACTATTCAGGATCGTCATGAGATTTGTGGCGTTGGCGTTTTTGAGCGGATAGAGGAATATCTGTCGCTCCTGCTCGGGATTTTCGTCGAGTTGTTTGACAACGTCCGTGACGATCTTGAGCGTTTCTTCCGGACCGCTAACAACCACAGAGTTCGTGCGAGAGTCGGCCGATGCGATAATCGGCACATCTGCAATGCCACCGCCTGTACCAGTTGCATCTTGCGATCCGCCGCGGCTTCCGAATCCTCCGCGGAATGATACCGCCTGATTCTGTTGATTTCTGGAACTGGTCGATCGTGAAGAGCTGGCGCTTTCTCCGAAGACTTCGTTAATCAGTTCAGACGTGTCCTGAGCATCGGCATACTCCAGATGATAGACCTTCACGTCCGCCAGAGTAGCGAGTTGCCTGTCCACGTTCTTTATGACGTCGGCTACCAGATCGAGAATTTCTGTTGGTCCTGTTACAACGACACTGTTTGTCTGGCTGTCACCGGCGGCAGTCACAGTCAACATTGAACTGGTCGTATCCTGTTGATTGTCTCGGCCACCACCTGGACCTCTCATGAAAGACATAGGCCCGCGATCCTGTTGAGAACGGGAGGACTGCGTGTCATCACCGAACAGGTCGTTGATCATCTGGGCCGTGTTCAGCGCATCTGCATATCTGAGTTGAAATACTCTGACGTCTGCGGCTTCAGTATCCCTTTTGTCCAGCGCCTTGATCACGTCCTCCACTACATTCAGGAGATTCTCCGGGCCGGCCACGACGACGCTGTTTGTCTGAGTGTCGGCTGCCGCAGTGACTGTGGCCTGGCTACCCTCCTCATTTTCTGTCCGTCCGCGCCCGCCGGGACCCCGGAACATTGTGGGGCCGAAAAAGCCCCCTCTGTCGCTGGATCGCGACTGAGACTGCTGCTCGCCGAAAATTTGATTAATGATGTTAGCCGTGGTTGTGGCGTCGGTGTACTTGAGCTTAAATATCCTTACGTCGGCGATTTGTGTCGTCGTGGAGTCCAGGTCTGCAAGGACCTGCGCGACGAGATCCAGGATTTCACTGGGCCCTCTAACGACCACGGAGTTGGTTCTTTCGTCATAGGTTGCCACAATTTGTACGTTGACGTTGCCTCCGCCATCTGTTGGCTCGGCGTCCTCGCTGTACCCCATACCTATATCGCGTTGCCCTCTGAAGGTGCGTTCGGTAGAGACAGTAGTGTCCTCAGCCGTGGTCTCAGGCGGCGAATCGGCGCTCTGTTGGGCAAAGCTGTAATGCGGTGTCAGTACGCCGGTAACAGCCAGTGTCACGCTTAAAATTAATGCTTTGAGAATCTTCATCGTTATGATCTCCTTAGCCTCCGAAGGCTGTTCGATACATGAGGTATATGTTTGCTTGATTGTTTGAGTTCCCTAAATCATAAATCTGACGGTTCATAAAAACATCCCGGACCTCCTTCAGTGCCACCCGGGTTAGCGTCCTCCGCTGCTGCGTCCTCCGAAACCGCCGCCGCCCGGGCCACCGCGTCCTCCGAAACTGCCGCCTGGGCCACTGCGTCCGCCAAAACCACCGCCGCCGAACCTGGAAAACGGATTAAAGCCGCCATCAGACCCTCCACGACTGGAACGGCTGCTGCGACTGCTGCCTCGCTGGTTTTGCTCGAACATGGTGTTGATCATATCGGCTGCGCTCCTGGCATCGGCGTTGTTCAGGCGGAAAACCCTGATTTCCGCCACCGATGCCATGTGGGTATCCAAAGCAACGACGATCTTCATCAGGCGCTTGATGTTGGCCATAGTGTCGGTGATTAGCAGGGCATTGCCGTCCTCGTTGGCCTGGAGAACGGCAGTTTCCGGGACCAGGCTTTGTAGGTTATCCCTCAGAGCGCGTGCGGTAACGTACTTCACCGGTATCACATAGGTCACTATGTCGTCGCTGGCCACGATAGCGTCCGGATCGCGTCCGGAAAGTACGGGGGTATTTTCCTGCACGGCTTTTTCCAGAGTAACTAATCTGAGCACTTTACCCGTGAGGATTGTGGTCAGGCCCTTTTCTTTAAGCATGGAGTTGATCAGTGAAAGCGCTTCGGGCAGTAGGATCGGCCGACGGCTGATTACCGTCATGCGGCCGTCAATGATAGGCTCATCTGAGACGACCATCAATCCCGCTGTTTCAGATAGATATTCCAGAACAGTCTGCAAAGGGGCATCCTGGAAATTTAGCTTAACCTTCAGATCTCCGTTTTTCTCTACAACTTCTACGGGCTCGGTTGTTGAATCCGAAGTCGGTTGCGCCGATATATGGCCCGGGGTGAGCAAGACCGGCGCAGCCAAAATCGCTACTATGACTGTTAATGCAAAAGTTCGCATGGTTTTTGTCTCCTTAAGAATCTGTGACTTTCTTAATATTTGTTCTGTCGTCTATTTCCCGACTTGCTGTTGCCGTCGCTCCATAAGCTGTCTGAGGATAGCCGCCTCGTCTTCAGAGGGCGGAGCCGACGATTCGCTTGTGCCTTCTTCCGACGTTGACGTATACGTCTGCGACAACTCGTACATTCCGGTAAAAGTAGTGCCGTCTCGCCCGCCTTGCAGGTTTAGACCCATTGTGACAATAGTCGTCTTGTCCTCAAACTCATACTCGATTGAGTCAAGGCTTAACGACTTGATCTTACCCCTTACGACGCTGTCTCCCTGGCGCACTCTAAGAATCTGGCCGCTTTGAGAATCTTCGAGAAAAGCAATGAACTCGCCGTCTTCCTGGACAATGCCCTTGAGGACGACATACGATTCCGGATCAGGGACGGGAGGAGCCACCGGAATTGTCCGTTGTGTCCTTTGGCGTGTGATTCGAGGGCCTCGTTGTCGTGAAAACATATTTCGTTGGACGACTATCCTGTAGTCGTTCCATGAATCCGCCGGAGATATTTGATCCCGGCCATAATCCGGACGGGCTGGCTCGGAGGCGTCTTCCGGTATATTTGGTTCCTGATTTTCCATCTCAGCAATCAATCGCAGTAATTCTGCCGGGGTGTTCGGTTCCGGCACATCCGACGGAATAGTCAAATCTTGGTTTACCACCGGAGCATTAGGTTCCGAATTGTCCGGTTGAGTTGTTAACCGACTGTCTTCTGTGGGAGCGTTTGGCTCCATATTTTCTTGCGTATTTGTAGGTTGCAGGTTATCTGTTGGGGTGTTCGGTTCGGAGACTTCTGTATCTCCGGACCATGCGACGATGGTTAAGCCGAGCAAGACCGCCGCTATCATGAAAGTTTTCAGATATCTAAAGTGCGTCTTCATTTTCCGTCTCCGCTTGTTGCTTCTGAGTTCCAATATAGAGTGCCGAGAGGTGAAGTTGCAGTGACATGCTGTCACCGGCTTCGCTGCTCGATCCCAGTTGCATATCTTTGATCTTTACCGGCAGAACGGCCGTCTCAATCTGCCACAGGAAGTATGCAACTGAATCCAGGGTGCCCCTGCCGGCGACCGTAAAGATCATTTCCCGGAGCCCCCGATTGCTTGAAGTCCGCTCCGGCCTGATGGAACTCAACGCCATGTTCGCGCCGGCGGACCATTCCCTAAGAGCGTCCAGTATCCTGCTCTCGGCTTCGGTCTCGTTGCGCAGGCCGTCGGACAGCATCGCATTCCACTTCTTCTGCATCCGCCCGTGGTTGCCGATCAGCAGCTCGGCCTCGTTGAGGTCTCCCATTAGCTGCTGTCTCTGCGATTCCAACTCGTTGCGTTTCGCCTGCACGGGGTCAATGACGAATTTGACCGCGACAAAAAGCCCAACGGATGCAAGCGCGGCAATCAGGATAATTCGCTCTCGTTTCGACAGACCCATTCTATTTCAAACCTCGGAATTTAAATGTCACTGCAAACTCTTTTTCCATCGAACTGCCCCCGGCGTTCCGCACGTGCATCACCATGACGCCTGAGAACACGCTGTTTTGCTTGATCTTGTCCAGGACCTCGTAGAAACTTGCTTCATCGACGGCCTTGCCGACGAGCGAACCTTCGGCCTGCTCGCTCAGAGCCAGGCTCGTGGCCCAGACTCGCGGCGATTCGGGAAACGCCAGTGTCAGTTGACGTATGCACTCCAGAAACTCGGGCTTGCGCGAGGTCCATCCGGTGGCGTAGGAAATGCGATCGACCATTTCGCGTGCGGCGGCGGCATCTTCACCGATTGAGTCCAGCCGCTCGGAGTAAGCGGCGATGTCGGCGTTCTTGCTGTGCCAGTCCGCAATGACGGCCCCGACCCCCAAAACGAGAATCGCCGCGGCAACGGCGGCCCATTTGGTGAACTGACCGCGGCCGGCCGCCTTCTTTTGTCCTATGTGTGGATTCAGGAAATCTACGGAAAGTCTGCCTGAACTGAGGGTCGTGATTGCCAGAGACGCCGCTGCTATGGACTGTGAATCTGCTATGCCGTCGGTCGATCCGAGTCCTTTTGACAGTAGGGCGGTGTTGCCGTCGCTGATCGTGATCTGGGGCGCCAGATCCTTGTGAAGTCGGTCAACGACGCGGTCGGACAAACCGGATGCATCGTAAATTGTGATTTCGTGGGGCGGCGACTGATTCTGTTCCGAACAAAGCAATACGAGCCTCTGAATTGTGGAAGTTAGCCGTTCCGCCTGCTCCGCGGCGCCGCCGCTTATTGACATGGGCACATGTTGCATGGATCGAAGCCTGCCGTTCGACCGGCTCCAGAATTCGCAGTAAGTCGCTCTGGTGTAAAGCCCGTACCGTTGCTGCGACCCGCTGTCGGAAAAATGCTTGTCCAACGATAATGTTGAGACGGTGATCGATCGGATCTTTAACCCGGCGGCATCCGTCAACTCCCTGATCTGCCTGACGGCCTGACGTTGGGCTGCAACGAGCAGTATCTCGCTTTTCTCCGAAGTGCTGGTCTTGCCGCAGTAGTCGAATACTAATTCGTCGGCGTTGAGCGAGAATGCCCGCTCGGCCTGTATTGCCAGCATGCCCGCCAACGCATCGTTTGCCGCTGGTGGGGCGGTGATCTCCTTGGTCACAATCCACTTTGTCGGAATTCCGACAACTGCTCGCTTTGAAGAAAAATGATTTTCGCGAAGGTATTGTCTCAGTTGCTGGCCGAGATCCTTTGCATTGTCGGAATTCAATTTCTTATCGAACGGCATGAGGCCGGTGCGTTTGATCTCAGGCCGGCCGGACCGAATGCCCACTTCCGCTGCAGCCACGCCGGAATCGTCAATAGCCAATCCTAATAATGTCTGAGTGCCAAGCATTTTTCTCATCCAGTTAATTCATTCCCAGGATAGTGTTCGTAAGCGGTTCACCTTTTCTGAGGGCGGCTACGATTTCGCTGTTCAGCGGCCAGCCCGAGTGTGTCAGCGATTTCCAGTACACAACATGAGGCGTTCCGCCGGCAATATCGAAGACGGCCTTGTATCTCTTATAAGCCCGTCCGTTGCCCGACAGACACACAATATCCGCCGAGTACTGGAATGAGCGGACGGTAATATAGGTGCCGATACCGACCGCCTTTTCTCGATCGAGGACGTTTGTCACCCAGGCGATTGAGTCAAGATCGTTGTTGCGGCTGCGATAGGATATCAACGAGTCGGCGTCGTTTTCTTCCAGTCCGGGCAGGCAAAGCAATACTTCTTTCGATGCCGTGTTGACGTTGACTATGCCGGGCATAGTTTCTTCGTCACTTGTAGTGAGCCGGTCGGCGATCTGTGTGAACTCCTCGAATTCCAGTCCGCTCATGTAGTAGAAATCAAGGATATTGGCGAATGACGGATTGGTAGGGACAAGTCCCATCACTTCCAGAGTCCGCTCCTCTTTCAGAATCTCGGCCAACAAGCTCTGGAGATCTCCCCGTGTACTGGCGTCGTTAATATTAATCCTCTGGCCGCCCTCGCTGTCGACGTTTTCCTCCACACTGTAAACCGTGACGTAGTCGTAGAAGCCCGTATCCAGCCGGCCGTTGCGATTGTCGTCCGGATCGCTGAGGTCGCCGTCGTTTTCATTGTCGTCGAGAATGCCGTTTAGATTGGTGTCTTCGCCGTAAAGCAATTCTTCCGAAGCGCCTTTGATCAAAAGAATCTCATCGACGGTCTCCAGCGGCGAATTCTTACAGTTGTATGGTTCCGAGAGCAGCAGATAATATTCGTCCTCGGCTCCTCCCGCTGATATCTCGCTGTCCTCATCTCGCCAGTCAATAATCGAGGCGGCCAATTCGGCCGTCATGCCGGGCAATCTCAGCAGTATCTCTTCAGACGCCGAATTGAGATTGACCTTGCCCGCCTCGTCGGTCAGCCCGTAGTCGAACTCATCGTCGTCTTCCAGGTTCGAGCGCAGAACCCAGAAGTAGTCATCTCCCAATTCGATTGCCTCGTATGGCTCGCTCTCCATCAGGTCGCCGTTCTCTTGCTCGCCTGCGGCCAGTTGCGCCATGATGAACTCCGAAACACCGGCGGCAACGGATTCGGCCTTCAAAGAGGCCGCGTGGTTGGCCGAGACGATAGCGGCGATCCGCATAGAGCGGGCAAAAACGAGGGCTAAACCGGCGAGGACCAGAACGACCCAGATCGTGACGATCAGTATCGTACCTTTAGCC
>Ga0180431_10002986_pt1 | contig 22129 bp, 14 predicted proteins | sample SS_ome_11_FD_132459 | JGI IMG/M metagenome (GOLD analysis project Ga0180431, IMG submission 132459) | Hypersaline lake sediment archaeal communities from the Salton Sea, California, USA - SS_1_MS_1 metaG | ecosystem: Environmental > Aquatic > Non-marine Saline and Alkaline > Hypersaline >...
CTCGTTTCTCGAAACCACGACCCGCGACACCTACCGCCGCTATCAGCGTGCGATCGCAAAAGCATGCGGCTGGGAGCACCCCCTGATCGAGGCCTCGCGCAAGAAGGACACAGGTGAGCTGCGCCTGCTGATCGTGGTCAACAGCGACTCCAGTTCGCGTTTTTTCTCCAATATCTCCGACGTTATCAATTCCTACGGCCTGGTCTCGAACCGCAAGTACGTCGAACAGTTCGCCAACGGGAAGACCACCTACGCCCTGTACCTCGACTGGATCGAGGACGAGAAGCTGCGCAACCGGTTGATCGAGAACATCGGTCTGGTCTATGCCGTGCCCGAAAGCCCCCTCAGCCGGCTCTTCCGGGAGGGACTGCTGAACGCCCGTGAAATGGTCTTCGGGATAGCGGCCTGGACCTTCGCCCACCAGTTCCTGACCGAATACGACGAGGAGTACCTCAAGCTCGCCGACGAACTCAAAGACGAACCGGAACTGACTGGTTTGCTGCGCAACCTGCGGACCCGTCTGGCCAAGGTCTCCTACGACGAGGAGCGGATCTGGGACTCGCTGATCGATCACCATGACTGCCTGCAGGCGGCGTTCCGGCTCTTCAACCGTCGTTTCAACCCGGTTCATGCCGGCAAGGCGAGCCAGGGAGAGCTCGAGGCCTTCCAGAGTCTGTGCGCCGAGCGTCTCGATACCGAGACCGACCGCCATATCTTCGAAGCGATCCTGCAGTTCATCGAGCACACCCGGAGGACCAATTTCTACAAGCGCGAGAAGATCTCGCTCTCCTTCATGCTCGATCCCGGTTTCCTGAACCGGGTCGATTACCCCGAACTGCCGTACGGGATCTTCCTGGTGATCGGGAACGAGTTCCGGGGCTACCACGTGCGCTTCCGCGATATCGCCCGTGGCGGCATCAGGCTGGTGCGCTCGGCCAACCTGCAGACCTTCATGAAGAACGCCGACGCGATCTTCGACGAGAATTACAATCTGGCCCTGACCCAGCAGCGCAAGAACAAGGACATCCCCGAGGGCGGGTCGAAGGGCGCCATCCTGCTCGAACGCGACGCCCAGGACCGGGACGAATCGGCCTTTAAGAAGTATATCGACGGCTTGCTCGACCTCCTGCTCGGCGACGAACGGATCGTGGATCACTACGGCGACGACGTAATCCTCTTTCTCGGACCGGACGAGGGCACCGCCGAGCTCATGGAGTGGGCTTCGGTCCGCGCCCGCGAGAGGGGTTATCCCTGGTGGCGCTCCTTTTCGACCGGCAAGCCGGTCGGGATGGGCGGCATCCCTCACGACATCTACGGCATGACCACCACGAGCGTGCACGAGTACGTGCTCGGCATGCTGGAAAAGACCGGGCTGAAGGAAAGCGGGGTCACCAAGGTCATGACCGGCGGGCCCGACGGCGACCTGGGTTCGAACGAGATCCTGATCTCGCGCGACACCATCCGCGCCATCGTGGACGGCTCGGGAGTTCTCTGCGATCCCGAGGGTCTGGATCGCCGCGAGCTGCGCCGCCTGGCCCGGCGACGGGTACCGGTCGAGCATTTCAATCCCGAACGCCTCTCGCCCCGGGGCTACCTGGTCAGGGTCGGGGACCGGAACGTGACCCTGCCCGGCGGGCAGACCGTCACCAGCGGGCTCGATTTCCGCAATACTTTCCACCTGCACCCGCATTTCAGCGCCGATCTCTTCGTTCCCTGCGGCGGCCGGCCGGCTTCGATCACGATCAACAACTGGACCGAGCTGCTCGACGAGAAGGGACGGCCCCGCATCCGATTCGTCTCCGAGGGGGCCAACCTCTTCATCACCCAGGAGGCCCGGCTGCGGCTCGAAGAGAAAGGCGTAATCATCTACAAAGACGCCTCGGCCAACAAGGGAGGCGTAACGTCATCCTCGCTCGAGGTCTTCGCCGGACTGGTCCTGAACGACCGCGAGTGGGACGAGCTGATGTGCGAACACAACGGCAAGGTCCCCGATTTCCGGAAACGCTACGTCGAGGAAATCCTCGATCTGATCCGGACCAACGCCCGCCTCGAGTTCGAGATCATCTGGCGCGAACACGAACGCAGCGGACTGCCCCGGACGATCCTGACCGACCTGGTGTCGCAGAAGATCAACGCCATTACCGACGCCATCATGGCCACCGATCTGTTCCGCGATCGCGCCCTCTTCCGGCAGGTGATCGCGTGCTGCACCCCCCTGGTCCTGAGCGAACTCAAGACGACCGCCCAGATCATGAACCGGGTTCCCGACTCCTATCTACGGGCCGCGTTTGCCGCCCGCCTGGCGAGCCGCTACGTCTACTATCACGGTCTCGAGGCCACCGAAATGGACTTCTACAGCTTCGTCACCGAGGCCGATCGGCTCGTCTGACCGCCCGGGGACGGGAAGGGCAGGAATCCGACAGGCAGCCGGGGGGCCGGGGGGATTCAGGAGGGTGAGGGAACTCCGTTGAGCGGCGGTTCCGATTCTCGCCGCCGGCGCCGCTCATCGCGCCGGCGCATGGCCGCCAGGCGGTCGGCGTAGACCTTGGTGAACTCGGCCCCCATGTAAAAAACCTGAGCGATATAGAGGAACCAGATCAGCAGGATCAGCAATGATCCGAACGCCCCGTATAGACTGAAGACGTTGCTCAGCCCGAGCATCAGGTTCATGAAGATTTTACCCAGCACGAGCAGGAGCGCGGTGACCGCCGCCCCACCCCAGATGGCACGCCAGGGCAGAGGTTCGCGGACCAGCAACCGGAAAACCGCAGCCACGAGCAGAAACGCTCCCAGATAGGTTGTGACGTAACTGATGAAATGGGTCAGGCCGCCGATCTCGATCGGGAACCAGTTCTCCAGCTGGGTCAGGGCGAGCATGGCGGTCGCCGCGGCCGAGATCAGCAGCAGAACGATGAGCTGCACCCCGAGGATGAGAACGAAAGAGAGCCAGCGGGCCACGATGAAGTGCCGCATCGGGCTCTGCCGGCCGCGAATCCCCCAGATGACATCCAGCGATCCGCGCAGAAAATGGAAGCTGTTCGAGGCGATCACCAGCAGGGTGATGAAACCGAAGACCTGGGTCAGGATCCCGACCCCCGGCCGGGCGGCGTCGAGGATCATCGATTCGATGAAACGGGCGGTCTGTTCGCTGATGGCCGTACTCAGGGTCACGACCAGCTGGCCTTCGACTGCCTGCTCGCCGAGAACCCGTCCGAGGATGCGTACGCAGATGATCGCCAGGGGGACGACCGACATGGTCAGATAGAAGGCCAGGGCGGCGCCCATGCGGCCGGCCCCGTCGAGCCGCCAGACCCTGATGGTGGTGCTGATGACCTTCCTGACGTCGCTCCAGCTCACGGGTCGTTCCGCTCTCCTTCGGTCCGGTGTCCCGGCGGCGCGCCCGGGCGCGCCGCTTCAGCCCTCATAATCTACCATCCCCCTCCGCCACCGCCACCCCCTCCCCCACCACCGCCTCCCGAACCGCCTCCACTCATACCACCGCTGCCTCCCGGTTGCGAGGCCAGGGTCGACGCCAGCGAACCGTTGAAGCAGCGGATTCCCTTGAGCAGATCGGCTACCCGGCCCGGCGGTCGATCATCCAGCGGCCCGATCCGCCGCGATCGATAGTACTCTACCGGCGGCACGGCCAGCGATTCGATACCGCGCATCCAGCGGTCGGAAACCCCGAGCGCCACACTGTAGGGCAGGAACTCGGGGAAAAGTCGGGGTTCCATGCCGACCGCCTCCTCGTGCCCCATCGCCGCCAGCTGGTCCCGCAACTGCAGCCATTTGGCTTTGGCCAGGGCACCCCGCAAGGTCTTCTGCGGCATGAAGGGAGCGAAGAGGGCCGTCACCAGACCGGCCAGCATGATCCCGATCCCCGTCGACCAGGCGGGAGTCCAGAGGATCGCCGAGAAGACATCGGTGGCCGCGGACAGAAAGAGGCTCCCGCCGACAAAGAGGAAGACGGCGGTGAAGAGAAGCAGGCCCCACTTGCGCTGGCGGGCGGCGCCGAAGGCCATGACCGACGGCACGCCCATCCAGAGGGTGAGCAGAAGCAGGGGCAGGAGCTGCTCGGCCCCGCCGGCCAGGGCCGCCACGACCGCCCCGAGAGCGAACACGGCCGCGGCTATACCCAGCCACAGCAGACGGACCCGGCGCGGATCGGCCTCAAACCACTTCTGCTCCGTCACCTCTTTCCACAGGGCCCGGCGGATGCGCGGGAGGTGGGTGTAGAACTCGTCCTGCAGGTCTTCCTGGTCAACCACGTCCCCCGGCTCGGGATGACCGAACAGGGCCCGCATCACTTTCCGCTCGAATTCCCTGAGCCCGCTGTCGGGCCGCCGGAGCAGAGTAAAGCGGAACTCCACCTTTTTCCCCTCCCCCGTTTCCTCGATTTCGAGATAACCCTTGCGTCCCAGATCCATGATGGTGGCCAGGATCTCGCGCAGACCGATCCGCTCGTCGACCAGAGCGCCGGCCATGGCGGGAGGCACGTCGAGATCGAAAATGTCGAGGGAGACCGCCAAAGGGGGAACGTCGGGATCCCGGCCCCGGCGCATCCAGGTACTCAGGAGCAGCAGGCAGAGAATACCGGGCAGGACGAGAGCCGGCGCGGTGATGATGCTGCGCCTGATGATCCGGGCCACCGAGGCGCCGGCGGCAATCGCCTCGCGGGGGAAATCGACCTGGACCTCGAAGAGCGTGCCCGGAGCCACGTCCGAACCTGAGAAGGTGACCGTACGGGGATTCTCGATTTGCCAGCGGGCGTCGGCCAGGGGCGTGTAAAAGGTGACCTGAAGCTGCTCCGGTTCCACCTCGCGGGGCAGCCTGACGGTAGCCGTCGCTTGTTCGACCACGGCCGGACGGTCCTCGAAGAGGGCTTTCCAGTGCAGGCGCCAGGCTCCCTGCCAACCCCGGCGCAGCGGCATCTCGACCCGGTAACGCACGGTGAAACGCTCGCGGGTATCGCGGTAGGGCGGATCCGAGGGGCGCCGGGACCGCCAGCGGATACGCAGGTAGCGCCCTTCCCGCTCGACCCGGTACCCGTGCAGCTCGAGATCGCCACGGCGGTACGCTCCCTGTGAACCGCTCACCCGGATGTCACTGATGCGATACCGCCCGCCGGTATCCAGCAGCCGCTCACCGCCGTTCCAGGCGCCGTCGAAGACATAGTCGAGGGTCTCGGTCACAACCAGATCGCCGTTGGAGAGGATCTGCAGGTCGGTATCGACAGCTTCCCAGTACAGGCTGCGCTGAGCCCGCCCGGTAACGGGCAGGCCGAGGACGAAACCGAGTACTATGAGCAGGGCGCCATGACGATGCATCCCGATGACCTCCTGTGAACCAGTGGAACGGATCGGACTCCGGGCAACCGATATTGGGCCAGCCTATACCCGGCCCGCGAGCGATGCCAGAACCAAGCCGTCGGTGCCGACGCAGGACACGAGATCCTCTTCTCACCGCCCGGCGGTTGTGGCTATGATGATTTCACGCCGGCCGGAGCGGCTCCGAAACAGAGCCCTCCGGTCAACCTTCTGAGGCTGAAACCGGGGGAGACTGTCAGGTGAAACGAGTACGCACCATGATGCCGGGGGTCACAGCGGCCCTGGTTTTTTTCACCCTCACCGTTGCCTGCGGCCGACCGGAACCGGCCGATCTGGTTCTTCTCGACGGCCGGGTCGTCACGGTGGATGAATCCCGGCCCGAAGCCGAGGCTGTTGCCGTGCGGGGTCACGAGATCGTGGCGCTGGGCGGCACCTCCCGCATCCGCCGGTACATCGGAGATCGAACCCGCACCATCGATCTCGCCGGGCGGCTGGCCGTTCCCGGCTTTATTGACGGACACGGCCACTTCACCAGCCTGGGGCAGGCAAAGATGGTTCTCGATCTCAACGACGCCGAGCGGTGGGAGGATATTGTCGCGATGGTGGCCGAGGCAGCGCGCACCGCCGAACCGGGGGAATGGATCCTGGGCCGGGGATGGCATCAGGAGAAATGGGCGAGCCTGCCCGAGCGCACCGTCGACGGAGTACCGACGCACCACGACCTGAGCCGGGCGGCGCCGCGCAATCCGGTCGATCTCGGGCACGCCAGCGGGCATGCCGCCATGGTGAATGCGGCGGCGCTGCGGGTCGCGGGGATCGATCGGAACACACCCGACCCGCCCGGGGGTGAGATCGTCCGCGATGTCCGGGGCGAACCCACCGGCCTGCTGCGCGAGACCGCCCAGCGGATCGTCGACCGCGTTTATGCCCACTCGCGCGAATCGCTGACACGGGACGAACTCGAGGCCGAATTCCGCCAGATTGTCGAGCTGGCGACCGACGAGGCGCTGGCGAAGGGTGTCACCACTTTCCACGACGCCGGTTCCTCGATGGCCGACATCGACCGCCTGCGAGCACTGGATGACGCGGGTGAACTGCGCCTGCGGCTCTATGTCATGGTCCGCTACGCCACCAACGAGGAAATGGAAGCCCGCCTGGACAACTACCTGATCATCCCACAGGGCAACGATCACCTGGCGGTACGGTGTATCAAGCGGCAGATCGACGGGGCTCTGGGCGCTCACGGAGCCTGGCTTTTCGAACCGTACGAGGACCTGTCCACCGGCACGGGGCTGAACCTGGAACCGGTCGAGGATATCGCCGGCACCTGCGAACTGGCCATCAGGCACGGCTTCCAGGTAGCCACCCACGCCATCGGCGACCGCGGCAACCGCGAGGTCCTCGATCTCTACGAGGCGGCCTTCACCCGGGCCGGGGTCGACAGCCGATCTCTGCGCTGGCGGATCGAGCACGCCCAGCACCTGCATCCCGAGGACGTGCCCCGCTTCGCCGAGCTGGGCGTGATCGCTTCGATGCAGGCCAACCACTGCACCTCCGACGGGCCGTGGGTGCTCAAACGTCTGGGCGAGCGACGGGCCGAAGAGGGCGCCTATCTCTGGCGGACTCTCTGGGATCTGGGAGTGGTCATCACCAACGGGACCGACGTACCGGTCGAGGATATCGATCCCCTGGCCAATTTCTACGCCGCCGTGACCCGGCACTGCTGGGACGGGTCGGTCTTTTACCCCGAAGAAGCGCTGACCCGCACCGAAGCCCTGCGCTCCTACACTCTCAATAATGCCTTCGCGGCCTTCGAAGAGCATCTGAAGGGATCGCTCGAACCGGGCAAACTCGCCGACATCGTCGTGCTCTCCGACGACATCCTGACTATTCCCGCCGAACAGATCCCCGACGTCACCGTCGACTATACCATTGTGGGCGGCACCATCGCCTATGCCCGGGAGACAAACCGATGACGCTGGAAGAGATCATCCGCCGCAACCGGAGTTACCGCCGGTTCGACGAAAGCATCCGCCTCGATCTGGAAACGGTCCGCAGCTTCGTGGAACTGGCCCGGCTCTCGGCCTCGGGAGCCAACCTGCAGCCTCTGAAGTACATCATCAGCACCGATCCGGAGGTCAATGCCGGCATCTTCCCCCGTACCGCCTGGGCCGGCTACCTGGAGGAGTGGAGCGGTCCGGTCGAAGGTCAACGGCCGGCGGCTTACGTCATCATTCTGGGGGACACCGCCATCGCGAGCAGTTTCGGCTGCGATCACGGGATCGCCGCGCAGTCGATCATGCTCGGAGCCGCCGAGCAGGGCTGGGGGGGCTGCGTGATCGGCTCGATCGACCGGGGCGGTCTGCGCCAGGCCCTCGATATCGACGAGCAGTACGAGATCCTGCTCATTCTGGCCCTGGGACGGCCGGCCGAGGAGGTACAGCTCGAAGCGGTCGGGGAAGACGGCAGCATCAGGTACTACCGCGATGATGAGAATGTACATCACGTTCCCAAACGCTCCCTGGACGAACTGATCGTCGCCGCCTACGGCACCTGAACCGGACCGCGGCCCAGCGGGAAACCTCTGAGAAGGAGAGGATATGGCCCAGACCATCGACCGCCGCGAATTCGTCCGCCGGGTCACAACCGGGGCGACCGCCCTCTCGCTGGGGACCGCCGCCGGATGTTCGTTCTTCGGGGACCGGCGCCCCAATATCATCCTGATCGTGGCCGACGATCTGGGCTGGGCCGAACTGGGCTGCTACGGCCAGACAAAGATCCGCACTCCCCACATCGACCGTCTGGCTGCCGAAGGAATGCGTTTCGCCCAGCACTACTCGGGCAGTCCGGTCTGCGCTCCCTCCCGGTGCGTGCTGCTGACCGGCCGGCACACCGGGTACGCCTACATCCGCGGCAACGACGAGATGGGGGAGCGGGGTGATGTCTGGCACGACCCGGCACTGGAAGGCCAGCGGCCTATCCCGGCCGGCACGGTAACGATCGGCACCCTGCTGCAGGCAGCGGGATATACGACCGGCGCCATCGGCAAGTGGGGTCTGGGGGGGCCGGGCAGCGAGGGGGAGCCGAACCGGCAGGGTTTCGATCACTTCTATGGCTATCTCTGTCAGCGGGTCGCCCACAACTACTACCCCACCCACCTGTGGCGCAACGGCGAGAAGGACGAGCTCGACAACGAGTACTTCTATCCCCACCAACGCCTGCCCGTCGACGCCGATCCCCTCGATCCCGCCTCCTACGAACCCTACCGCGGCACCGAGTACTCGCTGGATCTGATGTTGGCCGAGGCCCTTGAATTCGTCCGCGCCAACCGCCGGAACCCGTTCTTCCTCTATCTCCCCTTCACGGTTCCGCATGTCTCGCTGCAGGTGCCCGAGGATTCGCTGGCCGAGTACGCCGGCGCCTTCCCCGAAACCCCCTACCGGGGCGAAAAGGGGTACCTGCCCCATCCCACCCCGCGGGCGGCCTATGCCGCCATGATCACCCGCATGGACCGCGGCGTCGGCCGCATCATGGATCTGCTGGCAGAACTCGGACTCGACTCCGACACCCTGGTGCTCTTCACTTCCGACAACGGGCCCACGTTCAACGGCGGCACCGATTCGGCGTTTTTCGACAGCGCCGGTCCCCTGCGGGGTCTGAAGCAGGATCTCTACGAGGGGGGTATCCGGGTGCCGCTCGTCGCCCGCTGGCCGGGGCGGGTTCCGGCCGGGACCGTCAGCGATCACATCTCGGCCTTCCAGGACTTTCTGCCCACCGTCACGGTTCTGGCCGGGGCCACGACCCCGGCCGATATCGACGGTCTTTCATTCCTGTCCGCCCTGCGGGGCGAGTCCGACCGCCAGCCGGCTCACGATCATCTCTACTTCGAGTTCCGGGGCGCGCAGGCGGTACGGCTGGGAGACTGGAAGGGATTGAGGTCCGGTCCCGACAGCCCGATCGAGCTCTACAACCTGGCTGCGGATATCTCCGAGGAGCGCGACATGGCGTCCGAACGGCCCGGTATCGCGGCTCGGATCCTCGACATCATGACCACCGACCGGACTCCCTCGGAGCACTTTCCGCTCGTGAGGAGATAATATGAAGCGCTGCCGTCATCGACTATTTGTGCTCCCGGTCCTGGCTTTGATCGCCGCCGCAGCCTGCGCCGTCAACCCGGTGACCGGGCGACGACAGCTGATGCTGGTCAGCCCCGAGCGCGAACTCGAACTCGGGCGTGAAGCCGATACCGGTATCACCGCCAGCTACGGACTCTACGGGGAGGAGGAGCTGGGCTTCTACCTCGACGAGCTGGGTCAACGGATGGCCCGGATCTGTCACCGGCCCGAACTGGAGTTCAGCTTCAAGATCCTCGACACCCCGGTCATCAACGCCTTCGCGGTGCCCGGCGGATTCGTCTACGTGACCCGGGGCATCCTGGCGTACCTGAACAGCGAGGCCGAACTCACCGGAGTGCTGGGTCACGAACTCGGGCACATTACAGCCCGCCATACGGCCCAGCGGCTCAGCCAGGCAACCGTGGCGGGGCTGGGCATCGGTCTCGGTTCGATGTTCTCGGAGACCTTCAGCCGCTACTCGCAGGTGGCCGAAGCCGGGGTGGGTCTGCTGATGCTGAGCTTCAGCCGGGCCAACGAGCGCGAGGCCGACCGGCTCGGGGTCGAATACTCGAGCGCCGCCGGCTGGGATGCCGCCGAGATGGCGGCTTTCTTCACCACCCTCGAACGGATGAGCCCGAAACGGGGCGGCGGGCTCCCCGACTGGTTCTCAACCCATCCCGCACCCGAAGAACGAGTGGATAATGTACGCCGGATGGCCCGGGAAGCACGGACCGAGCGGAGCGCGGCCGGCGGCGCCGAGCCGGTCGTGAACCGCACCGAATACCTGCAGCAGATCGCGGGGCTGGTATACGGCGCCGATCCCCGCCAGGGCTATATCGCCGAGGGGACATTCTACCATCCCGAGCTGCGTTTCCTCTTTCCGGTTCCGACCGACTGGACAGTCCTGAACGAGGCCCGTCAGGTCCAGCTCACCGGTCCGCAGGACCAGGCCGTCATCCTCTTCACCCTCGGCACCGGTGACGATCCCGAGGCCGAAGCCGACACCTTTCTCGAGTCCACCGGACTGACCCCCCGCGAGCGCTCACCGGTCACCGTCAACGGCCTGCGGGGAGTCAGCCTGGAGGCCCTCGTGGAACAGGGGGGGAACGAGGTGTTCCTGCGCTCCCTCTTCATCGGCAAGGGCGAACGCACCTATCTCTTCCACGGTCTGTGCGAAGCCGCGCAGGTCTCACGTTACTCCGGTACGTTCGCGACCGTCATGCAGGGCTTCGCCCCTCTGACCGACCGGGCCCGGATCGAGGTCGAACCGGAACGGCTGCAGCTCGTCGAAACCGGCAGCGGCGGAACCCTGCGCCGGCTCCTGCTCGATCACGGGGTGAGTGATGACAGACTCGAGGAGCACTCCCTGCTGAACGGAAGGCTCCTCGAGGATCGGGTGGAGGCGGGCAGTCTGCTGAAAATCATCCGGCCGGGCGGCCGCTGATCAGCGCTTTCTGAAACTGACCATCAGGACGTCGTCCCTCTCGTCGGGGTTCATCTCCTGCAGGGTTTCCAGCGTGTACTCCCAGTAAAGGGTCTGCCCCTCGACCCGGGTGGCGTTGTGCTCCACGATCCGGTTGGGGACGGTGATCTTCATCGCCACCCGCAGGTCGGAGAAGGCCCGTTCGATCATGGTCTCCAGACCCGAGAAGCCCATCTCCATTCCTTCGTTCTGTTCGACATCCTCGACCGGATTGGGGGTGCCCATCTCGAGCCGCCAGGTCCGGCCTTCGTCGATCAGCCGCAGGTCTTCGAAGGGCGTTGAGAGGGAAGAAAAATCGGACAGACCCATTCCCGTCCGCTGCTCGCCGGCGGTCTCGTCGGGATCCTCCAGATGGAGTTCGTGGAGCCGGTCGATGTGGGGGAAATCCACTTCGACCGCGAACGTCATGCGCAGGCCCTCGGCTGAAGCGAGAGCATTGAGAAGGGTGAAACCCTCGGGCAGATCCTCTTCGATGTCCCGACGAATCTCATCCTGATCGATCTCGGATTCCAGGTCCATCTCGGCTATCAGTTCGGCCCGGGCATCGGCCACTGCCTCGTCGCTCGGCTCGCCCTCCTCACCGGAGAAAGCGTGCTGGAGCGAGGCCATGATGTAGGCCATCGGTTCCATGTTGATCGTGAACTCGAAGCCGGCCGTGCCGGACAGATCCTCGTTCAGATCCAGACTGGCCTCGATTCCGAAGCAGCCCGCCAGCAGCAGGAGTGCCGCCAGCGAAGCGGTTGCCGCTCGTTTCATGATCCTCTCCCCCCTAAGGACACCGTTTCGCAATGACGCTTGTATTCGAGGGCCGGTACGCTACCGTACTTCCGAAGCTGTGCACCATGGATCGATCCGGTTCAGTGCTCGATCACCTCGGCGCCGCGGATGCGTCCCCGCACTCGGGATCCGTCATAGAGATGTACCGTAACGTCGACGTCGGAGTCCAGCACCTCGATATCGCCCTCGACAGTCGAGCCGCCCCGCATATAGATCCGCAGGTACCGTTGATCGCGATTCTCACCTTCGTGCGTAACCCGCCTGATGATGATATCGCGCTCCACCACACTCTGGTCATCGAGCACGATATCGGCATCGAAGGTGGTGATGTCCTCGGTCACCCGGGTCCGGGTCAGACGGATTTCCCCGTCGACGGTGTTGATCTCGCCGTCCACGCGCACCCCCCGCCGACAGACGATCTCGCCGTCGACGGCCTGCAGATTGCCGCGGACCTCGACGTTGGACATGAGTTCGATCCGACCGTCGACACTCTGTAGAGTGCGTACCCGCGCCCCCTGACCGATCTCGATATCGCCGTCGACCGTCCGGCAGGGCGCCCGTACGACGCACTCCCGACCGATGATGATATCGCCGTCGATCGTCAGGATACTGCTGCGCACCACGCTCCCGTGCGGTACGGCAATATCGCTGTCGATGGCAAAGTGACAACCGGTGAGGATCAGGACCGCCCCGATCGCCGGGGTCAGTCGAATGAGTCTCTTCATGGGCCGCCTATCTCCTCTCCCCCACAATATCATGTACGTCATTCCCCCGGCCGGGTTTCTCTCGACCCACCCTCCGGCGGCCCGGTCGATCCACCGCTACTGTTTCCTGATCCAGACATAGTCAAAGCCGAAGAGGCCCGGTTCGGCACATTCGATGACGAGGGTGTGGTTCCCGGCGGCCAGATCCACCCGCTCGAAAGCGGTACTCAGCAGACGGCGGCCATATCCGGTCCGCAGGACGAGGTTCCCGGTGCCCCGCAGGCCCTCGCCGGCCCCGCCCAGGTTGTTCACGATCAGCGGCTCGCCGTCACACAGAACCCGGATCACCCCGCTTTCGGGCCAGTGAGCGGCCACCAGGTTGATGGTATAGGTGCCCGCCTCGGCCACCGCGACCGGAATCGCGATCCGCTCCCCCGGCTCGGCCCGCCAGGTCAGCAGCCGGCCGCGGGAGGCTCCCGGCTGAGAGGCGGTGCCGCCGGTTTCGCCTCCCTCGGCACGGATCGTCCGCTCCGCGACCGGATGGAAGGTGGCATTGTTCGCCCCCCCGTAGGCCTGCGGCTCCATGGCGGGCAGGGACGGAATGATGAGCTCCGAAGCCACCAGCCGGCGATGATCGTCGCGGGCTCCGGGACGGGCGTAGTAGTACGCGATCCGGGCATACCCGAGACCGGGCTGGGCCCGGTGCGGCCACAGTTCCATATAGAAGGCCAGGGCGGTGCGGAAGGGTACCGAATCGAGAATGTGCCAGCGGTGGTTCGAGACATAGCCCAGATTGCCGGGGCCGGTGTCCAGCGGCTGGCCGCAGTAGGGATGGTCGAAGAGATCGGGGCGGCTCCACGAGTAATTGAAGTAATCCTCGCTTCCGGTGCCGTAGAAGCGGGGAAAGGACTCGTCGTCGACAAAGATCTTCTCGTCCCCCTCACCCCACCAGTTGCCCCCCGGGGTGGGCACCGCCGACGGGTTGACGACCATGGCCGCGACCCCGACCAGGCGCCCGGCGCCGTGGACCACCGCGTAGGGCAGATCGATCGGTCCGGTACGCACGTCCAGATCGGTGTCGGAGCGCCAGCGGGCACGGAAGTACAGCGAGCGCTCGTCCCAGGACCACGGCGAGACTTCGAACGAGACGTGGGCGGTGACGGTCGCATCGCTCAGGTTGGTCAGCCTGACGATCGTTTTCTCCTGAAAAGGCATGACCCAGCGGCTCGTCATCCGGCCCTGGTCGTCGACCGTGACGGGGGTGCTCTCGAAGGGATTCACCCCCGGACCCGAACCGAAGAAATCGCCGAGGGGCGCTTCGACCTGCGGCTGTCCCGCGCCGTCGAAGGCCAGCTGGAGCAGAGTGCCGCGCAGGGCCCGGTCGACGTCATCGGCCTCGACCCGGGCGCCGAACTGCGTGATCGCCCCCGCCGTACCGGAGGTGCGCAGGGTCATGTCCCACGAGGTGCCGGGCGCCAGCTCGGCCTGCTCGACATAGGTCGGCGGGGCGGTCGTCGTTTCCTGCTCCGCCCGCCGCCGGCCGGACAAGACCCGGGCCGGGATCAGTTCGAGTTCCTCACGGGCCGCCCGCAGTTCCCGACCGGTGTTGAAGGTTCGCACCCGGGTTCCTTCGGGGTAGCGCCTCACCTCGACGTGATAGAAGTGCAGCTCGTCGAGTTTGCCCTCCCAGGTCAGACGCACCCCTGCCGCGTACGGGATCGGGAAATAGTCGGCGTCCTGCTGGCAGAAGATATCGAGAAAATCTCCATCGATGCCGCCGGCTTCGAGAAAAACCTCCGCTTTGCGGGCCAGGAAGCGATAGGCATCCCCCTCGTAGCAGGGCTCATCGGCGCCATCGAGGTAGACCCGCAGGATTCCACCCATGCCCGCCGACCAGGTCCGCACGATTGCCCCGGGGCCGGTTTCGTCAACCATCAGGTAGAGCCCGACGCCGTCGGCCCCGGCCTCGCGCAGGGTGGTCAGGAAACCGGGGATCGGTTCACCTCCGAAACCGTCGGCATTGGAGTACCAGCCTTCGGCATCGGGGGACCGGGATCTCCGGTCGTAGGAGGAGAACTGCATCACCTCGAAGAAGGGGTCGGGCAAAGAGGCCAGCCGGGCGAGATCGCCCATCTCGGCCAGCAGGGTTCCGGTCGTGACCGTCCCGGCCCGGGAGAGATTCTGGGCCGGGAGGGAGAGGGGCAACAGAGAAACGGTCACGATCGTGGCGGCGAGAGCGGGACGCAGTCGAGTGAACATTCTTCTCATCCTTTGCGGTTGAGGGGAATATCGTAGTGTAGCAGGGGCACGGGAATCGCTCCAGAGTAGCCCGCACCGGCGGGGGCGGGTATGGTAGGAGAGAGATGCTGGAGAGGCCCAACCGAAGCAGGAGAGAACCGATGAAGCGATCGCTGGGCGCCCGTACCCTGCTCTACCCCACCCCCGTACTCGTCATCGGCACGTGGGATACGGCGGGAAAACCGAACCTGATGGCGGCGGCCTGGGGTGGGATCTGCTGTTCGCAGCCACCCTGTGTTGCGGTGGCGGTACGCCGGAACCGGCACACCTATGCCGGGCTCATCGAGCACGGCGCCTTTACTGTCAGCGTCACCTCCGAGGCCCTGGCGGCTGAAGCCGATTTCACCGGCACCGTCTCGGGCGCCGAAGTGGACAAGTTCGCCGCCGCCGGTCTGACTCCGGTAGAAAGTGAGATCGTGGATGCCCCCTGGCCCGACGAGTTTCCGATGGTGCTCGAATGCACATTGCGCCACACCGTCGAAATCGGCGTGCACACCCAGTTCGTGGGCGAGATCATGGATATCAAGGTCGAGGAGTCGCTGCTGGATGAAAAAGGAGTACCCGACCTCGAACGCCTGCAGCCGATCTTCTACGATCCCGGCCGGGGCGGGTACTGGACCACCGGCCGCTGGCTGGCCGATGCCTACAGCCTCGGTCGGCGTTTCTCGGATAACTCCGATCAGCCGGCCGGCAGGTCCAGATAGAAGGTCGTGCCCTCTCCCTCGGCCGAGGTGAAGCCGACCTGACCGCCGAGATACCCTTCGCCCAGCAGTTTCATGCTGTAGGTGCCGATTCCCCGGCCCGCTCCTTTGGTGGAATAGGAACGCTCGAAGATCTGGAGCTGAACCTCGCGGGGCATGACGGTCGAGTTGTGCACCCGCAGACGCACACCGCCCGACCGGCTCGAGCCGCCGAGTGTGACCGTGCCGCCCGCCGGGGTGGCCTCGAGAGCGTTCTTGAGCATATTCCCGATGACCCGGCCGGCCAGGCGGGGGTCGGTCGCGACCGCAATCCCGGGGGCATCCGTTTCGACCACGATTTCTTTGCCTTCCGCCACTTCGTGATTGCAGTAGAGTTCGCGGAGCGAGGCCAGGAATTCAGCCACGTCGACAGCGCTGCGCCCGACGGCGAGATCTCCCCGCTCGGCCGCCAGCAGATCGCGCTGGGCCTGAATCTCCTCCACCAGCCGCTCGGCCTGACGACCGAGCATGTCGAGAATCTCCACCTGTTCCTCGGCATCGGTGTAGGCCATCATTTCGGCCAATCCCTGCAGTCCGCCGGCGGTATTCATGATGTCGTGGAAGAAGGTCCGTTCGAGCAGGGAGCGGCGTTTCTCGTGGGCGATATCCGAGGCCGTGAAGAGAGTGACGGTTTCCCCTTCCAGCTCGAGCGGAGCGGCGGTCACGGCCAGGTCGAGCGACTCGCCGGCCGGCTCGCGGCTGATCCGGCATTCCGAAGCGGCGCTTTGCCCCGCGACTGCCTCCAGGATGACGTGGGCCGCCCCGCATGTGCGGCAGAACTCCGTCGTGCCGCACCCGCCCTCGGTCTCATGGGCGTGGATACAGTGCAGGGCTTCTCCCGGCCGCAATCCGCATAGGCCGTCCAGAGACTCCGATCCGGTGAAGGCCTGCATCGACCGGTTGGCGTAGACGATCTGGCGCTCGTCGTTGAGCAGCAGCAGCAGAACGGGCACGCGATCGAGCAGGCCGGTCAGCAGTCGGTCGGAGGTGACCGTGTCGGTCAACCGTTTCAGTTCTTCGGCGCCGGCCCGCTCAGCGGGTGCAAACATGGTTTCCATCGCGGTCATGGCCGTGTGTGCCTCCTTCAGAAGCGCTTCCGGGTCTCGCTGCCATTCAGGTTTCGCCCGGGGGGCCGTTCTGCGGGTTGATAGAGCGGATTCGGTTCGTCGGGTACGGGGGCTGAGAGGTCACGCCGCCACTGCCGCATCAGAGCGTGCAGCTCATCCCGCCGAGCGGGCATGTCATGCGCCAGGTTACGGGTCTCCCCGATATCCTCGCGCAGATTGTAGAGCTCGAGGCGACCGTCTTCGAAGAATTCGATCAGTTTGAAATCTCCCCGGCGCACCGCTCCGGCCGGGGTCGTACGCCACGGCCCCCCGGTATCGGCATAGGCTTCGAGATAGGCCGGGAAGTGCCAGAAAAGCGGATGCGATGCGAGCCGATCAGCCCCGCGCAGCAACGGGATCAGGCTCACTCCGTCACAGGGCTGACCGGCCGGCGGGTCGACTCCGGCCAGCTCGCAGAGGGTGGGATAGAAATCGACCATGATGACCGGTTCCGGGCACCTCGTGCCGGTCGCGATGACACCGGGCCAGTGCACGATCATCGGCGAACGGATACCCCCTTCATACAGCATTCCCTTCGAACCGCGCAGGGGCGCCATCGAGGTCACCCTCCCGTGACCGCCGTTGTCGGAGAAAAAGATGATCACGGTCTCCCGTTCCAGGCCGAGTTCTTGCAGCGTTTTCACGATCCGGTCCACTCCGGCATCAACCCGCTCGATCATGGCGGCATAGGTCGGATTCCGGTGCCCGCCGTCGGATTCGCGCTCCCGGCAGGAGGCGACGAGATCTTCTGGTGCCTGGAGGGGGGTATGGACGGCGTAGTGGGTCAGGTAGAGAAAGAAGGGACGCTCGGCATTCGCCTCGATGAACCGCACCGCCTCGGCGTTGAGCCGGTCGGTCAGGTACTCCCCCGCCGGGCCGTCGGGCAGATCGGGGTTGGAATAGGGGCTGAAGTAGCTCGCGGGGTGCCCGCGCTCATTGCCCCCCACATTGACATCGAACCCCTGGCCCAGGGGGCCGGTTTCGGGACCGGTCCCCAGATGCCACTTCCCCAGACTGGCACAGCGGTAGCCGGCTTCGCCCAGTACCTCGGCGATGGTCACGATCGCGGGATCCAGTTCGGTTCTGTTCGGCGTCGGCACGAGCCGCCGGTCGCGGGCCCGGCCGCGCTCGGAAGAATTCACCGTATAGACGCCGTGACGGGGGGTGTACTGACCCGACAGCAGGCAGGCTCGCGAGGGCGCGCAGTTCGGAGCGGCGGCATAGGCGTCCGAGAAGACCATCCCCTCCGCTGCCAGCCGGTCGATCGCCGGGGTACGGTAATAGCGGCTGCCCATGAAACCGGCGTCGCGCCAGCCGAGGTCGTCGATGAGAATGAAGATGATATTCGGAGACCGTCGGCGGCGCGTGAGGGTACAGGCTCCCAGGAGGAGACCGGTCGAACCGATGCCGGCCGTCTTCAGGAAAGAACGTCTGCCGGTCTGGCGTGCCATCAGGTCGGCTCCTGCGAGAGTCCGCTCATCATCCTACGCCGTCCCCTGCGGCGGCTCAAGCCACAGCCGGCGAACCTTTCGGCCTCCGGCGGTGTATTCACAGTGCAGGATCGGCACTCTCACCGGCAGCGAGGACGAGGCATGGAAGACACAACCCTGGTGAAACGTGCAGCGGCGGGCGATCCCCGGTCGTTCGAGATCATCGTGCGGCGTCACGCCGGCGCGATCGTGAACTACCTGCGGCGTTTCCTGCCCGATCCCGACGAGGCCGAGGACGCCGCTCAGGAGGTGTTTGTGTCGGCCTGGTGCAATCTCGGCCGTTTCGATCCCGATCGCGGGTTGTTCAAGAGCTGGCTCTTCCGGATCGCCACCAATACCGGTTTGAACGAGATCAAGCGCCGGGAAAGATCCGCGGCCAGGGAAGAGGCCGCGGCACCGCTGGTGCATCAGAGCCGCAGCGAACCGGGGCAGGGTAGCGAACAGCGCGAAATGACCCGGTTGCTGCAACCCGCCCTGCAGTCCCTGCCGGACGGCGAGCGTCAGATCATCCTGCTCTCCTACTACCACGAGCTGACCTACAGTCAGATCTCTCACATCCTCGAGATTCCGATCGGTACCGTGAAATCACGGATGCACAAGGCGATGGCGCGCCTGCGCACCGAGCTGGAACCGATCAGGGAAGGTGAGTTGAAATGAAACACCCCACTGCGGCGGAACTGACCGATCTGGAACGCGGCGAACTGCCCATCGAACGGGCCCGGGAGATCCGCGACCATCTGGAAAAATGTGAGGCGTGCCGGAGGGAATGGGAGGCCATGCAGAATGTGGCCCGGGAGCTGGCGACGTGGGAAGATGAACCGGTGTCGACAGCCTTCGTGACCTCGACCATGAACGCCATCGCGCGAACCGATTCCACTCGGGCTCCGGACGGGCGCAGGACCGCTTTCGGCTGGTTGCGGCGGGTTTCGGTCGCTGCGGCAGCCGTGGCGGTCTCGCTGCTCTTTCAGGCCTTCGTCTGGAATCCTCTCGATACTCCCCGCTCCTTCCGGGCAATCTTCGACCTGACTCCGGAAGCGGCCGCCCTGAGCGCCGGAGCGGCTTTGCCCGACACGATCCTGGTTCTGACCGTACATCCCGACGGGAAGGTGAGTACCGAGCTGCTGGGTGAAGAGATCGGCGAACTCGAAGATCTCATCCCCCGGATCATCGAGCGAGCCGGCGAACGCGACATCAGGACCGTGCTCCTGCTCGGGAGCGATCCCGAGGGAACGATCACGATCGACCGGAGCGACCTGGCGCCCCTGCTCGAAGAACTGGATATCGAGCAGGTCACGGCCGGAGCCGGCGTCGTCCTCATCGCCGGCCGGGGTGACGTGGTGGCCCGGATCGGAGTGCCGATCGAGTACATCATCACGACGGTTCCCCGGATCGAGGGGCAGATTGTCCAGATCGATATCGCCGACTCGCTCGTTTCCCGCGCCGAGGCGGCACAGGCTGTCCGTGCCGCTCTGGTCCTCTCGCGGGCCGACTCGTTGCGCGATACCGGCGCGTTCGCGGTCGAGATGCGCTACGCACGCGGGGAAGAGAGACCGGTCGTGCATGTCATCCGACCCCGACTCGAAGTCCTGCCACGGTCCGAACCGGCTGCGGCACTGCACGACAGCCTGTTGACCCCGCAACGGCTTCTGATCACCGTGAACGAGGCGGGCGAGATCGTCACCAGCTGGTCCACTCTGCCGCTCGAGGATTTCCGCGACATGGCCGGCCGGATCATCACATCCCTGGGAGATATCCCGATCCTCTTGCTGATCCCCGAAGGTTCAGAGGACCGCGAGTCGATTCTGTTTCAGATTCTGGAGGAGGCCGGCGGGACGAAGATCACCGTCAGACGGATCAAGAAGTGACCTGTCGAATCGGCGAATTCCCGGACTGACGAGTACGTCCGGGGTGAGGGAAGGGAACGAAACGGGCGGGCACCGGAGCTGCGCCGGTTGACGCAGCTCCGGGCCGGTAAAGCGAAAATAGAACTGCCGGGAACGACCTCCCACACTGCCTTCCTCCCCTAAGCACTGCGGTGTCCCCGGCAGAGAGCTTCCGTCTTGTTGATATTAATAGTTATAATTCCTATTATTGTCAAGCTTCGGATGTAACCTCGGCGGTATCAGATGTAACCCCGGTGGTATCAAACACTGTCCCCGCAGTCGATACCGATACCTCCGGGCGTTCGGGACCGAAACCTGTGTACCGGCCCCCGTGCCCGGCCGTCCGAGCCCTGCTCCGGAGTCCGGCTCGACCCCGGTAGCCGAACCCTTCCGGATGGGGTTATACTCACCTCCACCCGAACCGGCAGGGCGACTTCATGATCAGTCCATCTTCGACCCCCCCCGCTCCACCATTCCCCGCTTCGATACCCCCCTGTTGGGCGAATCGGTTATGACGATTTGCCCGGCACCCTCGGGAAACCGCTGAGCGGAGAGCACTACCGATGAGCACCCTGACAGACAACCTCAGTTTCGGTCTCAAGCTGCTGCGCAAGGAAACCGCTTTCTCCGTTACCGCTCTGCTCACCCTGGCCCTCTGTATCGGGGCCAACAGCGCCGTCTTCAGTGCCGTCAACGCCCTGATGCTGCGCCCCCTGCCCTTTCCCGAACCGGAACGGCTGGTCATGATCTACAACTCCTACCCCCGGGCCGAGGCTCCCCGTCTGGGCGCCTCGGTTCCCGATTATGTCGCCCGGCGGGCGGGGGTCGACGCGTTCGAGGATATCGGCGCTTTCTTCTACGGCGGTCTGACCGTAGGTGAGACGGGCCAGCCCGAACGTGCCTGGGCGATCTACATCACTCCCGCCCTGCTCACTTTGTTGCGGATCGAACCGGTCATCGGACGCAATTTCACCGAAGCCGAGACCGAGGCCGAGAACGCCCGGGTGGTGCTGCTGGGCTATGAATACTGGCACGAGCATTTCGAACGGTCCGACGATGTCCTGGGACAAACCCTGCGCATCGACGGCGAGAACTGGACCATCGTGGGTGTCCTGCCCGAGGGCTTCCGCCTGCTCGACGAACGGCAGGTCGATCTCTGGACCCCGATCCCCTTCACCCCCGCCGCCCGGTCGATCGACAACCTGCATACCAATTCCCTCTCACTGATCGCCCGGCTGCGGCCCGGAGCCACGATCGAGCAGGCCGAAGAACAGATCGCGGCCGTCAACAACCGGCTGCTGGAGCAGTGGCCCGCTCCCGACGGTCGTCAGATCATGGAACGGGCCGGTTTTCACACCGAGGTCGTCGAGCTGCAGACAGCCCTGCTCGGCGACCGGCGACCGCTCTTCACCCTGCTCCTGGGCGGGGTTGTCCTGGTCCTGTTGATCGGTTGCGTGAATATCGCCCACCTGATGATCACCCGCCTCAATGTCCGGCAGCTCGAACTGGCCACCCGGATCGCCCTGGGCGCCAATCGCCGGCAGATCTACACCCAGGTCGTGACCGAAAGCCTGCTGATCGCCGTCATCGGCGGTCTGCTGAGCCTGCTGGTGGCAATCGGCGCTCTGGCCCTGATGCGCCTGCTCCGGTTCAACGAATTTCCCTTCGGCTACATGATCCGCCTCGATGTCACCACCCTGCTCTTCACCCTGCTCATTTCCATGCTGGCGGGGGTTTTTTTCGGGCTCGTGCCCGCCGCTCAGGTCATGCGCACCGACCTGCAGACGGTCTTTCGATTCGACGGCCGGAGTGTGACCGCCGACCGGGGAGCGATCCGGAACCGGAACCTGATGGCGATCATACAGGTGGCGCTCGCCTTCGTGCTGCTCACCGGGGCGGGGCTTCTGGTTCTGAGTTTCTCGCGGCTCATCAGGGTCGATCCCGGTTTCACCGATCCCGCCTCGGTCCTGCACGGCTTTATCGACCTGCCTGCGGCACGCTATCCCGACCAGGAATCATGCCTTGCATTCTCCGACGAGCTGCTGGCCGAAATGCGTGCCCTGCCGGGGGTCCGCGAGGCAGCTCTCACCACCCGGCTTCCCTTCGTGACCTTCGAACTGACCTCGATTCTCTTTCCGGAAGGCTACGAAGACCGGGCTGATGAATCGCTCATCGCCCACCGCCGGGCATCCGTTTCGCCGGGCTA
>Ga0180431_10002987_pt1 | contig 22129 bp, 20 predicted proteins | sample SS_ome_11_FD_132459 | JGI IMG/M metagenome (GOLD analysis project Ga0180431, IMG submission 132459) | Hypersaline lake sediment archaeal communities from the Salton Sea, California, USA - SS_1_MS_1 metaG | ecosystem: Environmental > Aquatic > Non-marine Saline and Alkaline > Hypersaline >...
CGCTAGTGAACGGCACGACCGCACTTCGACGCGGCCCCTCCACGGGCTAGCCGGCCAAGAGCGACGGTATCTCAATGATACCAGTTGACGCTTCGTAGCGTCACAAATCTGCATAACTACAGTGGAAGCTGAGAACGCGGGAGGCTGCAGCGCATCCTCTTCACGTTCTCACCTGAGCGTGGCCAACGACGCGAAGATCAGGCCGAGCCACCCGCTAGTCGATGGCCCTCGCGATGCTGCCGAGGGCGGCTGCGCGGTCGCCGGCGATCAGGAAATGCTTCATGTTCCAACCGGCGCGTCCGGTGATGATGTCGTAGAGCGGCAAGCCGAGGTCGGCCAGCGGTCTGTCCAGGTAATCCTCCGTGCCATTGAGGCTGTGAGTGAGTTGTGGCTCGCGCATGGTGCTGCAGAGGGGGCACTCGGCCTGCTTGACGCTGAGCCTGCCCAGAGACTGGAAATAGTCGTCGTAGCGGTCGCACTGAGGGCAGTAAAGGCGCGTACAGAGTTCACGATGGAACTCGACGACGGCTTTGTCTGAGACCTCGGTGCGCATGATGTCAAGGGCTTCACCGCCGGTCAGCTCGGTGCTGCAGCGGTCGAGTTGCTGGATGTCCTCGAGCTTTTCGTGTGCGGGACAGTCTTCGCGGCGCTGGAAGTTGACGATGTATGAGTCGTGAGTGAGTCCGTTGAAGAAGTAGCCCTGGCCGGCGAGAGTCGGGAGATTGCGGTCGGCATGGAGAAGCTTGACCGCTTCCTGCACCTGTATGGCTGCGATGACGGAGCTGTTGGTGGGTGTGGTGGGGGTTTTGCCTTCGAGGATCTCATCGCGGGTGAGAAGTGCACAGGAGCGGCGCATGTTGAGGAGCTTGTAGTCGAGCTCCGACATCGTACATTCGTAGCAGGCCTGGTCTTCGGCGCCGGTGAAGACGCGGACCATGCCGCTGATGACCTCGATGGCCCCGTCAATGAAGGGTACGCCGAGCTTGTAACATGCGGCATTGATGGTGACACGGGCCTCGCGGTTGTCGAGGGCGCCGAAGACGATGTCCATCTCGCCGAAGACGCCGAGTCCGATGTCGTAGTTGACATCCCCGCTGCGGCCTTCGACAATGATATCGGGGTTGATTTCCATTGCGGCACGGGCGGCGACTTGTGCCTTCTCCCCGCCATTGTCGGCTGCGCGGAAGAGTATCGAGCGGGTGAGGTTGGACTCTTCGATGTGGTCGAGGTCGAGGATCATGGTGCGGCCGATGCCGAGTAGGGCGATGTTTTTGAGTATCTCGTTGCCGAGGGCACCGGCACCGATGATGAGCATCCTGGCGTTGCGGAGGCGGTCCTGATCCCACCATTGGATGAGTCGGAGGCGGTGATAGCGGTCCTCGCGAATGTCAACATCCAGCGGCTCTTGAACTGTCGGCCCTGTGGCTGCTTGGGCGTCAAAGCCGGCCGGTTCGACGAGGTTGTCGGCATCGAGGTCCTCGGTGGTGAGGTCCACGATGTTATCGGGGGTTGTGTGGTCACTCATGAACTCTGCCTATCCGGCCGTGATCTCGGGCTGGAGTCGCAGGACGTCGCCATCCTGGACTTTTGCCTCGGCGAGCGTCTGCTCGTCGGTAAGCTGGGTGCCGGAGGCCTTGTGGTGGAATTTGTAGCTCATTGGCTGTCCGTCGGGTCCTGTAGTAGGCAAGCTCATCATCTGGACGAGCTTGGCGACGATGCGGCGTACGGGTGCGTCGTCGGGCAGAGAAGCCTCCTGCGACTTGGTGCCCGTAGTATCCATGATGGTCACTTTTACTTTACCCACTGCAAAGCCTCCTTAGTGCAAGTCAATATCTATGTCGCTCAAATCTTCTTCCTGCGGGGGTGGCGGCGGTGTCGGCTGGCTATATGCGCCGCCGGCCTGTGCGGGGGCCGCAGGGGCAACTGGGGCAGCCGGTGGCCCGCGCCGGGAAATGATGGTGGTCACGATGAAAGCGGTCAGCAGCGAGATCGCGAAGCTGATGATGGCAGGCCAGACGAGCCATGACAGCGGCATTTGGGGAGTTGCGACGGGCTGGGCTGCGGTGTCCGGAGGTGGCACTTCGTCTGCGGGCCCGTCAGCGGGAGGCGGAGTCTCCTGCTGCGGAGGAGCATCGCCGAGCGCGACGTTGAAGTTGAGGCCGTTAGCCTGCATGAATTGCATTACCGCGTCGCTGGGAATGGCGAATCCTACGCTCTGCGCTTCAGTGGCCATCTTTACGGCAACGCCAATGACCTGGCCCTGCTCGTTGATGACCGGGCCGCCGGAATTGCCTTCGTTGAGGGCGGCATCTATCTGGATGTAGGTGAGACCCTCGATCTCGCGAGCCAGAGCCGAGACGACGCCTCGGGTTACCGAGTGTTCGAGGCCGAGAGGTGCTCCGATAGCGGCCACGTCCTGGCCCGAGGTGAGGTTTTGCGAGGAGGCGAACTGCACGACGGGCAGGTTGGTGCGCTCGATTTTGAGTACGCAGAGGTCGCCCTCTATCGCGCTATGGGCGATGGTCGCCGGCAACTCTTCGTCGTTCTGGAGCTTCACCTTCAGGCTCGCCTCATCGCTTCCCTCCACGACATGATTGTTGGTCAGTATGTAGCCGTCGGGCGAGACGATGAATCCTGCACCGGACTTGTCTCCAGCAGTGATGGTAACCACGGCGGGATCAACCTGTTTGACTGCCTGGCTGAAATCGGCGGCGGCCAGTGCTGCCACTGCGAAGATGAAAGCGGCTGCGATGCTAGCTGTCGCTATGATGTGCGCTCGGGACATGTCTATCGCCTCCGGTATGTTTGTGGCCTCGGGAGTGGCGTCAGTACCCGGGAGCCAGCGGCCTGTCGTCCACCGGGAACCTGTCCGCATTCTTCGCGATCCATGCGACGGCTTCCTGGTTGAGGACGTCGTCGAGATCATAGTTCTTATACTGTATCATCTCCCCGATTCGGAGGACAAGGGCGGGGAGAGATTCACCGGGGCTCCAGCCGCCGATGCAGACTGCGCCGCCGCGCGCAGGGGGCATGATGTTGGGATGAAAGACGGGCGTGCGCCAGATCATGCTCGGAGGACGCTGCGGATAGTCGCGGTGCAGATAGATGTCGCAGATGTGTCTTACGGCCAGCTCGGGGTCGCCATTGTGTGCCACCGCCACCAGCCCACGGCAGCGGTAGAGCACGCGATAGCGATCCGGCGGATCGCCCGCAGGCGCAATCTTAATCAGGTCCGTGGAGCTGACCATCTCGTTGAGCGACATGTAGTCAGACCACAACCTCCGCAGGCGCGGGTTGCGCGTCTTTTGAGTAGCAATCTTGCGCATCGGATAGCACCCTAAGGTCGAAACCGTGAGCTCCGGCGGATGGGTTTCACTGAGATGAGGTTATCTTACCACAAATGCCCAACAGGTGACAATGAGAGTAGTGCGGAGGGGGGAGTTGCGGCGAAGGGTGCGAAGTCAGGAAGCTTCGCCTACAGGTAGGTGGGGTTCAGCGAAAGGCGCGAAGCTGGAAGCTTCGCCCACAGGTAAGGGGGGGGTCGGCGAAAGGTGCGAAGCTAGGAAGCTTCGCCTACAGGTAGGGGGGTGAAGGGAGAGCAGGTGAATGTAAACCAGGCGGCGAAAAGTGGGCGTGTAATGCCGTGAACTCTGCGAATGGGAAGGACCTCGTGGATTGACACCGGATCTGCAAGTGGTGGCGCTCGGGTCGTGCCTAGTGGAGATGACGCCTCGGGAGACAGGTTGCGACCTGAAAACGGCTGATGAATACGTGGCCCTGCCGTCGGGGGCCGCGTCGAATTTTGCCATCGCCCTGACGCGGCTGGGGGTGAGGACCGGATTCATCACGCGTGTGGGCGATGATGAGCTGGGGCAGTGGCTTTTGGGTAAACTGAACGGCTTCGGAGTGGTGACCGAGGGTCTGGCCCGGAGCGTTTCAAATCAGCTTACGCCGGTATCTTTCTGCTGGATGGACCGAGCCGGGGAGAAGCGGTTCTACTTCTACCGCTTTGCTGCTCACTGCGACCCGATGGGCGCACTGCAGGCCGACGAGCTGGGCGGTGAGACGGTGGGCCGAGGCGAGCTGTTCGACTTCAGCGAGGCGACTATCCGTAAGCAGCCGCTGCGAGACGTGTCCCTGGAGGCGGCACGGATTGCGAGAAGTGCAGGGCGGAAGGTAGTCTATGCGGTCAATTATCGCCCGAGCTCGTGGGATGAAGCAACGGCGCAGATGGTGCGTGTCCAGGAGCAGGCCCTGGCACTGGCGGATATTGCGGTGATGAACCGCGAGGAGGCGCTGCTGCTTACGGGCAGGCAGACTCCTGCCGATGCCGTCGCCGCTATCGCTGAAATGGGGCCGGAACTCATCGCCATCACCGCGGGTGACGCCGGCGCATACGTGTATGGGGAGGGCGAGCTGAACTTCGTTGAGCCCCGGCGCGTCGAAGTCGCGTATGACATCGGCGCAGGTGATACATTTCATGCCGGATTGGTGGCTGCCTATCTGGCGGGGCTGTCACCGGAGCGGAGCGGTCGGATAGCAGCCGATGCAGCCGCCTTGCGGATAAGCCGTTGTGCCGACATGGCGAGCCTCCCGACATGGGAGGAAGTCCAGGAGCTGTCGCAGCAGCCGTTTTAACATCCGGGGAAGCATTAACATTGTACCAGGCGTGTTTGGCGAGGTTGATAGCGTTGATGAAGGTATTCGGGTGGACGGCAATTGTCATTGTGGTTGCGGTGGGTGCGGTGCTTGCGCAGCGCCCGGAGGCCGATTCGGTGGAGCCGCTGCCGACGGAGCGGCAGTTCCATCCTGCCTACACTCTGGTGGATGATGAGGGGGGAAGTGGCTCTGGCGAGCAAGCCGAGGCTCGGGTAGGCGGTACTGAGAGAGGCGGTGACGGCGACGAGGCCGTGGAGCCTCTGCCGGCTGATGATGCAGTGGCGCAGGGCTTCGCGTTGGCGACCTGGGAGGGGGACATCGAGGGGATAGAGGGTCCGGCAAGCGAAGTCCGCCTGGTAATGCGGCGACTCCCACACGACGCACTGGGTGCGCCGGCGATAGCGTTCATCTCGCCGATGCCGGAGGAGGAATGGGTGGAGGGCGCAGGGGTAACGCTGAAGTGGCTGAGCGCCGGGGCGATTAGCAAGGTGCGGATCTACTATTCCTATGACCGGTGCAAGCTGGCGGGGCGGAGCCGGGGCAATTTCGGAGCGCTGGTTACGGCGATGACGGAGAACCGCAACGAGCTTGCCTGGGCAAGTGTGCCGTGGATTGACAGCGCCAACTTCCGCTTGCGTATCGCCGGGTATGATGCGGACGAGAGGCTGCTGGCCTCAGATGAGATAGGTGTGCGTTTCCGGCCGAAGGAGTTCACCAATATCCCCGCTACCTGCATCGCGATTAGCAAGCGTAAGCAGCGGCTGTACTACTACGTCGAGGGCAAGGCGCGGCGCGTACATGTGGTGTCAACGGGGCGCGGAGGTATGTCCACGCCGCAGATGTGGCCGGGTTCGTACAGTCCACGGCGGGGGTCAATGGGGAAGGTATTTCGCAAGAGTATCTCGGCATGGAGCGGGCGCTATCACTGTCAGATGCCGTACTGGCTGCAGATTACGTCATCTGGCAGTCACGGAATCCATGCGACCTCGCCGCCGTTCTACCGGTATCTGGGGAGTCCGGCCTCGCACGGCTGCGTCCGCCAGCATCGCGCCGATGCGAGTGTGCTCTACAAGCTGGTGCCGGTGGGTACAGCGGTGTATATTTTCTGAGCGGGGTGCGGCGGTGGAGGTGCGGGCCGCATCCTTCATCTCTTGGCGACCCTTCCGATCTGGGCGCCGGCCAGTAGCCACGCTGCCAGCAACCACGCCGCCAGCAGGAGGTGGCCGATTCCACTCGCCTTGCGCAACGTCATTTCCGCGAGCGTGAGGTCCATGTCAGTCATCGGCGCGATCAAACTCAGTGTCACCTGTCCGGCCAGCGCCAGAGTTGTTACGACGAGGGCTCCCCAGACCAACCAACGGCGCAGACCCGTCATCGCCTTTGGGCCGAGGAAGCCCGTACATATACTGATTAACAGATAAGTACCGACTCCGAGCCGGAGCAGGTCACTGAGCGCGCGATGAACGTTGTCGGGAATGACGAGTTCATTGGTGGCTCCGAGCCAGATGCCGAGGCCGGCGATGAGTCCGATGGCCGCCAGCAGACTCACGATACATGCACACGCGGCGAGCTTTGAAAGCAGGCGGCGCTCATCATGGGGACGGCCGGTGAAATACGAAAAGGTGCCCAGATCACTTAGCATATACAGCGTAACGCCAACCAAGGCGAGCCCCGTCAGGCCGAGTGGCAGCCGCACCCACGTGTACGGATACTGCAGGCACCAGGCCTCCCCTATCACCCACCCGGTTAGGACGATGTTGTAGGAGATGATGCCGCCGACGGCGCGAGCGTTCGGTCGCCTGATATCGAGGAAAGCCGGCAGCACCGCCACCGTGAGCCAGAGTCCGGTGTTGAGCACGAAGCCAAGGACGAGGGCCTGAACCACTACACCGGCGGCACGCTCATAGGCCTGAGTGCCGTAGTCCATCGTCAGGTGGAGGTTGTAGGTGAAGTGCAAAGCGAGCGCGGCCAGGAGCCACAGGGCGCCGATTTGCAGGAGCACGTCACCGATGGAACGGTGTAGAACGTCGTTGACGCTGCGCCACATCGCGGCCACGTAGACGAAGGCAGCGGCCAGGGCCAGTGCCGAGCCCGCTACCGCCAAACCGTTGCCAAGTATGGGACGCGCCAGGACCAAGCGGCCCGCCGCCTCCACAACGTAGCCTGTCAGGAACAGCCAGAACCAGGCCTTGGCATACAGCTTCAGGTCTGCTTCCAGTTCCTTTAACTTCGCCACCAGCCATAACGTGAGGCCAAGCAAGAGGAAGGTCGGCCATGCCAGGAGTGACAGCCACTGGATTACGTGGCTGTCAACGCCCTGAGCGAAAAGGCCATATTTGTGCACCAGTGCCGGATATCCGACCATGCTGAAGGCTAACATGTCGGAGGCCAGTAACAGGGCCGATACCAACACGCACATCCGCAGCACGAATCTTGACCATGCTTCGTTGCTCATTCAGTTGGGCCTTGTCCGCTTGGTCCCCTATTGGTCGGCCTCGCAACGGCCGATCCCCGCCAACACGCGCTAGGCAATGCTTGTGGCGTGCAATGCTTGTACCATAGCATAACTTAGGCTATAATCCTGGGCAAGGTTTGTGACGCACAACGTTTGCAATAAAATCTCCGGCCAGCACACGCGCCGGTGTCGTGCGAGAGCTTTTGGGAACGCTACAGCGTCCGCAACAACAGGATTCGGGAGGAGCCAAGATGTCCGCGCGCCGTGTACGCCTGGGCGGTATGATCGGTATCGTGGCCGCATCTCTGATCGCGGTAGTGGTGCTTGGAGGCCCCGTGTGCGCTATCACCGAGGACCTGCCGTGGCATGGCAGCTTCGCGGCTGCAGAGGCGGCGTCAAGAGAATCCACGAAGCCGATTCTGGCCGTGGTTTATGAGACCGAGGACAGCGCGTCGCAGAGTCTCATCTCGATGACGCTCACTCACCCCGAGGTTATCAAGGAACTGCGCAATTTTGAGCTTTTCGCAGCCGACTTTGGCGACCCGGCCTATGAGCCGTTCTGCAGTCGCTTCAAGGTTGGAGCGAGTGATGATCCCGAGGGCGAGATCAAGCTGACGATACATCCGGTCCTGCCCGTTTTGCTGTATCTGGACTACAACGGCTACGAGTACTTCCGCGACATCGGCTACGCGCTTCCGAAGCTGACGAAGCGGCGGGGTTCAGGTCAAGATGAGACCAATGTCGCAGATGCAGCGGCAGCCGGTTTCGCAGGACGGATGCGAGAAATCCAGGAGCTTATCACCGCCGAGCGGCGTCTGGCAGCGAACTCTACGGCTCCCGAACATGCCCGTGTCGGTCACATGCTTTGTGAGCTGCAACGGTTCGACCGGGCACGCGAGCATCTCCAGGAAGCCATGCGGCTCGACGCCAGCAACGAGACCGGCGCTTATGCCGACGCGTATCTGGACTTGATTATTCTCGGGATCCCCGCTGACCCAGACCGTGCGGGCCAGCAGCTTGATGATTTCAAAGGGCGCTATCCCGAGAGTCGGCGCCTGCTGGAGGCTCGGTACTACCAGGCCGTCTGCTACCTCGCCTCAGAAAGTTACAAAGACGAGGAGAAATACGTCCTCGCCCTGAAAATCCTCGATACGTTTCGCACCCAGGATCGCAATGCTCCGGAGTTCGACTCGCCCTGGACACCGCCGGCGCTGGGGCTTCGCCAGCAAGTTCGCGACATCCTCGGCCTACCCAGAGACTAGACCTTTCGTCATGTCAACTCCCGCAGCAGGAACACGCTGAGCACTTTGACGCAACGCAGCAGCGCCGCTATCTCGACATACTCATTGTCGGTATGGGGTGAGTTGGGTGCTGACGGGCCGTAGAGGAACGTGGGGATGCCGCCGACCGCACTCGGCCAGCAGGCGTCCGACCAGGCGACCAAGCGGTTTACCGTGGGGCCTCTTCCCGTGACGTTGGTGAAGGTATCAATGAAACGCTGCACCAGCGGCTGCGCCTGCGGTTCATCAAAGGGGACGAGGTCTTTGATCCACTCTATCTCACAGGGGTGGTCGCGGAGCCATTGATCGTTGTTCTCGGCGGCGCGGATGTGGCGCTCGTATTGTTGGCGGAGGAGTGCCGCGCCCCAGACGCCGGTGGCTTGCTTGCTGGCCTCCGCCTCATCCAGTTCATAGACAATGTTCATCTCCAGGCGGGCCTCAGCCGGAACCACTGCGGGGTGAATCCCTGCGCGCATCAGGCCCAGATTGAGCCGTGCAGTCGGCCGCTGAGCTTCGCGCTGGGCCTTGAAATCGGATATGGCCTGATGGATCAGGATGGCCTTGTCGATGGCATTGACTCCGGTGCCGCGTGCGGCGTGACCGGCCTCTCCGGGCACGTTCACCGCGGCAGTCAGACAGCCGTTACAGCCGATTGTCAGCGTGTCATCGGCACCGTCCACGAATACCTGCATGTCGCCGCGGTAGCCGGCATCCAGACATGCCAATGTGCCCGCGCCACTGCCATTGGCCTCCTCATCCACAACGCTCTCGAAGATGAGCTTTCCCTTGAGGTTATCCGCCACCGTCAGCAAGCCCTGGATGGCGCTGACTCCACAGACGATGCCTCCTTTGCAGTCACTTGTCCCGCGCCCTCGCATCTTGCCATCGCTGATGTTCGCGCTGAACGGGTCGCCGTCGAAGGTGTCCACGCCGACGGTGTCCATGTGCCCGTTGACGACGACCGTCGGCCCGTCGCCACCGAAGTCCCAAGTGGCTACGAGGTTGGGGCGGTCGCTGAAGTCACGGTTGCGCGGCCCGATGACACTGCTGCGTTGATAGATGTCATCAGGGCAATCGAAGAGGTCAATGTCAGCGCCCATCTGCTCCAGGACGGGCTGGAGGTACTCCTGTCCCCGCTTCTCCCCTGCCGGGTTGGCGTCGCCGCAGTACGGATTGGTGGTCTCAATGCGGATGAGTTCCTGCAGCATGCTGATGATCTCATCGCTGCGTGCGTCCACCAGGTCAATCAACTTCTGCTGCATGATACATGCTCCCTTTTTGTGATGCTGTTGCTGCCGGCGTGACTAATCATCATAGGCCTGATACGACGGCTTGCCGCCCGCGCCCCAATTGCCCTTCGGGTATTCCTGCAGCAGGACCGTCACCCACTCGGGGTTGACCGCCATACTCTCCGCGACGGCCTCGGTGACCTTCGCAATGATATTGTTCTTCTCTTCCTGGGTTCGGCCTTCCCACATCTTTATCTGGACAAATGGCATTATGTCAGCTCCTCTTGGTGGTTTGTCAGCGACTGTGTTTTGCGCGTCTCGGGTTCGCGATGCAGGTCAAAGTATCCTTCTTGTCGAAACAGATGCAAGTATGGGCGTCTAAACCAGATTCAGAGTGATGCAGATGCACGACATCATCAGTGTTGGAACGGCAACCGAGGACGTCTTCGTCGGGACTCGGGAGATGAAACTGATCTCGGTGCGCGATATGGATGACGTAACGTCCTACATTGCTTTTGAGCAGGGCGCCAAGATCCCGGTGTCCGACGTCTTCATGGCCACTGGCGGTGGTGCGACGAACAGCGCGGTGGCTTTCGCGCGGCTGGGCCTGGACAATGGTATCATCTGCAAGACCGGCGATGATGACGCGGCGGACCGCGTAATCGCCAAGCTGCAGCGTGAGAACGTTGACATCAGCGGCGTGGTCAGGAGTCCCGATTACACAACCGGCTATTCAGTGATTCTGATGTGCTTCACCGGAGATCGCACAGTGCTTGTTCACCGTGGGGCAAGCACGCACCTCCATGAAGAGGACGTAGACTGGGACATGCTGGCCTCGGCCGGGTGGATATATCTGTCCTCAATGTCTGGGGACAGCGCGCCACTATTCGAAAAGATCGCGGTTCACGCGCGTGACAATGACGTCAAGCTGGCCATAAACCCGGGCAGCGCTCAACTGAGGGCCGGGCTGTCTGAACTTGCTGTCGCGTTCCAGGCCTCAGACATCCTCTTCGTCAACAAGTCGGAAGCCTATTGCCTTGCGGAGGTGGAACCGAAGCGCGGTAGAGCCGATGAGATGGAGATCTTGCACACCCTCCATGGCGCCGGTGCTGACATTGTCGTGATGACGGACGGAAGCAAAGGCGCCGAAGCCTACGACGGAAAAGCCCACTACACGGTGCCGGCCATAGATGTGGCCGAGAAGTCCACACTTGGGGCGGGTGATGCTTTTGCATCGGCATGCACTGCGTCGCTGCTGCGGGGCATGACTCTGCGGGAGGCTCTGCGGGCAGGGACGATCAATGCAGCCAACATCGTCCGCTACCTGGGGGCCAAACGCGGACTGATGACATGGGAGCAGCTAGAGAACGCACTGAGTACGCATCCGCCTCAGTTCCCGAGCCACGGCGGCTGACGCCAGGTAGAGGCGGCACTCCGCAGGTTGTTGCAAAACAGGCAAGCTACGTTCGCGGCGATATGACGAGTACGCGGTCTCTGCCTTCGCCCTCGCTGTAGGTTTCGACTTCCGGGTCGTCGCGCAGCGTCATGTGGACAATGCGGCGCTCATATGCTCTTAAGTCGGGCAAGACGACTTCGCGGTCGCTCTCTTTTGCCTCTGCCGCATACGAACGTGCCATGTCTGCGAGCTTCTGGGTATGGCGCTCGCGGTAGTTCTCGGCGTCGAGCACAATGCGGGCTCCGTCTGATCTCCCCTTGTTGGCAGCTATCGCCACGACCATCTGCAGGGCGTCGAGGGTCTCCCCATCTCGTCCGATGAGCAAGCCCGGCGGTTGACAGGTTATGTCGAGTCCTATCTCCTGATCTTCGAGCGAGGTGAGCTCCACACTGACATCGTCCATACCCATCAAGCTGACAATATCGGAGGCCGCTTTTTGTGCTTTTGCGGCTATGCGAGTAAGCACTTCTTCGCGGTCCTCGGAGAGCTCCTGGGATACCTCCGGCAGCGCTTGGTCGGCGACATCGGCTGATGCCAGTTGTTCCGACTCGGCGTCTAGGGGCTCTTCATCGTCGAGCAGTTCGGCCGGGGTGTCTTGCTCGGTCTGCTCGGCGATTTCAGAGCGCAGCATTGCCTTGACGCGGTACTCACCGCTGCGAAAGAGGCCCGCAACGGCTCCCGGCCGTCTCAATACCTCGAATACAGTCTCCTGCTCGTCCACGCCAAGCTGTTCGAGTGCCGCTTGCTTCGCTTCATCGAGCGTCTTGCCGACGGCTTCAACGGATTTCATCGCGCATGTCCTTTTTGTGTCTCTATGTTGAGTAGCCTGTAGGCCCAGACATCGTGGCTCCAGGCTACCTACGATTTTTTGCTCCTGGATCCGGTCTTGAGCGGTTTCCGGCTCTTCTTTCCCGAGTTCTCGGCCTTCACTTCGGCGTAGCTTTTGCGCGCGGCCCGCCCGTCGCCTCCGTTCGGCCCTTCCTGTTCACCTTTTCCGCTCAGCATGTTGACCATGCCGGCAACGAAGCCGCCGCTGCGCTGCTTGACTGGCGGGGTCGGCTGATCGCCGGCAGTGCGGGTCTGTGTGTTGTAGAGGTGCTGCTCCCCGAAGTAAATTACGTTGCTGGCCAGCCAGTAGAGGATGAATGCAGCGGGGAAGGTCTGGAAAAAGAAGAAGAACATGACCGGCATCATGTATGTCATCATTTGCTGTTGCTGGGCCTGCTGGGGGTTCATTGCCGCCGCCGGCTGCATCTTCTGGGTCAGCTTCTGGAAGAAGATCATGCTGATGGTGTATGCGACCAGGAGGATCATGTCGGGTCCGGCCAGGTTATCCACCCAGAGGAAGCGGGCACCGTCGAATTGCCAGATATAGGCGCGAATGCCCCGGTAGAGCATTATTAGAATGGGGAACTGAACGAGCATCGGCAGGCATCCACCGAGGGGATTGACGCCGTGCGCCTGACAGAGCTTCCAGAACTCTTCCTGGAACTTCTGCTTGTCATCAACGTGCTTGGCCTGGAGGGCTTTGATCTGGGGCTGGAGGTCCTGCATCGCGCGCGCTGATTCGAGTTGCTTTCTGGTGAGTGGTAGGATCATCAAGCGGACGACGAGTGCCATGAGTATGACACCCAGGGCCAGGTTGCCCATAGCGACCTTCACGAAGAAGTTAACGACCCGGTACCAGAAACTGTCGCTGTTAAGGTCGTCGAGTACCGGGCCGATGACGGCTCGCAGGGGCCTCTGCTCCCATCTGCCAGTTGTACCGTCAGCTGCGTGGACGGGCACCCAGGTCACGTAGCCGTTCTCACCGTTTTTGCCGAGCGTGCCAAACTGGTTCCAGATGTGGTTGTACAGCTTGCTTGCGCGGGCAGTATCGTCAAGCTGAGCGATGGTGAGATGTGCGGCCCGCTCCAGCGCGAAGCCGCTGTGCTGCGACTTGGAGGCCTGCGCCGCGTTGCCGGCGGCATCGTAGTTGTCCACCGCTGCCTCGTAGTCGCCCTCCATCTCATTGATGCGGGCAAGCCGCAGCAGGGCCAGCCATCCGCTCGGCTCGAGCTTTGTGGCGTGAATACCCGGCTGGGGCATATCGCCGGCGCCCTCGGCAAGTCCCGTGACCGAGGCGGGCACACCTGTAAGAGGTATGTCGCCAAAGCCGCGCGGCTTGACGCCACCGCCGAGGCTTATCGCCAGTTCCCCGGAACCGGCGTAGAGCTTGCCGCCGCCATCTTCTTGTGCAGTGTAGAGGCCCACCACTGTGACCGTCTGGCCCTGGAGGTCTCCGAGGTTCTGGACGAGATCATCAACGGTCAGGCTTGGGACTCCATTTGATCCACCGAAGAGGTTTTTCACCCAGGCGAGAGCGCCGCCCTGCTGCTTGGGCTGGTGTTCGAGAGCCCACTCGGCCATTGCCGCCAACTGCTCGGCCTGGTCATCGAGGTCAACATCGGTGGGGATAGTTAACTCCGGGGGCAGGCCGTCCTGGAACCTGATGGCGGCTTGAGTATCTGCGGTCGCTTCGCCGGCTGCGGTCTGTCCGCCGGCTTGCTGGGAGGCAGAGGGCAGCACGGGTCCCAACAGGCACCAGAGTATGAGCAGGCATAGGGGGACTATTTCGAAGGCATATCTACGAGATTTGAGAGTCACTATCGCTTGATTTCTCCATCGGCTCAGTTGCGTCATTGTGCGAAACGGCTTGCGGTGCGGAGTGGTCCCCGGGAACGGGGTCATACCCGCCGGGGTTGAATGGATGACACCGGCATATTCGCCGGCATCCCATTAGCAGGCCGCGCCAGAAGCCATGTATCGTGAGCGCTCTGACCGTGTATTCAGAACAACTGGGTGTAAAACGACAGGTTTGCGGCAGCACGCGCGAGAGCGTACGCTGGTAGAGGCGTATCAACCATATCAACGCTCGTGCGGACATGGGAGCCCACTGCCGCCATCGGAGTTGATAAGCCGGGCCCTAGAGAGCAACTGCGCCAACTGGTCGTACAACTGCCAGTAGCCGATGTCTGCGGCGCCCGGTTTTGCAATCACAACGACGTCGGCTTGTCCCACAGCCCCGGCGAGCAACTCGCGGGCGGCCGCTCGCAGCCGTCTCTTAACTCTATTGCGCCGTACTGCCTTACCAACTCTTTTTCCCACAACAAAGCCCATACGAATTGGTCCCGCTTGCTGCGGCGTACACACCACCGCCGTCAGATGCCGGGACCTGAACCTGCGTCCCTGCGCAAATACCCGGCGGAAATCTCTTTCGAGGTGAATCCTGGGGAGTTTGGTCAACTCGCGCCCACCGTCTCTGCCGCCTCACAGCAAGAGGACGGCACAAGTATAGCACAGTGCCGCCGCTTGAGCAAACACCTATGAGCCGTCAAGTGTGAGGCCACCGGCCATCTGGGCCCTGATATACAGGGATGAAATAATTGAGCCTATCATCATATGCAGGATCAGCACGCCGAGCGCTTTGAGGACGGTCGTGCGCAGAGACATCCGTAGCGCCGAGACAGCCAACGCCAGACCGCCCGCTATAACCAGCAGGAGCGCTCCATTGCCGCTCTCCTGTACGCCATTCAACGCGTAGCCGATGCCGGCAGTTACCATGGAAAGTGCGAAGGCGGCAACCACGCATCGTGCCAATGTCAGCTTCTCAATCCTCATGATCAGTGCCGTCAGCCACATGATCATCACGATGAGGACCACGGCTATCAGGCCCATGGCCAGTAGCGCGCCCACACCCAACTGTATGCCTGTCTCTGTGGCTGCCGTGTCTGCCATTTAACTCACAACCGCATTATTTCAGGCTATGGTGATCTGGTGAGCTGCACTCTCGGCGCAGCAGGAACTCCCCGCCGCTGTGTTGAACTTCTCTGCCGGGGACTATTAAACCATGTCGGCTGCCGTTTGACAAGCTCACCGGAGGTCATCGCATGACAGCCCAACATCTGGCAGGCTTGCCCGTTTGCCTGGTGCTTGTTCTCGCAGCGCTTCCAGTTTCGGGGCAGAAGCATCCCGTGTATGACCCCGGGGAGCCCTCCAGCACATACGTATCTAACGCTGACTCCTGCTTTCAGTACTCGGCTATGGTACTGGCTCAGTTGCGGCGGGGTGCTCTATTGCCCATGCGGGGGGTTTGTGCTATACTTGTTGGCACAATTGATGCCAGGTGCAAAAGGCGATGAAAGGGAAGAGTAGGACCGGAGGCTGCCCGGAGAAGCCGAGCGCTGCTCCCAGAGAGCCCGGATGGTGAAAAAGGGCGGGCAAGCCCGATCCGAATATCCCCCTTGAGCCGCGAGCCGAACAGACCGCCGATGTATGTTTCGTCGTAAGGCGGCCTCAGTAAGTTTCGCCGGAGCTTCTACCGTTACCCGGAAGACGATATCGGCTGCTGTCGGGCCCGTGTCGTAGGAGTGGTTCCCGCGAGGGAACAAACAGGGTGGTACCGCGGAGTAATCCGTCTCTGAACAGAGGCGGATTTTTGCGTTTCCGGGTCGGCCGGTGGCGATCCGGCGCGGTCGCTATTCCCGTGTCGTCCTTTTGCGCCCGCTGAGGAGGTGCTGCAAATGCAACCTATCGCGATCTATGACACGACTCTGCGTGACGGCTGTCAGGCGGAGGGCGTCGCCTTCAGCGTTGAGGACAAGCTGCGGGTGGCCCGCCGCCTCGACGAGATCGGCGTGGCCTATATCGAGGGGGGCTGGCCGAACCAGACGAATCCGCGAGACCGGGAATTCTTCCAACGCGCGGCAGACAGCGACTGGCAGAACGCGGCCATCGCGGCCTTCGGCAGCACGCGCCGAGGCAACATCTCCGCCGAGGATGACAAGCAACTCCAGGACCTGATCGCCGCCCGGGCCTCGGTCATCACCATTTTCGGCAAGACCTGGGATTTCCATGCCACTGACGTCCTCCGCGTTACGCTCGAGGAGAATGTGAGAATGATCCAGGACTCCGTGGCGTACGTCAAGCAGCACGCCGCGGAGGTCATTTTCGATGCGGAGCACTTCTTCGACGGCTACAAGGCGGATCCGCAGTTTGCCATGGACTGCCTGGGCGCAGCGGTGAGCGCGGGCGCAGATGCACTCGTGCTGTGCGATACCAACGGCGGGTCATTGCCCACGGAGGTGCACGAGATCGTCGCCGCCGTCCGGAGCGAGTTCGATACCACCCTGGGTATCCACTGCCACAACGACTCCGGCCTTGCCATCGCCAATACGCTGGTCGGCGTCGAGGCGGGATGCACTCACGTACAGGGGACAATCAACGGGTACGGGGAGCGCGCTGGAAACGCCAATCTGTGTGTCCTGATACCGACACTTGAGCTCAAGGTCGGGGCGCAGTGTCTGCCTGCGGGCAAACTGGTGGACCTCACCGAACTGTCGCACTTCACTAGTGAGATCGCCAATCTTCCGCACGACAACCGCATGCCCTATGTGGGCGATTCGGCTTTCGCGCACAAGGGGGGGATGCACGTGAATGCGGTGCTGAAGGACGCCGCCTCGTTCGAGCATATCAAGCCCGAGAGCGTCGGCAACGAGCGGCGCATACTTGTGTCCGACTACTCGGGCACCTCGACGGTGGTGTACAAACTCCGCAAGATATGGGATGATATAACTCGGGACGACCCGATCGTCAGCGCCGTTCTCGCACAAATAAAGGAGCTGGAGAAAAGCGGCTACGAGTTCGAGGCGGCCGATGCGTCGTTCGAACTGCTGGCCAGGCGTCTCCGGGACGGTCTTATTACGCCCTTTGATATGCACGGCTACAGCGTCACGGTGCACAAGCCGGACGAAGACGCGGCTCCCTACTCCGAGGCGACAGTGAAGGTCGGCGTGGGCGACCGGGAGGTGCATACGGCCGGTGAGGGCACCGGTCCGGTGGATGCACTCGACAATGCGCTGCGTAAGGCACTCACCGAACTGTTCCCGAAGCTTGCCCAACTCAGTCTGACGGACTACAAGGTGCGGGTGTTGCGTGCTGATGAGGGCACTGCCGCCGCCGTCAGGGTGCTCGTCCATACATCCGACGGCGAGGATGACTGGGGTACCGTCGGCGTACACGAAAACATCATCGAGGCGAGCTGGCACGCCGTGATCGACTCGTTTATCTACGGTCTGCTGAAGAACGGGGACTGACACGTGGCTTGCACATCCGGCTAAGCGGGTGGTGATTGCCCATGAACTCCGTCCCACAGAATCCGGCTCCGTCTGCCCGGCGCTCACCGGTGCTGCCGGTTTTGGGTGTTGTAGCAGTGCTTGCCATCATCGTCGTGGCCGCCGTTGCCGCCAACTACCTGTGGCCCTCCGGTTCCGGTGTGGGCCAGCCCGTCGGCCAGATGGATGCAGGCGCTCTCAGCGAGGCCATGCCTTCCTCACACATGCCGCAACTGCCGCAGCCTACCGGCATCGGGTCTCTCTTCGAGGCCCAGCCCAGCGACCAGATGACGCCGACAATCGAGATGAAGAACTACTCTTCCAGCGGCAACGTGCATGTGATCTTCAGCGGCCCGGCCAATGTCACTAAGACCATGCCACCGGGTGGTACGGTCGAGTTCGAGCTTCCCCAGGGCACTTACCACGTCAGGGCGTGGCATGACACGACGTCCCCCCGCGAAGGCACTGCCGTCTTCCGTCGCCATACTCAGTACTCGTGCGGTTGGGAGCTCAGCGCTAGCGTGCCTGCCGGTCCTCTGCGCATCGGAGACATAGAATGAGTGAGCACTGCTGCCGGACGGAAAGGCTTTTGCATGTCCCAGAGCTTTGACATCGAGGGCGGCCTGGAATACAGCGTTGCGCTCGTCGCCGAGGCCGCTGAGGTCGCGCAGAAGAAATTTGGCCGCGTTGTCGCTGAAAGCAAGGCCGACGGCACTCTGGTCACCGAGGCCGACTGGACGATCGAAGAGCTGATTCGCCAGCGCCTGCACGAGCACTATCCCGACCACGCAGTCTTCGGCGAGGAGACGGGTGCTAGTGGGCCTGCCGACTCGCCTTTTGTGTGGCTCATTGATCCGATAGACGGGACGAACAATTTCGCCCGCGGCCTGCCGATCTGGGGCGTCTCGCTGGGGCTTTTCGAGGCCGGTGATCCGCTGCTGGGAGTCTTGAGCATGCCCTGCCTGGCGCAGACGTTCCGGGCCGGTCGCGATCTGGGCGCGTTCTGCAACGAGCGCCGCCTGTCGGTTGCCAGAGGTGACGCCATCACCAGCAATGACCTGCTTATCGTTTCGGCAGTCGGCGTACCGTGCTGGGACTACCTCGCCGCCGATCCGGTCAAATATCGCATTGTCGGCTCGGCAGCCTATGCGATGGCACTGGTCGCTGCGGGCACAGCCATCGGTTTAGTGAACAACCACTGGCACCTGTGGGATGCCGGCGCTACGTTGGCGCTGCTGCGGGAGGCGGGAGCGGTGACGACGGATGTCAACAGTGCGTCGCTCTATAACATCGGAGGCCGCGAGATGGCCGCGCAGTGCCCATGCATGATCACTGCTTCGCCGGAATATCACCGTATCCTGATGGAGTACGTCATGCCGGCCCGATGAGAGCGGATGCAACGGAGTGAAAACGTGATGGCTGCAAACAGTAGCGCTGCGAAGATCGTCGTGCTGGGTAATATCAATCAGGATTTCGTGATGAAAGCGGAGCGGATGCCGCAGCCGGGCGAGACGGTACTGGGTGCGGACCTGCGGTTCGTGGCCGGTGGGAAGGCGGCGAATCAAGCGGTGACGGCGGCGCGGCTCGGTGCGGAGGTCACTATCATCGGCCGGGTCGGAGAAGATGTCTTCGGGCCGTCGCTGCTGGAGAATCTGGCGCGCGAAGGCATAGACACGACCCATGTCGTCACGGACCGGGAAGCTGCTTCCGGCGCGGCATTCATCGCGCTGGCACCCTCCGGGGAGAACTCCATCGTATCGGTTCCGGGGGCGAATTTCTGCGTTTCGCCGGAGCAGGTCCGAGCTGCGGCCGCTGCCATCGCGGAAGCCGACTTTGCGCTCGTTCAGTTCGCCGTGCCGCTGGTAGCAATCGAGGAACTGATTGCGGTCGCTGTTGAGGTGGGTACGCGAGTGCAGATAGACCCGACGCCGGTGCGCGAACGGCTCCCGCACAACTTCTCCGAGGCCTTCGCGGCGGTGCCTAATGAGACGGAAGTCGCGGCGATAACCGGCGTATCCGTAGCGAGCGTTGGCGCTGCGGCAGAGGCAGCCGGGCAGTTACGAGATATCGGCCTGAATATCGGCGTGGTCAAGCTGGGTGCCAACGGCTGTGTGCTGCAGACAGATGAAGGCAGTTGGCATGTGCCCGGTTTTGAAGTGGAGGTCGTTGATACCACCGGCGCGGGCGACGCTTTTGCGGCCGGGTTTGCGGTGGCCCTGGCCGAGGGCCGCACGCCGACAGATGCCGCCTGCTTCGCCAATGCCTGTGGTGCATTGGCGGCTACCGTCTTCGGCGCGCAACCGAGTCTGCCAAGGCGGGAGGCCGTGGCAGCGTTGCTGGGTGAGGCGCAGGTGCCAGAGGTGAAGCGGGTCCAGGACGAGGCGTAGTGAATGCTGGGGCGGGAACTGGATGGGAAAAGGACACCCGACGAGGGGTGTCCTTTATTTGTTCGTGTTTGTGGAGGTCGGCGCAGCCAGTGGCGTAGTATCGGCTTGCGGCGGGCCGGTTTCGCTACGCTCAGCCGGCCCCTCCGACGGCAACGGCATTGCCATCATCTCATATGGACTTCTGCAACCAAGTACTAGCGCTCGTAGGGCTCCAGCTTGCGCTCGATGAAGTGCTTCTGGAAAACGGGATAGGCGGGGAGGCCGGGAGGTAATTCCACGGCGGCACCCGACAACAACGGCAACGCATACTCGATGAACTCATCGGTCACGCCGTTCTGTTCGTCGTTGATCCATTCGTTGGGGACCTCTTTGGTCTGGTCAGCGACACTCATGAGCGAGGTCGTCTCGGTCTCGAATTCGAACGGGTCACTGTTGATGCGCTGGATGGTGATCATGATGTCGGTCTCGCCGGCGATGGCCCGCTCGACGGCATTATGGCCGACGGCAAATGCCTCATCGGCGTCCACCTTGGACATGCAGGGGCTGAAGGCGCGCTGAAGGTTGCCGAGCTTATCGAAGCGGGCACGAATGCCGATGGCCTCTTCGATCATGTCGGCGAGTGCCTCGGCGACGCCACCGAGGCGTGCGTGACCGAACTCGTCCAGCTTCTCGGAAGTGGTTGCGGTTTCGCTCTCGCCGAAGTTGAAGCCCTCCGAGACGGCGACGACGAGATAGCCGTACTCGTCATAGACATTCTGGCAGTCGGCGAGGAACTTGTCCGGGTCCACTGTGACTTCCGGGAGATAGACCAGGTGTGGGCCCATCCAGTCCTCGGTGCGGCCGCACTGGGTAGCGCCGGTAAGCCAGCCGGCGTCCCGGCCCATGACCTCAAGGACCTCGACGGTACCGAATGCCAAGGCGTCGCGGGCCGCACACTGGACTGCCCAGGCGGCGTAACGGGCGGCGCTGCCGAATCCCGGGCAGTTGTCAGTTATCACCAGATCGTTGTCAATGGTCTTGGGTATCCCGATGACGTGCATGTCCCAGTCGCTGCCTTTGGCCAACTCCGAGATCAGGTGGCAGGTGAGCTGGGAGTCATTGCCGCCATTGTAGAAGAAATAGCGGATGTTATGAGCCTTGAAGACCTCCATGCAGCGCTCGAGGTCGGACTCCTTGGGCTTGAGCCGGCAAGTGCCCAATGCCGCCGACGGCGTGTAGCGCATTTGCCTGATGAGGTTGTCATCTTCTCGGAACAGATCGAACATCTGCTCATTGAGGACGCCGGTAAGGCCGCAAACGGCTCCGAAGAACCGCGTAATCTGTGACTCCTTTTCGGCCGCCTCGATGGCACCGACCAGAGAGGCGTTGATGACCATAGTCGGGCCCCCGGACTGGCCGATAAGTGCATTCCCCTGCAAAGACATCGCGTCATCCTCCCATCCAGATAAGAACCCGAAACGTGTATCTGCGTATTCGTAGCGGCGAGTATATCACAATATGGGCTGTGCTGCAAAAGCCGTTGCGGGAGGCGAGTTTGGCTTGTCGGCCAGGGGCTGCCGGCGGGAAGACGGCTAGCGATGGCATATAACTATGCTCTACGATGCTTTTAGAGGTAGACTGTTGCGAAATCGTTTTGACTTGACGGGGGGGGACAATGAGCGTACGGCATGGCGATTTGGATACTGCCACGCCAATCAATCCAGCAAGACGCCTACGCCCATTTCTCATCCTGCCCGGTGTGCAAATAGTCCTACTGAATCATGCAGGAGAAACCGCACACGGGGCGAAATCCCTACACAGTGGCCTGTGCTATTGCAGGCAGCCCCACACCAGACGAAAGCAGACGGACAATCTTTAGGGAGGAGACATTTCAATGAATGCCTGTACGAATCCGAGGATTTGGGCCAAGATGGCCGCAGTCATGATGGTGGTGCTGATCGCGACTGTGCTGGTGGGGGTCACAGCCACATCCGCTCGGGCGTGGACGACAGAGCGCGTGAGCGTAGCCGGTGACGGCACGCAAGGAGACGAGCAGAGCACTGGTTCATACATCAGCGCGAACGCGCGCTACGTGGCCTTCAGTTCCGAGGCCAGTAACCTGGTGCCCGGAGACACGAACGCACGGTATGACGTCTTCGTGCATGACCGGCAGACCGGAGACACGACGCGCGTGAGCGTGGCTGGCGACGGAACGCAGGGAAACGGCAATAGCTTGCACGCATCCATCAGCGCGGACGGCCGCTATGTGGCCTTTGGTTCCGACGCCAACAACCTGGTGCCCGGGGACACGAATCTGAAAACGGACATCTTCGTGCATGACCGGCAGACGGGCGAGACAACGCGCGTGAGCGTGGCCAGCGACGGGGCGCAGGCAGTTGCTGAAAGCTTCTACACTGCCATCAGCGCGCATGGTCGCTATGTGGCGTTCCATTCCAACGCCGGCAACCTGGTCCCCGGGGACACGGGCGGCATCGGCGATGTCTTCGTACACGACCGGCAGACGGGCGAGAC
>Ga0180431_10002988_pt1 | contig 22127 bp, 21 predicted proteins | sample SS_ome_11_FD_132459 | JGI IMG/M metagenome (GOLD analysis project Ga0180431, IMG submission 132459) | Hypersaline lake sediment archaeal communities from the Salton Sea, California, USA - SS_1_MS_1 metaG | ecosystem: Environmental > Aquatic > Non-marine Saline and Alkaline > Hypersaline >...
AAACAAACGCTTTGGGAGCCTGAGAAAGTGACAGGGGTGTGTCAAGACGAAATCATAACGATGCAACGCTGTCGGCGGGGCTCACCGGAGGCGTTTGAATCTCTTGTTAATCGATATATGAAGGACGCTTATTTTATTGCGTTAGGTTTTGTGGGCAATCGCGAGGATGCGCTGGATCTCTCCCAGGAGGCGTTTGTCCGGGCTTATCGGAATATCAAACATACCCAACCCGGCCGGAAATTTTTCCCCTGGTTTTATCAAATCCTGAAGAATCTTTGTATTAGCCATTTGCGGAAACGGCGGTATCGCCGGGCCAGCTCACTCGATGGGGAGGATTGCCCGGAAGTCGCCGCGACGACCGATTGCTTTTCACCGGAGGTGGTCGCCGCCAGAAATGAAACCAAAGACAAGGTCTGGCAGGCGATCAGCAAGCTGGATCCGAAACATCGCGAAGTGATTATCCTGCGGCATTTTCAGAATATGTCGTACGACCAGATAGCGGAAGCGCTCTTCTGCAACAAGGGGACCGTGACGAGCCGGTTATATTACGCCCGCAAGAGACTCCAAGAATTGTTAGGCACGGAAAGTGGAGGCAGATCTCATGACATGCCATGATTATAAAGACCTGATGATGGGTTACCTGGACAACGAGCTGGGCGACGAAGCCAGACGCCGATTCGAAGAGCACGTGGCCGGGTGCCCGGAATGTGCCCGGGAGCTCAGAGAGTTCAAGCGGCTTAAAGCCATCACCGACGAGGTCACCCTGGTCGAGCCGGAGGATCGGATATGGCAGGACTACTGGAGCGGCATTTACAACCGTATCGAACGCGGTGTCGGGTGGATCGTTTTTTCCGTCGCCGCGATCCTTCTAACCATCTACGGGGGATTCAGGGCCATCGAAGCCATTCTCAAAGATCCGAAGGTCGAACTGTTGTTTAAGGCCGGCCTGCTGGTGCTGCTCGTCGGCCTGGCGATTTTGTTTGTGTCCGTGCTTCGGGAGCGGATTTACTTCTGGAAAAGAGACCGGTATAAGGATGTAAGGAGATAACGCGATGTTATTGTCCACGACAGAGACCATTAACGACAAAAAGATCGTCAAGCACCTGGGCCTTGTGCGGGGCAATACGATCCGGGCGCGGCATATCGGCAGGGATATTATGGCCGTTCTGCGCAACATCGTCGGAGGAGAGGTCACCGACTATACCAAGATGATGGCCGAGGCGCGCGAGCAATCACTCGATCGGATGGTCGAAGAGGCCCAAAAGCTCGGGGCCAATGCGATCGTGGGCGTCAAGTTCTCGACGACGGAAATGATGCAGCATGCCGCAGAGATCATGGTGTACGGTACCGCCGTCGTTGTGGAGTGAAACCTTAAGTCTAAATTTTAGATTTATGAAGGGTTAGAAAAATGAGTCTGGATGCGATTAAAGAATTTCTTTCACCGGAAGTTATCTGGTTTCTCGTGGGCCTTGTTTTGCTGGTGATGGAGTTTATGCTGCCGGGTTTGATTATCGGTTTCTTCGGCGTCGGCGCGTGGATCGTAGCCATTGTCTGCCTGTTGACCGATATCAGTCTCAACGCCCAGTTGGGGATTTTTATTGCCTCTTCCGTGCTGTCGCTTTTGCTTTTGCGACGGTGGCTCAAAGGCGTCTTTCTCGGGCACGCCGGATCCAAGCAGGATCTCACGCAAAACTTCGAGGAGTATGTCGGGCAACGGGCGGTCGTGGCGGAGAAGATTCTGCCGAAGCTCGCCGGGAAGGTGGAATTTCACGGCAGTCACTGGGTCGCGCGGGCGGACCAGGAAATTGAGGAGGGGACGGTGGTCGAAATTGTCGGCAAGGAGAACATTACATTGACGGTCAAGGCCGTATAGCAGGCAAGTCATTGCCGGCGATCACCTTAGAGAAATTTAACAAAAAAACGAAACAAAACCATTTCATATTGAAAGGAGAAGACTATGTTAACAGCGATAGCAAGAGGAACACCCATATTGGCGATATCAGGTGGGACCACGTTAACCATCATTCTTGTCGGTATATTGATCTTTGCGTTGATTGTCTTCTTCAAAACGATACGGATCGTACCGCAGAAACAGGCGTATATCATCGAGCGGCTTGGAAAGTACTCCACCACACTGGAAGCCGGATTTCATGTCCTGGTGCCGTTTTTGGACAAGGTTTCATACCGGCACACCCTGAAAGAGCAGGCCGTGGACGTTCCGCCGCAACAGTGTATTACAAAGGATAATATCGCGGTCGAAGTGGACGGGATTTTATATATGCAGGTCGTCGATGCCAAGAAAGCCTCGTACGGAATAAACAATTACTCGTTCGCGTCCGCGCAGTTGGCCCAGACAACGATGAGAAGTGTCATGGGTAAGCTCGAGTTGGACAAGACCTTTGAGGAAAGAGAAACAATCAACAGCGCGATTGTGGACGCTGTGGATAAGGCCTCGGATCCGTGGGGTGTGAAGGTGACGCGATACGAGGTCAAGAATATTCTGCCGCCGCAGAGCATTAAAGATGCGATGGAAAAGCAGATGCGGGCCGAGCGGGAAAAACGCGCGAACATCGCCGAATCGGAAGGGGACCGGCAGGCCAAGATCAACCGCGCCGAGGGCGACCGGCAGGAGATGATCGCCCGTTCGGAAGGTGAAAAACAAAGACGGATCAACGAAGCGGAAGGTCGCGCCATCGAGATCCTGAAAGTTGCCGAAGCGACCGCGAACGGCATCCGGGAGATCGCCTCTGCGATCAACGAAAAGGGCGGCGTCAATGCCGTTAATTTGCGGATTGCAGAGCAGTATCTGGGCGAATTCGGCAAGCTCGCAAAAACCAATAATTCGATCATCATACCGACAAATCTCGCAGACATCGCGGGCGTGATCAAATCGGCTGCGTCCGTTATAAAAGACCGGGCGGAAGGTGCGGCCCAAACGGAATAAGTTTATCGAAGCTTATGGTGTATGACTTTTTCAGGAGAGCTTTGAAATGCCAACACCAAACGGTTTGTTCCTGCACGAGGCAATTATGCTTTTAGCGCTGCGCGATGAGGAAGGAACCATTGCCTCGGGAACGATGTACCAGTACGCCATTGGGGCTGCGGTCTTAGCGGAGTTGTTGCTGAACGAACGCGTCGCCGTCGAAGCATCCCGTAGGAGAAAACTCGTCAACCTTCTCAGCACCACACCGCTCGGAGATCCCTTGATCGACGAGTGTCTTGAGAAGATCGGTCGGGCGAAAAGACGTGCGGCGCTTCAGACGTGGGTCTCGCGGTTTGCCGGCGTCAAGAATCTTAAACATCGCGTGGCCCAGCGACTTTGCGAAAGGGGGATTCTCAGAGCGTCGGAAGATAAGATTCTGCTGCTCTTCACGCGAAAGATCTATCCGGAGATCAATGCGGAGCCGGAAAGAGAACTGATCGAGCGCCTGCGACAGGCGATCTTCACTGATATTGAGGATATTGATTCTCGCACAATGATTCTTATCTCATTGGCGAAAAGCGCCGGCCTTCTGAAGGTTGTTTTCGATAAGAAGGAGCTTAAAAGCAGGAAGGCACGCCTTGAACGGGTGACCAAGGGCGAAATAACCGGCAAAGCCGCTGCCGAGGCCATCCAGGCCGTGCAAGCGGCGATCATGGCGGCCTGCATTGTACCGGCGATGACAGCAGCAACAGTCAGTCATTAGATCTTGGACGGAACGATGGATAAAGTTGTGGTCTATAAAGCGAATACGGAGTCCCTACCGGTCGTGCTCGGTCTTTTGCGAAAGGGAGGATTCAGCCCGACGACGCTCGAAGATCCGGCGATTGTCCCCTATCGGGGAGGGCATCGCCATGTCGTCCATGTGGCGGTCCCTCGCGAACAAGCGCCCGGCGCCGCGTCCGTATTAAGGAAATGGGACGAGGCCCAAGAGACGGATATCAAGGAAAAAACCGGGGTCCTGGCCGGGCCGCTTCTGTTCTCAACGATGGTTACTATAGGACTCGCCCTTGTTTTTCTATTTTTTGGGATTTTGTTGGAAGCGGTGGCTTTACTTTTCGTCCTCTGGCTTGTAGTCTTTGCCGTGGCGGCGAACGCCGAGAAGATAACAAAAATAGTCAAACGACGCACGAATAGCAAGGCAAGAAGAGGGTGAGCATGGCAGGTTTCGATGGTTGGGGTAGTTTCCAGGCCGAACACGCAGGAAAAATTGGAGATCCTTAGCGCCGATGCGCAGTACGATCTCGCCTGCGCGTGTAGTACGAGCAAGGAGGAGCGTCGAACGCGAGGCGACGACGGCAAATGGGTGTATCCGGTCACGCTTCCCCGCGGCGGAAAAAGCGTATTGTTTAAAACACTCCTCTCGAACGTCTGCTCCAATGACTGTAAGTATTGTCCGCTCCGGGAGCAGCAGGATATTCGTCGGTGTAGTTTAGCGCCGGAAGAAACGGCAAAAGTTTTTCTCGATTATTACAATCGACGAAAGGTCTTCGGGCTGTTTCTTAGCTCGGGCGTTATCGGTACCCCGGATGCGAGCATGGACCGGCTTAACAGTGTTGCCGGCCTGCTTCGCAGAAAACACCAGTTCAAAGGCTATATCCATTTGAAGATCATTCCCGGGGCCAGCGATGCGGCGGTGGAACAGGCGGTCTCTTTAGCCAGTGCCGTTTCCTTGAATATCGAAACCCCGGGCGAACAACACCTGTCGAGACTTTCGCAAAAGAAAAATTACATCCGGGATATGATCAATCCGATTAAGCTCATCAGCCGGTTGACGGAGCGGGGCTCGCGATATCAAAGGGTGAAACAGACGACACAATTCATTGTGGGCGCGGCGGGGGAGCAAGATGCACAAATCGTCAAGTATATGTTTGGTTTATACGATCGATTGAGGATGCACAGGGTGTATTTCAGCGCCTATCAGAAGGGATTAGGGGATGAGTCTATCGCCGGCGAACAGGTTGAGTCGAGCGACCCAGTCGATGCTTTGATGCGAGAGCATCGTCTGTATCAAGTGGATTTTCTCCTTCGCAAGTATGGTTTTGAGGAATCGGATATCGCCTTCGAGTCCAATGGGAATCTGTCTATGGCCGTCGATCCGAAAGAGACCTGGGCGACGAATCATCCGGAATTCTACCCGGTTGACATCAATCGGGCGCCGAAAGCGTCGCTTCTGAGGGTGCCCGGACTCGGGCCGGTAACGGTCAAGCGTATCTTAGAGCGTCGAAAACAAGGCCGTCTTCATTCGATGGACGATGTGGGAAAGGTCGGAATCCGACTGGCGAAGGCGAGAGAATATATGACCTTCTGATAGTTCAGACCCTATGAATTGGGAGGTTGAACTAAGGTACTCCCGCTTGCCCAGACCAAAAAGTCAGATCTATAAGGCATTCTTCCGTAGTTGTAGCCCCTTCTTTCTTTTTGTCTCTTTTTCTTTCTTGATGCTCACGCAAAAAGGATATCACCACCTCCTGCTTTGTTGTAAATACTTAATATTTAAACATTTATAGCGATTTTATTGCTGGCTTGTATCCCGTTGCGCATATGATGTAACGAATTAACAAAAAGGAGCTTGCATCACAAATTCAACGGATTGCCAACCCTCAACAAAGCCCTCTGTTTGACCCTGTTTTTTTTCTTCCAACGGAATTTTGAATTGAAATGAAAATCGAGATAGTGTAGAATTTGAGGCGATCTTTTTTAATTGGTATTCACTTGCTCTTTTGACTCACACCGGTATAATAACCATTTATAGGTACTCTGTAGAAGCCGAACGGACTCCACTATGGCACGGAATCGAGGCAAGAAAGCCCTCTATGAGGTGATGAGCAAAGCCCGGCGAAAGCCCGGCTCTGGAAAATCGCTGGAACCGATGCCGCCCAAAAAGTCCGGGCAAGAGGGACCTGAAATCGAACGCAAGAGTGCCTCTGAAACGTCAGGGGGCACGGTGAAATGGTCCAGAAGGCCGAGGCTCGTTCAGTACAACAACGGTAGAATCGAGTTCTCGATGCCGTATCAGGTGGTTATCGCCTTGGTCTTGGCGTTGGTTTTGGTGATTATTGTTGTCTATCGCCTCGGCCAGTTTTCGTATCAGCCGTCGGAGCAACAAGAGGTGCCTCCGCCGGCCGGTTTGATGAGGCAGATTGAGCAGGAAGGCAGAACGGAGCAGGCGGCGATGGATATTATGTCGCCGTCTCCGACACCGGTTGAGACTATTGAGAATTTGGAGTCGAAAAGGGAAAGAATTACAACAAAGGTCGAACCCAACGAACCTAACGAACCGACGGGCAATAATGTGATCGTGCTGGTGCAATATCATTCACCGGCCGATTTAGGCCCGGTTCAGGCTCATTTTGAAGAGCATGGAATTGCGACCGAAATACGCATGAGAAAAGGACGTTACTTTTTACAGACCCTCGATCGCTACGATAATCCGGATCGGCCCGGAACCGACGGGTACGAAGCGAAACAGAGAATCATTGAGATCGGAAAGAAATATAAAGCCCCCCTGGGGTATGAGACTTTTGCCCGGCATCGTTTTTCGGATGCGTACGGCATGAAAGTGCAGTAGGAATAGGAGAAATATTGAATGTCTATTGATCGTTCCCTGAAAGTCAAAGGCACGTTGACCCGACACCGCAACGTTCTGTCGCGGGCTGAACGTATTGAGCTGCTCAAAGACGAAGAGCGCTGGTCTGAGGGTGATTCTTTACTCGGATTGCCGAAAGTTGCCCATCGTAAGAGCCACGCCGGCCGGAAGGCAAAAGAGGCCCCGGAAAAAGAAGCGGCCGCTGAAACCGCCGTTGAAACGACCACGCCTGAATAAGGTAAAACGCGAAAGCCGTCATTTCCCAATAATCCTATGAATCAGCCGGAAACCGTATTGGGTGCCGAAGCAAGCTTAGGCTATAGCCTACATTGGGAATGGTCGAGGACAAAAAGCTCCTATGCAGGGCTTCTTGTTCTGATCTTATTTTATCTGCCGGGATGGATCACGACCGTTTCGGCAGACGACCAGCCGCAATGGGGCCAGAGATATTCGCGGAATATGGTCTCGTCCGAAACGAATCTGCCCGATCGTTTCGATCCGGCTACCGGTGAGAACATCAAATGGGTGGCGCCTCTGGGGACGGAAAGTTATGCGACGCCGGTCATCGCCGGCGGAAAAGTCCTCATCGGCACGAACAACGCCCGGCCGCGCGATCCCCGACACAAGGGGGATCGCGGCGTGATGCTGTGCCTGGACGAAAAGGACGGCAGCCTGTGCTGGCAATTCGTCGCTCCCAAGCTCATCCCCATGTTGTATCGGGATTGGCCCAGATCGGGGATTTGTTCACCGGCAACCGTCGAGGGAGATCGCGTTTATACGGTCAGCAATCGTGGTGAGGTCGTTTGTCTCGATCTCGATGGTCTGACCGACGGCAACGACGGGCCTTATAAGAACGAAGGCCGACACATGGCCCCGAAGGATGAGGAGCCGATACAAGTTGCCCGAACGGACGCCGACATTGTCTGGCTGTTCGACATGCTCGCGGAGGTAGGTGTTCATCAACACGACTCGGCTCATAGCTCGATTCTCCTCCAGGGCGATTATTTGTACGTTAATACGAGCAACGGCCTCAATGACAAACACGCGTTGATTCCCGCCAGCGGCGCCCCGAGTTTAATCGTGCTGGATAAACGAACCGGGCGGCTCGTCGCCCGGGATGACGAACACATCGGTCCGAGGATCTTTCACTCGACCTGGTCCTCGCCGGCGCTCGGAGATGTGGACGGCCGATCATTGGTTTTCTTCTGCGGCGGCGACGGCGTCTGCTACGCTTTTGACGCCATTCAAACGCCTCCCTCCGATGGAAAACTCGAACGCATCTGGCGTTTCGATTGCGATCCGAACGGCCCGAAAGAAAACGTCCATCAATACGTTCGCAACCGCAAGGTCAGCCCGAGCAATATCAAGAGCATGCCCATGTTCCATGATAACCGCGTGTATATCACGTACGGTGGCGATATCTGGTGGGGCAAACACCAGGCGTGGCTCACGTGCATCCGAGCCACGGGAACCGGGGATATCACGAACACGGCGAGGGTGTGGACGTACCCGGTCGAACGGCATTGCTGTTCGACACCGGCTCTCTATAACGGCCTCGTCTTTGTCGCCGATTGCACCGGGCTGATCCACTGTGTGGACGCCGAAACGGGTAGGGCGTACTGGACACACGACGCGAAGGGCGACATCTGGGCCTCAACGCTCGTGGCCGATGGAAAGATTTACGTCGGCACACGCCGGCGCGATTTCTGGGTGCTGGCCGCGAGCAAGGAAAAGAAGGTCATCAGCTCGATCAGGCTCAAAGACCCGATCCACGGCACGGCGACCGCCGCCAACGGCGTGCTCTACGTCGCAACGATGAAAGAGCTCTACGCCCTCGAAGCACCCGCGAAATAAATCAACTCAATTTAGGGAGGTTGACAATGAAACACACTGTTCCTTCTCTCTTCATTGTGGTATTGATTCTGACGCTTTGCAGTCAGGGTCGTGCCCTGGATAATGCAGAGCAATGGATGCGCTTCGAACAAACGTTTTCGAGCTCAAGGGACTATGACAACCCGGTTCAGGACGTTAACGTCAAAGTGGAATTTACTTCTCCGAATAATACCAAGCGAACGCTGCTTGCTTTTTGGGACGGCGGCCGAAATTGGTGCGTGCGTTTTTCGCCGGACGAGCGGGGCGAGTGGACGTATCGGACGATTTGTTCAGACAAAGATAATAAAGGCCTTCACAATCAGCGTGGTTCGTTTCAATGCAATGCATACAAAGGTAACCTGTCACTGTTTCGACACGGGGAATTGCGGCTTTCACAAAATCGCCGGCATTTCGAGCACGCCGACGGGACGCCCTTTTTCTGGCTGGCGGATACCGTCTGGTGCGGCCCGTTATTCGCCAGTCGAAGCGATTGGAACGTTTTCCTCAAAGACCGGGTGGAGAAGGAATTTACAGCCATCCAGTTTGTGATGACCCAATGGCGCATGGCCAAAACGGATGCCGACGGGAATCTAACGTTCACGGGCCATGAGAACGTCGCCGTCAATCCGGCGTTTTTCCAGCGAATGGATCACTATGTTGATGCGATCAACAACGCGGGACTTCTGGCCGTGCCGGTCCTTCTCTGGGCCATCCGGGGCGAAGAAAATCCGGGCTATTCGCTGCCCGAAAGCCAGAAGATTGTTTTAGCCGAATACATGATCGCCCGATACGGCGCCCACCAGGTCATCTGGTTCCTCGGCGGGGACGGCAACTACTCCGGCGACAATGCCGAGACGTGGAAGCGGATCGGTAAGGCCGTGTTTAATGAAGATCAACATCGCCTGGCCACCCAACACGTCAGGGGAAGAAGCTGGATCGGCAAGGAATTCCGCAACGAGCCGTGGTTCAGTTTTATCGGCTATCAAAGTGGGCACGGCGACGACGAAAAGACGTTCCGCTGGCTCAACCAGGGCCCGCCCAGCACGGAATGGAGCAACACGCCGGCGCTGCCCGTGATTAATACCGAACCTAATTATGAAGCGCACAACGGCTATACTTATCGAAAAGTCCACAACGATCACTCGATCCGCCGGGCGGCCTACTGGAGCCTGCTGGTTTCCCCCCCGGCCGGCGTTACCTACGGCGGCCAGGGTATTTGGGGCTGGCATACGAAAGTTCAGGCCCCGGCCGACCATATCCGTACCGGCCTCGGTTCCCCCTGGCACATCGCGAAGGACCTTCCCGGGGCGTTGAGCATGAGATATTTGCATCAGTTCTTCCAATCCATCGAATGGTGGAGATTAGTCCCAGCACCGGACGTGCTGAACGAGCAGCCGGGCAAGAAAGATGCGTCGAAATTCATCGCGGCGGCGAAATCAGACGCTGGCGACCTTCTCGTCGTGTATCTGCCCGAAGGCGGCTCGGTCACAGTAAAAACCGATTCACTCAAATCGGGCCTGACCGCCCGTTGGTATCATCCGCGCACCGGCGGCTGGCTGGAGATCGGCAAGGTCGAGACGCCCCGGCAGACGTTTAAAACGGCGGATAAAAACGATTGGGTGCTCTTGATGAAGGGACATTAGAAACTGAATAAGAGGCGGACTGTGGTGCAATTCTAACTTTAAGGTCGAAGGGAGGAACAATCATGGTTAAAGATACAAGCCCTAAACACGTATCTTCGTCCGGCATGAAATCACCGGGTATCAAGCGGCGCGAGTTTCTCAAGAAAGCCGGTTATGCCGGTGTCGGCTTTGCCCTTGCCTTCGTTCCAAGGCGGACAGTTGCAGATTCGGGCGGTCCGCTGCCCACACGCATCCTCGGGCGAACGAACCAGAGAGTCTCCGTTCTCGGTCTGGGCACGGCGCCGGTCGGGGAAGGCCCTCCCGATGTGCAAGAAGGCATTCGTATCTTCAGCGAGGCCATCGACCGCGGCGTGACCTATGTCGATACGGCGCGCATCTACGGCAACGCCGAGGAAATCCTCGGACACATCATCCCGAAACAAAGAGACAAGCTCTTCGTCGTCTCAAAGGTCTCGGCGGATAATGCAACCCGGGCCGAACAACACCTGACCGAATCGCTGCGCCAGCTCAAGACCGACTATCTCGATCTCGTGCACATTCACAGCGTGGGCAGCAAGAATATTGACCGGGTTTTAGCCAAAGACGGATCGCTCGAGTATCTGCTCAAGCAAAAAGAGAAGGGTATCGTCCGTTTCATCGGCATATCGGGACACAATCGCCCGCCCAACTTTATCCGCATGCTCCAGACGGATCAAATCGACGTCGTAATGTGCGTGATGAACCACGCCGACAGGAACATTTATGATTTCGAGAGCACCGTCCTTGCCGAAGCCAGGAAACGCCACGTCGGCTGTGCGGCCATGAAAGTGTACGCCGGGATCAAGGGAGGTTTTCGCAATCACCGGAACGGCTACGTCGGCTGCGCCACGGAGCCGGCGTATCTGCCGCATGCAATGGCCTATGCGCTCGATCTCGAAGGCGTTAGCGTCGCGGTGGTCGGCCCTTACACGGTCGATCAGGCCATACAAAACGTGCAGTTTGCTCGCCAATATAAACCGCTGCCGAAAGAACAGCGAGCTACGATATTGAAATACGGTCGGAAACTCGCGGAAACGCTCGGACCTCGGTATGGACCGGTGGTATAAAACAAACAATCGAAAGGGTGCACCGGATGCATAGAAGAATTTGTCTCGGCGTCATCGTTGTATTAGCATTCTCCGCATCGATACGGGCCGCGAACTGGCCGCAATGGCGAGGCCCGTTTTTCAACGGCTCGACCGATGAAAAGAATCTGCCGACATCGTGGAGCGAGAATGAAAACATCGCCTGGATTGCCCCTCTTCCCGGCCCCAGCGGATCGACGCCCATTATTTGCCGGGGCCGGATATTTGTGAGTTCGATGGTCGGTAAAGGCCCCGATTTCGTTGCTCTGTGCTTGAGTGCCAAGGACGGAAAGAAATTGTGGGAAAAGAAAATCGGCTCGGATTCCCGTCGCCTCCCTCGCAACAACTTAGTCTCCCCGTCGCCCGCGACGGACGGCAAAAACGTCTTTTTTCTCTACGGTAACGGAGATCTCGTCGGTTTCGATGTGGAGGGCAATCCGCTTTGGAAACGAAATATCGAGGTTGAGTACGGCAATCTGGCCTTGCAATTCGGGTACAGTAACAGTCCCTTCTTATACGAAGGCACACTCTATATCACTGTGATCCGCCGGGACAGGCATTATCGTCGACCTCAGGCGCGTGAGGCCCTGGATTCATTCCTTTTGGCATTGAATCCCCAGACCGGTAAGACGCTCTGGAAACAGCCGCGACCGACCAATGCGTTCGACGAGGGCATGGAAACCTACAGCACGCCCGTTCCTTTCGTTCGTCACGGCCGGACCGAAATCCTAAACACCGGCGCCGATTTCATCACGGCGAACGATCCAAAGACCGGTAAGGAGCTATGGCGTTTCGAATACCATACGCGTAAAATCAGAGACTCACGAATTATCCCTTCGTTGGTCACCGGCGACGGTCTTATTTTCGGCACGCGACATAAGAGCGGCGGCACCTTCGCGTTGAAACCTCCCGGACCGGATGACTCCGAAGCCCGTATCGTATGGGAATTCGACGGTCCGTCGCCCGATTGCAGCACCCCGCTCTACTATCAGGGGCGGCTGTATGTTTTGCAGGGGAATAAACGTCCCAAAGTCGTTACGTGCCTCGACCCCAAAACCGGCCGTCGAATATGGCAGGGCGATCTGGGGGGGCGGGGACCGTGGCGGGCCTCCCTGACCGGCGCGGACGGCAAACTGTATTGCATCAATGAAACGGGAGAGATCGTCGTGCTCGCCGCGGGCGGGGACAAATTGAACGTCCTCTTCGAGGCCAAGACGGACGAGACGCCCATCCAATCTTCTATCTCCGTGGCCGACGGGCACCTGTTCATCCGAACCGCAGATAATCTTTACTGCATCGGCAAATAGACTGATGATGGATAATATACCTGAGAGGAAAGCAATGAAGGCCGTCATTTCTGGTGAATGGTTTGTCACCTTGATTCTGTGTCTTTTATTAACCGGACCTCTCTATGGCCAGGAGAATCCGGATGCGAATATCTCAAAGGAGAAGCAAGATGTCCTTGATTATCTGAGCCGTCCGGATGTCGTTGAGAAATTCGGGAAGATTTCGGACGCCATCTGGTCCTATGCCGAACTGGGTTTGCAGGAATTCAAATCATCTGCTGTACTGATAAAGACGCTTGAAGCGGAGGGATTCGCGGTTGAAGAAGGCCTGGCGGGCATGCCGACCTGCTTTGTGGCTACTTATGGTTCGGGAAAGCCGGTCGTTGGGATCCTGGCCGAATATGATGCGCTGCCAATGCTTTCACAAAAAGCCCGGCACCCGAAACAGGAACCGCTCGTTGAAGGCGCTCCGGGACACGGGTGCGGCCACAATCTGATGGGGACCGCCGTTTCGGCCGCGGCCATCGCCGTCAAAAAAGCGATGGAGAAAAACGACATCAGGGGCACGATCAAGGTCTTTGGTTCTCCCGCCGAAGAAATCCTCGTAAGCCGGCCTTATATGGTCCAAGCCGGACTCTTCGACGACGTGGACGTTGTTATTAATAACCATACAAGTAGCGGATTCAGCACGAGCTACGGTGTTAGAGGCAATGCGCTCTATTCAGTTATCTATTCTTTTGCCGGCAAAACAGCCCACAGCGCCGCAGGTCCCTGGAGCGGACGCAGCGCGCTGGATGCGGTCGAAATTATGAATGTCTCGACGAATTATCTGCGAGAACACTTACATTATACATACCGTATGCACTACGTGATTCTCGAAGGCGGTGAAGCGCCCAACGTGGTCCCGGATCGAGCGAGTGTATGGTATTTTCTAAGGAACACGGACGAGCGATTGGAAGATATGTACCAGCGGGTGTTAAATTGCGCCAAGGGGGCCGCACTCGCAACCGATACGGAATTGTCGGAGGTGCGGGTGATTGCAGCGATCCACCAGTCTCATGCGAATAAGGCATTAGCAGAGTTGATGTATAACAATATCAGACTGGTCGGCATGCCGGAATGGACGGAGGAGGAACACCAATTTGCCAAAGCGCTTCAAAAAGCCTTAGGCAGAGCGGAAAACGGCATGCCGAAAGAGGTCGGCACGTTAGGCCGGCCCGCGGCCGTTTTCACGGGCGGGGCGTCTTCGGATCATGGGGATGTGACGCTTATTGCTCCCACGGCCACGATTCGCTTTCCGGGCATCGTTCCCGGCGCCATCGGCCACCACTGGTCGAACGTGACGTGCAATTACGGCTCCTCCGCCTGGAAAGGATTGAACGCCGGGGCCAGGGCGATGGCCGCGACGGCGATTGATGTGCTCACGTTGCCGAAAGAATTGCAAAAGATACGCCGGGAATTTAAGGAGTACTCGAAAAAACATCCGTACAAATCGTTCTTGCCGAAAGAGGCCCGGCCTCCCCTCGATATCAATGAGGAACTGATGAAGAAATACCGGCCTCTCATGGAAAAATATTACTCCGATATGTGAATGAAAAGCCTCGGTGCATGACATGGAAGAAGCCATTAAGCAAAGACCAACCGTACGACCTGACATGATCATCGCCATGGTGATGACGCTAACGTGTTCAGCCATTCCGGCGGGTGACATTTGGCCCGGATCATCATGGGAACAGGCGACGCCGGAGCAGGTTGAGATGGACGTTAATGTTTTGCAAAAGGCGCAGGACTATGCTCTCACGGGTGGAGGTTCCGGCTGTATCACCCGCCACGGCCGGCTCGTCATGCAATGGGGCGATCAGAAGCGACGCTACGATCTCAAATCATCCACCAAAGCTATCGGTGTCACCGCCGTAGGACTGGCCCTTACAGATGGAAAAATAAAACGTCTCCAGGACCCGGCCAAACAATATCACCCCAGCTTCGGCGTACCGCCGCAATCCAACGCCGAAACGGGCCGGCTCGATAAGATCACGCTCTTTCATTTAGCTACTCAGACCGCCGGCTTCGACAAGAGCGGTGGATACACGAAGCTGTTGTTCGAGCCGGGGACAAAATGGTCGTACAGCGACGGCGGGCCGAACTGGCTGGCGGAATGCCTCACGTTGGTATATGGACAAGACCTTAACACGCTTATGTTCGAGCGCGTCTTTCATCCGATCGGCATCGGTAAAGAAGACTTAACCTGGCGGAAGAACGCATACCGTCCGAAAGAGATAAACGGCATTGCACGGCGGGAATTCGGCTCGGGTATCCATGCGAATGTCGATGCAATGGCGCGGATCGGTTATCTGTATTTGCGGCGAGGATGCTGGGGCGCTACACAAATCATCCCGGCCTCTTTTGTCGATAGGGCGCGGACGGTCCCGGAAGCGGTAGGGGGGCTGCCGGTCGTAAAAAGCGAAAGCTACTTTAACGCCTCCGATCACTACGGATTACTATGGTGGAACAACGCCGATGGGACGATGAAAAATGTGCCGAAAGACACCTATTGGTCGTGGGGATTGTACGACAGCCTGATCGTCGTCATACCAAGCCTGGATATCGTGGCGGCTCGAGCCGGCAAATCGCTGAACAAGGCGCGCAATTCCGACTATAAGTCCATCGAGCCGTTCATCGAGCCGATCGTCCTATCTGTGAAGGAGAATAAGTAGTGAATAGTCGAAGAATGGTTGTGAGCTTGTTGGCCATGATCTGTTTTTCTCGCTGCGTTTTGGCCGGACAAGAAAATTTTGAATGGGAGGAAGTAACCCCGGAATCTCAGGGAATGTCGTCGCAAAAGCTCGATGCGGCCAGGGACGTGCTTGCCCAAAAACGGTCAAAAACCTTTCTCGTCATTAAGAATGACAAGATCGTTTATGAATGGTACGCGCCCGACTTCGGCCCCAGGAAAAAACACTACACCGCGTCTATGGCCAAAGCCCTGGTCGGCGGTATGTCCTTGATGCTCGCTCTCAACGATGGGCGGCTCGGCGCGGACGATCCCGCCTGTAAATACATTCCCCAGTGGAAGGGAGTTCCGCAGAAATCGAAAATCACGGTCCGTCATTTGGCTACTCATTCCTCGGGCATTGAAGACGCCGAGCAGGATAACATCGGTCATTTCGACCTGCCCGGCTGGAAAGGACGGTTCTGGAAGAAAGATCCCGATCCTTTCACCGTCTCGCGCGACAAAGCGCCGGTGCTCTTCGAGCCGGGCTCCGAATTCGCCTACAGCAATCCGGGCATGGCGATGCTTTCCTACGCCGTTACAGCCGCAGAACAAACGGACATTCGAACACTCCTGCGCGAGAGAATCATGAGGCCCATCGGGGTCGAGGACAGTGACTGGTCGATCGGCTACGGCCAAACCTACAAAGTCAACGGTCTGAACCTCGTCGCCAATTGGGGCGGCGGCGGCTATACGGCAAGAGCTACGGCCCGGGTCGGGCGGCTCATGCTCAGAAAAGGCAATTGGCAAGGCCGGCAACTGGTCGATCCGAAACGGGTGCAAGAAGTCACGAAATACGCCGGCACGCCTTTGCCCGACCGCTCGGGGCCGAATCCCGCGCCGGCCTCGGGCCTTGCCTGGTGGCTCAATTTCGATGGTGTTTGGCCGAAAGTCCCCCGCGATGCCTTCGTCGGATCGGGCGCGGGCAACCAGGTCCTTCTGGTGGTGCCGAGCCTGGACCTCATCGTCGTCCGAAACGGCTCGAATCTATATGACAGCTCGAAAGGCGAGGCCTACTGGACCGGCATCGAACGATACCTGTTCAATCCCGTCATCGAAGCCATCACAGGTGCGCCTTATCCGCCCAGTCCCGTGATACAGGCTATCGAATGGTCTCCGGTCGAGACGATCATCCGTCGCGCCTCCGGCAGCGATAACTGGCCCATCACCTGGGCCGACGACGGCCATCTCTATACGGCCTACGGGGACGGCTGGGGATTCGAGCCGAAGACGGAAAAGAAGCTCAGCCTCGGTATTGTAAAGATTGTCGGCTCGCCAGGGGATTTTCGAGGTATCAACATCCGGACCGAAAGCGGCGAACGCCTCGGCCAAGGCGCCAAGGGTGCCAAAGCCAGCGGGATGCTCTGTGTCGATGGTGTGCTCTACATGTTCGTTAGGAATACCGCCAATTCCCAGGTAGCCTGGTCCGACGACCACGGCAAGACCTGGACGTGGTGCGATTGGACATTCACGACCAGTTTCGGATCGCCGACATTTTTAAACTTCGGCAAAAACTATGCCGGCGCGCGGGATGACTACGTCTATATCTATTCAAACGACAACGCCAGCGCGTATGAACCCGGCGACCGGTTTGTGATGGCCCGCGTGCCAAAAGACAAAATCCGGGATCGCAGCGCCTACGAGTTCTTTAAGGGACTTAATGAATCGGCAAAGCCGGTATGGACGAAAGACATCCGCGAGAGAGGAGCCGTCTTCACCCATCCCGGCAAGTGCTATCGAAGCGGAATCAGCTACAACGCCGGGCTCAAACGGTATCTCTGGTGTCAGATTCTCCCCTTCAGCACCGACTCCCGCGGGCCGCGATTTCAAGGGGGATTCGGGATCTACGATGCGCCTCAACCCTGGGGGCCGTGGACGACCGTATTCTATACGGAAAGGTGGGATGTCGGTCCCGGCGAGACCAGCTCCTTCCCACCCAAGTGGATGAGCGAGCACGGCAGGGTCTGTCATCTGCTTTTTTCCGGCGACGATTTCTTTTCCGTTCGTAAAGCGTTGCTGACTGTCAACAAGTAGGACATTCAATCTGGGCGGCTTATTCGACCAGGTTTTTCCTGTTGTCATCTATTCAATCTTGTCCAGTCGTTGTTTGACGAGAGAGTCTCTGTCGGTTAAAGTAACCGAATGATTCGACCGGACGTGATCGAAATTGACTGGCAATGGAGTTGAGTGTACATGGTTAAGACAGAAACAATAGCGATAAAGACGAAGGGTAATTGTGACATCATCAATATAACAGAAGAAGTCGATACGGCGGTCGCACGTTCAAATATCCGCTCCGGCGCCGTAACGGTCTTTAATATCGGCTCGACGGCGGGGATTACGACGACCGAATTTGAGCCGGGCCTGGCCAATTACGACATCAAGGCGGCGTTTGAGAAAATTGCCCCTGAAAACGCCCGGTACGAACACGAACAGACGTGGCACGACGATAACGGCCACGCCCACGTACGGGCGTCGCTTCTCGGGCCTTCGCTGAGCGTACCGATTGTGGACGGCCGGCTGACGCTCGGTACCTGGCAGCAGATCATTCTCGTCGATTTCGATACCCGGCCGCGAACAAGAAGCGTTGTCTGTCAAATCATCGGGGAGTAAATTCGAATCGAATGGAAAGAAATTAAACGGAAATCTGATTATGAAAATGACAATATTCAATGGATCGCCTCACGCGGAGAATGGAAATACACATTGCATGGTCGAATCCTTTTCGAAAGGTGCCATCCAGGCCGGCGCGCACGTCGAGAACGTCTTTCTCGCTCAGAAAGAGATTCATCCATGCAGAGGATGTTTTGCCTGCTGGATCAAAACGCCGGGCCAATGTGTTATTCAAGATGATATGGCGGAACTCATCGAGAAATTCACACGTTCAGATGTTGTCGTCTTTGCCACTCCGCTCTACGTTGACAATGTTACGGGAATCATGAAGAATTTCATGGATCGGATCATTCCTATAGCCGATCCGCATTTTGACAAAGACGAGGGCGGAGAATGCGTCCATCAATCACGATACGAGAACACTCCCAAACTGGTTGTCATATCGAACTGCGGCTTTCCCGAGCAAAGCCATTTCCAGGTTCTGGAATTGTTATTCAAGCGAATTGCGCGGAATTTACGGACTCACGTGATTGGTGAGATATACCGGGCGGGCGGCGCCTTATTAAAAGATGCCCCCCTCATACTTAAACCTCTCGTCCATAAGTATAAAACCCTTCTTCAAACCGCCGGCAGGGAAATCGTGGAACGCCAACAGCTTTCGGATGAAATCAAGTCCAAATTGCATGAACCTCTCGTATCGGCGGATCGCTATATCGCCGGGGCCAATGAACATTTCGATAAATTGCTTTCTACCCTTTAGATTGTTCGGGTCCGGAACTCAAGACCGGAAGCGCAAATTGTTTTTCCGACAGATTATTGGAGAGTAAGAACCATCAACTTCGACGCTATTCTTTTCGATTTAGACGGGACGCTGCTCGACACGCTCGCCGACATTGCCAACTCCGCCAATGCGGCCCTGGAACGGCTTGGCTTTCCAACGCATCCGGTGGAGGCTTATCGCTATTTCGTCGGCGACGGCAGCGAATGTCTCGTCCGGCGAATCCTGCCCGAAGGGCATCGCGATGGAGAAACCCTGAAAAGATGCCACGAAACGATTTTGGACGAATACACCCATCGCTGGGCGGAAAATACCCGCCCCTATCCCGGCATACCGGAATTGCTCATTGCATTGGAACAACGTCATATCCCCATGGCCGTACTATCCAACAAACATGATGATTTCACAAAATTGACCACCGCCCGATTGCTGCCGGATATCTCGTTTCAAATCGTCCGGGGAGCGCTGCCCTCCGTCCCGGTCAAGCCCGATCCGACGGCGGCCCTTCAGATGGCCGAACAGATGAACGTATCGCCGGAGCGGTTCCTCTACCTGGGGGATACCAACACGGATATGCAAACCGCTCAAGCAGCGGGTATGTTCGGCGTCGGCGCCCTCTGGGGTTTTCGCTCCGCCGAGGAGCTGACTGCGAATGGAGCTCAAGCACTTGTGAGAAATCCTAAGGACGTTCTGGATATCCTCAATACAAAGCCCGCCAAGTGATAATGGCTCGAAATGCGGATTTTTCCGGACCTTTGCCATTTTTTTATTGTATAGCAAGGGTAATTCGAGTATAATCTGTCTTGTGGCTTTTCGAATTCCTACGCAGTAAGCCCGGTGAGCGGAAATGGAAAGTAAGGCATGGAGTTCATTCTTCTTATGATTCGTGCATCCGTCATGTTTGTGCTTTTCCCGCACGTCAATGTCCATCCTAACCTCGACGCATTTTAAAGGAGAACCATTATGAAGTACGTTCGCTTCTCTATCGCAACGGCATTGACAATGATTCTGTTGTTCACTTCGCTCGGTGCAGGGGCGATATCTTCAAGCGCCCATCTTCAGGATTGGGCGCCACAGAATGGACGGATGATCGACGTTAAGGTGGCCGGATTCGTGGCACAGTCTGCCTTGCCCATCTTCTATGAAGGGAGCTGGAAGTACTTCGATCGTTTAGTCTATCATGATCTGGACGGCAGACCGGTTACGTTTGCCTTTGTCTTTCAACGGCTGCCCGAGGATGCAAGTGCTTTCCGCGAATCCGCTGAAATCCCGACCTTCCCCGCCGGTCAACTGGATACCCTGGAAGAATCGATGAGAATCATGAGGGAAATGATTGCCGACCTATCAGAGCAGATGGCCTGGATTGAAGCTTATAACGGTCTGGCGAATGCGGAGAAAACGCCTCTGATACAAGAGCTCACCGCGGAAAAGAACAAGGCCCAAGAAGCGCTTCACGGTATCGGCGAGTTCGCCACGGTCGTGACGGGGGCGAGGGTGGACATGCCGCTGATTCTCAAATGCTATGAAGGGCTTCCTCCGGCCTTTGTTAAGAAGCGCGATGCCTTGGCCTTGGCCTATAACAAGGAAGCGTCGGTTGACTGGCACATAGGACAACTGATCTACCTTGACCGATTCACGGAGGCGGTGGAACTGGTTCAGGGATTAACCGAGGGGCGCGCCCCCGTCTCGAGTGAGGCTGTCGTGGTCAACCTGCGAACTCGAACGATCGCGCCTCGGTCGGATCTCCGACGTCAATTCAACAAGGCGCGAGAGGACAAAAAGCTGAATAATGCACAACTCTTTAGCGCTGAGGAGGATACCTCCAGGGAGAAATATCAGTTGACGTGGGAGGTGTGGAAACAAAAAGCTCGGGATAACGCTTCACGTATCGAGGCAATCGTTCAGCCTGTCAATACGGACGTGAAGCTCCTCAAGAGTGAATTAACCAAAGAAAAATAGTATTGTGCAACATCGGCCTTATAGGCGTGAGTGATTGAAAAGTGGGCTGTTATTCCTTTAAGACATAATCCAATCTCCGAGAAGGCAGACAGGTGTGATCATGAAAAACAAGATCAATTTTGAAGTGTTCGTGGGTCTTATATTTGTCTTTGGTTTAAGTCAAACGGCTGGGGCTGATCCGGACCTCCGGCCTTTGACAGAAACCGAGTACCTCCCAGCAGGATGGAACGGACCTATCGTGGTTTATACAGAGCCCGTCAGTGACATATCCGAAATCCAGGGCGCGACACAGGTCAATGCCGGCCAGACCGTGTATGTCGGTTTTTACGTGGGAAACTATGGCAGCGAGGACGCCGGATCCTTCGATGTTCAAATCTGGGACGACACCCACACTCCGTCAGAACTCATACTCCAGGAGCATGTAGATGGTCTCCAGGGGGGATGGGCTGCGAGTATGAGCCGGAACTACTCCTGGAGGTTCACGAAAAGTGGATGGCATAGGTTGCGTCTCAAGGTTGATAGCAATAACAGTATTACCGAGAGTTCCGAAACGAACAATGAGTGGAGCGATCAGGTCGTCAACGTACAAGGTTCCGGAGTGAAAAAGGATATTCCCGACGTCCCCGCCTATGTTAATGACCCAAACAAATATCCTATCCCCAACTGTAGTGTTTGCGGCCCCGGCATCTGTGTGGCCACGTCTTCAGCGGCGGTTCTTGGTTACTGGGATCGCACGCCTTATGAGGGTGTCACGTATTCGAATCTCGTCGCCAATATGGTGGCTCCGCTCAGAGATACGAATCCCCCCAATCCGAATGTGAAGGACCTGGTTCTGGCCATAGGGAGTTACTATTATGTTGACCATCTATCAGAAATCAAAGATGAGATCACGGTTGATACCGTTTGGCGCGACGGTATTCGATATGTAACCAACGAGGTCAAAGGATACGATTTTGATGTACAAGCTTACGATATCGATAGCGGGCACACCAACGGTCAGCTCTTTCAGAAGATGCGAGATGAAATAGACGCCGGCCGACCGGCCATCTGGGCGGTGGACAGTCTCCAAGGGAGGGATGCCTCTGCACATGCCATGCCCATTATCGGATACGTTGATTGCACCGGAACCGACTTTGATTCGGCATACGTACATGTCAACAGCAATGATGATCCGCCTTTTAGTGCGTATGTTTATTGGGATGGCGGTGATATTTTGGATGCCGAAAGTGATTGCGTGATTACCATCGAGCCCGGAGGGGGCATACCGGCAAAGACCGCCAATCCTACGCCGGCCCATGGTGCGACGAACCAACCGATAAATGGCAACTTAAGCTGGTCCGGCGGCGACGGTGCGACGAGTTATGACGTCTATTTTGGCACAGACTCAACACCCGATTCGGGTGAGTTTAAGCGTAACCAGACTACACGGGTATATCACCCCGGAATCCTCCAAAATAACACGACCTTCTACTGGCGGATCGACGCCAAAAATACGCAGGGAACAACGAGAGGCGACGTCTGGAGATTTACAACC
>Ga0180431_10002989_pt1 | contig 22121 bp, 19 predicted proteins | sample SS_ome_11_FD_132459 | JGI IMG/M metagenome (GOLD analysis project Ga0180431, IMG submission 132459) | Hypersaline lake sediment archaeal communities from the Salton Sea, California, USA - SS_1_MS_1 metaG | ecosystem: Environmental > Aquatic > Non-marine Saline and Alkaline > Hypersaline >...
CGAGATGGCCGAGGAGGACGGCCCGCTGAAGGATCTGACCGAGGCCATCGAGACGGACGAGGAAGCGGACGCCGACGCCGGCCAAGACATCGACGAAGACTCCGACGAGGACACCGCCGACACATGAGCGATGCTGCACAAACCGTGCTGCCGGTGATCGGGCTCGAGATCCACGTCGAACTCGACACCGCCACCAAGATGTTCTGCCGGTGCCGAAACCACTTCGGCGACCCGCCTAACACGAACGTCTGCCCGGTGTGCATCGGGATGCCCGGCGTGCTGCCGGTGATGAACCGCCGCGCCGTCGAACTGGCCATGAAGGTCGGCATGGCGCTGCACTGCCGGGTCCAGCGCTTCACCAAGTGGGACCGCAAGGGCTACTACTACCCCGACCTGCCCAAGAACTACCAGATCAGCCAGTACGACCTGCCGCTGTGTTCCGACGGGCACCTCGACGTGCCGCTGCCGGACGGCTCGACCAAGCGCGTGCGCATCCTCCGGGCCCACCTCGAAGAGGACGCCGGAAAAAACGTACACGACAATCCCGCGCATACCGCCGTCGACCTGAACCGCGCAGGCGTGCCCCTGCTCGAAATCGTCTCGCAGCCGGATATGAACTGCGCCGCCGAGGCCGTGGCGTTCGGCCGAATTATGCAGCGCATCGTCCGCTGGCTCGGCGCCAGCCAGGCCAACATGCAAATGGGCCACATGCGCTTCGAGCCGAACATCAACCTGCACATCACCCGCGGCGGCCAGACGCTCAGGACGCCGATCACCGAAGTCAAGAACCTCAACAGCTTCCGCGCCCTCGAGAACACCTGCCGATACGAGGTCCAGCGTCAACTGGCCGAGTGGCAGGCCGACAACGGCTACACGTGGGACAATCACCCCAAGCAAAACCGCGGGTACAACGACGCGACGGGGCAGACCGTGTTCCAGCGAGGCAAGGAGGAGGCCCACGACTACCGCTACTTCCCGGACCCCGACCTGGCCCCGGTGCGCGTCAGCGACGACTGGCACGACAGGATCGCCGTGTCGATCGGGGAGATGCCCCTGGCGCGGCGTCAGCGGTACGTCGAGGACTACGCCCTGGACCTCGCCCAGGCCGACGCCCTGACCCAGGACGCCCCCACAGGCGACCTGCTGGACAAGGCCGTCGCCGACGGGGCGGACGCCAGACGATGCGCCAACCTCCTTCTGGGCCGCGGGGCGGCCATCGCCAACGAGCGCGGGTGCACGATCGCCGAGATCGGCATCACGTCAGGCGCCCTGGCCGAACTGGCCAAGTTGACCGACGCCGGGGAAATCAACGCGACCGCCGCGGCAAGGGTGTTCGACAGAATGGTCGATTCGGAGCACTCGCCGCGCGCCATCGCCGAGGCCGAGGGCCTGCTGGCCGTCAGGGACGCCTCGCAACTCGAGGCCTGGGTCGACCAGGCCATCGCCGCCAACCCCCAGGCGGTCGAAGACGTCCGCACCGGCGGGAAGAAGCAGAAGAAGGCGTTCGGCTTCCTGATGGGCCAAGTCATGCAGAAGAGCGGCTGCGCCGCCGCCCCCGCCGACGTCCAGCGCCTGCTCCGCGAGAAGCTGTCGTAGGTCCTCGTGTAGTGGGCGCGTTGAGACACGCGCCTTGCCAAATCGACAATCGTCAATCGCAAATCGACAATCCAACATCGTTTCACCCCCTTTTGACTGCTATACTTAAACTAACGGGACGTGCCATTGCGAGTCGTGGCCGCCGCGGTCGGGAAGCCGTCCTTCATTGATACATCCCCCCCCTACCGCACGGACCACTGGCGAGAGCAAACCCCCGTAACACAGGAGCACAGCAATGGCACGTATCATCAAGCAACGCACGGGACCGCCCTACCTTCTGATCATCATGACGTTCCTGGCCCTGGTGGCCACCGCCATCGCGGTAAAGGAACGTGCCGCCCGGGACAGGCTCGCCCGCGAGACGGCCGAGGCCCGCAAGCTGACCAAGGCCCTGGTCAGCAAAGACGAGCTTCGCACCGGCCCGGTCCAGCACAAGATCGCCCGCTTTGCCAACCCCCCCCACGGCGAGCAGGCCCAGACCGTCTTCAGGCAGCTCGACGCCGAGATCGAGAAGCTGATCCGGGCCATCACGTTCAGGGCCACGTCCGTCGAGCAGGCCCTGAAGGCGGCCCGCCGGGCGACGGCCGGGCCCGACGGGATGCCCCGGCGCGGCCTGGTCAGCGAAATCGAGCTTCTAAGAGACGCGTTGGCCCGCCTGGTGGGACCCGACGGGCGCGAGCGGATCGGCGTGATCAGGGAGATGAAGGACCGCGTGCGGACCATGGTTGAGCAGCTCGCGGCCAAGGAAGCCCAGTTGCAGGTCCTTATCGCCAAGCAGCAGGACCGGATCGCCGCGCTCCAGCGCATCATCCACCAGCGCGACAAGGACATCGTCGACGAGCACGCCAAGCACGTCCGCCTGCGGACCGAGGCCAAGGCCCGCGCCGACCGCCGGGCCGCCGTCCTGTTCGGGCAGATCGAGAGCAACGAGGCCCGGATCGCGCGGCAGAGCAACAGGCTCAGGGACCAGGACATGGTCATTCACAAGCTGCGCCGCAGCGTGGTGCTGTACAAGGAGCTGGCCGGGACGGCCCAGCGCGAGCGCGACAAGGCCGTCGCCATCGCCAGGAAGATCGTGCCCGACGGCGAGGTGATGAGCGACCCCGACCGCAGCGGGTACTGCCATATCGACATCGGCAAGGTCGACAACGTCAAGCCGGGCTGGCTGTTCGCGGTGTACGAGGCGGGCGAGATCTCGGGCATCGCCCAACGCAAGGGCACGCTGGTCGTCACCACCGTGCTGCCGAACATCAGTGAGTGCCGCGTCACCAGCGACGTCGGGGGCGACGAGTACACGGTCTCGCGTGGCGACGTGGTGGCCAACGTGGCCTTCGACAAGCGGTTCACGCAGACGTTCGTGGTGGCCGGGCTGTTCGACCTGTACGGCACGGGCCGGCCGTCCCTGGCCGGGACCGAAACCGTCAAGAAGATCATTCGCAGCCACGGCGGGAAGATCGCCGACAAGGTCACCGTCCACGTGGACTACGTGGTGCTGGGCACGGAGCCCCCGCGGCCGCCCGAATCGACCGACGACGACCCCCCGCAGGTCCGTCGGGCCCGCCGGGAAGCCGGCAAGGCCTCCGAGAAGTACAAAGCCATAGCGACCCAGGCCGTCGAACTGCACATCCCTGTGATGAACACCAGCCGATTCGTCCGGGACATGGGCTACGTGGACGAGAAGCGCCTGGTCTACAGCGACTGACCGCCCCGGCGGTGCGCCGACGCTCCGGTCCGCAGCGAGCTGATGCCCTGATAAGCGCTGTTTGGATCATGTGTTACGTTTAGCGGACGATCGTAAGATCGCCGTTCGCCGCACGAACGGCAAGCGGCGATCTTACGATCGCCCGCCAAACGCCCAGGGACGAAGACGACAGGTATCGGGCGCCGACGACGCGTGCTCAGGCCAGCTCGAGCCTGGACAGGGCCAGGACGAGGGTCTTGGGGCCGTAGTCCTCGAAGACCACGTCGACCCGTGTTTGCGGCCAGGACTGGGAGCCGATCTTCGTCAGCGTGCCGCGGCCGAACTTCGGGTGGTAGACCAGTGACCCGCGGCGCAGGTGCTCGTACTCGGGCGGGACGGGCGGCGCGTCGGACCCGGCGTCCTGGTCGTATGCCGGGGCGAAGGCGTCGTCGAGGTCCGCCTGGTCTTGCAGGGCCTCGATCTGCTCGCGCTGGTAGGCGTCTTCGTAGAATCCGCCGCGGCGGCCCCGGCGCGAGCGGACGGAAGGAGACGTCCGGGCGTCGGTGCGGTCCACGAACTCATCGCCGATCTCGCGGAGGAACCGCGAGGGCGACTGCGACGTGGTCCGCCCGCGGACGAACCGCCGGGTCACGTGCATCAGCGTCAGGTCGTCCTTCGCCCGCGTCATCCCCACGAACGCCAGCCGACGCTCTTCCTCGAGGTCGTCCGGCCGTATGTCGCGGCCCGACGTGTCGGAGGCGAACTGCTGTCTCTTGAACGGCAGCATGCCGTCTTCGCAGCCGACGATGAAGACGACGGGAAACTCCAACCCCTTTGCCGCGTGCAGTGTCATGAGGGTCACCGCCCCGCCGGGGCCTTCCATCTTGTCCACGTCGCTGACCAGCGAGACCTGGTGGAGGAAGTCCTCTAGCGTGGTCGGCCCGGCCCAGAGCTGTTCGAACTGGACCGCGGCGGTGATCAGCTCGCCCACGTTTCGCCAGGCCTGGAGTTCCGGGTCGTCTTCGGCGCTCTTGAGCGTGGCCTCGATGCCCGAGGCCTCGGCGACGTGGGCCACCAGCTCGCCGAGCGGTTCGCTCCGGGCCCGGTCGATGAACGCGTCGATCAGCTCGGCAAAGGCGGCGACCTTCCGCGTGGCGGCCTTTCCCAGACCGGCCCGGGCCGCATCGCGGCAGGCGGCCAGCAGCGAAATGCCCCGCCGCTCGGCAAAGGCCTCCAGCCGCTTGACCGTCACCGCGCCGATCCCCCGGGACGGCGCGTTGATGATCCGCCGGCAGCTCAGGTCGTCGGCGGAGTTGGCCGTCACCTTCAGGTAGGCCAGGACGTTCTTGATCTCCTTGCGGTTGTAGAACGCCACGCCGCGCGCCACGCGGTACGGGATCCCCGCGCCGAACAGCGTCTCCTCGATGATCCGCGACAGCGAGTTGACGCGGTAGAACACCGCGATGTCGTTCAGCTCGCGCCCGTCGGCGCGGTGCCTGATGACGGCCTGTGCGACGGCGGCGGCCTCGGCACGCTCGCTGTCCAGGGCGATGACGCTGACGTTGACCCCGCCGGCGCGGCGCGTCCAGAGGTCCTTGGGCTCCCGGCGGCGGTTCTGCGCGATCAGGCTGGACGCGGCGGCCAGGATCGCACGGGTCGATCGGTAGTTCTCCTCCAGGCGGATGACGGTGGCGTCGGGGTAATCGGCCTGGAACTCCATGATGTTCCCGATGTCGGCCCCGCGCCAGGCGTAGATGCTCTGGTCCGGATCGCCGGTGACGCACAGGTTGCCGTGAGGCCCGGCGATGCCGTGGGCCAGGATGTACTGCGAGTGGTTCGTGTCCTGGTACTCGTCGACGAGCACGTAGTGGTAGCGCTCACTGAGGGTCCGGCGGATCTCCGGGTGGTCCTTCAGGAGGGACGCCATCCGCAGCAGCAGGTCGTCGAAGTCCACCGCGTTGTTGCCCGCCAGGAGCCTGTCGTACTCGGCGTAGACCTCGGCCACGCGCCTGTCGGCGAAGTTGTCGGCCGAGTCGGAAAAGGCCCGGGCGGTCTTCAGGGCGTTCTTGGCCCGGGAGATCCTGGCGTGCACCGCCGCGGGGCTCAGCCTCTCCGGCGCCATCTCCAGCCGGCCCATCGCCTCCTTCACCACCCGCAACTGGTCGTCGCGGTCGTAGATGGTGTAGTTGGGCGAGAGGCCCGAGGCGTCGGCAAACTCCCGCAGCAGCCTGGCGCAGAGCGAGTGGAACGTGCAGATGGTCGCCCCGGCGCCCGTACCCAGTTGCGCCACGCGGTGGGCCATTTCCCCGGCCGCCTTGTTCGTGAACGTGATGGCCAGCACGTTCCAGGGCGCCACGCCCTGGCGGACCAGGTACGCCACGCGCCGGGTGATGACGCGCGTCTTGCCCGACCCCGCCCCGGCGAGGACCAGCAGCGGGCCGTCGATACACTGCACGGCCCGCCGCTGCGGTTCGTTCAGGTCGGCAAGCAGGTCCACGAGTCACGTCTCCAACAACGCTGGAGGGGCACTATACAGAAACGGTGCGGGGGATTGTACCCCGGGGGTTTGGGTCCCTGGGAGGAACGGCCCCAGGGGTTGGGATCCCTGGGAGGAACGGCCCCAGGGATTTTGATCCCTGGGCTTGGGAGGGGGACCTTCCGGGGCGGGCCGAGCAGTCCTGCTCACTCCGGGGCGCCGTTGCCCAATTGGAGGGATGCCAGCGCCGTCGAAATGTCGTTGGTGAACTCGAACAGCTTGTCCAGGCCCGTCACCTGGAATACGCTCCAGACCTGCGTGTTGACGTTGCAGAGGATCAGGCGCCGCCCGGCCGACAGCGTGAACTTCCGAAGCCGAAGCAGCCGAGAGATGTTCGAGCTGTTGATGAACCCTACCGCGGCGAAGTTCAGCGCCACGTCGGTCGGCTTGTCGTCGAACCTGTCCAGCAAGCTGTCCATGTCATCGCTGAACTGTGGATCGTCCCCGAGTTCGCATAACGTAATCTCTTCAGACCACTCTTGGATTGCCATGGCGACGTCCTTTCCGCTCTGTCGTTTCGCACAAGCTATCGCCCCGGACGGGGCGCGTCAAGGGCCTGTTGTCACCGGCAGCGATAGAGTAGGCTCTCGTCGATGTTGAGATCGGCCATCGCCGGACGGATCTCGCTGAAGAACCGGCGGCCGTCGGTGTAATACCCGGCCGTGGGGGCCAGGTCCTCGACCCGGCCCTGCCAGAAGCGGTTGAACAGCTCCATCATCACCTCGCGGATGTACTTGCAGACCATCGACGCCAGGGCGACGGGCAGTTGGCTCTGTTCGGCTTTGACGGTGAAGGCGATCTCCATCGACTTGCCACCCCGGCTGACGACGTAGGCGCTGGTGGTCTCGCCCTCCTCGAGCACCTTGAACCCACAGCCGGGAAACGTGCGCTGCAGGGCCGGCAGGTAGCGCGTCCGCCCGCCCTGCCGATCCACGTGCACTCGCACCGCCTGGCGGGCCCGGTCCCACACGTACCACAGCAGCCGGCACGTCAGGTCCAGGGCCAGCACCGACTTGTTCCGAGTGACGGCGGCGATCCGGTTGAACCGCGCCGCGGTCAGAATGACGCTTCGCACCGTCTCGAGGCGCACCGCCTGCCGCTGCATCGCCGCGGCCAGGGCGTTGCCCGAGAAACCCACCTCGGCGCCCGTGAGCTTCCTGGGCAGGGGCAGATCGGCCTCGGCATACCACGGGCAGCGGTCCAGTTGCTCGCCGGTGCCCGGCGCCACGACGTCCAGCAGCCCGCGGAGGGAGCGGCATGACCGGCCTCCCGCTGCCAGGACGCCCAGAACGCCGCGCTCCAGGTGCGTCAGCCCGGCCTTGCTCTTGCGGGTGTAGAGCGTCTTGCTGTCGGCAAAGGCCACCGCCCTGCCCCGCCGGCTGGGCTTTCGGCTGACTTCCGGTGCCAGGAGCTTCCACATCGACTCACCGGCCCGATCATCGGGCACAGTGAAGACCGCCGCCGTAGCCACCAGCGGCCCCAGCACGGGGCCCAGACCGGCTTCGTCAATACCCGCCACGATCATGCCCAACGCTCCTCGGCAGCCGATTATAGGTGGTGTGCACTCGCGGACAAGGCGCCGGGGCGCCTGGGGTGAGCGCTCTCCGCGGTCAACGGCTCGACGCGCCGGCGTGCTGCATTCGGCGGAGCATTGCCCTACCCGCTTGCGTCCGGGGGGCGCGGTAGACGTCCCACGTCATGTCCGGCCCGCAGGCCGAGCAGTATACGTTGCGCCGCACGGACGGTGCGATGAAGCTGTACCCGCAGTCGCTGCAGCGGTGGAGGTAGAGATACCGCCGGCGCCTCAGGTGCGCAACCGGCAGCGTGTGCGTGGTGGCGGGCGAGAGGCCCACCGCCCGCATCAACGTGCGGAAGTGTTCCCCGTGCGGGCGCACCGGGCCGTATCGCATGTACACCGCCAGGTGTGCCAGCTCGTGCACCAGCGTCTCGACGAGCTGGTCGGGATGCTCGCTCAGCAGGTGGGTGTTCAGTTCGACCACGCCGCGGTCGAGAAGGGCCCGCCCGAGCGCCGTGCGAAGCCTGGGATTGTAGGCGATGCGTACGCGGTCCGGCAGGTCGGGCATGTCCCACGCGTCGGCGGCGCGACGGGCTATCGCGGTCAGCAGGGCCCGGGTCGGCAGGGGCATCCCCGGGCGCCACAGGTCGTCCACCGAGAACCTCTTGTCCGCGTCCATGCAGGGGCCTTCTCTCGTGCGCCGCGGCCCCGGTCCGTCTCGGCCGCCCGCGCACCGGACATCGTCCCCGACCGACTGGCCGAAGGCAAAAAGATTCTGGATGCAGGCGGGCAATCCTGCTAATCGTGTTCGTATCGGGCCGAGGGGTTTCGGCCCGGCGCGGAGCCACCATGAACGCACTGGGCATGACGCTTGTCTTCACGCTGTCGGGTACGACCGCGTGGCTGCTGTACGCGGCCCTGGCCGCGATGGTGCTGGAACTGGTGAGCCTGATTCGCGCCTTGTGGCGCACGCACGGGGCGAGCGTGGCGGTGCCCCTGGCGGCGGCGTCTCTGGCGGCGGGCCCGGTGACGGCCGCGGTCGCGGCGGTGTACGGCGGCATGACAACCGCTCCGGGCGAACCGCTTCGGGGGCGGTCGGTGGTGTCGGCGGCGGTTCGCGGCACGTTCGTGATGCTGCTGGGCGGCCTGATCCTGCTCCAGGTGCGGCGAAAGGGCCTGGCCGTAGGACAGGCCGTGCCGAACGGCGCGCTGGTCGCGCTGGCCCTGGCCGCCATCGCCTGGGCCTTCAGGGCCTATCGACGCACGACCTCGCCCATCAAGCCCCGCACCAAGGGGCTGCTGCTGGCCCTTCGCGTAGCCGTGATCGTCTTCCTGGCGCTCTGGGCGGCGCGGCCGGCACTCGACTACGAGGTCAGCATTGACGTCCCCGGGGTGGTGCTGGTGGCCATCGACACGTCGAAGTCCATGGCGCTTCGGGACATGCCGGCCGACCGCACGCTGGAGCGCCTGGTGCCCGGCGCGAAGGCCGTCTCACGCGTCGAGGCCGTCCGCGACGCCCTGGTGCGCAGCCGAGAGGCCTTTGAGAGGATCTCCGACCAGGCGCAGATACGGGTGTTCACGTTTGCCGGAGGCGCGGGCACTCCGCGGAAGTTCGACCCGCGCAAGCGCGAGGGTTTTGCCGATGCGTTCGCCGTGCCGGACCCCACCGGGCGCATCACGGCCATCGGGGACTCGGTCTCCGTCGCGACGGACCCGGCCACGCTCGGGCAGACGCACGTGGCAACGATCCTGCTGATCACGGACGGGTGCAACAACGCCGGGACGCTTTCGCCGGAGAAGCTGGCGGCGCTGATGGGCTCCCGCGGCGTGCCGGTCTATACCGTCGCCGTCGGGTCGGCCAAGGTCACCGGCACCACGCACATGCTCACCGTGCGCGACCTCGACGCCGCCGACGAGATCGAGGCCTTCAACCGCCTGCCCGTCACCGCGATGGTCGAAGCCGTCGGCCTGAAGGGCAAACAGGTCACCGTGACCTGCCGATTCGGGGACAAGGAAGTCGGCAAGCAGCACATCGACGTCACCGAGGCGCACCTCCGGCAGCCGGTGAGGTTCGAGCACGTCCCTCTGGTGATCGGATTCCAGCGGCTGACGATCGAGACCACATGCACGGGCCCGGGGGCCGACAAGCTGGCCGGCGAGCAGACGGCCGGAAAGCTCGTCCACGTTGTCGACCGGAACCTGCGGGTCCTCTACGTCGAGGCGAAGTTCCGCTACGAGGCGAAGTACATCAGCGCCGCGCTGGCCTCGGCCGGAAAACGCATCCGCATCGACCGCAGGATCCTCACCCAGCCGCTCAAGCCCGGACGGCTCGGGGACCTGACCGAGAACCTGGACGACTGGCTGACGTACCACGCGATCATCTTCGGCGACGTCCCGGCCGAGCAGTTCACGCCCAAGCAGTTGGAGATCATCAAGACCCTGGTCAGCGAGTACGGCAAGGGGTTCTGCATGATCGGGGGATACAACAGCTTCGGGGCCGGGCGGTGGGACGGCACGCCGATCGCCGACATTCTCGGGCCGGACCTGGCCCGGTCGAAGGGCCAGATCCGCAACGAGATCACCGTCCGGGTCACCCGGGAGGGACTGGCCAGCGAGATCATGCGCATCGGGGACAATCCGGCCATGGTCGCCGAAGCCTGGCAGAGCCTCGGCACGATCGGGGGGGCCAACGCGCTGGTCGTCACCAAGCAGGCCGCCAGCGTCCTGGCCAGGTCCGCAAAGGACGAGCCGCTCATCGTCGCCCTGCCCTTCGGAACCGGGCGAACGCTTGCGGTGGCCTTCGACACGACCTGGCAGTGGGTCCTGAGCCCCAAGGACACCGCCGAACTCCAGAAACGGTTCTGGAGGCAGGTGGCGCTGTACCTGTGCAACCCCAAGGGGAACGTCTGGATCGCCACGGACCGGCCCCGGTACGACTACGGCCGCCTGATCGCCTCGGGCAGCTCGCGCCAGATCATCCGCGTGACGGCCGGCGTCGAAGACCCCCAGGGCCGACCCATGACCACCGTCCCGATCACCGTCACCCTCACCGGGCCGGACAAGAAGAAGCTGCCGATCACCCTCCGCACCGACAAGACCATGAGGCGGACGAATCTGAGCGGCATCACGAAGCCCGGGGAGTACGTCCTGACGATCGAGACGTCGGTGGCCGGCAAGGCCCTTTCGGCCGAGCATCGCTTCGAGATCGTGCAACGAGACCTGGAGAAGCTCGACGTGCTGGCGAACGTCGACCTGCTGAAGCGCGTGGCGCTCGACAGCGACGGCAAGTTCTGCCATATCAGGGACATGGACGACCTGCTGGCCGACCTGGAGGTTTCCGCCGAGCCCAGACTCGAGACGACCCACAAGCATCACAAGCTCTCGGATCGCCTGCGCTGGCCTGTCATTGTGGCCTTGATCGTCCTGCTGTGCATCGAGTGGGCTTTCCGCAAGCGCAAGGGGCTGGTCTGAGCGGTTCTACCGTACGACGTTGCTGCGCATACCGTCGCGGTGGCTCGGTCCGCGGCGGCTCATGCGGGCCTGCTCGACCAGCAGCCAGACCAGGAACGCCAGCCAGACCCCCACCGCCATCACCACCGTGACCCACAGCGAGAACCCGCTGACCTGCGCCCAGGTCGATCGCGGCGGGGCCGCCTGCGTGGGCGTGACCAGCAGCCTCAACGGCCGCTGCCCCGCCCAGCCGACCACCACGGCGCCCACGCCGGCGAAGAAGCTCTGAAGGGTGGCCGAAACCCACGCCCACGAGATGCTGAAGTGCTGCCGAGCACTGAACACGATCAACAGCAGCGAGACCGCCAGCCACGTCAGGCCGACCACGTCGATCGCGATGCCGGCGTCGGCGAATATGGTCTTGACCCATGCCGACGAGGGCGACAGCCCCTCCCACGTGCACCCGGCGCGGTGAATGTTCTCGAAGACCTGCTGCACGCAGCGTCGGCTGATGCCGGCGACCACCACCCAGACCGCGTAGGACACGCCCGAGAACGCCAGCGCCAGGCCCACGTCCAGCCGAGTTGTGCGACGCAACCTTCCAAGCATAGGATCATATTACAGCACGGCCCTCCACACCCGTCAAACATTCTCCCAACCAGCCGCAGTGCATCGTGCGCCGGCCTTCTGGAACTGACATCTGCCGCGCAGTACGATGGCGGTGTGCGAGAGATATACACACACGACAAGGAACGACATCCATGACGAGAATCGACCGGCGGGGGGTGTTGAAGATGTTCGGCGCGGCCGCCGCATCGCTGGCACTGGCAAGGATCGCCCCCGGTGCCGCAGCGCCCAAACGCAAGCTCAACTTCGTGTTCTTCCTGATCGACGATATGGGCTGGACCGATGCCGGGTGCTACGGCAGCACGCTGTACGAGACGCCGAACATCGACAAGCTTTCGGCCTCGGGCATGCGGTTCACGGACGCGTACGCCGCCTGCCCGGTCTGCTCGCCGACACGAGCGAGTATCATGGCCGGCAAGTATCCGGCGAGGCTGAAGATAACGAACTACGGTTCCAAGCCGCTGCCGCCGGGCGAAGTCACCATGGCCCAGGCGCTCAAGCAGGCCGGGTATACCACGTTCTTCGCCGGCAAGTGGCACGTCGGGGGCAAGCCGCAGCACTGGCCGGATAAGATGGGGTTCGACATCAACGTCGCCGGAAACGGCACCGGTCAGCCGAGAGGGGGCTACTTCAGCCCGTACAATAACCCGCAACTGCCCGACGGCCCCAAGGGTGAGTACCTCACCGAGCGCCTCACCGACGAATCGCTCAAGTTCCTCGACGCGGTCGGGAGCAAGCCCTTCCTGCTGTATCTCTCGCACTACGCCGTGCACACCCCGCTGCAGGGCAAGGCCGAACTGGTCCGAAAGTACCAGGCCAAGATCGACGCGCGACCTGTGAAGGGTCCCCTGCTGCGCGACGAAGGCCCGCGGGCCTCCACCGGCCTGGTCCAGCGAAATGCAGCGTTCGCCGCCATGGTGCACAGCGTCGACGAAAGCGTTGGCCGCGTGATGAAGAAGCTCGACCGGCTCGGCCTGGCGGACAACACGGCCGTGATCTTCATGTCGGACAACGGGGGGCTGTCAACGCTCTTGAAGGGCCGCGGCCTGGCGAAGAACCCGCCGACGTGCAACTTGCCCCTCCGCGCGGGCAAAGGCTGGCTGTACGAAGGGGGCATCCGCGAGCCCATGATCATCCGCTGGCCCGGCGTGGTCACACCGGGCAGCACCTGTGCCGTGCCCGTGACCAGCACGGACTTCTATCCGACGATGCTGGAGATGGCCGACCTGCCCCCAAGACCCAGACAGCACTGCGACGGCCTGAGCATCGTCCCGCTGCTCAAGGGCGGCAAGAGACTTGACCGCAAGGCGATCTACTGGCATTACCCTCACAATCACGGCAGCGGGTCCGTCCCGAGCGGCGCCGTCCGCGCCGGCCCCTGGAAGCTCATCGCATGGTACGGCCGGGATCGGATCGAGCTGTTCAACCTCGCCGACGACATCGGAGAGAAGAAGGATCTGGCCGGGGCACATCCCGCCAAGGCCCGCGAGCTTCACGAGATGCTCAAAACCTGGCGCAAGCAGGTGGGAGCCGTTCTACCGTCCAAGTCCGGCCGCAGGGACAGCGCCGCCGGGAAGAAGAAGCGCAGGAACGCCAAGCCTTGATCGTGGTTTCGGTCCGGCTGCGAGAGGCTCAGGCCTCGGCGGCGCTTCGCCGCAGCAGCGTCTTGACCGCCTGTTTCAGGACGATCGGCTCGATGGGCTTGTCGACGAAGGCGTCCGGCTCGGAGCCCAGGTAGCCGCCCATGTCCTCCCCGGAGAGCTTCACACCGGTGCGCTCGGAGATGGCCGTCAGCATGATCACGGGGATGTTCTTGAAGGCCTCGTCGCGTCGCAGTTCGGCGAAGACGGAGAACCCGTCGCGCTTGGGCATCTGCACGTCGAGGATAATCAGGTTGGGGTTGTGTTCCCGGGCCATGCTGAGGGCTTCTTCGCCGTCCCTGGCCGCCAGAACGTCATAAGGCGTGTCCGCCAAGGCCTCGCGAACGAAATCGATGCACTCCTGCTCATCGTCGGCCACGAGAATCGTTGCGGCGTCACTCATGCGCTGGTCTCCTTGTCTTCAGCACTCGCGCCGTCCACGGGCAGCGCGATGACGAACTTCGTGCCCCGCCCGACAACAGTGTGGAACGTAATACGGCCGCCCATCGCGGCAATCAGCTTCTTCGTCACGGGCAGGCCCAGTCCTGTACCACGTCCGCCCTTGGTTGTAAAGAACTCCGTGAAAAGCTTGTCGCGATGCTCCGGGGCAATGCCCGAACCGGTGTCCGCTATGCTCATCGTGACGCGCCGCCGCCCCGCGGCGTGATGCACCCGCACGTGAATCCTCGCGCCCGACTCGCAGGCGTCCACCGCATTGGACACGAGATTCAGCAGACAGCGATAAAGCTGCGTCGGGTCGGTGGACACCTCGTCCAGATTGTCGGCCTTGGCCCACGTCACGCTCACCTCGCGCTCCGCGGCGCGGTCGACGACCAGTTGGCAGACCTGCTCCACCAGGTCGTTCACGTCCGTCGGGAACGGGTGGAACTTCGTGTCGCGCGCCAGAGAGAGCATGTCCAGAACCAGGTTGCTCAGCATCTGGTTATTCTTCCGGACCACCTGCCAGCCGTCCTTGACCTTCGCGATGTTGTCCGCTCCAAGGTGGCGGTCGATGACGGCCGAGCCCGACCGGATGCCGTTCAGGATGTTCTTCACGCAGTGGGCCAGCCCGCTGACGGTCTGCCCGACGGCGGCCATCCGCTCCTGCCGAACCACCTCCCCGTGCAGGTGAACGTTCTCCAGCGCCAGGGCGATCTGCCCGCCGATGGCGTAAGCCACCCGCAGGTCGGCCTCATCGAAGTCGGCCCCGTCGTGCTTGTTGATCACCTCGAGCACACCCCACAGCCGCGCGGCCGTGCGGAGGGGCACGCACAGGAGGTTCCGGGTGGTCACGCCGCTGGACTTGTCCACGCCGCTGAAGAATCTCGGGTCGTTCTGGACGTCGTTGACAATGGCCGGCTGTCCGGTCCGCGCGACGTGCCCGCAGATTCCCGCGCCGGGAGGCAGGGGGACGCTCTTGGCGGCCTTGGAGCCGGGGCCCTCCAGAACATGAAACGTCATCACGTTCGTTTCCGGATCGATCAGCAGGATGCTCGAGCCCTCGGCGTTGACGAGTTCGGCCACCCAGCCCACCGCCACTTCAAGCACGGGGTCCAGGTCGAGCTTTCCGGCCAGGGCCTCGGTGATGAACTGCACGGCCCGTAATTCGTCCACGGCGCGTTCCTCCTCGGAGACGTAGTGTCCCTCCGACGTGCTGCCTGCCGGAGGTTGGGCCGGCTGCTGCTCTGCTCGCTGTGTGTCTTCCACGACCGTCTCCCGTGAGTTCCGGAATGGGCCGCACCGGCGATGATTCTGGCCCTCCGGCCTAGTATACCACCCTTCTCACAGAACGCAAGGACAAAAAGCACTGAAATGGCAGGGTATCGGCGCGGGAGCGGTACTGGACCCGACCGCGCCCGACAGTACAATGGGTCGCACCATGTGCCCGGAATGGTCTACGTTCTTTGACGAGCCGCCCGCCGCTGACGCGCCCGACGCGCAGCCGTCGGACCAGACGCCCCTGTCGGTCTCGGCCCTGGTTGCGTCGGTCAAGCATGCGCTGAACGAGGCCTTCCCGCGGCGCGTGACCGTTGTCGGGGAACTCAGCAACTTCAAACACCACTCCAGCGGGCACATGTACTTCCGCCTGAAGGACACCGGCGCTGCGATGGACGCCGCCATGTTCCGCGCCCGGGCGGCCAAGCTGAAGTTCGCCCCAGCCGACGGGCTGGAAGTGGTTGTCGAGGGGCGAGTGGACGTCTACGAGACGCGAGGACAGTTGCAGCTCTACGTCGAGCGGATGACGCCCCGCGGCGCCGGGGCGCTGGAGCTGGCCTTCAGGCAGTTGTGCGACAAGCTCCGCGCCGAGGGCCTGTTCGACCCGGCGGCCAAGAAGCCCATCCCCCGCGTCCCGCGAGCCGTCGGCGTGATCACCAGCCCGACGGGCGCCGCCCTGCGCGACATCCGGCGGACGCTGCAGGGCCGCTGGCCAGCGGCGAGAGTCTACCTGCTCGGCACGCTGGTCCAGGGCGAGTCCGCAGCCGAGGATGTCGCCCGGGCCCTGTCGCTGCTGGACGCCAGCGCGTCCGGGCTGGGCATCGAGACGATCATCCTTTCCCGCGGCGGGGGCAGTCTCGAAGACCTCTGGGCCTTCAACGAGGAGGTCCTGGCCAGGGCGATCTTCGCCTGTGCCACGCCGGTCATCTCCGGCGTCGGGCACGAGACCGACGTCACGATTGCGGATATGGTCGCCGACTGCCGCGCCGCCACCCCGACCGCCGCCGCCGCCCGGGCCGTGCCCGACGCGGCCGAACTGCACCAGCACCTGGCAGCGCTGGGGACCGGCCTGCACCGTGCGGTCGCCGAGCGCGTGCGGTCGGGGCGAAAGGCCCTGGACGGGGTGCTTCGCAGCGCGGTGTTCCGCGACCCGGCGTCGCGCCTCCGGGCGCAGATGCAGCGGGCGGACGAATTGTCGCACCGGATGGCCTCGGCGCTTCGCGGTCGGCTTGCGACGGCGGCTCGGCGGCTGTCTCCGGCGAGCAACCGGCTGGCGGGGCTCCATCCGGCCCGGCTGTGCGAACGGGCGCGAGCGAGCCTGGACCGCACCGCCAGGCGAATGGCCTGGGCGCTCGGGGACCGAAGCAAGCGTGCCGGCGACAGGCTGACCAACCTGGCCATCCGGATGCGCACGGGCCATCCGGCCCACCGCGTGGTGCTGGCCCGGCAGCGGCTGGCGGGGCTGGCCCGGCAGCTCGAAGCCATGAGCTACCGCAGCGTCCTGGCACGGGGATTCAGCGTGACGCGCAAGCGCCGGGCGATCCTGCAGTCCGCCGGCGATGTGCAGGCGGGGGACCTCCTCCACACCGAGCTTGCCGACGGAACCGTCGACAGTCGGGTCACCGGCGCAGCAGACGGACCGGGAAGCAAACCGCCCAGCAGCGCCGGCGAGGAAGGACACGGCCCGCCTACGGGGCCGGAGGAAAAGAAGACGGTGCGAAAGAGGCGCCGCCGCCCGGGCGGGCCTACGTTGTTCGACGTGTGACAGAGCGATTGAGAGGCACGGACATGGCCGAGAAAAAGATGACATTCGAGCAGGCGATGGACAACCTCGAGCAGATCGTCGCGGGTATCGAGGGCGGCGAGACCTCCCTGGAGGAGTCCATCGAGAAGTACGCCGAGGGCACCGAACTCATCAAACAGTGCCGGGCCATTCTCGACGCCGCCGAGAAGAAGATCCGGCTCCTGGCCCGCGACGAGGCCGGCGGCCTGAAGGTCGCCGGCGAACTGGAGGATGACAGTGCCGACGCGCCGCCGGCCTGATATCGCTCGCCGGGCTGCGGCACTGGCGGCGGTGTATGCCTGTCTCGCCGCGGCGGCCGTCGGGGCCGAGACGAACCTGGTCATCGGCCCGGACACACACGACCGGGCGGTCACGCGATTCACCGCCGACCAGATCGCCGCCTGGGAGGCCAAGACGCTGGCCCGCCGGCCCTGCCGAATCTCCCCGGTGATACACTTCGGGCCCGGCGTCGAGATCAACCATCACCGCCTGGCGGTGAGCTACGCCGGCCGCGGCCGCGTGGCTGCGTATGTCGTCAGCCATCCGTCGTCGTCGCGGGAGGCGGCGTTGAAGCGCCCGCCGCGCCTGCGGAGAGTCGAGAACCGCACCGAGATGGCGTTTGCCACGCCGTCCCGGGGCGCGTCGTACGCGTGGGTCCTGCTCGAGACGACACCCGGCGTGCGGATCGCCGGCATCACGCACACGTGCTGGCGCGGCAAGGGCACGCTGTATGGCCACCACGCCGGAACGTTCAGGTTCGCCTCGGCCACGCTGCCGTTCCGCCTGATGTATCCGCGCAACTACTACCCGAAGAAGGCCTACCGGCTGGTGCTTTCAGTTTCCGGCTCGGGCGGTGTGGGCAGCGACAACGTGCGCAGCATGGAGGCGGTCATCCTGGCCCGATACCTGTTCACCCGCTACTACCACGAGAAGGAGTTCGAGTGCTTCAGCCTCGTGCCGCAGATCCCTTCCGACAAGACGATCCCCGCGCCGTACTATCCCAGGGGCCCGAAGGGCGCCCCGACACGCCCGTACCACCCCGACTGGGCCGCCGTCAACGAAGGGTCCTGGTACACTGACGCCACACTGGCGCTGATCGGGCGCCTGGTGGCCGACAAACGCCTGAATATCGACCCGGACCGCGTGTACTACACGGGGTTCTCGTACGGGGGCAAGGCCTGCTGGGAGTTCCTCCGGGCCGGGCGGACGGTCTTTGCCGGGGCGATATGCGGGGCGGGCTGGCCCATCGGGCGGGCATACGCAAACCCCTCGGAGCCCATGCTTCAGCGGCTCAGGCTCGAGATCAAGCGCCACAGGCATATCCCGGTCTGGATCTTCGCCGGACAGAAGGACCCGATGCGTTTCGGCAGCCGGGCCGTCTTCAAGGAACTCCGAGCCGCCGGCGCCAAGGTTCAGTACACCGAACTGCCCGGCGCCACCCACGTCGGGAGCGCAGGGGGAACCTGGGCCAACCGCAAGCACGTCCGCTGGCTGTTCGTCCAGACCCGCAAGAACACCCCCCCCGCCGGCAAAGACCCCTACCCCGGGGGGAAGTACCCCAGCTAGTCTTCGGCGAGCACCGCCGCTTCCACCAGTTCGCACAGCGTGTGGTAAAGCACCTGGTGGACTTCCTGGATTCGCGGGGTGGGCTGGTCGCCGGCCGGCACGGCCAGCAGGACGTCGGACAGCTCGGCGCACTTGCCTCCATCAGGCCCGGTAAACGCGATCGTCTTCATGCCGACCCGCCGGGCCTCTTCCAGGGCGGCCACCACGTTGGCGCTGTTGCCGGAGGTGCTGATGGCGACGGCCACGTCGCCCGCGGCGCCCAGGGCCTCCAACTGCCGGACGAATACCCGGTCGAACCCGTAGTCGTTGGCCACGGCCGTCAGGATCGACGTGTCGGTGCTGAGCGCCACGGCGCGGATGGCCCGGCGTTCGGCGAGGTAGCGTCCGACGAGTTCGGCGGCGATGTGCTGCGCGTCGGCAGCCGAGCCGCCGTTGCCGAAAACGAACACCGCCTTGCCGCTGCGAACGGCGCCGATGACGATCTCGGCCGCCTCGGCCAACGGAGCGGCCAACGCCTCGCGCGACGCCGACAGCACCCGCAGCGACTCGTCGAATCTCTGGAGGATCGTCTGGATCATGGCAGACTCCGTCACGGCTGTTCGAACAGGGCCGAGCCGATCCGAAGGATGGTCGCGCCTTCCTCGACGGCCACCGTGTAGTCCTGACTCATGCCCATCGACAGGTGCCTGAAGTCCGCCCCGCCGGTGCCTTCGTGCTGCATCTCCTCGTACAGCTCGCGCAGACGCGTGAAGGTCGGGCGCGCCTGCTCGGGGTCGGGCGCCATCGCCGCCAGGGTCATCAGGCCCACCAGGCGGACGTGAGGCATCGAGTCGACCAGTTCCGCGAGGTACGCCGCCGCCCCCACGGCCACACCGTGCTTCTGCGGCTCCTGGCTGCAGTTGACCTGGAGCAGGACGTCGGCGATCTGGCCCTCGCGCTCGCATCGCGAGTCGATCTCTTCGGCAAGCCGAAGCGAGTCCACCGAGTGTATCACCGAGGCCACCGGCAAGACCGCCTTGACCTTGTTCCGCTGGAGATGCCCGATCATGTGCCACCTGACGGGCGCCGGCGGCTCGGCCCGCCGGCGACGCAGCCAGGCGTCGATCTCCTGGCTTCTGTCGACGAGCTGTGCGGTCCGGTTCTCCCCGAGGTCGGTCATTCCCGCATCGATGAGGTTCCTGACGGTCTCGGTGTCGACGGCCTTGGTGACGGCGACAATGGCCACGCCGGCGGGGTCTCGCCCGGCCCGGTCGCACGCCTCGGCGATGGCGCGGCGAATCCCCGCCAGGTTCTTCTCAATCCTGTTCTTCGTCACCGGCATGGCGGCACTCTACCACGCCCGCCCCGAGGGGGCAACGTTCTTGACCGGGCGGGACCGTGGGCGTATGCTGCGTCGGCTGTGCGTCCGGAGCAGAGATGGCCCACCTGACGGACATCGCGATTGTCGGGCCCGGGAAGGTCGGCACGGTGCTGGGCGTACTGGCCGCCGGGGCGGGGGTGCACGTGACGGCCGTCGGCGCCAGGCGCCCCGGGCAGGCCCGCGCCGCCGCCGAACGCATCGGCCACAACGCCCGCCCTTGCACGCCGAACGAAGCCGCCGGGGCGGCCGCCCTTGTACTCCTGACCGTCAGCGACACGGCCATCGCGATGGTGTGCGACGCGTTGGCCCAGGCGGGCGCCTTTGCTCGCGGGGCATCGGTGGCCCACTGCAGCGGGGCCCTTGGCAGTGACGTGCTGGCCTCGGCGCGCGAGCGGTGCGGCTGTTGGGTGGCCTCGATGCACCCGCTGCAGACCTTCGCCACCGTTGACAGCGCCGTCGAGGCCTTCGCCGGGACGTGCGTCTTCTGCGAGGGCGACGAGCAGGCCCGGGCCCTCGTCGGCGAGTTGGTCGAGGCGATTGGCGGCAGGTGCGTGGATATCCCCTCGAGCGGCAAGGCGCTGTATCACGCGGGCGCCGCCACAGCATGCAACGCCTTTGCCGCCCTGGTGGACGCGGCGCTGGCCATGTTCGAAGGCGCGGGCATCGACCGCGAGACGGCCCTCGAGGCCGTCGGTCCGATCGTGCGGGCGACGGCCGACAACATCGCCGCGATGGGCCCCGCGCGGGCCCTGACCGGACCGGTGGCCCGAGGTGACATCCAGACGCTCAAACGCCACGTGCGGGCCCTGGATCGGACCGACCAGGACGTCCGAGAGCTGTACCTGGCCGCGGCGAGGCGGACGATAACGCTGGCACGGAGAAAAGGAACCCTCGACAACGACACCGCCGCCAGGATGCGGCACATACTAGACATGGGAAGGACAGAACATGGCAGCGCAGATCATTGACGGGAACGCAGTTGCTGACGCGATCAAGGAGCAGGTATCGGCCGACGCGGCCACCCTGGCCGAGGCCGGCAGGGCGCCCAGGCTCGTCGCCGTGCAGGTCGGCGAGAACGCCGCGAGCAGGATCTACACCAACATGCAGCGAAAGAGCTGTGAGTCGGTCGGCATCCAGTACGACCTGCTGGAGTTGCCGGCGGAGATGACCCAGGACGAACTGCTGGCCAAGGTCGAGGAGCTGAACAACGACGCGGCCGTCAGCGGGCTGATCCTCCAGATGCCCGTGCCGCCCCAGATCGACGCCCGGAAGGTCCAGGTGGCGATCTCCCCGGCCAAGGACGTCGAGGGCATGCACCCGCAGAACATGGGGCAGTTGTTCTACGGCGGCGGGCTGGTGGCCCCGTGCACGCCGATGGCCGCCGTCGAGCTGCTGCGAAGCGCCTGCGCGGACCTGGCCGGCAAGGAGACAGTCATCGTCGGGCACTCCGAGATCGTCGGCAAGCCGATCGCCATGATGTTGCTGGAGAGCCCCGACGCCTCTCCAACGGTCACCACCTGCCACATCGCCACGAAGGACCTGGCCGCCCACACGCGGCGGGCCGAGGTGCTCATCGTAGCCGCCGGGGTCTCCGGGGCCAAGTGGCAGGGCTACAACCGCCGAAAGAAGGCCGGCGAAGACGTCTCCCTGCCCGACCTTTCCCCGCTGATCAAAGCTGACATGCTTGCCGAGAGCGCTATAGTGATAGATGTGGCGATCAACCGGATCCCGAAGGGCTTCGACGAGGACGGCCAGCCGCTCAAGAACGAGAAAGGCCGAAACGCCATGAAGACCGTCGGCGACGTGGACTATGAGGCGGCGCTCGAGAAGGTCGGCGCCATCACGCCCGTACCCGGCGGCGTGGGCCCGGTCACCGTGGCGATGCTGCTGAGAAACACCATCGCCTGCGCCAAGGCCGGGACGTGATTGCACGGATTGCACGACAACGGCGAATAACGACAACAACGACAACGGCCTGGCCGCAGATTTCGCAGATTACGCAGATTGCAGCGACGTTGTTGTTATTTCCTGGACTCTGCGCGGTGTGCGAAATCTGCGGATAGGGTCGTTGCCGTTGTTGTTGTCGTTGTCTTTGTCGTTGACGGAATATGTGGACAGGACGACCGGCAAGAAAGTTCTCTTGAACTCCCGGCCGGGTCGTGCGTAATATTCCCGTTCGTTTAGGAAACGCCCGGTATGGGCCGGGCAGCGTGTTTGGCATACAGCAAGGAGCAACCCATGCCATACAAGATCACCGACAAGTGCACGATGTGCGGTTCATGCATCGATTCCTGCCCTTCCGAGGCCATCAGCGAAGGCGACCCCATGTACATCATCGATCCCGATGAGTGCATCGACTGCGGCAGTTGCGTGGACTCGTGCGAGGCGGGCGCGATCGTCGAGGAAGAGTAAGCACTGACGGACATGCTGTCGTTTGACCGGCGCGGTCCCCGGACCGCGCCGGTTGCGCGCGCCGCGGGGAAAGCCCCCCAAGCCCGGGGGTCCCAATCCCTGGGGCAGTTGTCCCTCTGCTCGTTGTCCATGGGATCCTCCTGTCCTGTACCTGAGTCAGGGACTGGCGTCCCGTACGTGTTTAGCCTGCTACGGGCTTGAGGGAGATGCGTTGGGTCAGATGGTCCAGGAAGTCCAG
>Ga0180431_10002990_pt1 | contig 22120 bp, 18 predicted proteins | sample SS_ome_11_FD_132459 | JGI IMG/M metagenome (GOLD analysis project Ga0180431, IMG submission 132459) | Hypersaline lake sediment archaeal communities from the Salton Sea, California, USA - SS_1_MS_1 metaG | ecosystem: Environmental > Aquatic > Non-marine Saline and Alkaline > Hypersaline >...
CGTACATCACCGGTCGCTACAGCCTCGCCATAGTAAGGAAGAGCGGAGACGGAGCAGACGGTACGGGCGACGCGCATGTAGGGAACCTGTTCGCCCATGTAGAGGCCGGTCATCATACTGAAAGCCGCCAGGCAGCAAAGGAGCACCGCGATGACGTACTGGTCAGGCTTGGGCGCGGCTCTCAGGGCGAGGAGATAAAGGACGTATCCGGTCGCCCAGGCTATGAGGATGACGCCGAGGCCGGTTGAGCCGCCGATGGGGATGGGCAGTCCCCGCAGCGGCCAGAACCATTGCCCGGCGATGCCCAGCGGCAGCATGTTTAGCCACATCAGAATAGCGGCAGCCACGCTCAGCGCGGCACCGAGCGCCAGCGCCAGCCAAGCGCCGCAGGCGTAGCGATGCAGCTTACTGGCCCCGTTTTTTGTCTCTTCGCAGTCCGGTGGCTGCATGGAGTTGCTCGACTTCCTCGGCGGTAAGATGGCGGTACTGACCGGGTTTGAGTGTATCTAATGTCAGCGGCCCGAGCGCGATGCGTTGGAGAGTTAGCACAGATTTCCCGACGGCCTTGCAGAGGCGCTTGACTTCTCGCTTGCGGCCCTCGTGCAGCGTCAGGCTGAGCAGTGTTGTGTCGGCTTCCCTGCGGATTATCTTGGCGGCATCGACGGCAGCAGGGCCGTCCTCCAGCTCGACTCCGTCAAGCAATGCCCGTAGCTTTTCTTCCCCGAAGCCCCCTTTGACGGTGACGAGGTACGTCTTGGGGATTTCGAAGCTCGGGTGTGTCAATGCGTGGGCAAGATCACCGTCGTTAGTCAGCAGCAGGAGGCCTTCGGCGTCCATGTCAAGGCGGCCGACGGGATAGACATAGCTGCGGAAGCGCTCGGGGATGAGGTCCATGATAATGGGCCGTCCCTGCGGGTCATCACGTGTGGACAGGACACCGGCGGGCTTGTTGAGCATCAAGTAGTAGTGCGCCTCGGCGAAGGTGATTACGTTGCCGGAGACTGTGATGATGTCGTGTTCGGGATCGGCTTGTGTGCCGAGTTCAGTGACTACCTGGCCGTTGACTGAGACGTGACCGGCCGCGATCAGCTTTTCGCTTTGTCTGCGCGATGCGACGCCTGCGCGTGCCAGCAATTTTTGCAGCCGCTCCATGAAGTAACACCCCAACAGATGAAGCCAGCAGTAGCAGTAGTGTTCCTGCCGGTATGTAGTGGTCCACAAGCTTGGCCCGGAAGCTCTTGGTGACGGATTCGGCAGCTATCAATGGGATCCGGTACTCAACACCTGCATAGTTGACCCACAACTGTCCCAGCGGCTGCCCCTCGGCTACGGGAGCCTCGACGGGCATGATGTCAATGTCGGGCCGCGGGGGCTCGTGTCCGCGCTTTACCGGCAGGAGAAGTTCCTCCGTAGCTGCCACCTGCATGGTCTTGACGGTACCTTTTGCGACCTCACAAGCGAACGGTATGATGCCCTTCTTGACGACCTGTGCCTGCTCGAAGTTCGCGAAGCCCCACTCGAGAAGTGCCCTACTGTCAACTCGGCGGTCCTTGCAGTCGAGGCAGACGCTGATGAGACGCCACCCGTCAATAGTGGCCGATGCGATGAGGCAATTCCCGGCCTGCTTGGTGTAGCCGGTCTTAACCCCGTCTGCCGGCGGCCATGCGTGCAGCAGTTGATTCCGGTTCGTCAACTGCCGATCCCATTCCTTGCCGGGCCAGGGGATAACGGCTTCCTCGGTATTGATTATTCGGTCAATCTCTTCATACGCGAGGGCAGTACGCGTGATTTGTGCCAGGTCGTACGCCGTAGTGTAGTGGTCGTCGTGATGGAGCCCGTGGGGGTTGGTGAAGTGCGTTTCCGTCAGGCGAAGTTCCTGCGCGGGCGTTCATCATTGCAATGAATGTGTCATAGTCTCCACCTACGGTTTCTGCTATCGCCACTGCCGCATCATTGCCCGACCTCATGAGCAAGCCCATGAGCAAGTGACGGAGCAGTATCTTCTCTCCGGCGGCGAGATTGATGCTTGCCTCCCCGATGGCCGCCGCCCGTTCGCTAACCGTGACGCTCTCATCAAGCCTCCCCCGCTCGACGCACAATAGCGCGGTCATTATCTTCGTGGTACTGGCGGCGTAGCGGCGCTTTCTCGCGTTGTGTTCGTAGAGTGTGAGGCCCGTGGTTTCGTCAATGAGGATCGCGGCTTTGGCGGATAGGATGGGCGGGTCGGGGTCAGTTTGCTCATCCGGGCCGGGGGAATGCTGTGGGATGTCGTCCCCGGGCTCGGCCGGAGCCTGGTAGGTGGTGGCTTCCTGCGGCGTCTCCTGGGCGGCCGTCGGCACCGCTACAGTCAATGCCGCAACCAAGGCAACCGCAGCAAATCCTATACTGCGAAATGGTCCTGGTTTCCTGATGAGGGTGCGTCCTTCCGGGCCGGCGCTTCCGTGTCAGTTGTGTCGTCGCATGGGTCGGGCTCTTGTGGCGCGTCGTCAGTGGGGGTCTCCAGTGCGTCCACCTGCTCATCCTCCACGTCGGCCTCGTAAGCTGATGCTACATCGCCTTCCATAGACGGCTGAGAGGGATGCTTCTCGTGTGGTAGAGTGAGTGCCACGTCCGGGAGGTCATCCAGGCTGTCGAGGCCGAATGTGGAGAGAAAATGGCTGGTAGTGGCCAGCAGAAATGGTCGCCCGGGGACACTGGCTCGGCCCGTGATACGCAGCAAGTTCTTCTCTATGAGCGAGTTGATTATGCCGGCGGAGTTGACGCCGCGCAACAGGTCTATCTGTGGTCGCGTGATGGGCTGCTTGTAGGCGACTATCGCCAGCGCCTCGAGGGCCTGTCGAGAGAGTCGCTGGGGATCCGGCTCGAGAAGCTGCTGGACGTATTCTGCGTAGTCGTGGCGGGTTGCAAGTGTGTAGCCGCCTGCCAGGTTCATCAGATGGAGTCCGTGGCCGTCCAACCTGCGTTCGAGTTGCGTCGCCAGTTCGGCGATGTGCTCGACCTCCACTTCAAGCACTTCGGCGGCCCGGCGTGCGGACAGCGGCTCCTGAGCGACAAACAGCAGGCACTGGAAAGCATTGACCAAGTCCGGCGATGTCATCTATGAGACCTCAAATTACAGAAATCCAGGCGTAAGTACGATGCGATAAGGGCTGAAGGCGTGTGCACACGGCCATGGTGCGTATCCGGATGTCTCGTTTGAATGTAACGGCAAGGGTCAACCCATCCCCCATTTTCGTGCTTGGTGGTACGATATCCAGAAGCGCTTGTTGCCAGTCAGGTGAGAATGCGGAAACGCATAGTCTTCGCCATTCTCAGCTTTCAGCCCGTGGCCGTTGGGGTGATTGCAGTGCGTCAGGCTGAATCGCTAGTGGTGTGCGCCAGCCGTACCGTGAAGTTGCCGTGGCCCTCGACAGGTCCTACGACAACTCGGCCACGCCGTATCAACTCCAGAATGGCCAGGAATGTGACAATGATATAGACCCGTGAGGCGGGCATGTCCACCAGTTGGGTGAAACGGACGCCGGGCTTGCCTGCAGCATGTAGTTCGGTGAGTATTTCCGGAAGGCGTTCACTGACAGTCACTGTACGGCGCTGCACGACACGTGGCGGCGAGGGCGTTGCGCGGCTGAGCAGCTCTCCCACGGCTGCTACCATGTCGAAGATTGATACGTCCGACAACTCGATAAGCCCGGTGCCGATCTGGTCTTCGTCGGTGGAGCGCAAGAAGAGCTTGTTGCGGAGCTTACGCGACTCATCGAGCAGTTCAGCGGCATCGCGATAGGCACGGTACTCCTCGAGGCGGCGGGCCAATTCAGCCTGCGGATCGAGGTCCATGTCTTCTCCGTCTTCGTCTTCCTGGAGCGGCAGCAACATCCGGGATTTGAGGTAGATCAGATGAGCGGCCACTACGATGAATTCGGCGGCAAGCTCAATGTTGAGGTCACTGAGGGTCTCGAGGTAGCTGAGGTACTGGCGGGTGATATCAGCGACATTCACCTCTGCGATCTCAACCTGCCGGCGTCGCACCAGGTGCAACAGCAGGTCGGTCGGCCCTTCGAAGATGGCTATGCGCACTTCGAAGCCGGTGAAGAGGCTGAGTTGCTCCTCCGGGAGGTCATACCGTGTCGCCAGTTGTGTAACCATTGGTGTCATATAAGCCTTATCTGTGCCATGTCTCCTAGTATGAGATGCAGTGGCGAGTTGTCGTGGCCGTCTCCTATGACGACCACTTGTTGCCCGAGTACCGACCGCAGGAGACCGCCGGGGAGGTTCTCGATACGACAACCGGCCTGGATGACTGCATCCTCTATCCGGCTGTTATGGACCTGGCAGCCGTCGCCCAGCGATACGTGTGGCCCGATAAGGGCATCCTGAAGGACGCAGTTCTCTCCGATGAAACAGGGACCTGTGATGACGGTGTTACGAATGCGGCTGCCGACTCCGAGTTGGAATGTACCGCTAAGCCGGCAAGCCTCGCCGATATCCCCGTCTACTTGACTCTCAATGCGGTCCAGGTACAGCCGATTGGCACGCAGCAGTGCTACGGGCTCTCCGGCATCCTCCCAGAAGCCGCTAAGGATGGTGGCAACAACCCGTTGCCCGTTTTCTATCAGCCACTGGATCGCGTCGGTGATTTCATATTCCCCGCGCGCCGAGGGCTGGATGCTGTCTATCGCCTCGAAAATAGACCTCGTGAACGCATAGACGCCGACGATGGCGAGATTGCTCGGGGGTTGTGGTGGCTTCTCTACGAGTCTCTGCACGGATCCGTCCTCGGCGAGTACGGCGACCCCAAAATGCTGTGGATTTGTGACCTCTCGAAGCATGAGCGCGGCGGCGGGGCGCTTGTCGGCGAAATCTTTGACGAAGCTCTCAACGCCGATCTCTAGGAGGTTATCACCCAGGAACACGATGAAGGAGCCATCCGCGACGAAATCCCGCGCGCAGTTGACGGCATGGGCCAATCCGAGCGGCTGGGCCTGCACGATATATGTGACCTGGATATCCCAGGAGGTGCCATCACCTACATAGCGCTGGACGGCCTCGGCCTGGTGTCCCACAACGAGGGCGACCTCTTCAATGCCGGCTTTACGTATGGTGTCCAAGGCCCGGCCCAGGAGGGGCTTGCCAGCTACCGGCAATAGGTGCTTGGGCCGCGAGAACGTCAACGGCCTCAATCGCGTGCCTTCTCCGGCACATAGCACGACTGCCTTGAGCTCACTCATGGGTCCACAACTCCCCGGCTTGGCAACAGGAGTTTCTGAAAAATCGCCCGATTCACAGGAATAGCCAATAGCCCAGCGGTGCGCCGCTGAGCAACGAGAATGCCGCATTGATAGGAAGCATCAATACCCAGGGTGCGGCAAAGAGCACAAATATCGCCCCAATGACAATGAACTGCCCGTACTGTCGCTGAAACATGGCGTACCGTTGGGCCTGTTCGGGCGGCAGCAGTCCCTCGAGAATATGCGCACCATCCAGCGGCCCTATCGGTATCAGATTGAAGATGGCCAGCACGCAGTTAGCGTATGTCATGATGGCCACCGCCGGCGTATATGGACCGGTGATACCCAGCCGCAACAAACCGGCAAGAAATGTCGCCAACAGCACATTGCTCAGCGGTCCCCACAGCGCCACCCACAGACCGTCTTTGCGCGGATGGGCAAAACTGCTCGGATTGACCGGTACGGGCTTTGCCCAGCCAAAACCGGCGAAGATGAACAACGTCGTCCCAATGGGATCATAATGGGCCAGCGGGTTGAGAGTAACGCGCCCCATCGCGAGCGGCGTAGTATCACCTGCGGATAAGGCACGCCGCGCATGGGCGAACTCATGCACTGTGATGGCCACAGTCACGCCCAGCAGCCATGCCACCAGCTCGCCCAGCCCTACGTGCCCCTCTATGTATGAAAGGAGCATGTGGCATCCATCTTGCGACGGCCGCGCAGGTATCAGGGGGTATCTGAATTCTGCAATACATGCACGGCCGCAGCCATTTGTTTTTCGCGATCCGCACCATCGTCAAGCTTGGCTCGCAACGCGGCATCGAGAGCAGCGGTGAATGGAGGTCCGGGCCGGTAGCCCAGCGCCACCAAGTCAGTTCCAGTCACGTCGGCTTCGACATCAGCCAGTTGGCGATGGTAACGTTTCAGATTCCTACGTACATTCAGATTGCCTGCGGCCCATCCGGCCAGTAAGGCAGCGCTGACCGAGCCCCGCAGGCCAATATATAGTGTACTACTTTCGGGCGAGGTTGAAAAGACCACCTCGGGCGGTTGATGAACAAGCACTGCAGCCTGTCTGGCCGCCTTCTGCTCGTCTCGGGTGAGTGGCCAGACGGCAAGCCATTGCTCCAGCTGGTCGGGTTGCAGGAGCAGTCCAAGCGTGGCGGCCGTCAGTACGCTCCCGTCGGCTGTTATGGCCAGGTCGGCCTGTGCACGCAAGAGATCATCGAGTAGGTGCAGCCGGCTGTGCACTCCGGACAGGCCGAGATGCTGCAGAACTCCCCACTGCTCCAACAGCGCCAGGGCCCATCTGGCAGTCGGCTCTGCCAGCAGATAACGCAACTCCGTGACGATGCGCTGAGGCGAGACAGTTGCCAACACATTGTCGGCTGCCGCCGTTTTCAGCCATTGCTCCGTCGGGCCGTCCGTTCGCAGGCCAAGGCGCATTGCGAACCTGGCGGCGCGGAGTATTCTGGTCGGATCGTCAATGAAGGTTCTCTGATGCAGCGCCCGCAGAAGGCCCTGCCGCAGATGCTCATAGCCGGCGTATGGGTCGAGCAATTGCCCGAAACTGCGGGGTCGGAGGTCCATGGCGATGGCGTTGATGGTGAAATCGCGGCGCTTGAGGTCTTGGGCAATGTCGGCGTGTTCAACGCATGGCAGCGCGCCGGGCTGTACATACGTCTCGCTGCGCGTGGCGACTACGTCAAGGTGTTTTCCGTCCGCATAGGTTACGGTTGCGCTCTGGAATTCCGGGTGCGTCACAATGCAGGCCATGTCACGGTCGGCAAGCCGACGAGCGAACTCCAGTGCGTCGCCGGCAACGGAGATGTCAGTATCGAGATCGGGACACCCCATGATGAGATCGCGAACAGGCCCGCCGACGAGATACACGGGCATGCTGAGCTTTTCGCCGAGCCTGCCCAGGCCCTGCAGCCAGTCCCGTCTGCGCCGATTCAGCCGGCCAGCCATCATCAGCCGCATGTGCGCATCCACTCCCGGCAGCAACCCTTCATCGGAGCGCAAGTGTCTAAGATCGCGGGGCAGGCCTGCGGATCTCCAGCGCGCCTCCCAAAGCCCTCGCCCATCGCACGTACCCTTGCCTTCTACCGCAGCCTGTCCGGAACCAGGTCCTGGCGCACGAGATCCGCCAGCGTTTCGCGCGTGACTATCAACTCTGCATGGCCGTCATTGACCAGCACCATTGCGGGCTTGGTGAAGCGGTTGTAGTTGGAGGCCATGGCGTAGGTATAAGCGCCGGTACTCTGCACAGCCATTATGTCACCGGGTTGTGGGCCGGCCAGTGCCATCTCCGGGAACAACGTGTCGGTTTCGCAATGAGCGCCGGCGACGCGGACGATGTCACTGGGGTGAGCGGCGGCGCGGTTGGCTATCAGCGCCTCGTATTCTGCATCATATAGAGATGGCCGCGGATTGTCCGAGAGGCCGCCGTCGACTGAAACATAGGTGCGGATTCCCGGTATCTCTTTGATAACGCCGATAGTGTAGAGGGTGATGCCGGCCTCGCCGACGATGGAACGGCCCGGTTCGAGAATCAACTCCGGCATGGGCACGTTGTGCTCGTCGCACGCCTCACTCAGTTCGGTACAGATGCCGTCAGCGACTTCCTCAATGCTCGGAGGAACGTCATCGTCACGGTAACGAATGCCGAGACCGCCACCGATATCAAGCTGCTCGGTGACATGACCTGTCTCGTCGGCAACCCGGGAGATGAAGCGCACCATCGCCGAAGTTGCGCGCATGAAGCCGTCCACATGGAGGAGCTGAGAACCAATATGGCAGTGGAAGCCGTGCAGGTCGAGGTTGGGCAAATCAAGGGCCAGCTTGGTTGCTTCCATTGCTGCGCTACTGGCGAGGCCGAGACCAAACTTGCTGTCTTCCTGACCGGTGCGAATCCGCTCATGCGTGTCAGCTTTCACGCCGGGAGCAATGCGGATTAGCACGTGCGCGCGAGTGCCCAGTTCCCCCGCTGTTGCCGATAGCTGATTGAGCTCCGGGAGACTGTCAACCACGATGCGGTCAACCTGATGCTCCAACGCCATGCGGATGAGGGCTTGCTTCTTGAAGTTGCCATGCAGTGTGATTCTGTCGGGCGGGAAACCGGACTGCAGAGCTGTGTACAACTCGCCTTCGGAGGCTACATCGAGAGCCATTTCTTCCTGCCGCATGATATTGCAGACGGCCTTGGTAATGAGCGCCTTGGCCGCGTAGGCGATCTTTGCTTTGGGCAGCCGTTGATTGAAAGCTCGGCGATACTGCCGGCAACTCTCGCGGACTATCTGCTCATCGAGGACATATAGCGGTGTACCAAACTCGTGGGCCAGTTCTACGGTGTCGCAACCGCCCACCATCAGGTGGCCTTGCGGGCTGATGCACTGATTGGGTAACAGCATGGCTCGGTTCCTCCGGATTTGCAAACGCGCGTCGCGGCCTGATCTGGATGTTGCGCAGATCAGGTGAGAATGCGAGAATGCGTAGCGTGCGCTATTCCCAGCCTACACGCCGAAAGCGTTCTGGCCGGTGCTTGATTTCATTCGTGATTACTTGAGGTCAGGCTCTCTGTGACCGGCAGCCGGGCGGGTAGCAGTGCGTGTTGCTATCCGGCGACAATGCCAGGCCCAGTAGTTACGAAACAACCTCAAGAGCGCACAAGCGTTCTTGAGGCTGTCATTCATCATCGGCTGGCGTCAGTGGGACAACGCCGGCCGCCTAGAAGTCGTTGCTGGTCACGACAATCTGCTGAGTAGCTGGATTGTAGGTTATCGTCAGGTCTAGCGTGTCGGCGATGAACTGCAGCGGCAGCACTGTCCGGCCGCGCTTCACGTACGGTGCCAGATCTACGCGGCGGGTCATTCCGTTCACGTCAATTTCGGGATTACCTATCGTCAAGTGTACGTCAGTGGTGGCGTTGATGGCGCGAACTTCCTTGGTGATCGGGAACCAGTAAAGCACTCCGTCGGTGTGTTCGAACAGTTCGCGCAGGGGCCCGGTCGTGATGCCGTTGAGGGTTTCCGGTGTTGACCGTAACTCCAGCGCCTGGCCGTCAAAGACGACTGCGATGTCCTTGACCTTGGATTCAACAACCGCCAGTTGAGGTAGGTCGGGCCTGGTAGTGCCAGCCGGGGAACTGGGGAGTTCACCTTTGGGTAGCATTGCCAGAGAGCTATGGCTGGCCGGCACTTTGACTGCTTCGGTGGCGGCCAGCTCCGGCTGCTGCTGCACTGGCTCGGGCGCAGGAGGCACGGGCTGCGTGGGTGCTTTCGCTACGGTTGTCTCCGGGCTGGCAGGCTGCGTCGTGCGTACCGGCAGGGAGACCGCTAGCACACCATCGCCGGGCATGATCGTGTTGACAGCTTGGAATGTGGGGATTGCCTCGTCGAGACGTGCCACCGAGGGTGCAGTTGCGGGCAGGGGCTTGACTACCTGCGGCATGGATGTCCGTTGGCCAGCTGCTGTCAGCTCACTGCGTGTCAGTGTCGCGTCAGTGCTAGTACGGCTTGGCGGCGTCACGGGTACACTGGGCGCAATAGTTGGCAATGGAGTAACGTGCGCCGGCGTGGTGATCCGGGGTGTGCCTGAGTAAATGGCGAACAGCGCGCCGGGTTCCGCGGTTTGCAGGCTCAGTGCAGCAATCCGGCTGTACTCTGCAGTGCCTACTACCGGCGGTATGGCGGGGCGTTCGATGGTCAAGGTAGGTCTGGGCGCGACCACTTTTAGTTGGCTCACGGTCGCGATGTGTCGGTCCGGCACGGCGGGTTCTGTCGCCAGTGTTGCCGGAGCGCTAACGTGGCTCGACTGCGACGGCGCCGGTGTCGGAGTCAATGGTCGGCGAACCACCGCAAGGCTGCCCTGGCGGGGTGCGGTGCGGCCGATCTCGACGGGTCGGCTCGTGCCAAATTCGGTGATGGCGATTCCTGGATCCTTGGGGGTCTCAGGTACCCTCAGTACGCTGCCGGGATATCCCAGGCGTGGAGCCGACGTATAGTCTGCGGTAGTGCCGGCATCAAACTCGATGGGGCTTTGCCGTCCTGTCACTGATGTCGCGTAGGCGGCTGCCAAGGTCGGTTTCTCAAAGAGCTTCGGAGGCGGCGCGAGCCGGGTCGCGGGCATGGACACCTTTTGGCCGGCGAAGGTCTGCGTGCTCGGCTTCGGCTCAATCAGTGGCGGTGGCGTGACAGTCTTGTGCGCCATGCTCTCCTGCACGACGACGGGCGGGGCGACAGGTGCGGGCGACAGGGTCGTCGGCACCGCTGGCGTTGATGGACGCACCACCACACTGAGTGGCGGGGTCAGTGGGGGTGTTACAGGCGGCCGGGCCACTTCAGGTTTGGGCTGCGGTCGTACAACTACCGGTGCCGGTGGCGTGGTCGGTGGCGGCTCAACTGCAGGCGCAGTTGTAGCGGTTTGCGGAGGAACCGGAGGGGCGACAGCGACTCGTGCCGACGGCGTGGCGGGCGTCGGACTGATGGGCGGTTGCGTGGTAGTCATGGGCTGTGTGGTCTGTGGCTCCGCCTCGGATGCCTTCATTCGGGTCATGGCGTGGTTCTCGACGAAGACGGTTATCTGTGCCGAGCGCGCCTCGTTATTTGCGGCGTCCACTGCCGAGGCTTCCAGCACGTGGATGCCATCGGCTACGTTCTCGGTGTTCCACTGGTCGTAGTATGGCGGAGAGTTGTAAATCATCTTGTGCAGGCGGCCGTCAATGTAGAAGTAGACCTGCTGGACGCCAACGTTATCGCGCGCCTCGGCCCGTATCTCGACGAGGCCCGACAACTTCGCGCCCTGTGCGGGGTAGTAGATATTGATGGTGGGGGGTATGACGTCCTTACCGTCGGTATCGTCGGGGGCGGTGGTCTCGGTCACGGCTCTACGCACGGTGACAGAGATAGTTGCGCTCCCACTGGCGCCGGCACTGTCAATGGCCTTAGCGGAGATAGTGTGACTGGTGGCGGCGGCGAAGCTGAAATCCCAGGAGAATGACTTGATGCCGCTCTTCTCGGGCGCGGCGAGATTGGCTTTCCTCACCAGCTCGTTGTCAACATAGATTTCCAGCGCCGTTACCGGGTCATCAGTGTTGGTGGAGTAGGCGATATCCATCCAGATGCTGCCGCTAACAACCTGGCCCTGCTGGGGCTTGAGTATTTGCACTACGGGGCCGGCGAAGGCAGTGGTGGGCGCCACTGACATGAGGATGAAACTCGCCAATAAGAGCGCATATAGATACGACGAACACAGCGACCTGAGGCTTGACATCGTAACTATGGCCTCCCTGACTTCAGTTTATGCTGCATTGATACCGGAGCCATGCTAATGTCCTCAGGTGGGGCGTCGCACCTTGGTGTTTGGTGCGGGCCCAGGCTTTCCACCTGCGTGATGCGTCAGTCCATTCCAGCAAGTTAGACGGTAGCACACCCGGAGGCCAGATGTCAAGGCATCACGACGCCTTACTCGGCCTCTACATGCAATTCAAATTTATAGCCGACTCCCCACACGGTGACCAGACTCCAGGGCACATCATAGGTCTCCTGGAGCTTGTATCGGAGGCGCTTGATATGAGTGTCAACTGTGCGCAGGTCACTGCCCACGGGGCGGTATCCCCACACCGCTTCGACGATTTCATCGCGGGAGAAGACGCGTTTGGGTTGCGATGCGAGGAAGAAGAGCAGATCAAACTCTTTGGGCGTCAACTGCTGGACCTGACCCTTCACCAGCACCGTGCGTGTGGCGAGGTCGAGATGCAAGTCGGGATAATCAAGCTCCTTCTGTTGAGCTGCGGCTTTCTCGGTCAAGACTGTGCGGCGCAGCATCGCCCGTACCCGTGCCGCCAACTCTCGTGCACCGAACGGCTTGGTGATGTAGTCATCAGCTCCCAGTTCGAGACCGACAACCTTATCCACCTCTTCATCCCGGACGCTAACCATGATGATCGGTACGTCGCACTTTGAGCGGAGCCGCCGACATACCTCGAGCCCGTCAATGCCCGGGAGTATCACATCAAGTAGTACTAGGGCAGGCTGCTCGCGTTCGCACAACTCGATGCCTTCCTCGCCGCTCGCCGTTTCGATGAGCGCAAAACCTTCTCGGCTCAGCGCTGCACGGACGAAATCCATGGATGCCTCGTCATCCTCAATGACGAGAATCTTGTTCTTATCTTTATCCTCCATGGCATTCCCCCCAATCATTGGATAACGCTTTGTATTAGACCCAATCAGCCAGATTATTGGCGTCAGTATAACATACTTTAGACAGTTATACAAACATTGTTGCCGGTAATACGCGGACGCTATGCTGTCACTTACTGCATATGGTTGTTGAAATGTACCGATATGACGGGCATCCACTCGTACAACAGGAACTCTACGCGGCCAATCAATAGTGATAGCCGTGCCATTACGGTGTTGCCGAAGCCGGCTCCGAAAGCCACCATCAAGAACCATATCCCAATCTTTGACGTTACGCCCAAAGTGCCCTCGTGCGGTTTCGAGAAATAGAAATACGTTAGCGTGCAGATGACACCCAGTAACACGATCAGAGAACTCAACGCCAGGCCCCAGTGGATGCCGCCGAGGCCAAGCACAGGCTTCATTGTCGCCTGCGCCTGCTCCAGTAATTGTGTCTGGACAGCCGCAGGGATACTGGCGCCCGAAAACAAACCGACCGTGAAAGCGATGGGGTATCGCGAAAGCCAGTCGTACCTGGGTATGAACCGCGCCAGCATCAACAGGCCCAGCAGTCCGGGTATGAGCACCCAGTAGTTGGCGGCCTCCCCGGGTGTAGGCCCCAGTTGGGGCAGCAACTTGAAGATGAGCAACGGCAGGGCGGCCTGCTTCCAGACGATGACAACCCCATAACCGGCCGATATGCCGACAAAAAGGTGCTCGGCGAACTTGTACACGGGGTTGTCGCCAATGAGGAAGGACAGAATAGCGAACGTCAACGCAGCCTGCAACCATAGGCCGAGCACATATGTGTTGAGGCTCAGGCCCATTATGATTAGCTGATTGCTTTGCTGTAGCTCACCCATCGGCGTTTCCTTCAACAACTGCGCGGCGCCGTAGTTCTCCTGCTGCCACTACGTCCGCCTCTGCGAGGCCCTGCCTGTTACAATATATCCGACATTGCCCAGCACAATGAAAAGAATGATGAGCAAGTGTGCGATGGATTGCGAAGACATGCCTAGTATGCCCAAGCCGGGAACTTCGACGAGGTCTTCGTACTCGGCGGCGCCCTTCAGGCCGTTGATGAGGCCGACGAACTGCTCCGACTTCCAGTACGGGTAGAGGTCGGTTGCCATTACCGCCGTCAGGCCGACGCCCATCTGCAAGCCGTATTGCTCGTGGGCATAGGCAACCCAGGCCAGGGGCAGACTGTTAGCGGCAAAGTCCATCATCAGCGCAATATCGCTATAGTCGGCGACGTCCCTCATCATCGGCATCGCCGAGAGCTTATTGCCGCGCGCATCCATGTCCTCGAAGACGCGGACGATGTCCTTACCCATGCCGAGGATGACCGCCACGCCGCCGGGCTTGAAGCCGGCATCCACGTAGTCCACGCCGTACTCCTTGTTCATTTCCAGGGCCATCTCGTCGAGGGCCCGTCTGATCATGAGTGCGCCCTGTGGGTGCAGCGTCATCGCCAGAATGCGGTGTCCCTTCTCAAAGGCATGCCTGACAACGGCTTTGGCCATCGGCTCGAGCTCCGGCATCGAGGCGGGGCTATAGTCGAACGACATCTGAATGACAGAGCCCGGGGGTAGTTGTTCGATGTAGTCATGGACAGCCGTCGTCGAGGGGCTGTGCTTGCCCACAGGCAGCTTCAGATTCATCAAGAACGGTATCACGACTGCGGCGAGGATCACCAAATAGATCCATCGCCGGTCTATGCTTTCGAGTCTCTGTAGCAGTGTCGTCATGAGCCTCTATCCGCCCAGGTGCGACCTCTCGATGCCCAATATGATGCGCAGCGAGGTCGCAATTGAGCCCAGCGCGACGCCGAAAAGAATGCCCCGCTTGCCCGCGACTGCCGGGTACTGCATGATCCATTCATATACATCGGGCATCCTGTCATATATCATCTCGCCGATGGGAACGCGCCCCAACATCACGATAACTGCAGTCACCAACAGCAGCGTTGCCTCGATGTTGCGCGCGCGGAACGTGCGGTATGCCGCCGAGGCGATGAAGAAGGCCAGCAGCGCGAACATCGTCGCATCCAGCGGCACCTGGACATTGTTGAACAGCCACTCGAAGGTCGCTCCGTCCTGTACCTCGGTTAGGCGTTGCCCGATGCTACCCTCTCCGGTTCCGTAGAGGATTCCGGCCCACACCATCAGACCGAATGAGAGCAGTGTCACAGCGTTATAGCCATATCCCGACCGGCGCCTGCGTATCTTGTCCCAGTGCGTGCGGAAAAGACTCCCGATGCCCAGGACAAGAGCAAATGCGCCGATGATGCGCGCCCAGTCCAGCAGCAACTCATACCCCTGTGTCGCGACTGCGTGGGGCACAAAGAACTGGACGATCATGAACACACCGGCGATGAAGCCGATAGCCAAAGGAATGTATGTGCGTACCGCTATCCTAGATCAACTCCACTCATCTGCTCTACTCAATGATGGACATCAAACCAATTAACAAAGCTTTTGAGGAATTCCCAGTCTCCGTGGATGGCACCGATTGTCGCCGCCGCCGCGCCCAGCAACAGCATCGCAATGATGACGATCTTGCCGATATCCTGTCCCTTCAGTTGGGCCACCAGTAGCGGATTACGAGACAGATAGGCGCTGGCGGCGTACAACTCTTCGCCCATCAGAGTATAATCACATGCGGTGATGAAAAACGGTAGCTGCGTGTCGGCGTCGGTGCCGGCTATCTGGATGGCACCGGAAGCGCTGCCGGTTTCGGCCAGGATCAACGCCTCGGCAAAGAAATAGCCCATGTAGAAATTCGCGGCCGGCTTTTCGCGCAACATGATCCCGTCCACTGCCGCGACGTAGCCGAACTGGCTGTCGGTCACGAAGAAGATGTTCTCCGGCTCGTAGTTCTGCGGCTTGCCGGCTTCGAGGTACGCTTCGCGGACGATCTCGCGCTCGGCGGTCATCACTATGGGGTCCTGGCAGGGTACCAAGATGGGCGTCTCATAAGCCGCGGTACGTTTTGCCAGATGCCCGAGGATCAGCATCGCGGCGATGGTAGCAATATCACTAATACCGGAAAGGCCGGCGACGTACAGTATCGGCTGCCCCATTTCAGTGGCGCGCCCGATAGCATCATTGACCGCCTCTAAGCCGGCGATGGGCCGAATATAGCTGTCTCTTCGTCGCGCCAGGTAGATGGTCAGCAACACGATGGTTGAGTACCCGAGAACCCATACTAGCACATTGGTGCGTTTGTTATTATAGGGCTTCCCGGTCGGCCTGACCGGCGCAGCCGAGACCGTGGCGCGGGACCTGCTCACATCTCGATTGGTCCACCGCAGCCGATCGTCTTCGGCGACGCGTGGGCCTTCGTCCGCCGGCACATATACGGCATTGACTTCCACCAAATACCTGCGCCATGGCACGATATTGCCGACTGTGGCCTGAGTCGTGTTCCCATCGGGCACCAGAGCGACGAGTTCGAAGTCCTTCGCCGGACTCGTCGTGGAAAACGCGATTCTGCCAAGATACGAGCCCCCAAGCTGCTGCAGGTGCACTTCGTATCCGCCGAGCATATAGGCGCCAATATCCGCCACGGGCGGCGCTTTCCATGTGACTATCGCCTTGGTCCCCTCGTCATCCTCGGCATCGTCGGCGATCGCGACCTGGGTGGGGGCGGGGAAATGCCCTTGTGCCGCCGCCAAGGCACACAAGGTCGCAAGCAACAGGACAAGCCATCCAGCTGTGAATAGCGGCCTCATCCCTGGATCAACTCCACATTGGCGCGCGGTACGGTGACGACAGTGCCCTCAGCGAGCCGGGCCTGCAGCACCCTCACTTTCGCTTCGGTCGGTATCTGTTCGGGTTCCGGCGGGAGCGCAACCACTTGCGCGAGTTGGCCGAAATATGGCTCTCTGATGAGGCGGACCTGGCTGCCGATACTCATCAGGGAGACGGGCTCCTCGGTGGGGCCGGGTCTCGCCGGCGCCGTGCCGGATACGATAATCTCGGGCCGGATTACGCCGGCACGGATCTGGGTGGCTCCGCTGACTGAGGCCCGCCGGCCGGCAAGTCCTTTGAGTATCCTGAAGGTCCGCTCCGCCATTGCAAGTTCGCCGAAGCCTTCGGTGATGATGAGCGTTACTGGGATATCTTCCTGTCCGGTGATAGCGACACCGAGCGCCATGCCGGTGAACTCATCCAGGTCTTCCGATGCGATGCCTCCGGCTGCGACCGCGGCAGCCCCGTGCTCGATAGCCGCGCGGATTCCCTGAATCGTGACCACCGACCCGCCGACGACTACACAGCCTTTGCAGCTATCATCTACGAGCTCCGCAGTCAGCGGCTGCTGCGGACTCTGGACTGGCACCTGCAGTTCCCCATAGCGTTCTCCACCGACACCGAAGATGCCCTGCACGAGCGCACATTCGGTCGCGACCGTCACGCCTTCGCCGTGGTGAACCTCGACAACTGTTCCGTCAACATACGCGTCGAGTTCCACGGGTACCGGCTCGCCGCGGAAGAGCACCTGGCCGGTGGTATGACTGATCGTCTCGATAGTGCCACCGATTGGGGCTTTGACGAAGGAATGGAAGAGTCCGAAGAGCGCCTTCGTCTCGGCGAGTATTTCGCCGTGCTCGATGACATCGCCTTCGGCCTTGAGCATGAAGTTGTGGATCTCGTCGGGTTGACAGTTCAATTCATGGGCGATATTGAGCGTGTGTACGCGCCCGGGCAGCTCCGTTGAGGCTACCACATCGGTGGCCTTGACCACGTCGCCGACCTTGACGTGGACAGTGCCCGGCAGTGGCAGCCTTCTAAGCTTGCGCACGGAGGTTCGCTCGGTCACTCGCAGTCCCGGCGTATAGGCATGGATAACGTTCATGATCCCGCCACCTCCGGATACGCCTGCAGCGCCGCCTGCCACTTCCGCATCGTTTCGATACGCTGGTGTTGATCGTCCGGGAGATGCAGGGGTCGGCCTCTGGCATCAATGATGAGGCCCACCTGACCGCCGGTGACTTCGGCCGTCATCGCCCGCCCCTTTCCTGCACCGACATCAACTCCGAGCACCGGGTCGGCCGTGATCATTGCCGTGTCACCTTCGCCGAGCTCGACGAGCACAAAATCGCCCCAACTCACATCGAGCTTGCGCTCGCCGTCAGGCATGTGCAGCGTAATGTGGAGGCATTTCTTCCCTTGCCGGTACTTGCCCACAGGTGCCAAGCAGCACCCAAGTGGAACCAGACAGTCGCGCCAGAAAACGTCCGTCGCGGCCTGTTCGTGTACGGCGGCCAGCACACCCAGTTGCGGCATCATGAAGATCGAGTCGACTGCCAGGCGTGTGAGGCCCTCCGGTAGAAAAGCGTCAATCAGCATCATTGCCGCCTGGCTACGGCGCGGCGCATGAGAGAGCACGCCGCCGGAACCGACGATGAGATCCAGTTCCATCATATTGACCAGCGTGGCACCGGACAACTCCTGAGAGAATGAGTCGGCGATATCCCGTTCTGTCTGCACGCCCTTCAGTCCGGCGGCCAAGGCCTTGTGCTGGTCGAAGGCCAGCCGCAACGCCTCGCGGGCTATGCCATGTTCGACATGCAGGGCCGGGAGTTCCTGGGGGATCGTCGTCGGCCGGATCATCTTGTTGCGAACCTGGTTTATCACGTCAGCGCTGTTGACCTGGTATGGAACCCACCGCAGAGCATTGTCCACGCCGGCTTCAGCCAATACATTGGCGACGGAGTAGCTCATGCCGAGGTTGGCGGACACAGTGCGGTTGAACTGGCCGTCGAAAACACTGAAGACATCAGTAGTCGCCCCGCCGATGTCCACTCCTACCGCATTGATATGCTCTTTTTCGGCCACCATCTGCAGCAGGTTTCCTACCGCTGCGGGCGTTGGCATTATGTCTGCGTCCGTCCAGGGTACGAGCTTGGCGTAGCCGGGCGCTTGCGCCATGACATGGTGTAGAAACAGGTCCTGGACGACGAGCCGCGTCGGCTGGAGATTTTCGCGTTCCATAGTCGGCCGGAGGTTATCAGTGATAGTCAGTTCGGCGACGTCGCGGAGGGTTTCCTCGATTGCGGCGCGTGCATCCACGTTTCCGGCATAGATAATCGGGAGGCGGTATGATGCTCCGAGTCGTGCGGTCGGGTTGGCTGCCGCCACCAGTTCCGCCATCTCGACAACCCGGCGCTCCTCACCGCCATCCACGCCGCCGGAAATGAGAATCATGTCGGGGCGCAACTGGCGCATTCGCTCGATGCGCTCATGGGGTAACCGCCCGTCATCGAGGGCCAAGACATCCATGACGATCGCTCCGGCCCCCAGCGCCGCCCGTTGCGCCGACTCCGCAGTCATCCGCCGCACCAGACCAACGACCATGATTTGCAGCCCACCGCCGGCCGAACTCGTGGACAGATACAGGTCTGTCCCCGTGTCGCCTGCTGCAGGCCGGATGATGCTCTCCCCATCCAGCAGCCTGCGCCCGGCCAGCTCCTCGACCTCGGCAACCGCATTGAGCACGCCCCGTGTCACATCCTCATGTGGCGCCTCAACGGTGGTCGGTGCCTCGCCTCGCGCCACCAGCCGATATTCCCCATCCTGCCTCTCGATGAGGATCGCCTTTGTGGTCGTGGAGCCACAGTCCGTGGCGAGGATCCTGGTTATCTCCGGCTCAGTCATACTTGCTTCCCGTGCTGTGTTGCCGTTTTACCCTCAACTATACCCACTCAGGAAGTACTTTATTCCCTCTATACGTGGGGGGGGCAACCGGGCAGGTACGGTCTCCCGCTGTCATCTCTGGCGCACGTGCCGACTAACAGCGCGTCCGGGTCCTCAACGTGCCTCTTTTGCCCGCAGCGACTCAGTGATACGGCAAGGCGGCTCCTGCACGGTCTCCCTCCCGTTACAGCAAAGCCCACACAAAGTATTGTATGGGCTCTGGACATCTTGGACTTGCGCTGGCCGGCAATTGGCGGAGTGCTGCTCCGCGTCAGAATGGCAACAAGGTAATGGACTGGGATACAAGCGCGAAGGCGATGGACAGCATCGAGACCAGCCCCATCCCGCAGGCGAACCCGGCGTATAAGACAGGTGGCCATTTCTTCCAGTTGTCCTCTCCGAAGCGCTTGCGCATATAGTAGCGGCCGATGAGCGCGCCGCCGAACTCGACGAAGATGAAGTGCGGCATGATACTGAGCCCTCGGATAAACCCGTAGATGAGCAGGACCGGGAAGTTCAGCAGATTCAGCAGCCAATAGGTAAAGAGCCCGAAGCCCAAGCCGCCGACCATCACCCACGGCTTGATGGCGCGCTCGAACATCTCGGCGTGCCCGCCTTCGGTGGTTGCTGAGAACCACACCCACTGCTGCAGCGCGGTGAAGTCCCAGAACTTCTGCGCATACGGATACTGCACACTGGGTATCGGGTTGAGGCGCCAGATGTAGCTCCAGAACATGAAGCTGCAGATGAGGATGATGGGGAGAGTGAGTACCTCGGCCTTGAGAACCGAGGTGAAGCGAGTTCCCGTGAGCTCCACTTCGCGGAACTTCTGGCTGGTGGCTCCGTAGTTGCTCAGGGGAATCGGCGCAAACCAGATGTCAACACCCTTGTAGCCGCTGAAGATGAATGTCGCTTCGCGGATCATCGGGAAGGAGATGAACTGGCCAGTCAGGCCGATCATCCGCGCGTTGACGTATGATTGGAATGGCGTCCAGATATAGCCATAGATCAGAATGAACACTACTGGGAAGTCCGGCACGAGCACCCGGCAAAGAATGACATAACCCGTCGTCGCCAGGAAGAACAGGGCCAGACAGAGATACGGATTGAAGTCCCCACGGTCTGCCTTCGGTGCACCAAAGCCCAGTGCGCTGCCGGTGTTGCCTTCTCGTTGCGCATCCATATACTGTATGTAGCTTTTGTACATACCGATGAAAGCGACTGCGAAGGCGGTGCCAATACCAAAGGAGAGCCACACGTCAATCTGTGTTGCCCACAGTGTGCGCGTGGATTCCATCCCCGGGCGCCACGTGGGCATATTGCCCGTTTTGACCAGGATCGGGTTGACAATGAGCGTAGCCATGGCTCCGCAGAAGGAACCGGCAACCATCCAGAACGGTAGTACGAAGCCCACGAAGAGCAGAGCCAGGTTAGTGCCGACGCCGGTCGCAGCGCCCGGCAGGAATGCCTCGGTGCCGGCAGTGAAGTCTATCCACGGGATCGGCAGGATCGCCACCGGGGCCTGTAACATCACACCGGTCAAGGTCGGCAGCGCCACGTAGATGAAGCCAAAGGCGATGCCGATCATGGCACCGATGGAGAACAACCGCCAACGCCATGTTTCCTCTTTGCTCGAGGCTTCAGCCAGTGCCGTTGCCCCCTGCGCAGTGATCGGGGCCAGCGGGTAAGGCAGCTTCTCCCCATCCGACATCAAGCGGTAGAGCACATAGCCGAACGTGAACCAGGCGACTCGCGATAGGATGTTGGTCGCCAGTAGCACGCCAACGGCCGCTGCCCAGTCGGAGTGAACGAAGGTGCGGTTGCGGATCGCGACGGAATCGGGGGGCGGCGTCACCCAGTTGGGCACCTGCTCGCCCAATCCGCCCGGCGCCGAAGCTCGGAGGAACTGGTTCCAGACAAGCTTTGCGAACGGTCCACCCGCTAGCGCCAGCCCACCTGTCATGGCCGTCAGACCGCCGGCGATATAGTAGAGGACATAGACCTCCTGCCGCGTGAGTGTCGTCAAGGACCTGCGCGCGACTTCGGTGAACAGAATGATCGTGGTCCATTCTGCCGCCGGGCCCATTGTCTGTCCTGCAACGAGACCGAGATATATGGACCCCGGCATCATCACAAAACCGATGAACAGTGCACCGATAACCGTCTTCCAGCCGAACCCTTCCTTGTACTCGTCGGGCGCCAGCATCAAGTCTCGGTATTCTTGCAGCTCTTCGATTTCCCGCATCTTCGCCATGGACGGACTTGCTCCAATTCGGAAAGATTAGCGCCCCAAGTACATAACAAGAGCAACGTACAAAACGCTGTTTAGCATACTACATCCGGTCATTTCCTGCAACCGTCACCGGACTCCTTCTCGGCAAACAGCAATGTCTATGAGTTTTTTGCCACCGTAAGTTCGCCGGCGCTCGGCCGAATTCCTGCTTGTAGTCGCCAGCGATTAACTGCCTTGCCTACCGTGCATCCGCTCTCGCGTCTCGCATCTCCGCGAGCAGACTTTTGGCTTGTTCCGTCATGAAAAGTGCCACGATCGCTTGGTTCACACGTTCGGGCTCCATTGCCATATACAACTTGCCGACATCCAGCTCGGGCGGCAGCAGCACGCCCAACTCAGCGAGAAGTTCCTTCTGTGCCGCGGCGAACTCCACCTGGTTCATCTCCGTAACGCGGCTGAAGAAGGCCTGCAGGTCCTCGATCATTCCCTCATCCAGTTTCTCAGGAACCGCCTCGCCAATCGCCTTCAGGAGCTTGTCGGAGCCTTCCTGGCGCTTATCGGGCTCATCCTGTTTCATGATGCGGTTAAGTGCGCTGAGAACGATCGCGGCGGTCCTGATGCCGGCGTTTTCCTGCTGACGTATTCCCATGGCGCCTTGAGTGAGGGCACTGAGTTGCTGCGGGTTCAGCAGAGCGCGGATGAGCTGGACTCTCTGCTGGTCCTCATGGCTTTTGCCGACGGGGGCGAACGCATCCTTTCGTGCGTCCTTCAGGAGTTGCC
>Ga0180431_10002991_pt1 | contig 22117 bp, 17 predicted proteins | sample SS_ome_11_FD_132459 | JGI IMG/M metagenome (GOLD analysis project Ga0180431, IMG submission 132459) | Hypersaline lake sediment archaeal communities from the Salton Sea, California, USA - SS_1_MS_1 metaG | ecosystem: Environmental > Aquatic > Non-marine Saline and Alkaline > Hypersaline >...
CTTGGCGGGATCGGTATCCTTGTAGAGGAAGTACTGATCCGAATCCACACCGATGGCGTAGCGGTCCTTGTCCTTGGCCGCATCCAGGAGCCCGATTCCGGTCTCACCGGCCACGTTGAAGGCGATGTCCGCTCCCTGCTCGTACTGGGCCAGCACCAGCTCTTTGCCTTTACCCGGATCGTTGAACAGTCCCGCGTAGGAAACCAGAACCTCCACATCCGGATCTATGTATTTAGCCCCTTGAACGTAACCGACCTTGAAGTCATTGATGACCGGGATATCCATACCGCCGAGAAATCCCACAACCTTCTCGGGATTGGACTTTGGCATATCCGATGAGGTGACCAAAGCAGCCAAGGCTCCGACCAGGAACGATCCCTCGTTCTGGGCATAGAGAATCGAGTAGACGTTGTCCATTCCTTCCAATGAATAGTCCACAGAGGTGTCGTATGTGATGAAGACTTTCTCCGGATGCTTGGGAGCCAGCTTTTGCAGATACTCCACGGTCTGCCAGGTCCCGGCGATGACGATGTCCCACTCCCCTTCGGCCAACTGGGTGATATCCGGTTCCCAATTCGCCTGCTCGTAGGTACCTTCGATGGTCTTCGTCATAAAACCGAACTCTTCGGCTGCCTGGGTTACACCACGGTTGGCCGAGTCGAAGAAGGACTTGTCCCCGAGGGTGCCATTGACGTACAACACGACCCGGACCTTCTCCTCTCCCTTGGCTGCGGCCCCCTCTTCCTTCTTGCAGGCTGCCAGGCCGAGCAGACTAAGGGTGACGAACACGACCAGCAGTACGTACAGTACTTTTTTCATCTCTCCCTCCTTCTGAAACTACAGGAATACTGATTTACGCCAGATTGCGTATCTCCAACAGTACTCTTTGAAACCCGGGTTTGTCAATTTCAGTAATCAACATCGCCCGTTCTCCCTTCTTTAGGACACTGGCCCCCCGCCGGGGCGAATCCGTGGGTTCCATCTTCAGATCGGCTCGGACACGTTCCCGGGCAATAGCCGGATCTGCGACATAGGCCATGGTGATAGGATCGGGGAACATCGCCACCCTTGCTCCATAGACCTTCTCGATATAGGAAAAAAAGGTTTGATGCATGTCGAGGAGCAGCTTTCCCGCCTTGCTGTCTCTCAATCCGAGAGCCCGGATCTGCTCTTCGGTGTGAGCTATCTTCACTGCGGCGTCCCAGGGAACCACGGTCAGGGGCACCCGGCTCTCCATCACGGCCTGGACGGACTCGGGGTCGGCGTAGTAGTTGAACTCGGCGTAGGGTGTTACATTGCCAGGCCCCACGGCCCCGCCCATGGAGACAATCTCACCGAGCAGATCTTCCAGCTCCGGATAGAGGTTCAGGGCCGTGGCCACGTTGGTCAGCGGACCCAGAGCCACGAGGGTCAGCCCCGGGTTCTCCCGCGCCAGATGAAGGAGCCCGTCCGCAGCCTCTGCGTTCTCGGCCCTTTTCCCGGTTTCGGGAAGCTGCACATCTCCCAGGCCATTGCGGCCATGCACCCCGGCGGCGTGGTGCGGCCCGGCGACCAGGGGCCGGGAAGCCCCTCGATACACCGGAATCTCCTCACGGCCCAGGAAGGCAAGCAGGCGCAGCACGTTCTCGGTAACCTGCCCAACCCCCACGTTGCCGTTTACCGTGGTCAGGCCCGTGACCCGGAGCTCCGCACTGGCCAGAGCGATCATGATGGCCACCGCATCATCGACCCCGCAATCCGTGTCGATGAGTAGCCTCTTCATCATTTCAGTTCCTGATTTACCGCGTCCAACAACTCCTGGATCTCGAAGGGTTTTCCCAGGTAGGGAATCCGATTTGACTCTATAAAACCGATGGTTTCCGCACTGACCGTATCACCGGTAATAAACAGGAACCGTCCCGGGGGTTGCGATCCGGCGGAGGTCAACCGCTTGTACAGATCGATACCGCTCAAGCGGGGCATGCGTACATCGCAGATGATCAGGTCGTAGCCCGTCGCTGCAATCTTCTCCAGCGCGTTCAACCCATCCGTTCCGGTCTCCACCTGATAGCCGGCCTGCTCCAGCACACGGACTATCATGGCTCGAACCACCTCATCATCCTCCACAACCAGCAGGCTCCCGATTCCGTTTTTTTCAATCCCCGCTTCCGGACTGTTGGTTTTTTCCGTGTCGGTATCCTGCAAAGAAACCACCGGGATCTGTACGTAGAAACGGGTGCCCTTCCCCGGCGTGCTCTCCATCCAGATCTGCCCGTCGTGTTCGCCGATTATTCCATGACAGACCGACAGACCCAAACCGGTCCCCTTGCCGAGCGACTTGGTCGTAAAAAAAGGATCGAAAATCTGGGTCTGAAGCTCCGCCGATATTCCCGGACCATTGTCGCCGATACAGATGCGGATGGAGGTCTCTGCGTTTGCCCGATCGATCTGTATCAATTCCGAAGACACGGCAAGCAAACCGCCGCCGCTGGCCTCGAACATCGCTTCGTAGGCGTTGTTGATCAGATTGACGAACACCTGCTGCAGCTGATTGGCATCGGCCATGGTCGCGGGAAGATCTCCGGCAAGATCCAGGCGGCATTCGACGTTTCGGGATTGAAGCTCGTAGGCCAGGATCTTCAGCGTGCTGTTTAAAATATCATCAATATCTACAGGGTGTCTCTCCGGGCGCTGCTGTCTGGAAAAATCGAGAAGGCTGCGTACGATCTTCCCCGCCCGGTGCGCTTCCGCTACCAGCTTCTCCAGATCCTGCTCGACATCTCGGCCGAGCTTACCGGTCTGCAGCAACTGGGCGATCCCGATGATCGCGGTCAGGGGATTGTTCAACTCATGGGCCACGCCGGCAACCAGCTTCCCGATGGCCGCCATCTTTTCACTCTGCACAAGCTTGTCCTGGGAGGTCTTCAGCGCCTCCAGCTGATCCTTCACGTTCTGGTGTAACTGGGCGTTTTCCACTGCAATCGCCGCCTGATGGGCGAAGCTCATGGCCAGATCCGCCTCTTCATCGGAATAGGCTCCCAGCTTCCGGCTGTCGATAGTCAGGCAGCCGATCATCCCGGCACTACCGAGCAGGGGTACGCTCATCCACCCCTTTACGTACTTGGTGTTTCCCCACCCGTGAAAGCGATCGTCCGCCGAGGCGTCTACCAGGATAAAGGGACGCCCGCTACGCTCGATCTCCCGCTCGACCTCCATAACCGGATAGGTCTTTCCCATGGCCGCATCTCCGGGCAGGTCCCTTCCGGCTACCACCCGCAGACAGTTGTCCTCCAGGAGCATCACCGATGCGCTGTCATAGGGGATGACCATACGCAGCTCCGTGAGCAGGCGATCCAGAACCTCATACAGATCCAGGCTCTGGCTCAAGGAAGCCAGGGAGGACTGCATGGCTTCGATCTGCCTCCGCTGGGTGCGCTCGGCTTCGTACAGGCGGGCGTTCTCGACGGCAATCGCCGCCTGATCGGCCAGCATCTTCAGGATACGCAGCTCCTCATCGGTAAACGGCTGGGTTTCGAATCTGGAGATGTTCATCACACCGACGATCCGCTGTTTGACCTCCAGGGGCAGGCCCACGATACTGCCGTTCCACTTCTTGGGGGAGTTCTTGTACAGCGGATGGGTACGAATGTCTTCGACCACGATGGGCTTTCCGGTCTCGGCGACTCTGTAGGTCATCCCGTTCCGCCTGGGTTCTGCGTACGGCTTGTCCCAACGGCCCTTCTCACCGGAGGCTGCGCCGAAGGACAGGGTCTTCCCGTCGTAGAGGAAGATATGGGCCAGATCTGCCGGCACGAGCTCATGAGCGCTGGCCAGGATAGAATCCAGAACAGTGGGCAGCTCCAGAGAGGCGGTGAGAGTCGAGCTGGTACGCTGGACCGCCTCCGCCTCATCCCGGACCTCCCGGTCCAGCTGTCTGAGCCGGAGGTTCTCCATCCTCGCGGCGATCGCCGTGGCCAGGAGCTGAACGAATTGGCCATCCCGTTTGCTGAAAGGCCGCTGTTCTGAAATCCTGAGAAGCAGGAACAGGCCCACGGACTGACCGGCTACGACCAGGGGCGAGGCCAATACGGCGGTCACCCCCAGATCCACCAAAGCGCTATGGGCGAACACGTACCGATTGTATTCACCGATGTTGACGGGATTCTCCTCCTGAAGCCCGAGGCTGACCATCAGCTCCGTAGCCAAACCCTTGGCGTGAAAGGTGTCTTGTGACAGCCCATAGGTGATTACGGTTCCTACCCCATTTACCGTCAGTTCTCCGCCGTTCTGAGAGCTGAGAATCATCGCCCCACCCTGAGCACCCACGGCTTCGGCGGCCGCGGAAACCACCGAAGGCAGTATCTCCGAGAGGTTCTGTGTACGGAAAACAGTACTTAGAAGTTCGTACAGGATCTTAGACTGGTTTCGAGCCAAGTTTTCCACCCATCAGCTACATCTTGTCCCATGGTACAGTTTAGCACAATGAGATAATTTTTATTTATACCCCTCGGGATAACGGTCTGTCGAGATCTTGGGACGGGCTTCCTAGTCCGTTTCCGATTGTTCGAGAACCTGGATTAACAGATCCGGTCTGTCGGTAATAATGCCATCGACTCCCCAATCGATCAGCCGCTTCATGATCCGGGGATCGTTGACCGTCCAGGGGATGACCTGCAAACCCAGCCGGTGCGCCTCCTCCACGTCCCGGCGGTCGATCTCCCGGTAGTAGGGGCTGAATATATCCGCTCCGAATGCATGAACAAGGGCGGGAATGCCGGGGTACTCGTCAAAATCCAAATCGGCCAGCCAGGGAGAGGATCCCTCTCCACCCGGCTGAAGGTTGTACCAGGCTCCGTCGATCGAAAAATTCTTTACCGTTAGGCAGACAACGGGAAGTTCCGGAGCCAGCTCTTGCACCACTTCCAGGGTCCGCCAGTCGAAGGACTGGATCGAAACCCGCGCTTCGAGGCCGTAGCGGCGGATCAAATCCAGGACCAGCTCGACGAACTCGCGGTAGCCGATCGTGTATTCGGGAAGCGGCGGATAGGTCTTGATCTCCAGATTGAAGCGTAAATCATCAGCCCCCAGGGAATCGACCAGATCGAAAACCTGGGCCAGCGAAGGGATCTTCTGCCCGGGAACCGGCTCCTGTTCCCGAAATCTGTACCAGTAGTCGCTGCCTCGCCTGATCTCTCCCACCGTGTAGCGCTGGAGCTGCTGGAAATCGAGATCTCTGATCAGGACCGTTGCATCCCCCCGGATGAACTCCCCGCTCGGACCCCGTGTGATTGTCGGATTGAGCCTGTAGTCATGGCTGACCACCAACACCCGGTCTCTGGTGACGGCCAGATCCATCTCCAGGGTGTCTGCACCCAGATCCACGGCGTGGGCAAACGCGGCCAGGGTGTTCTCCGGGCGCAGGGCTCTTCCGCCCCGGTGGGCCTGGATGTCGAAATCAGGACTCGAGTCAGCCCACAGCCCTATGGGGATCCCGAACATCGCCGGGGCAAACAGGCTTACGAAGATCAGGCAGAAACGTACCCCTTGCAGCAGCGAATCACTTCTCCGTACCAAGGGCGAATCCCCGCATGAAGCTCTCCTGCATGAAGAAGAACACGAGCAGAGGCGGGATCATGGTCATGACCACCCCGGCCATGATCACCCCCCAGTTGTTGAACGACTCCGTGGAGATAAGCATCTTCACCCCGATCTGCACCACCCGCATGTGCTTGGAGTTGGTGGCCATCAGGGGCCAGAGGTACTGGTTCCAGATGTAGATAAACTCGATCACGGTGAGCGCTCCGATGGTGCTGGCCGACAGGGGTATCAGTATCTGGAACAGGTAGCGTATAGGGCCACAGCCGTCCATCTTGGCCGCGTCGAGCAGCTCGGCCGGAACCTGGCGAAACCGCTGGACGAACAGAAACGTTCCCGTGGCGCTGGCCAGAAAGGGCACGATCAGCCCCCAGTAGGTGTCGATCCACCGGAGCTTGCTGGTGATGTCGAACAGGGCCACGATGCGCACGGGGATGGGCAGCAGCAGGGTCACCAGGACCACGAAGAACAGGACACTTTTCCCCGGGAAATTGAAATGGGTGAAGGCAAAGGCGGCCAGCAGGCTGAGCAGGATCTTGCCCAGGCTGACCATGAAAGCGATGAAGAAGGAGTTGAACATCAGCCGCCCCAGGTTGACGCTCTGCCAGGCGACGACGTAGTTGCTGAAGTTTCGGGAAGGTAGAAACTTAGGCGGATATGAAAAAACTTCCGCGGGTGTCTGGGTACTGATGATCACCGAAAGGATCACCGGAGCCCCCACGATCAGAATCGAGAGGATGATCAGGATATGCAGGATCGAACGCTGATACAGCTTCATTGTCATGGTTTGCTCCTCCCTATTGGTAGTGAACCCGTTTGCCCGTGGTGCGGAACTGGATCAGGGTCAGGCCCACCACTAGAGTGAAGAGGATGAAACTCTCCGCCGCGGCGTAGCCGGTTTTATGGAAGACGAAGAAATCCTTGTACAGCTGGTAGATCAGGATGCTGGTGGAATTGGCCGGACCTCCTTCGGTGAGCACATCGATCAAGCCGAAAGAGGCGAAGTAGGAATAGATCAGGTTCATCACCAGAAGGAAGAAGGTCATGGGCGAGAGCAACGGAAAGGTGATGATCCGGAAGCGCTTCACAGCTCCGGCTCCGTCTATCGAGGCCGCCTCCAGAGCCTCTCTCTGTACGTTTTGCAGTCCGGTTAGATAGAAGATGATGTTGTACCCCAGGTTCTTCCAGGTGGCGGCCATGGTCACCACGATCAGAGCCAGGGTACCGTTGGTCAGCCATCCCGGCTGCACCCCGAACAGGGTTTCGCTGAAAAAGATCAGGTAGCCGGTGGCCGGGTTGAAGAGAAAGAGGAAGATGGCCCCGGAGATGGCCGGAGACAGAGCGTAGGGCCAGATCAGCAGGGATCGGTAGACCCTCTGCCCCTTGAGCTTCTGGTTGAGCAGGATGGCGATCATCAGGGAGACAAAAAGTCCGACGACCACCACGGTGATCGAGAAGATCAGAGAGGTCACGAAGCTGCGGATGTAGTCGGGGCTGGTGAACAGCTTCCGAAAGTTGTAGAAGCCGGCGAAGATCTTGCGGATCCCGAAGGGATGAACCTTGTACAGGCTCAGGCGGAAGGTCTCGATTGCCGGGTAAAAGAGAAAGACGATCAGGATGAAAAAACTCGGCAGCAGCAGCAGGTAGGGCAGCCACTTGTTTTCAAAGGTAGATTGCATGGACTCCTCCCCTCTTCAGGAAATACATGAGAATCCTATTATTGCACGAGAATTGCTTGTCCTTCCATGGGACAAATTGCACCCGCAGGCAAAGAACGGCCGCGGAAATCTCTTCCCGCAGCCGTCAATTTCATCAGGAACAGGCTACATGTTCAGCTCGTTCCACTCCTCGATAGCCAGATTGGCTTTTTCGGCAGCCTCGTCAAGGGCCTGCTTGACCGTTGCATCCCCGGCGTAGACCTTCTGGATGCTGCCTTCCACCAGTGCGCGCACTTCGGGAAACACGCCGATCAGAGAGCCGGATGTATTCACAGTGTAGGGAGTCTCCAGCAGCTGGTTGAAGGCGGTGCGGAAGTTGGGATTGTCGTTGAACCAGCCCTCGGACTCCAGCTTTTCCATGGCGGTCTTGCGCACCGCGAAGTAGCCGGTGCCCTTGTGCCACTTCATCTGGGCATCATCCTCGGAGATGTGCTTGACCAGCTTGAAGGCGGCGTAGGTTTCGGCATCGGGATGCCCGGAGGACAGCCAGAGCGTGCCGCCGCCGATGGTTACTCCACCCTTGGCCCCGGCGGGCTTGGGCACATAGCCGGTTCCCAAATCCCAGCCGTTTTCCTTGAGCAGGCCGGTGAGCTGGTTCACGTCCGAGGTTGAGGACATGACCATGGCCACCTCTCCGGAGCCGAAGGCGGCCCGGTGATTCGACCAGCCCGGTCCAACGTCCAGGAAGTAGCCGTCCCGCTCCATGCCTGTCCACCACTCGAGCACCTTCTGACCGGGCTCGCGGTTGAACAGCACCTCCGTGGGAAACTCTCCCTTGCGGCCGTTGTCGTTGTTCACGAAGGGTTCATCCATGATGCAGTGCCACTCCTCGAAGTACCAGTCGTGGAGGTTCCAGGTGATCGGGGCTTTCAGTCCCAGGCTGGAATCTTTCAGCTTCTTCGAGTACTCGATCACATCGTCGAAGGTAGCGGGCGCCTTGTCCGGCAGGCCCACCTCTTCGAAGAAGTTCTTGTTGTAGTACAGCAGCGGGGTGGAAGAGTTGAAGGGCATGGAGTAGTGAGCTCCGCTGATGGTGTAGTAGTTACCTACGGGCGAGAAGAAGGCGTCCCAGTCGATGGTCTCCCACTTGGCCAGATCGCCGATCGGCACCACCATGCCGCTGTTGGCCATGCCCAGGGTTCCGATCTCGTAGAGGTGGAACACGTGGGGGGCGTTGCCCGCCTTGGCCGCGGCGGTGGTCTTGTTCAGGGTGTCGTTGTAGGTACCTGCGTACTGGACCACCACGTTGATGTTGGGATTCTGGTCCATGAAGTCCTGAACGATCCCCTCGATCAGCTGGATACGGGCTCCGCTCATGGCGTGCCACATATCCACAGTCACCGAGCCGGTGAGATCCGGCGCCTCCTGGCCTCCCCCTGCGAACAGCAGACCGGGAAGCAGCAGCAATCCGCAAAGAACGATGTGTAAAACCAGACGTTTCATCTATACCTCCTGTTGTTTTGGTCTGGCTCCTATTGTACGGGAGAAGGAGGTATCACGCAAGTTTTTTTCCGTGCGGGGATTCAATGATATTTTTTTTCAGTTCGGGAGACAGACCGGTTTTTCCCTCTACTCGCGATAGAGGATCTTGTAGAAGTAGCTCCTCGGATTGATTTCGGTGGGAAACTCCCGGAGGTTTCCACGGATGTATTCCCTTTCATACGTTGTTTGATCCGGGCTGATCCGTATCAGGAGGTAATAGTAACGATCTTGTTGGGTCTGGATTTTCGTTAAAATCGCTTTTTACCAGTACGCACCCCCGGCATCCTGCCAGGCCTCCTCCACCGTATAGGTCCAGACCATTGACGGCTCTGCGGCGTATGTCGTGGCGTAGTCTTCGCCCGTTCCGTCAGCCAGGAACACGCTCTTAGAGTCTTGCCGTTTTGGATTGTATTCGGGATTGACCCAGGTTCCGATGAGGGGTGCGAGGTCCGTATCCGCTGCTGCTGGTAAGACCATGGCCAACAGCAACAACGAGATGACGAAGAGCTTTTTCATTGTTTTTTTCCTCCAAGCGGATCGATTTTTACGGGGAAGCTCAGTTCTCTGCGTGTGCCGAAGTCGAGTAAAGGGCGAAAGACTGCTGTAAAAACAGTCGTACGATTCTAGCCTAATTCACGCAACCCCGCATGCCAACAAAAATGCCGCCGCGCCATGGGCCGCAGCGGCAGATATTCCAGATCCCAACCCAGCACCCTCGCGGCACCCGGCTCGTCTGCTTGAGAAATCCGGTCAGACCTCCTATGATGCTTGCCATGAGTCAACCCCAGGTGATCGTCATCGGCGGGGGCGGGACCGGGGCCGCCCTGGCCTACGACTTGGCTCTGAGGGGTCTTAAAGTCACCCTGCTGGAGCGGGGGGAGTTGACCTCCGGTACCACGGGCAGACATCACGGCCAGCTTCACTGCGGCGCCCGCTACGCGGTGCAAGACCGGGAGATCGGCCGGGAGTGCATGGAGGAGAATGCCATTCTTCGGCGAATCGCCCCTTCTTCCATCGAGTTCAACTACGGGTTGTTCGTCGCCCTCAACGCGGAGGACGAGCGGTACGCCGACAGCTTTGTTCCGGCCTGCGAAGCCTGCGGCATCCCCACTCGTCTGTTGACCGCCAATCAGGCCCTGGCCATGGAGCCCCGCCTCAACCCGAAGCTCCGCCTGGCCGTCCAGGTTCCCGACGGCAGCATGGACGCCTGGCGCCTGGCCTTGCAGTTCTTCGCCTCGGCCCGGGCTCTGGGCGCGGATATCCGCAACTTCTCAGAGGTGATCGGACTGAACCTTGTGGAGTCGGAAGAGGTCGGAACACACCACCGGGTCACCGCTGTCACGGTCCGGGATGTTCGCTCCGGAGAGGAGTACGAGTTGGAGGCCGACCTGGTGATCAACGCCTGCGGAGCCTGGTCCAGGCAGGTTGCCCGCATGGCGGGCATCGACATCCCGGTCAGCCCCTCCCCCGGCACCATGGTGGCGGTCAAGGGGCGGCTGACCAACATGGTGATCAGCCGCCTGCATCCGCCCGGGGACGGGGACATCATCGTGCCCCAGCGAAACCTGTCGATCATCGGCTCGACCCAGTGGCTGGCCGAGGATCCGGACAGCATCAGCGTTCCAGGCAGCGATGTCGAAAATCTGCTGGCGTCGGCCGCGGAGATGGTCCCGGCATTCCGGGACGCCCCCTTCCACGCGGCCTGGGCTGCACCCCGGCCCCTGGTCGGGGATGCGGTCGGGGATGCGGGACTCCGTTCCCTGAGCAGGGATTTTTCCCTGATCGATCACCAATCCGACGGGGTGGAGCGGTTTCTCTCTATCATAGGGGGAAAGGCCACGACTCTCAGGGGCATGGCCCGGATCACGGCGGACCGCGCCTGTGCCCAGCTTGGGATCGAAGCTGCTTGCCGCACCGCGGAGCGGCCTCTGCTTCCCGCCCGAAGCTTCTACAAAACGGCGGGCCGGGCTTCTCCGGGCCGTGCGTTTCCCGATCCTGATCTGCCGGCGGGAGAAAGACCAAGATGAGCCAGCAGAAAATCACCTTCAGAGTCTTCCGCTACAGAGCCGGGGAACCGGGATCGGAGCGCTACGAAGAGTCGATCCTGCCGGTGGACGAGGCCACCACCGTGCTGGATGTACTGGAGAGGCTCAGCCGGAAGGACAGAACCCTGATGTTCCGCCACTCCTGCCACCACGGCTCCTGCGGAACCTGCGCCTGCCGCATCAACGGCAGGGAGCGCCTGGCCTGCCTGACCCGGGTCCTGGAGCTGGACAGCCGGGTGGTGACGGTGGAGCCTCTGAACAAGCTCGGCAGGATCGGGGATCTGGTGGTGGATCCCGCCGATTTCTTTCGTGAGTACCCTTCGGACTGGCAGACCCTGCGCCGCAGCGAGGCGAATCCGGAGGCAACCCCGCCACAGGAACTCTCCACCTACATGCGGCTGGAGAACTGCATCGAGTGCGGGGCCTGCGTTTCCGCCTGTCCGGTGGAGGACTTCCTGGGTCCGGCGGTGCTGGCCGGGCTGAACCGCGAACGGCTGAATCGGCAGGATGATCAGTCCGCTGAATCCTCTGATTCCAACCAAGAGAAAGCTCTCCTCCAACTGGCCGCCGGGGAACGAGGTATGTGGAAGTGTCAGCGCGCCCTGGAGTGCAGCCGGGTCTGCCCCACCGCGGTCTACCCGGCCCGGCACATCCAGGAACTTCGAGGAGAGTTGAAAAAAAGCTCATGACCACAGCACTCACACGACAACGACTATTCGTTCTGCTCGCCTCTATCTGTTGCCTGTTCAGTCAGCTGCTCGACCCACAAGAACTGGCGGCGGAGCCTCCGGCCACACTGGCACTGCCAGCAAGCGAGGAAGGTTTGGCGCGTTATTGCCGGTGGAAACCCATTACGGACTACCTTTCCGAAGTAAGCGGTATTGCCTTGAACCTCGAGATTGTCGAAGACCATTCCTCTATACGAAAGGGGCTGGAAACCAATCTGTACGACCTGGCATTGGTGGATCCGGTATGGTACGTGATTCTTTCCGAACGGGGACTGTGTATGCCGCTGGTCCGACCGGTGACGCTGGGCCGGGACACCTTCCGGTCGCTGCTCATCGTTCACCGGGACTCCATCATCCGAGACACCGCAGATCTTACCTCGGCAACGATCGCCCTGACCGGTTCCCGGGAGTCGGCCTTGGGATACTACATTCCCCTCGTCCTTCTTGATGCCAACGGCCTGCGGAGCTCCACCACCTCCGCCACGATTCTGCTTTCCGATACTTTCCTCAGCATCCTGAAGGGTGTGGCCTACGGGAAGCTCGAAGCGGGATTCGTCAGTTCCATCGTGCTGGACAACGGGAACAACTCACTTCTCAGGGAGCAGGTTCGTGTTATTTGGGAATCCGAGGCGATTCCGCAGTGGACGGTTGTTGCCAGAGCCGGCTTCCGCGAAAACACAATCGCCTCTGTGCTTCAGGCGCTTTTGGATATGGGAAAATCCGATTCGGGACGCTCGGCCCTCCGGCCGAGCAGCTTCAGCGCTTTTGTAAAGGCCTCGGATGCCGACTACGCGACGGTTCGCCGGTATCTGGAAGCCGCGGAGGATGGTGTTGCCGCTCCAGAGTAAGATATTCATATTCGTCGCGGTGCTGTTGCTTCTCATCGCCTTCGAGTGGGTTTTTTTCAGCGTGTTCGAGGGCAGGGTGCTGCAGGAGGAGATGAGTGACCGGGGCAGTGTGCTGGTGCGGACCCTCGCTCAGTTGAGCGCGGAGCCGATTCTGGCTTTACAGATAACCAGACTCGAACGATTGCTCGACTCGATGCTGGAGGAGAAGGACGTGGTTCATGCCAGGATTTACGATGCCAATTACAAGGTTCTGGCGGCTACGGACACGGAGCAGGAAGGCTGGACCTATTCCGGGCAGATCGTACGTTCTCCGCAGATCAGCATTGACCCCGATCTGATGGTGGCCAGAGCCCCGATCACCGTGATGGATAAATCCCTGGGAATGGCGGAGATCGTATTTACCCTGGACACGCTCAAGGCCAAGGTGAGCCACAGCCGCAAGATCTTCCTCATGGTTTTTATCGGTGAGCTGTTGCTGGCGATCGCTTTCGCCGCTTTTCTGGAAATTCAGGTCATCAGACCGCTCGGCAAGCTGGCGGGAGAAGTTCAGGAGATCCGGCCGGATTCACCACAGGCACCGCTTTCAGTCACGCCGTTTTCGGCCAGAGAGATCAATCGGCTGCGGCACTCCCTGAACGACATGGGGGGCAAACTGCGGCGGGCTCAGAAGGACATGGTCGCCAGAACACGGCTGGCCACCATGGGCCAGATCGCCGCCAACATGACCCACGAGATCCGCAATCCTCTGGAAGCGATGTCGGGGGCCGTGGAGATCCTCTCATCGGAGCTGAAGTTGAGTGCCGACAGCCGGGACTCGGTATCCATTCTCCGGGAAGAAATTCGGAACCTGGACGATTACTTGAATCAGTATCTCGATTTCGCCCGGCCCGTGCCGGTCAATCCTGTATCGACAAATGTCAATCTGCTGGTGGAAGACTGCCTAGTTTTACTGAGGCCGCTGCTGCGCAAGAAACAGGTGCGGATAGCTACGGAGCTGGCAGAAGGATTGCCTTCCTGCAGACTGGACGTGAACCAGCTGAAGAGAGTCATCGTCAACATCGTGCTCAACAGTATCGAGGCGATTCCAGACGGAGGCACGTTGCAGGTGGCTACCAGAAGTCGGACCGGAAAGGTGGAAATCGCCGTGCAGGACAGTGGGGAGGGTATCCGGGAGGAGGATCTGCCCAGGGTTTTCGATCCCTACTTCACTACCAAGAGCAGCGGCTCGGGTCTCGGGCTGCCCCTTAGCAAGATGATCGTCGAACAGCACGACGGCACGATTTTCATTGAAAGCCGCCCCGGCCGGGGGAGCATCGTTACCGTATCTGTTCCGGTGGAATCGGAGGAAACCCTCAATGGCTAAACTGCTGGTCGTGGACGACAAGGCGAATATCAGGAAGGTACTGAAAATCATACTCGAGAAGGAGGGGCATGCGGTTCAGACGGCGAGCAGCGCGCGGCAGGCACTGAGCAAGGCATTGGCCCGGGATCCGGATGTGATCATCTCGGATATCCGGATGGAAGACATGGACGGAAACGAGCTTTTTCACCTTGTTCGAGCTCGGGGAAGGAATATACCGTTCATCTTCATTACCGCTTTTGCCACCGTGCGCGGGGCCGTATCGGCCATCAAAGAAGGAGCTGTTGAGTACCTGTCGAAACCTCTCGACTACGGGCTGTTGAAGCGAACGATCGCCACCCTTGTCGAACAGAAGTCCCAGTCCGCTGCCTCGAAGGAGGAGGCGATCCTGGTTGGCACGAGCCCGGCCATGACGGCCCTGACCGAGCGAATCCGAACCGTCGGGGGAAGCAGTTCGACGGTGCTGATCATCGGGGAAAGCGGTTCGGGGAAGGAGCTGGTAGCCCGCCAAATTCACGCCCTCAGCGAGCGAAAGGACAAACCATTCGTCCCGGTGAACTGCTCCGCTCTCAGCATGAGCCTTTTGGAATCGGAGCTTTTCGGATACGAACGGGGAGCTTTCACCGGGGCGGAAAAGCAAAGGAAAGGAATCTTCGAGTTTGCCGACGGCGGCAGCCTGTTCCTGGATGAGGTATCGGAAATCGATCCGGTTATCCAGGTCAAGCTCCTTCGTGTGCTCCAGGAGCGCTGTTTCACTCGTGTGGGGGGCACGAAGCCGGTGAAGGTCGATGTCCGCTTGATCGCCGCTACCAACCGGAGGCTTGAGGAGTTGATCGAGCGAGGCCAGTTCCGCCGCGACCTCTACTACCGGATCAATGTGATCCCGATCCGCGTCCCGCCCCTGCGCGAGCATCTGCAGGATCTGCCCGAGCTGATTGACTTTTTCTGCACCCGTATATGTACCCGGGAGCGGCTCCCCCGGCCGTCGGTGTCAACCGGGTTTATCGAAAGATTGGGTTTATGTCCATGGCCCGGGAACATCCGGGAACTGGAGAATCTGATCGAGCGAATTCTCGTCCTGTACCGGCCGACGCTGCTCGAAACGCACCACGTCGATGCCGAACTGTCCACCACAGGCACTTCGGTGTCTCACAGCATGTCGGAGCGAGATCGCCTCCTCAGCGCTTTGCGCCTTACCCAGGGCAACAAGACCGAAGCAGCTAAAGTGCTGGATCTGCCGCGGCGGACCCTGTACAACAAGATCGAGAGATTCGGGATTCAACCGGAGGAGTACTCCCCTGTGTAAAATGTGCCAAAGCACCCGTCAGCTGGCACACATCATGGCACACCTGAACAGAAAAATCGCCGATTTACTCGCACGCAACAAGTGGCACGGCTTTTGCAGTACATTTTCTCAGAGGTCTGTCGGCCTCGATAATAAAAACTTAAAAGGAGCAAGAAGCCTATGAAGACGCTTCTCAAGGTGTTATCCATCGCCTTCCTGGTCTCTCTCATCGCGGGACCGCTTGTTGCCAGTCCTCAGGTGGAAACCGAGCCGACCAAGGTCGTGGTCTACGCAAGTGTGGACGAGGCGAACGCAAAAAAAATTCTCGACGCCTTCACGGCGGACACCGGGATCACTGTCAGCTTTGTCCACCTCTCGTCGGGACCGGCCCTGGCCAGAATCACGGCGGAGAAAAACAATCCCCAGGCGGATGTATGGCTGGGAGCCCCCAATGAGAATCACATCGTTGCAAAAGAACAGGGACTGAGCGTTGCCTACAAGTCCGCAGCCCTCAATTCGCTTGAAGATCAGTTCAAGGACGCCGACGCGTACTGGCGTTCTTTCTACATGAATCCCATGGCTTTCGCCGTTAATACAGAGGCACTGTCCAAGATCGGCGCGCCCACGCCCACTTCCTGGGAGGATCTGCTCAAACCTGTGTACAAGGGACAGATCCAGATGCCCACGCCCCAGTCTTCGGGCACGGCCTACAACGTCGTGGCCACCCTGGTAACGCTTTGGGGTGAGGAAAAAGCCTACGAATACATGAAGAAGCTCAATCCGAACATCCAGACCTATACCTCGTCCGGTACGGGACCTTCCAAGGCGGTGGCCGTCGGCCAGTGCGCCATCGGCATCCAGTTCACTCCGGCCTTTTTCGAGTTTATCGATCAGGGATATCCCCTCGAGGTCGTATTCCCCAAGGAGGGAGTTGGATACGAGGCGCCCGCGGTCTCGATTCTGGCAGGGGCCAAGAACATGGAAGCGGCCAAGATCCTGATTGACTGGCTCGTCTCCAAAGACGGTCAGGATGTTCTCAGCGCAGCCAAGACCTACTTCTATCCCGTCAATCCTGATGCAGCCCTCGGAAAGGGGATGCCCGATTTCGCTTCCCTGAAAACCGTTGGATTCAGTTCTCAATGGGCTGGAAAGAACAAGAAGCGCCTGGTGGAACGCTGGGTGAACGACGTACTGCCGGCAAAGTGAGCCGGAGCTTTATCTAGGTGTTTGGTGACGCGGCGGGAGTTGTGTGAAAGTGGCTCCCGCCGCATTCGCAATCAGAATGCAGAAAGCGCTAAAATGAAAACGAGTGTTTGGAACCGAGCGGGCAAACAGATACGGCTGATAAGCAGAGATCCCTTCCTGCTGATCGTGATCGTTTTGATCCTCGCCTCTCTTATAGTGTTTATTCTCTACCCCCTGTTCCGGGTTATCGCGATGAGCGTTTTCCAGGACGGGCGCTTTTCCCTGTCCGTGCTTGGGGAAGTCTTTTCCTCTTGGTATCTTCGCCGGGCCTTCCTCAACAGCGTGATGATGGGGGCCCTTACCGCTGTTATCGGGGCAATCGTCGGCTTTTTGTTCGCCTTCAGCGTGTCCCGGACCGATATCCCGTTAAAAAAGTTCCTTCATATCATGGCCATCATCCCGATCATTTCCCCGCCGTTCATCGGCGCGCTGTCGATCATCATGCTGTTCGGCAACAACGGCCTGATCACGTGGACTTTGCTGAAAATAAAGAATTTCCAGATCTACGGTTTCCGCGGTCTGCTGATCGCCCAGGTGGTTACTTTCTTTCCCGTGGCCTACATCACCCTGAGGGGGGTTTTGGAATCGATCAGTCCGACCCTGGAAGATGCGGCGCTGGATCTGGGAGGTTCCCGCTGGAAGGTCTTCCGCAGAGTCACCCTGCCGCTGGCTGTCCCGGGAATCGCCAGTGCCATGCTCGTGCTGTTCGTGGAGACCCTGGCCGATTTCGGCAATCCCCTGATCCTGGCGGGCAGCCAGTTTCCCATTCTCTCGGTTCAGGCCTATCTGCAGATCACCGGTATGTACGATCTGCCAAAAGGATCCGCCCTGGCTCTGATCCTGCTGGTTCCGTCGGTTTCCGTATACTTTCTGCAGAAGTACTGGGTTTCCAGGAAGCAGTACGTTACGGTGACCGGCAAGCCGACCAAGTCCTCCCCCAAGATCGTCTCGCCGGCTGTTAAATGGCTGCTTTTCGCCTCCTGCCTGCTCGTGGCCGCGTTCATCCTGCTGATCTACGTTACGATCCTCTGGGGGGCTTTTGCCCGGGTGTGGGGAAGCGACAATTCCCTGACCCTGCAGCACTTCAGGTACGTGTTCGGCGTGGGATTCAAAGCGGTCAAAGACACTCTGATCGTTGCCGGCCTCTCCACCCCTTTGGCGGGAGTCCTCGGCATGATCATCGCGTTCCTGGTCGTGCGCAAAACTTTCCCCGGAAAGCGTTTCATGGAGCTGTCTTCCATGTTGAGCTTTGCCGTGCCCGGCACGGTCATCGGCATCGGCTACGTCCTGTCCTTCAACAGCCGGCCGCTGCTGCTGACCGGGACGCTTCTCATCCTGCTGTTGAACTTCATATTCCGCTACATCCCGGTTGGAATACAGTCCGGCGTGGCTATACTGAGGCAGGTGGACCCCTCGATAGAGGAGGCGGCGATCGACCTGGGGGCGGACGCGAATCGGACCTTCCGCAAGATAACCCTTCCGCTCATGGTCCCCGCGTTCTTCTCCGGGCTGATCTATTCTTTCGTACGGGCGATGACCGCCATCAGTGCTGCGATCTTCCTGGTTTCCTCGAGCTGGCATTTGATGACCGTCCAGATCATGAGCCAGGTCGAATCGGGGAGGCTTGGCGCCGCAGCCGCTTTCAGCGTCATCCTGGTCGGGATCATTCTGGCGGCTATCATTCTGATCCGCTTTGCCCTGAGCTTGCGTTACGGTCGCATGGGCGGAACAATGCTGAAAATATAAGGATAGAATAAAATGAGCGTTCGTTTAGTCAATATCTCCAAAATCTTCCCCAGTCCCGATACCCCGCACAAGCAGGTGGTGGCGGTCAAAGGGGTCGAACTCGAAATCAACGACGGAGAAATGGTTACTCTGTTGGGTCCTTCGGGCTGCGGAAAAACCACCACCCTGCGCATCATCTCCGGTTTCGAGATGCCTACCACCGGAGATGTCTGGATCGAGGGTCAGAAAGTCAACGACCTGCCGCCCAATCGGCGGGACACTTCGATGGTTTTTCAGAGCTACGCGATTTTCCCGCACCTCTCGGTAGCCCAGAACATCGGCTTCGGACTGGAGCTGAAGGGGTGGAAAGCGGCCAGGGTCCGGGAAGAAGTCGAACGAATCATGGAGGTGATGAATCTCAAGGACATGTACCATCGCCGGCCGGATCAGCTTTCAGGAGGACAGCAGCAGAGAGTGGCGTTGGCCAGGGCGATCATCAACAAACCGAGCGTTCTACTGTTCGACGAACCGCTGTCCAACCTGGACGCGAAGCTCCGTGAACTGATGCGCGTGGAGATTCGCCGGATCCAGCAGACCTTCAAGATAACGAGTGTGTACGTTACCCACGACCAGGCCGAGGCCATGACCGTTTCCGATCGGATCGTGGTGATGAACGACGGCAAGGTAATGCAGATAGGAACCCCTTTCGAGATCTACTCCCGCCCGGCAAATTTTTTCGTGGCTGACTTCATCGGCAAGGTCAATCTCATCGAGGGACGGGTTACGGATACGGAAGGCGAGGCCTTCGTGGTGGAGTACAAAGCGGGCCGAAAGACGATCACCAGTTCGGCCGCCGCACATCAAAAGGGGCAGAAGGTCCTGACCGTGGTTCGGCCTGAATCCCTGCGCCTGGCGAAACCGGATGCCCCGGATTCCGTGCTTCTGCTCGGCAAGGTTGTGAAAATCGTCTATCTCGGTCCCACGGTGGAGTACGAGCTGTCCGTGGACGGCCTGAAAAGGACGATCGCCGCGGTGGTATCCAATCCGATCGAGGCGGGATTTTTCGACATCGGCGAGGAAGTGGCCATCGATTTCCATCCTCGAGCCGCCCATCTGATCCCGGCCGAGTAGTAGCTTCCGCCGTATTTTTCTGTATTTGACAGCACCGATTCCCCTGCCGTAGAATATCGGCGTACAGCTGTTTCCGTTTCTCGACGATTGAGATTCGGTGGACGGTACGTTCAAGATAGAGGCAACCAGGTAGACCGTCACTTGGGACTTGAAAGGCGGAGTTGGACAGTGGATCGAAACACACCTGGAAATCACCGACACCCAGGCCAAGCTCCGGTATGAGCTGCGGGGATATCCGGCAATCCCAATCCCCCGCCATAGCCAATACAGCGAACAAACCTATTATCCTGCCACGATTCCGAACTGAAGCCGTTGTTAGAGATCTATACCGCCCGGAGCTCCCTGGAGCGGAGAGAGGAGCTGCATCATGAGCAAACTTGCGATCAACGGCGGACCGAAGGTACGCACCGAACCCTTCCCTCCCTGGCCCCATTTCTTCGACGACGAGATCGAAGAGGTCCGAAAGGTCCTGCAGGAGGGCCGGGTCAACTACTGGACCGGAACCAGGGGGCGGGAGTTCCAGGATCGCTTTGCCCGCTTCTGCGGCGCCAAGCATGGGATCGCAGTGATGAACGGGACCGCGGCCCTGCACACGGCCTTAGCCGCCGCCCAGGTCGGACCGGGGGATGAGGTGATCGTGCCCCCCAGAACCTTCATCGCCAGCAGCTTTTCCGTGCTGCACCAGAATGCCGTTCCGGTTTTTGCCGATATCGATCCGCGTACCCAGAACATCGACGTGAAATCGATCCGGGAGCGTATCACCGATCGAAGCCGGGCGATCATCTGCGTCCACCTGGCCGGACTACCCTGCGACATGGACCCCATCATGGAGCTGGCGGCGAAACATGATCTGACCGTGATCGAGGATGCAGCCCAGGCACAAGGAGCGCGCTACAAGGGAAGGAGCACGGGCACCCTGGGCCACATCGCCGCCTTCAGCTTCTGCAACGACAAGATCTTCACAACCGGGGGCGAAGGGGGAATGGTGGTCACCAACTCAGATGAGATGGCTGCCCTCGCCCGCTCGGTCAAGGACCACGGCTACGAAGAGGTAGAACGCCGCAACCTGCTGGAACTGGAGGCCCTCTACACCTACATCCACCACCGCATGGGCTACAACTACCGCATGACCGAGATGCAGGCGGCCATAGGTCTGAAAGCCCTCGAGAAAATCGAATGGAACCTCCGCAGGCGGCGGGAAAACGCCCGCTATCTGACCGAGCACCTTTCGAAGCACGAGGCCCTGACCCCGCCCTTCGAGAACCAAGATTTCCAGCACGCCTACTACAAGTACTACGTGCGCCTGGATCCGGAGAAGCTGAAAACCGACAGGGACACCTTCATCAAGGCGGTGCGGGCCGAGGGGGTTCCGGTCGGACTGGGCACCTCCAGCGAGAACTACCGGGAGCAGGCGTTCCAGGAACTGGCGGGCTACGGCCGCACCAACTGTCCCTTCGGCTGTCCGTGGTACAAAGGCCGGGCGGAGTACAACGCGGTAGAGCTTGCCAACGCCAAACGAGTCGGGGGTGAGGTTTTTGTGCTCCAGGTGCACCCGACCGTCGAACAGCCGGATCTGGACGACGTGATCGCCGCTATTGGAAAGGTCCTGGATGCATACGGAATCTAGGCGGCCAGCCATGAACATCGCCCTTATCGGTACCGGTGCCATGGCCCACAGATTCCTGAAAGCGGTCCAGGGACAGGTCCGGGATGTGCACTTCGTCGCCGCCCACAGTAGGAACGCCGAGCGCCTGGGGCAATTTCAGAAGGAGTATCCCCGTATCGAGTGCACAACCGACCTGAACGAGCTGTTGGGACGCGGGGATATCCAGGCGGTGTACATCAGCACCCCGGCGGAAAGCCACGCTGCCCTGAGCATCGCAGCAGCGCGGGCGGGCAGGCACGTTCTCTGCGAGAAGCCGATGGCCCTGAACGTTGCCGAGTGTGAGGCCATGGTCAAGGCGGCCGAGGCGAACGGGGCGGTGCTGCAGATCGGCTACATGATGCGCTTCCACCCGGCCCACCAGCTGATAAAACAGCGGATCGATGCGGGGGAGCTTGGGACCTTGAGATTCGTACACCTGGAGCGCACCGTATTCATCGACTTCCTCTCCCCCGACATTCCGGAGCACATGAAGTGGTTCATCCATCCCGAGTCAAGCGGTGGGGGGGTACTGATGGATCTGGGTTCCCATCTGATCGACCTGCTGCTGTACCTGACCGGCGACGAGGTCGAGAGCTGCCAATTGCAGATTCGGGAAGAGCCACCCCTGGGCGTGGAAACCGACGCCCAGGCGTCTTTGCGCTTCCCCGGCGGCCTGCTGGCCACCGTGTTCGCCAGCTGGCAGGTACCGCTTCACGACAACATCATCCAGGTGTACGGGGACAAAGCGAGTCTGTTCGCCCGGCGCACCCTGGGCCCCTACACCGATGGAACCGTGGAGCGGATCACCGGTACCGGACGGGAACAGATCCCTATTACATACAGAAATCACTACGTTTTCCAGCTGGAGCACTTCAGGGACTGCATCGCAGAGAGCCGGGAACCGATCACCAGCGGCCGCGCCTGCCTGGCCACCGAGCGAACCCGGGAGCTGCTGTACCGCAGCATCCGCTGAATCGAGGCACGAACTTTTTTACAACAAGTAATTAATGCTGTTGACTTCGAGTCGTCAATTCCATACGATATTGATCATCATCGGGCAAAGCCCCTCTCACTTAAACGCAAGCGGAGACTGCAATGGACAACAACAAAGATCACAAATTGAAATTCGGAGTGCTTTTCCTGGGACGAAAGAGACCGGGATTCGATCCCGAATGGGGTAAAGCCGTGCAGACGGCCATCCGGGGCTTTCTGAAAAGCAATCACTACGAGTGCGTCATACCGAGCGACAACATTGCCGACGATGCGACTTTGAGGGAGGCGGTGGCCGCCTGCCGTCAGGCCGGGGCCCAGACCCTGGTGGTGACCCAGCC